>Ga0114919_10003176_pt1 | contig 13280 bp, 28 predicted proteins | sample BlataG_FD_88682 | JGI IMG/M metagenome (GOLD analysis project Ga0114919, IMG submission 88682) | Deep subsurface microbial communities from Black Sea to uncover new lineages of life (NeLLi) - Black_00105 metaG | ecosystem: Environmental > Aquatic > Marine > Oceanic > Sediment | place: Atlantic... | reverse complement strand
CAAAGCCATCTATATCATCTTCATAGAAGTAGCCTTTATCGGCCAGAATAAGATATAAAGGCAAACAGGCGTGGCCTTTACTGAGAATAAACTTATCTCCTACCTCCATAATCGAATAATAGAGAGCTACCAGAATATCCACACAGGATAATGCACCGCCGATATGACCACGTTGTGCAACGAACATTCTATCAAGTGTATTCTGACGAATCATATTAGCCTTTTGGTCAAGCCCCATCATATCTCCTTCTCTATTAAATTTCCTTATTAATTTAAACTCCCTGATGATAGTTTTAACATATCCGGACAGCAACTGAAAGATGAGTGGATGCAAACCCGATGTATTCATATTGCTTTGCAAATCTGTCAGTAAATTCCCGAAATGCTTTATGTTCATGTTGCTGCCATGTGGGATAATTGAAATAATTATCAAAAACAATAATAGACCCGGATACAATATTTTGAGATAAATTGGAGAGGATAGTTGTCGCTGAATCATAGATATCACTATCGACATGCAAAAATCTTATCGGCTGATTGTGAGTAACTACGAATACAGGAAGGGTATCTTCAAAATATCCTACGACCAGTTCAACATTAGAGGGTAGATTAATAGGCGGTTGGCCCCCTAAATCAAAGTGCTTCATATCATGCCGATATGTCCATTGTTTTTCCACACCTGTGAATGAATCAAATCCATATATTGTCTGGCCTGCCCTCTCAGCTATATATCTTATTGTGCTACCTTTCCAAACTCCAAATTCAAGGTATAAACCTTCTATAATTGCATTGTCAAGGGCAAATCGTAAAAGACCTTCTTGTTTAATCAGGTCCTTAGCCAACGGCATCTGCTCTATGATAAATTGCGCTGATTGTTGAGTTGCGATTGCATCTGCAACTCGAACAAGGTTGAGATTGTGGGCAGGACTGCTTATTAAGTATTCGTCTAGTATATGAAAGATTGCTGGGCGCAATGCTGGATAAATTAAGTCTGATGCTTTTGCATATACGAAATTTAATAAATATTTTATCATTTATGCCTACCCCTTTTCCTTTTTTGCTGGCTACTAATTGTTAATCGGACTGCCCCCCATATAATCAATATAGTACCGGCAACGACTACACCTATAAAAGTACCCATAACTCTATATCACCCTCTTTTTTGTTATCCAAATAATGATTGCCATTGCTATTATGTAACAAAGCCATATAAGGCAAATTTCAACTTTAAATTGCCAAGCTGCTATTGTCAAGAAATGACAAATAAGGGCATAATATATTATTATCCTAGTAAGTTCTATTGGTGCATAAATTGTTAGCGCACAAATAAGGATAATGATTAATACTTTCATAGGTCTAAGCGCTATTTACTTAACTTTCCTTAAATAACAAACCTAAAAACATTATAAAAGCATCTAAATATCCACGCCAACAGTGAGGTTCATAATAACAAAGCCTAGGATACTTAGTCTTTTTACTATAATGTGAGCATTTATCTAGCGGACACAACCCCATTACCAACCCGCCTTCAACCAAATAATTAACATTGCCACTAGAGCACCAAAAAGGACAGGAAATATTCGATAGTCCACTAAGCAACTAAATATTTTGCCCATCTTTATGAATGACCCCCTTTGCCGTAAGGTTCGCTCTTTTTAAATGCTTGTAAATATAGCCGCGGCTACAACCAAGTTTGTAGGCCGCCATAGTGACGCTGTGATAAGCCTGTATGGCGTCACAAACGATTATGACAGGGATATTTAATGGTTTGCGACCTAATAGACCTATGGTTATAATCTCACCGCATTTTGGACAAGTTATTTTCATTTAGTGTTTGCGCCTTTTTAGTTTTAGCCCCCTCTACTTAACATAATTATTATTATACGAACCAAACTCAGATTTTGCTCTTGGATTCTTCCTGTTTCTCAACTTTTGGCTCTTCCCGACCCGGGATTAGCCGTTTCGTATAAATCCGTCTACAGCCCTTTAGCGCCAGTAAGCCGCTCTCTTTCTTGTTCATGGGCATTTTTACGCCTAAACCTCGCTCTGATTCGGATTACTAATCTTGCCACCTGGGGCAAATTCATAGCCAATGCCGCCGGCACCATGACCATAAGAAGTGCTACGGTTTTATCTATGTGAACCTGAAAACCAAGGACATTAAAATCCATTATTCCCCCTTTTCATTCGCGCTATGGCTTCCTTTGCCTGTCTGATAAGGTCATCAATATCCAACGAAACTTGCCGCAGGCAAGCCTGTTGAGTAAGGATTAACTCACCTTTATATTCGACCAAAACCCTACGCCGAGGATAATTTTGGATAACCTTCACAAAAGTACCTACTGGCACCTTTAATGGTTCACCTTCTTTGGTCTGTTTAGCTCTCCACTGTTTTATCATTGATTCGCACAATTATCGTTATGTCAGATTATGTATATTCGCACAATAACTATTCACTCTCAGATAATTTCTTTTTGGAAAGCCTATCAAATACGGTCTGGCATTAAAGTAGGCAATCGGACGCCAGTAAACATTACCGTTAGGCTTTGAGATTCCTTTTTGGTATAGCGTGACGTTAAGGCTGTCTGATTCTATCTTGTATCTATCGTTTATCAGCATATCTACACCCCCTTTAGTCTCACGGCTTAGGGTGACACCGTGAGAAAAGCCACTGATTCCAGTCCGTTAGCCAGTAATCGCTACACCCGCAACGGCAAGGCTCGATAGGGTAGTCTGTAATATCGCCGTTAGTGACATTAGTGACATTAATGACTGAATTTGCTATAAAGTCTTTTTGTTTTTCCTATATAGGGGACTTTACTGGAAAATGGGTCCCTTTTGTCACTTTTGAGCGTGAATTGTCAAAAGTTTTGTCACTCTTGTCACTTGAAAAGTCGCCGTCAGCGTCATTCCTTAGACGGATACCACGCCAGTAGCGGGCCTTACCAATTCGGCCCTCACCAACGCCCTTTTCTACTAGCCTGGTCTTAAAAGTTCTTTGCGTGACCGGCTCAACGCTATTATCCTGACACCACTTTTGGTATTCGTCTTTCAAATCAGACTTTGGTATTGTGGCTAGCGGCTCAAGTATGCAGCAATCCTCTAAAAAGTCAGCTAATATGTCGCTGTCATGCCGGTAGCTTGCCGTAGCGGTAGTTACGGCTTCCGGCTCATTAAGTCCGTAGCGCTGCCAGTCCAGGCAGCCCTTGACGGCCCACGCTAGTATGCCCGGCAACTCGGCTTCTAGCTTAATAGGTAAGTCCGGGTCAACTTCACTGGCCGGGATAGTCACGTCAAAGGGTATCTGCTTTACCCGCCGCCATATTGATAGCGTGCTGTCAGCTATCACCGGCTTGTGATTGCCGTAAAGCCATAGCTTGAAGCTAGGCATAAATTCAACGTCATGCTCATAAAGACGCCGGGCCTTCACCGTTTCGCCGCCGGTCATGTCTTTAACAAGGCTAACGTCTAAGCGCTTGCCGTCCTGTAGCTCACTACCTACCACGTAGCGCTTATTCCTTAGATTAGCGATTCCCTCTTTAGGCCCGCCGCCAAGTTTTCTATCCTTCACCATCAGGTCGTCTGCGTCTAGCCTTTCAGCGTATGCGGCCATAAGCCTACGAATAGTCATTGTAAACGTGGACTTGCCGTTATTGCCTAGTCCGTAAAGCAAAAATATGACCTGGCTTCTAGTGTCACCAGTGAGGCTATAACCTATCGCACGCTGTAAATAAGATACTAAGTCACTATCCACGCCGGTCACCCGGTCTAGAAAACTAAGCCAACGTGGGTATTGTGCGTCCGGGTGATACTCAGTAGGCACAATTACAGTCAATAAGTCCTCTTTACGGTGAGGTAATAATTGCCCGGTCTGTAGGTCAATCGTGCCGTTTAGACAATTAAAAAGCCAGGGATTAGTGTCAAGCTCGGTCACTGTGACAGGTATCCCCGGCTCTGATTGTGCTAGATTTATCAAGGCGCTTAGTCTGTGGTCGCTTTCGCTGCGCCTGGCATGGTCAACTAGCTCTTTACGCTTCTTTTCGTCCGGCTCGTTACCAGCCTCATGGTAGATATTGCGGACTGTCAGCTTTGCCAGGACGGTGATTTTAGCGCCTGCGTCCCATTCCCACACTTTGCCAGTCCAGACTAGCCAGCGCTTACGCTCATAGCAGTAACGTAGAATGTGGCCGTAATACTTGGCTAATCTTTCAGCGTTACCCATGTCCGTTAGATTAAAAACGCCGGTAGCCTGTGCCGCCGTAGGTGCGTGCCACGCCTCACGTGCTGGCCGGGTAAATGCCTGGTCAAGTGAAGATAAAGCCTCGGATTCCGTGTAAGGCTCTGGTCCGGTATTGCCTACCTGTGCCACATAGCGCAGCATTACGGCTTCGGCCTCAGTCTGATTTAAGCCGTTATCCCTTAGCTGGCAAGCTAGCCATAGTCCAGTTTCATTACGCTTGCCAGGCTGCGCCCGGTCTAAAGCCTCTTGCAGTATGCGGTCAGCCAAGTTTTTAGGCTTTGGCTTTAATACCTTTTGCAACTCTGCCGGTAATTGCTCAACGCTGTAAAGGCTATCGTCTGTAGGCATTACCAGGACTTTATAGCTGGCCTTGCCGTTATCACCGGCAAAGTTTACATACCCGCCCTGGCCACGAATATCAACGCCGGGTAGAAGCCTTGCGCTATTGCTTATTGTCCAGGACGGCCAGCGCACGTAATAGTGATAGCCCTTCCGTGTCTGTGAGTGCGGATTAAGCCCGGCGGCTTCCATTATGGCCTTGCCTTCCGGTGTATCGCAGTCCACAATGAATAAGCCGCTTACCGGGCCGGTAGGCATGGCCCAAACTGACGGATTAAGGCTCTTTTGCCAGTCCTCTAGCTGTGCCTCGGTAGGCCGCTCACTCTGATAGCGCTTCCACTGAATTAGCGCCTGTTTACCGTCACGCCCGCCGCCGCTCGGTATAACACAACGTCCTAGCGTGTGGTATTTATAGGCAATAGAGTAGGCGTTATTAGCGGTCACCCTTCCCCTCACTTTCGGCCTGTAATTCCTCACGGACTGAAGCTATAAGGCGCTGCCAGAAGCGTTTTCCCGCCTGAATTTGTGCCGGTGACAGCTTGCCCGGCTTGATATTCAATTTAACTTGTGGCTTCGTTTTCGTTTTCACTGTCATTGTCCAATATCCCTACCTTCACGGGGAGATATATATTCTTTTACTTTAGTAGTTAAGCTATCATCTAGCATTCATACTCCTCTAACCCACAGGTATCGTTTATTCCATAGTCTCACCTAGCATTGGCTCATAATGTAAGCCAATGTGAGCTTCTTTATAAGCCTTAACTCGTTTTAGAGCTTCGATACCAAGCTGAAGGGCATCTTTTTTGTCCTTAAAAAGCTTCGGGGGAAAATCCCTTTTGATATCTTGGTTGATTTCAATAGCTTCTTCTAATGTCATCTCTCTCCTCTAATCCACAGGTAATCTAAAGTAATGGCTTCATTTCTCTTTTCAGCCAAGATAAAACACGAACAGTATGAAAACCACCAGGTAAGACTAGCCATAACTTCTGTCTATTAAAACTCGGCACCAATGGAGCGCAGAAGTCTAACCATAGAATATTGTCAGTATGACTACTTAGATAGGCTTTTAGTTTCCGTCTAAATGGAACATCGGACCTTATTGCTTTTGCCTTGCCATAGGTAGCCAGCTTACTTTTAGCCCTTATGATAGCGTATGGAGGGCCAAGAATAGTCCAGTCCCAAGTTCTCATATCAGTAGCGATAAAGTCCTTAATATCCTGATGGCAGGTAGCATTTGGGTGTTCTATATCAATCCTCTCATCCCCTATCAGGCTACTTCCCGAAAATAAGTGTAGGACTTTGCCTGAAACTAGGTTACTAATCAGCTTTTGAATAGCCGGTGTGAAAGCACCGGGATAACCACTATTGTTTGTTCCCATCCCTAAAACTTCAAATTCAAACTTTCTCATACTCCTCTAATCCACAGCCATATTGCCAGTATTAAATCTATCACTGCTTCATTGCTTCAAGAGTAAAGGAAAGTTTTGTGCTAATTCTGGCGTAGCTACTTCACTTGCTGTCCTTCCATCAGGCAACATCAGATAAGAAAAGAAAGCTGTTTTAGCTCCCAAAACACTGGCTACCATACACTTCGCTTTTATATCGTGGTAAAGCATTGTGGCTGCCTGCCTCTTAGCTGCTCCAGTTTTTCCTGACCTAGAATCTAAGACAGGAAAAACTACCTTAAATTTATCATTGCCGATACTAAAAGCTATCATAAAAGCGGCTCGGCTTCCCATAGAACCATAAGCATCTGCATTTATAGAGCCTCCAACCTCCTCAATCTGCTTCTTTGCCTTTTCAATCCAAGTATCAGGAGAGCTAGAGCCTGTCTGCCAATAATGCCCTATATCTTCCGCATAAGGTAATTCCATCCCCTTCTCCTTTCAGATATTAAATCTATCACTTAAAGCCACTCCGCATCATTATTCACTTGGGTAGCTCCTGTCTTAATTTGTCCCAAGATTCCTTATCCATAAACACAACTACACTGTCAGGCGGTAAATCTCCATCAAGAATAAGGATTACTTCACCATCATGCTCAATTGTCGCTCCGACTACTTTGATATTAAGTTCCATCAGGTAGCTCCTGTCTCATCCAAATTCTAGGGGTAATATCCGAGAGTAAAAACTCTCCTTTGTAAAAAGGCGTTTTAGTAGGTAGGATTGGCTTCAGATTGTCTTTGAGAAATATGGCCACACCAGCCTTATCACAGGCAGAGACTATCTCCTGAACCCACTCTATCTTTGGTGGCTTGTAGGGCTTTGTCTGTGCTCCGATGATTACTTGATTTACAACCTTGACCATATCGGCATCAAGGAATATACGATTTAATAGTGGCTCAAAGCTGATATACTTTACCCTAGCCTCAATCATCATCAAATAGTGATTGGCTTCTGAGAAACTTATGTGGTCTGTAGCCGTCACTCCCACCCAGTAGTTATCAGGGAAGGGACTCCACTGAGGCAAGTTCTGGGGCTGCTTAGTGAGTAGATAGAAACGATGCTGAGGACGCTCTTCCATTGTAGACATAACTTGGTTATCCCATTCTTTCGGGATGCCGATACCGAAGAGGTCGCTCATATCACAGACGAAGATACCTCTTGGCTTACTGTTATACAGTTCTGTTCTTGCTCTCTCTAATCTATCTTCCCAGAAGCGGGGATAGAAGGGGTCTTGGAATGGCTCTAGTTTATTTCTGTCAAAAGCCTTTTTGAGCTCAAGATAGTCATGAGACAAGTTCTTATTCGCCAGATACCTAGTCCTCAACCGCCCATTAGCTAACTTCCTAGCGTAGCAATATTCACAGCCATTGAGACAACCGGTAATTGGATTCCAAGTATAGCCCTGTGTGCCATCAGGATTCTTAACCCATTCTATTTTTGTTTTGTTCACTTCTTCACCTCTATCCCATTATCCTTAAGGAATTGTTGCCACTCCTCTCTAGTTGTTGCTCTTTTCCAGTTGTATTCTTCCACCCACTCCACCACTTTTCCCATTCCTGCCTTTTCAGCAATAGGCCAGGTATGTTCAGCTTGGTCTTTTAGAGCAGCATTTATAACACCTTGCCAAAAAGCGGGGACTTCTGTCTTATCGTACTCTATAACTGTCTCACTAGCTTTCATCCTTACCTCCTCTAAAATGTGCAATATCATTGGCTAGTTGGGCTTGGGCTATATTTTTACCTAGTACTTGTGGCTTACCGAATGGGTCTATAGCACAAAGCATATTTATAGCCTCATCACTCAGCACTTTCGGGTCATCTTTGGGAAAGAGGGATAGGATTTGGTCAGCTAATAAACCAACATGAGCTTCATAATGTGCTTGAGAAACAAAACCCTCTGCACCAAAGTGTGCTTTAATTCTTTCGATTATCTTCTCCCTCAACTTATCAGGTGGTTTAGGAAATGAATACTCTCCTCCTGCTGTAGTCTCAGGTACACCATATTCTTTAACCATCATTCTCCTTTTCTAATACACAGAATAGAGCTAGGGCAGGATGAGGCATGTCAAGCTCTAATTCTTGTAGCCACTTCTTAAATAAAATTGCGTAGGCCAAATCACTACTGCATTGTTGCTCGGCAATCTGATGCATTAGGTCTTTTGAATTCGGTCTCCCAGAAGCTGAGCCGAACAAGGCCCTCCATACTGTGGTCGACGACATAGTTCTTTATCTCCTCATTTTCCTCTCTAATCCATAATTACAAGCCAGATCAGTCAAATTTCAATGTACTTTCCGCCGCCTTCTTATGGCCATCTTCAATCTTTCTAATGTATGCATTAACCGACCTGCCGTAGCGTAGCGACATCTTGACCGTTCTGGCTTTCTTACCGTATATCTTTTCTATAGCTTGAACAAACGCTGGACTGGAGAAAGTGTGCTCTACCATACGTCCCTCCCATATGTGTCTTACTGGTTAGTTTCTCTCTTGGCTCTCCGGTTCGGTACCACAAGGATAATTATTACCAATAGTAAAATCAACAAGCATAACTAAAGTTACCTCCCCCACTCATAACTCTATATCACTCTCTACTTCATTTCATCTTTATTTATCCTTATATAGCACCTTCCATAGCGCTATATAGCGTGCTATAGTGCTAAACCCCAAGCATCACCGATTTTTATTACCTCCCCCTTTTTAGCCAACCGATTTATTGCGGTTCGGATAGTTGCTTCGTTAGCGTCTAATACATCAGTGAGTTCTTTAATCATCATCTGACCACTCTTCAAAGAATCTTTTATTCTAAAGGATAACGGTAACTCCTCAGCTAAGTTAGTATCCTTTAAGTCTTGTTTTAAGACTGTGATACTACCAGCAGCATCAAAGGTAAAACAAAAACCCAACGGCAATTACCGTTGCCTGTTATATTTTGTATTTTTTAAGGCGATTATCGGTAAACGGCAATTGAGCTAGTATCCCAAGAGTCATAGCAGCGTGTCCTTTGCCAGCACCACCATCACCAAAAAGGATTGTTGGTTGGTGTAAAGGTAATATGGGGTCAATCAAGTAGGCTGGCTGTGGTATATCATCGAGAGGCCATATTTCTTCTACCCCCGTGCCGTTACGGTAGAACTTTAAAGCGCGCAAAGCTGTATCAGCTAAAAGGCGGTCCCAAGGCACCCATGTAGCGCTGAGCTCTAAATAAGCTGCTTTGATACCGGCGGCTAGTTGCTTGCGCGTATTTAATGAGCTTAAGTTGAAGCGTATGCCGGCTATTGGTATAATAATATTAGGTTTCATACAAAAAGCGGTCAATTCACACATCAGATTGTTATTCCGGTCTCGGTTAATATACCTTAATTGAATTACAGGGCAAGTTTCGTCATATTCAATATAGGCATATTCTATCCCATCTGGGATAATGGTTGTTACGAGGTTCGAGATTCAGACTATCAATTTGTTGATTATTATTAACCATAAGAACTGACCACCTAACTACTGCCAACTAACTCTCAGCCCTCTTTCTAACTTGCGAGCCGGTTAACTGGCAGTAGTTAATTGGTTAGCTTCTCTTTTGATGTTGAGGGCCATAACATCCTTAAGATTCCTTGAAGGCTTTGCCGTTTTTACAGCCCCCTGTTTCCTTTCTACATGACTGGCATCTTGTCATTTCTTTACCTCCTTTATTTCCCAATCCGCTTTGGCTAGGGCTTTAGAGCCGAGGTTAAGCACCTCCAAATCTTTTGAGTATAACTTGTCTAGTGTGCGAAAATGCTTGATAATAATGTCTAAAGCCTCACCCATTATCTCAATTATCTCTTCATCACTCAATGATTTTATCATCTTTTGCTTTATCCCAAGCGATTAAAAATGTGGGAATAATGCCAAGATAGCAGAACCAGGTCAACGCTATCTCCGTTAGTCCTACCGTCATTGAGAGATAATTAAGTAGCATGGAATGTATTATATATCTAGTTAGCTCAGCAACTGCGTATAAAGGGAATATAAGCAAAAGACACAATAGAAATCCCTTCATCTTCTCTAATCTCCTCACTACTGCCAATTAACTCTCAGCCCTATTTCTAACTTGGCTAGTCTGGCAGTCTGTCAATAGGTTAGCTTGGTCTAAGTTACCGATATCTGGTAAATCAAAACCGCACTCTAATTCCCGCCTTTCCTCTTAATTTACTCCAAACACAGCGATATGTAGTAGGTAATATTCAGAGGTGCCACTATATATGGTATACATTAGCAGAAAGTAGATATTAGTCGTGACTCCTATCCGGTATTCTACCAATCTATCAATGTTCATGCCTTTCGTCTTACAGTGACAATTCAAAGGTGGTAAATCGCATTCTGAACATACCAGGCCAAAGTAATCATCTGATATAAACATTATCCCTCCGCTTTCTAACTCCCTCGCTACTGTCAGTTAGAAGCTACCTTTGTAAAATTATCTAAGTCCTCTTTTCTGATGCGGTATCGCCCACCCAGCTTGATAGATGGTAGAACTCCAGAGATTACCCATCTATAAACAGTATTGTAGTGGACCTTTAAATATTGGGCTGTTTCTGTTAGCGATAATGTTCCGTTCATTGCTTCTTTCGACTTAATAATTGGGTTAATTGCCAAAGGATAGCTCCCAATCCAAGAATAACCATTGCGTCAAATCTACTACTAATTCTTTCGGCCGCTGTCCCTAGATTCATAAAGGTGGCAGCAATAGTAAGGATTGATAGGTGTAATATCCCCATCCCCATTAAAAACCCCGCCAATACTTTCATCCCCTTCTCCTTTCTTAATACCTTTACTATAAGTTACTATACTTTACCACATCTGTCAATAGGTAAATATAAAGTTTTCATAAAGATTTGACAAAAGGCTAATAATTGTGTTATAAATTAGTTTATAAGCTGAGGTATTATTATATGCGTGTATTTTATGCCTTCCTGGTTATCGTGACAGCCGCGATTCTCTGGATGCTTCCCATAACATCGGCTATCTATGATTTTCGCACTGATGTTCAGGTGGATAGTTTTTCATCAACCACTGGAGTAGGTCAGACTACTGAGAATGTTACCTTGTCTGAAGAACTTTATGATGATGATACACAGACGATAGATATATCATCATCAATCTCCAATGATTCCCCTGTCTTTGGTAGCTATAATGCGACTACCCGGCTATTGGGTACTTCCGGCTTATCGGCCAATACCACTCGAATACTAACTGTTGCTTATGATATAGACGCATTAATAGGCAATGATGCTGTCAATAATCTACTGGACCAAGTGCCTTTGATATGGATATTGTGCATAGCCGTGTTTCCACTGGCATCTTTAGCCGCAATCTTTACAGGGAGAGCTAGATAATGAGGCGGGAATGGTTAAGTGTCTGGGCATCTTTATTTTTGGGAATAACATTCCTTATTGCTGGCTTGGCTAAATTCACTGAATACCCAGGTATATTTGAGCCAGTGCTTCTTTCTGGCTTTTTAGAATACATTAACATTTCAGGGGCCATCCCTTATATTGAGATTATAATTGGCGTTCTCTTGATTCTTCTAGTTGCTGTTCGATGGACCTTGTTTGTGGCCTCATTAATGATACTCGGCTTTATTGTGAACAATATTATCCTGATTAATATGGGGATGGCATCTGAACCTTGTAATTGCTTTGGGGGCTTAACTAGTGGCGGTCTTTTGTGACCGGTGCGCTTATGGTTGATGGCGTAATGGTCGGCATAGCTTTAATTGTCTTTTTATATTACCCCGGCAGGTTTTTTAATATGAGACCTTGGTATCTTATGAATGTAACTGATGTTAAAGGTGTAGCAAGTAATGAGTAGCCATCATAGTCAAAGGTTCTTTAATTTACATCATCAGCAAGTAGCTGGAGGGCGTAGAAGAAAGCAAGAGCGTATTCAGGAGAGATTAGGTTTTTTTATAGAGCAGAGGACTATTCTACAGGCTGAAGCCAGATATACCTATCTTTGCGGTCTATTCTTTTCTTATCTAACCTTTGTTTATATGGCAGGGATAAGCGTTGTTTATTCTGTCTATATTATGGGTTAGTGTAAAATAGTTAATCAAGGGGGAAAACGAGATGGCAAAGTCAAAGAAAGACCCAATTACTTTCAGAACTAAAGCGTTGCGGGGCAAAGTCGTAGAAGCACAAATAGATGGTGAGGCGGTTGCTGAAGTTGTTAAACTATCTGCCTCAAAACAGAAACCTGTTTATCTTACATCGGACCCTACAAACCCGGAACCGCATACAACTGTAAGGGTACATAGGACTGAAGATAAGGCAGTTCGAAGATTCAGTAAGCGGTTTCCTGTCATCACCACTAGATTAAGAAAAAAGCTATAGTGCATAACGCTCCTGAGGTAAGCACACTCGGCAGGGTAGTCACCTGAAGCTAATTGACTTGGGGGCTTGGGCAATATGTAAATCTAAGAAGGAGAGAAAAAGTGCTAGAGAAAATGCAGCAGTACCTAGAGGATAGGCACGAAGAATTGAGGGAGCAAAGGGACCGGGGCTCCGTTGATATTGGTGCTATCCTGATGATGGGTATTGGGATGGTATTTCTAGCGGTTGGGTTTATAATGTTCCCGATTGTGACTACTGCTACCGATACCCTGCTGGCATGGAACTGTACCGCGAATGTCAGTTTCACCGATTTGAACTTTACCGGCTTCACCCCGATTATTGGGATTACGCCCCTCTTGGTTCTAATCGGGTATTTGTCAGCGGCCGTGTTCTCGATGTTCCTGGGAGTGAAGATGATTAAGGGCGGTGCTGGGAGTACGAAACTAGACTTGGGGTCTATCTTGATGCTGGGCATAAGTATGATATTCATAGCTATTGGCCTTATAATTTTGCCAGTAGTGTTGGATGCCATCTGTCCTTTAGTAACGGGGGCCAATATGCTTAATGCAGTAAACTATGCAGGGTTAATCCCTATCTTGTTAGTGACTCCGCTTCTAGTCCTTATCAGCTTTGTGACAGCTGCGGTAGTGACCGGATACTTCGGTATCAAGCGCCTGGGAGGTTAGGGCTGAGAGCATACTTTAAACCACCCCCAGGGTAGTGATAGAATAGCCCCCCTGGGGGTGGGGGAGGCGAAAACTAGCTAATGGATATCTTTCGGTCTGATATAGCTAAAAGGATGCAATTATATCATCATGATAATGGTGATTTGCAATTTATTAAAAGAGATATAATTGGCGAATCTGCCACTGAATTAGATAATACTAACT
>Ga0114919_10003175_pt1 | contig 13280 bp, 13 predicted proteins | sample BlataG_FD_88682 | JGI IMG/M metagenome (GOLD analysis project Ga0114919, IMG submission 88682) | Deep subsurface microbial communities from Black Sea to uncover new lineages of life (NeLLi) - Black_00105 metaG | ecosystem: Environmental > Aquatic > Marine > Oceanic > Sediment | place: Atlantic... | reverse complement strand
CCTCTTGATATCCTTAGCCTTAGCCTCAGCCTTAGCCTTGACCACTTTGTTCCAAAATTAGAGGATAACTTTAATTTAACTATTCTTTTTAATTAATTTGCGAAGCTATGTTCTTCAAACTATACCCAAAATAACTGATTATTTGGTCTTCGTATTCACTTAATGGTTTTACCGGAATTAGGTCCATTACCTGTTCCGGTAACAGACCGGAATTGAAAAGGGTATCAACGGTACCCTTTATCATGTCTGTTATGGCCTGTGCTGTTTCTGACTCCTCTAAACCAAAAGAAACACCTAAATCATACAAGGCCTTAATCTGAAACCAGAAGTAGGTAGGTCCCATGCCGGTAATTATTGCATAAGCCTCAAGTTTGCTTTCCTCAACTTCAGGTAACACGCCCAGACATGCAAGACAATTTTTCATCTGTTCCTTAATCTCATCATCAAAATTCTCTGAAAAGGTTATGGGATTATACCCCTGATTGATAATAGAGGGAGCATTGGGTATCATTCGAATCACCGGACAATTGAATAATGTGATCTCTTTTATTCTGCTAATTGTAATTTTAGGTGCTAATGAAAGGATAACTTTATCTTCTGTCAAATGTTGCCGGATGGATTTTAGTAATTCCGGTATAACCGGAGGATGAACCGCCAAAACGACTATTTTAGATTTTACGGGTCTGTCAAGTTGGTCTGTGACCTTAACAAAAGAATACCGTTCGGAAATAAAATCAAGGGTTTCCTTATTTGGATCACAAACAATTACAGAATCAAAATGAATTCTCTTTCTTTTGAAACCCTCGAGTAAAATACGGGTTACGCGGCCTCCACCATAAAAACCGATAGTATTGATTTTTTTTGTATTCATAACATAATATTTTAATGAAAATTCCAAGTCATATACGGATTGTTTTCCAGGGTTTATATTGAACCAAACAATATCCCGGTGATGGTAGCCATGCTGACAACTAAAATTGTGTATACCACGGTTTTCTGTGTACCGATTACACTTCGTATCACCAGTATATTCGGCAAGGATAACGATGGCCCGGCTAATAAAAGTGCAAGAGCAGGCCCTTTACCCATTCCGGCTGATATTAACCCTTGAAGTATTGGTACTTCAGTTAAGGTGGCAAAATACATGAATGCGCCAAAAATTGATGCGAAGAAGTTAGAGAATAAAGAATTTCCCCCGACCAGAGATACGACCCACTGATTTGGAATTAATCCTTCTCCATCAGCAGAACCTAATAAAATCCCTGCTATGAGAACACCTGCTCCTAATAGTGGTAGTATCTGTTTTGTAAATCCCCAACTTTCATAAAGCCATTCTCTCGGCTCACCTTCTGTTAATAAAGTCAAAATTGTTAAAGCAACTGTAGCAACAACAAAAGGCACCAGTGGTTTCCCTTGAAAAACCAGTGCAGAAATTACCACCAGGATTACTGAGATAACTACGTAAAGAGTTTTAATTTTAAGAATCCTGACCAGTGAATATGAAAACAGAAAACCGAAAGCTGCAGTTATATACCATTTATTTGCCCACAACCAATAGAAAAAACCTTCATCTGAATCTGGTTTACCCCAGTTTGCAAAAACCAGGATAAAAACAAGAACAAAAAAATGGAAAGCCGTTTGCCACATTGGACGAACTGATGGCATTTCAGGAAAATTCATTTGTTGCTCTGCCCTCCCGGTATCTTCTTTTTTATATATAAATGACATAATCAAGCCGATCACAATACTAAAACCCACTGCACCGATTATACGTGCAATACCAAGTTCAAAACCCAGTATTCTGGCAGTTAATATTATTGCAAGTATGTTTATTGCGGGCCCTGAATACAGAAATGCAATGGCAGGACCTAAACCTGCACCTCTCTTGTGAATACTTGAGAACAAAGGGAGAATGGTACAACTGCACACGGCTAATATGGTTCCGGAAACTGAAGCGACAAGATATGCTTTCCATTTTTTTGCCTTTGCCCCGAAATATTTTATTACCGAACCCTGGCTTACAAAAACAGCAATGACTCCAGCAATGAAGAATGCAGGTACGAGGCACAACAGAACGTGTTCCTGTGCATACCATTTTGTCAACCTAAGGGCTTCAAATACTGCATTCCTGAATCGTTCTGTTTCGACAGGCATAAAGTAAACCAGCAAAAAGAACCCCAGCAACCATGCAAAAATCCTAATTTCCTTTTTCCATTCCATTATAAAAAGATGAGATTAATTCAGACTCAATTTTCAGCATAAATCATTCGTAATTTTACGAACATTGGATACAAAAAAAATTAAAAATATATAGCGATTATGTAATACATGCCAACACCAATAAACAGAACCGCAATCACTCTCCTGAACCAGATTTCAAATACCTTAAGCTTATTATACAATCCCCCGACTCCTGAAATTGTATAGGCTAACAGCCAGGCAAAGATGATGACAGGGATTCCTGTGCCTAATGAAAACACTATCGGCAAGTAAAATCCAGATGCACTTGCTATGGTTAACGGAATAAGCATGCCGAAGTAGAGTACTCCGCTATAAGGACAAAATGCAAGAGCGAACACAATGCCCAGTAACAATACATCTAAATATCCTTTCACCTTTTTCTGCTGAAATTTATCTGTCAGATTTCCGATGGATAAGAAATTTAATTTGATTATTCCCAGCATAAATAAACCTATCATCAAAAGCAATGGTCCAATAAATTTCTCCCCATATTGTTGAAAGAATCCTGAAAGTTTAATCTGGTCAGCACCAATATATAGAATCAAGGCAAGGGCCGTATATGATATCGCTCTACCGGCGGTATAAATCAATCCATTATAAAAAACTCTGTTCCTGTTCTCAAGGTCTTTCCCAATAAACCCAATAGCAGTAATATTTGTGGCTAGAGGACAGGGACTTATTGCTGTTAATAATCCAAGTATAAAGGCTGACAGGAGAGGGGTTGAGCTGTTGTCCAGCAGATTAGTCAGGAATTCTTCCATCTTTCAATGGACGACCTAAATTTCACCTATGGCTTTCCGGAGAGCTTCTCTTAATTTTTCCGGGTTGGTCCTGGCATATAAAAATCCATCATTGGTCAGGTTCACCTGTTTCACATCTTTCACAATAAGAAGAGTCTGGCCAGAGATATTCAACTTTTCTGCCATTTTCTTACCATCCTCTTCCTCAAGATTTAATGAGATGAAAGCTATTTTTTCTTCATTCAGAGCCTCGGAATAGAGTTCATCAATTGCTTTTTTTGTTCCATTTTCGATGGCCCGACAGGTAACACATCTCTGGGTGAAATGAAAGTAATATACTGCTACTTTATCACCTTTTGAAAGATCATCTGAACCGCTTTCTTTAGTTGATTGTGCATTGCATGAATATGAAAGTGATATTATTATCATATTCAGTAATAATAGAAATACTTTTTTCATGATTACTTGTATTTAATTAATAATTCTTTTAATTCTTTTCCTGAAGGCACCCTGCCACTTACAGCGACAACACCGTTAATTACTAATGCAGGTGTCCTTAATATGCCATATTCCATCATTTCGTTGATGTCTTCGACTTTATTTACGTCTGCTGCGATATCCAATTCAGCAAGACAATTAATTACAGCTTTTTCAAGTGCTCTGCATTTAGGACATCCTGTTCCTAATACTTTAATATCCATTTCAGTTGTATTTATTCGTATTTCGTAAAACAACGAACAATATTAATAAAAATTTTTAAATCTGTAACATTTTCTTAAAAAGTTTTTGAACTATTCCCCAATTTTCCTTGTTCAGGCAATATTTAATTCTCGGCTGTTCAATTTCGCCCTGGATAAGCCCTGCCTCTTTCAATTCTTTCAAATGTTGGGAAAGAGTTGATTTTGCTATAGGAAGGACTTCAGAGAGGTCGCCACTATAACAACAAGATTGATTTGAGAGTAATTCCAGAATATACATTCTTACAGGGTGACTCATTGCTTTTGCAAAGCGTGAGGCTTGCTTTTGTTCTTCTGTTATCTCAGCCATAAGTATATAAGTATAATTATATTGATTATGCAAAGATAGAGAAATAATAAGTATAACTTCCAATTTTTCTATTTTCAGCGCCTTTTTGTAATGCGTGTGCCTTGCGGTGCAAGGGACAGATATACATTGAATTATGTCTGTAGTTGCACCGCTTTTTTGTACTTGCGTTTTCGGCTGGCAAGCGACGAGTAATTCTACCCCCCTGCCGCTACAGATGAAAAAAATTAATCCTGCTTTCGGTTAAATCTTTATATCTTTGCAATTCGAATTAATTTTTAGTTTATTATGGGCAAAAAGGATAGCAAAATCAGTAAATGGAGGTATAAATACCGTTTTATTGTTTATAATGACTACACCTTTGAGGAAGTTTGGCAATTGAAACTATCAAAAATGAATGTATTCACTATTTTAGGATCCTCGGTGGTTTTTCTGATTGTCCTTACTACAATACTGATTGCCTTTACTCATCTACGTGAGTTTATACCCGGTTATCCTGATGGCAATATGCGCCGAAGCATCATAATGAATGCATACCGGTTGGATTCCCTTGAGCGGGAGCTTGAGATAAGAGACCAATATTTTGTCAATTTGAATAATATTATATCAGGTAAAGAGCCGAATGATTTTCAAAGCATTCAGGATACCTCCATGGATTACAGTGAAGTTATCTTTACCAGGTCTTTGGAAGATTCTTTATTAAGACTGGAAATTGAAATGGAGGAACAATATAACTTATCGGTTGGAGAAGAAAACAGATCGGAAGACAATTTATCAAGCATCCATTTTTTTGCACCTATCAAAGGAATGGTGACAAGTGCTTATAATCCTGCTGAGAGTCACTTTGGAACGGATATCGTCGGGTCGCCGAACAGTGTTGTCGCCGCCACTTTGGATGGTACGGTCGTTTTGGCTACCTGGACTATGGAAACGGGTTATGTTATTCAGATACAACATAATAACAATCTCATTTCAGTTTATAAACATAATGCCGAATTGTTAAAGGAAGTTGGAGCCATTGTGAAAGCCGGAGAAAGCATTGCTATTGTCGGGAGTTCGGGAGAGTTATTTACTACAGGCCCGCATTTGCATTTTGAATTGTGGCTTAATGGTTCTTCCTTAAATCCGGAAAAGTACGTACTTTTTTAATTCAATGAGCACGTGACTTATGGAGCGAAGCGCTTATAAGTCACTGTGTGAATTCCTGTCCAACGGCACGGCAGGCGGGGGCACTGATCTATGCGAAAAAAGATTGCCATATTGGGTTCGACGGGTTCTATAGGATCGCAAGCTTTACAAGTTATTGAAATGCATCCTGAGGAATTGGAACTTCAGGTTATTATTGCAAATAATAATGTTGATTTGCTAATCCGGCAAGCTCAAAAATACCATCCCAGGTATGTGGTTATTGGAAATGAAAAAAAATATGATCAATTGGCATCCGCTCTGAACCAATTGCCAATTGACCTATATGCCGGGAAAGAGTCTATTAATCAGATTGTTGGACATGAAGCAATTGACATGGTGCTTACCGCTGTGGTGGGTTTTAGCGGACTGATTCCCACAGTAAGGGCATTAGAGGCAGGGAAAGATATTGCATTGGCTAATAAGGAAACCCTTGTGGTGGCAGGTGAGTATATTACCTGGTTGGCTGAACAAAAAAAGGTAAAAATTATTCCGGTAGATTCGGAACATTCAGCTATTTATCAATGCATGGTGGGAGAATCGTCCGATTGGATTGAAAAGATATATTTAACTGCTTCAGGTGGTCCTTTTAGGGAAAGGACAATTGAATCGTTACAAAAGGCTACCATGAAAGAAGCGCTTAAACATCCCAACTGGACGATGGGCGAAAAGATCACAATCGACTCTGCTTCCATGATGAATAAAGGATTAGAAGCTATAGAAGCAAAATGGCTGTTTGATCTGGAACCCGAACAGATCGACGTGATTGTCCATCCACAGTCGGTTATTCATTCGATTGTTCAGTTTGTTGACGGGTCTATGAAAGCGCAAATGGGAATTCCGGATATGAAGATGCCCATTCAATATGCACTCGGTTATCCGGACCGGTTGAAGTCGACTATTCAAAGATTTAATTTTTTGGATTATCCTGATTTGACTTTCGAGAAGGCAGATACAAAAAAATTTCGTAATCTTGCACTCTCATTTGAAGCCATGAGAACGGGAGGGAATATGCCGTGTGTTTTAAATGCAGCTAATGAGGTGGCAGTAGAAGCTTTTTTAGAGGGTGAAATCGGGTTTCTGGATATGCCGGATGTGATTGAAAAAACACTTCAAAAGAGTAGTTTTATTGAAAAGCCCGGCCTGGAAGATTATGAGAATACCGATTTTGAAAGTCGACGATTAGCCAGATCTTTTTTATGATGAATTATATATTAGTTTTGGAGATTGTCCCGAAACCCGATAACTATCGGGTTCGGGATTGTTATTTCCGGTTTACCCCGTTGGAAATTCCTACGGGGTTTACCCGGGTTAGGATATAAACAGGGGAGATTTTTAGAATGATAGTACTGGTCAAAATCACACAATTCATACTGAGTTTATCTATCCTGGTTATATTGCATGAGTTAGGGCATTTTATTTTAGCCAGAATATTCAAGACAAGGGTTGAAAAATTCTTTCTTTTTTTCGATCCATGGTTTTCGATATTCAAATTTAAAAAGGGTGAGACTGAGTATGGAATCGGATGGTTACCCCTGGGAGGATATGTAAAGATTTCAGGGATGATTGATGAATCGATGGATAAAGAGCAAATGAAAAACCCTCCTCAACCATACGAATTCAGGTCTAAACCTGCATGGCAACGGCTTCTGATTATGTTAGGAGGGGTGATGGTGAATTTCCTGCTTGCTATTTTCATCTATGTAAGTGTGTTATATGTTTGGGGAGAGCAATACCTGCCAACTGAAAATGTCAAATACGGAATTCTGGTTGATTCGGTGGGTATGGAAATGGGACTTCGGAATGGGGATAGAATAATCTCTGTTGATCACCAGAAGATTGATAATTTTTATCAAATTATTCCGGATATTGTATTGAATGACCGGAAAACCATTCAGATTGAAAGGGATGGTAAGTTATTGGAAGTGGAGATACCGGAAGAGGTTATTCCTGCTTTTATAAAGGGCAAAGGGAGCATTGAACCAAGAATGCCTTTTCCCCCACTGTTCGTAACAGGTTTCATGAAAAATTCTCCGGCTAAAGAAGCCGGTCTGAAGGTAGGTGACGAAATCCTTGGGTTTGATTTTATTCGTTTTGAGTATCATGATGAGTACAGGAAAAAATTGGCTAAGTTATCCGATAAAGAAGTAACAGTAAACATAAAACGCGGAGATGAATTACTGGATTTTCCCCTCAGGGTTACAACTGAAGGTCTGATCGGAGTAATCCGGGATTTAAGCGGTATTTTTGAATTGCGACAAATTAATTATGGGTTGCTGGAATCCATTCCTGCAGGAATTAAGAAGGGAGTAAAGACACTTAAAGATTATCTTAAACAGTTTAAACTGATTTTTTCTGCCAAGACAAAAGCATATGAATCATTGGGGGGATTTATAACTATCGGAAGCATTTTCCCCGGGGAATGGGATTGGCATGCATTCTGGAACTTAACAGCGTTTCTGTCCATTATCCTGGCGATTATGAATATATTACCCATTCCTGCTTTGGATGGCGGACATGTTATGTTCCTGCTTTACGAGGTTGTTTCCGGACGGAAACCGAGTGATAAGTTCCTTGAATATGCCCAAATTACCGGCATGATGCTATTACTGGCTTTGCTCATTTTTGCTAATGGGAATGATATTATCCGGTTACTGAGAAAATGATCAAACACTTGTAACAATCCAAGTGACAAACAAACAAGTTTTGGCGCCAATTATGATGAGGTAAATCGGGCAAGCAGTAAATTGCAATTTATAATATTAGTCATTGTTTTTTTTATTTCTAAATTTGTAATTACAATAAACTTAAAATATAAAAAAATGAATTCATTTATCCTTGCCGGGTTTCTGGGGCCAACTGAGATTATCATTATTTTACTGGTAGTGGTATTGTTATTCGGAGGACGGAAAATACCGGAATTAATGAAAGGGTTAGGACAGGGTCTGAAAGAATTTAAGAAGGCTACCAAAGACGATGATAAAACTCAGTCGGGAAACAAGCATGAAGAAATTGAAACTGAATAAGATGATCAGACTGACATGGCTCAATTTACCGGTGTTACTTTGCTTCATTTTCATTAACTTTTCGTGCAAACCCGATGAGCATTCAATTCTGCCCAAAATTACCGGAAGCGCCGGTGAAGTATTACTTATATTAGAAAAATACCGCTGGGAGCATGAAGTTGGGGATGAGTTCAGGAACCTTTTATCACAGTATCACGCCGCATTACCTCAGCCGGAGCCTATTTTTGATTTAATCCATGTGCCACCTGCACAATTCTCAAAAATTTTCCAGTCGCACAGGAACATAATTTTCACCAGAATTGGTTCTCGGTATAGTGAACCAAAGATTGTTGTTCAGCGGAATATGTGGGCCACTCCGCAAATCATAATAAATGTTCAGTCACCAAATGATTCCGCCTGTGTTGCATTACTCAGACAGAGTGGAAATGAAATCATACAGAGGATCAACCAATCAGAGCGCGATAGAATTATTGGTAATTATAAGAAGTCTCAGGTTCAGGAAGTTGTTAAAGCGCTGAAAGAGAAACACAATTTAACCCTTTACATTCCAAAGGGGTATACTATGGATGTAAATGTTGATGATTTTGTTTGGATTGCACATGAAACTCCCTTAACAACCCAGAGTATTTTAATTTATTTTTATCAGTATACCGATGCCAATACATTTACGCCTGATTATCTGGTGGAAAAAAGAAACCAATATTTAAAGAAATATGTGCCTGGTCCGGTACCTGGCACGTATATGGCTACCGAAGACCTTGTTCCGGTTGAATTTAAAGAATTCACTTATAAAGATCGTTATTTTGCCGAATTACGAGGCTTGTGGAAACTGGAGAACGGCTTTATGGGCGGGCCCTTTGTGAGTTTATCTACTGTTGATGAAAAGCTGAACAGAGTGGTTACGGTGGAAGGATTTGTTTATGCACCACGTGATAAAAAGCGCGAATTTTTACGCCAGGTGGAGAGCATTTTGTATACGCTGGAATTTCACTAACTATGTTCTTGGTTCTCGGCCTGCCACGTTCACCCTATGAAATCCTTTTTATTTCATTGGGGTGAAATGTGACGGTTGCCCTGCCTGTCCCGCAAGGTAAAATTTGAGGTACGAAAACATTTCATCAGGGAAGGAGCATATTTCACCGTGGTTTTCAGTTCCCTGGAAGTGAAGGGTTTGGAATTCTATAGTTTATAGTCATTCACTCGCTTCGCTCGCGTCATTTATTCGCTCACTGTTTCCTGAATTTACTGTTGGCATCTTACGCCGGATGAAAAGGTCGAAACAATGATCAAAACCGGCAGTTTCGGCTTAGTTACTTACAGATTCCATGTTCTACAATAATCGAACCTCTCCGAGGTTCTTTTTCGGACTCTGGCAAGTCTATGTCCAGCCGAATACAATTCGGCTCTACATTAAATGGTTTTTTGTTTTTAGTTTTTAGTTCAATTATAATCAAGCATCCAGCAACCAGTATCATTTCTCCCATTCTCCCAGTCTCTAAGTCACCCAGCTTGCCCTGTTTCACCCCGTTAAATTTATGGATTTATCCTAAGGGGTGAAATTCACGGAGTGACGCGAAGCTATTTCACAGGGTCTCCCAGTCTACCCGTCTCATATAGTCACTTCGTCACCTCTCCGCACCCTGCTCTCCGCTCTTCGCCAAGTCATCCTTCGTCCTTCATCCTTACCATCCTGCCTCCTGTTACTGCTTGCCCTGTTTAATTATGAAATACAGCGAAGCGTATTTAACAGGGCTACTATCTTTTTCACTTCATCATTCATTATTCGGTGTTCGATATTCGACATTTTCTTTGCCAACTGAAAACTGCCTTCTGTTGATTTTTAACTACCACTGCTATACATAGTCTCCCCTTCCCCTACACAGACTCTGCCAGGTTTCCCAAACCCTGGCAGGTCTCTCCCAGTCTCTCTATCAATCAGAAATCCGCAATCTACAATTCCCAATCCGCAATTTCCAATGTCTCCCCGTCTCCCCCTCTCACTCACCCAGCTTGCCCATCATCCTTTCGCCCTGCTCCCTCTGCCATTGCGGATTGCCAACTGTGGACTGACGACTTTTTCATGGACTTCAACCCTAAAAATTTATTACCTTTGTCAGAATTTCATATTAAAATAGTTAAACATGAACCCACATATTTCTTCAGTAAAAAATATTCCCGATTTAAAACCGATTGTCTATCTTATTGATAAAGAAACAAACCTTAAAGCATTTCGCTTTTCAAAAGATGAGATAAACTATATAAAGGAGAGAATAAGAAACAAAAAGAAGCAGATTTCCATCAACCGTTTTACGACCTGGGTTTATTTACAATTGGTAGAAAACAAAAAGCTTCAGTATAAAATGAAGGAGAATCTCCGAAAAGAAGCTCATAAGCTGCTTCCCCAGATTAAGGAAAACAACCATAAGGAAATTACTTTAGTTGATGGGTGCAATAATCCGGATGGTATTTTAGCTTTTGCCGAAGGGCTGGCTTTAAGCAATTATCAGTTCCTGAAGTATTATAAAAAAGATGTGGAAGAAAAGGAATCACCTTTACATAAGATCTATATTTTTTCGAAGGGTGTTTCAAAGGAAATGATTGCGCATATTCAAATTACGACTGAAGCGGTTTACCATTCACGAACCCTTGTGAACGAACCTTTATCCTTCCTGACGGCAGTTCAACTGGCAAAAGAGATACAACACCTGGGCACGGAAGCAGGTTTTATGGTAGAGGTTTTTAACAAGAGAAAAATCGAGACCCTTAAAATGGGTGGTTTACTGGCTGTTAACAAAGGCAGTATCGATCCCCCGACATTTTCTATCCTGGAATGGAAACCTGAAAAAGCTAACAATGCAAAACCGTTGGTCCTGGTGGGGAAAGGTGTTGTTTTTGATACAGGAGGATTAAGCCTGAAACCAACCAGGGAAAGTATGGATTATATGAAATCGGATATGGGAGGTGCAGCAGCCGTAACCGGTGCAATTTATGCTGCTGCCAGGGCGAAATTACCTGTTCATGTTATTGGTTTGATACCTGCCACTGACAATCGTCCCGATGGGAACGCTTATACCCCGGGAGATGTAATACATATGTACAGCGGCTCAACGGTTGAAGTTCTGAATACGGATGCTGAAGGAAGGATGATCCTGGCTGATGCATTAAGCTACGCCAAACAGTATGACCCGGAATTGGTGATTGATCTGTCAACACTTACCGGATCTGCAGCAGTCGCAATCGGGAAATATGGCATTGTAGGTATGGGAAATGCGAAAAGAAAGACGTTTAACCTTCTCACGGAAAGCGGAAAAAATGTTTATGAAAGGATTGTGGAATTTCCATTTTGGGAGGAATACGATGAATTAATAAAATCAGATATTGCTGATATGAAAAATATCGGTGGCAGAGATGCAGGGGCTATTACCGCCGGTAAATTTTTGGAAAGATTTACCGATTATCCTTACATTCATCTTGATATTGCCGGTCCTGCATTTTTATCCGGTGAAGATTCCTACCGGGGTAAAGGGGGTACCGGTGTAGGTGTTCGTTTGTTATTTGATTTCATTAAAAACTACATATAATGAACCGAAAATTAAAAGTAGGCATAACCCAGGGAGACATTAATGGAATAGGGTATGAGATTATTATTAAAACATTAATTGACAACCGCATTAATGATATTTGCACACCAATTGTTTATGGTTCTCCAAAAGTTGCAGCTTACCACCGGAAGGCATTGAATATTTCGAATTTTAGCTTTAATCATATAAAAACTCCCCGTGAGGCTAATCTCAAACGGGCAAATATTATTAATTGTCTTGGTGATGATGTGAGGGTTGAATTGGGAAAGTCAACAAATATTGCAGGAAAAGCCTCTTTTAAAAGTCTGGAAAGAGCTGTTTCCGATCTGAAGAAAGGAGAAATTGATGTTTTAGTAACAGCTCCCATTAACAAAAAAAATATCCAATCGGATTTATTTACTTTTCCGGGTCATACCGAATATTTAGCATCATATTTTAAGACTGACGGAGCTTTAATGTTAATGGTCAGAGATTTTTTAAAAGTTGGGGTAGTAGCCGGTCATGTTCCTTTTTCGGAAATTTCTTCTGTTATTACCATTGAGAATATACTAGACAAGATCCGGATAATGAACAAATCCCTGATTGAAGATTTCACCATTCGCAAGCCACAGATAGCCGTATTGGGGCTGAATCCACATGCAGGTGATGAAGGATTGCTGGGTAATGAGGAAAATGATATTATCAAACCGGCAATCCAAAAGGCGCATGAAGAAGATATCATGGCTTTCGGGCCTTTTGCCGCGGATGGTGTTTTTGGTTCGAATTACATTTCAAAATTTGACGCAATTTTGGCTATGTATCATGATCAGGGGTTGGCTCCATTTAAAGCAATAGCTTTTCAAAACGGAGTTAATTTTACAGCCGGTTTATCCATTATCAGAACATCCCCTGCACACGGTACTGCCTATGAATTAGCAGGTAAAAATCAGGCTTCACCCGATTCTTTTCGTCAGGCTATTTATCTGGCTATCGACATTTATTTTAAACGGAAAGAAAATGAAGAGTTAAATAAAGACCCCTTGCAGAAACAGGAGATAGATAATTAGTATGTTTTTTTTCCGAGTGTTCAATAACATATGAAAAATCCTGTTCCGATTGGCTAACTTTGAATGATTTTTATAAAATCCGATACGTTATTTCTTAAGAACATAGCTTCGCAAAGTAATTAAAAAGGTTAATACTATTCAAATGAAACTGCTAAATTTGAATGATTGTGGAATAAGGCTAAGGCTAAGGCTAAGGCTGAGGAAAAAAAGGAAAATAAAGAAGAATTAAATCAAGAGTCCAAAGAGGTAATAGGTGAGTAGGTATACCGGCAAGATAAAAGCAGGTAAAGACACATTACTATGATAATAAATATGTTATAAATCAAAAGGTTAAGTATAAATAATAAATAACAGATGAAGAATACCTTGAGATTAAATAATAAGGTAAAATATGATTAAACTTTATATCTGATAAAT
>Ga0114919_10003172_pt1 | contig 13284 bp, 14 predicted proteins | sample BlataG_FD_88682 | JGI IMG/M metagenome (GOLD analysis project Ga0114919, IMG submission 88682) | Deep subsurface microbial communities from Black Sea to uncover new lineages of life (NeLLi) - Black_00105 metaG | ecosystem: Environmental > Aquatic > Marine > Oceanic > Sediment | place: Atlantic... | reverse complement strand
CTTGTCTTTACGCCTGGAGGAGTATTTGATGAGGATTGCTGGGAGAATGGAGACCTTGTTTGTGCCTCTGGTGAGTCTGGTGGAATCAGTTATATGGGACATGGTACAGTTACGGCAACGACAGCTACTACTATATCCTTGGGAGCATTTACATGGGTTGGTGATACTCCTGACCCAGGTGCCCTAACTCCAGCTGTTCTCTGTCATGGAGATTGTCCTATAAAAGGAGAAACCGGAGAGACGGGGGCTCAGGGAGATAAGGGAGCAACTGGCGCAACGGGTCTTAATGGACAGGATGGCTTACAGGGATTCCAGGGTCTCAAGGCTGCCATAGTCTATACATCAAAGGGATACCGTGAACTTATTTGTGTAGAAGCTCCTGAGGCATTGTTTATAGATGTACTTGAGGTGGAGCATAATGGCTTTATAACAGAGTTTTCGATAGATTCTATGTTCACGGAGGTTTGTGAGCCTTGGACGGTAAGAGTCGTATCTGTAGTTCCGGACAAGCCTGTGCCAGTTGGTGTGGTCAAGGATTGGGATAATAAAGGGACTTTCGAGATTAGAACAGAGACGAATGTAAGAATGAACGTAACTGTTATGATTCATGGTATCCGTAAAGGATTCCTGGGACATAGGTTTGCAGCTAAGACAGAAGCTCAGTATAAAGAGAATGTTAAGAAGTGGGGAGGGACAGATGCCAGTTAGTGTTATTTATGACGCAAGACATTTGCACCCGGATGACCTGATGGGTGAGTTAATATCAGATTGTAGGTTTACCGGGATAATCAATAATCATCCTGTAAGGAGGAGAGCAGTGCCATACTACGGAATAGAAATGTATGCTGATAATGACCGGACGTACCGGGTTTATGTTAAAGACGGGAATTTGGACATCATAGACCTGACAGGCGCGTCGGCTGTTTTCACTATGAAGAAAACGAAGGAAAGTGCTACAGCAACCATTACTAAAAGTACGACCAACCCAGCCGAGGGCATGATTGGGGCAGCCGATGAGGGAGAAATATTCTTCTATATTCTACCGGCAGATACGGCATCTATTGAGTTGCGTCAGTACGTTTTTGATGTAACTGTGACCCTTGCCAGTGGTAAATCGTATACTGTTCTGGAAGGAACAATAAATCTTTTGCAACCAGTTGGTTAAAAATCTCTGGCCTGAGTGTATAATGTGGCTGGAGGTTCTTGACTTATGGCTTTTCTTTCGATTTCCCCTGATGGGAATACAATTCAGGTAGAAGACTGTTACGACCAGAAAAAGGTTCTGGGCGACGCAGGAGCTCTCTGGGACCCTATTGGAAGGGTTTGGCAGGCAGTCTTTACCATATCCAACCTTGAATACCTTATGGACCATCTCGATAAGGTGGGCGTCCATGCCAATGTCGAGGAACATGTCCAGAAGCAATCCGAGAAAGAGGAACACCTGGATAAGCTCCGGGAATGGTCTAAGACAGACCAGCAGGTTAGGATGAAGGTTCCTGGTTTCAAGATGTCCCTCTATAATTACCAGCGTCTCGGGACTATGTATTCCATTACCAATGGGGCTGGTGTCCTTCTTGCTGACGAGATGGGGCTAGGGAAAACCCTCCAGGCAATTGCTACCGCGGTATTTATGAAGTCAAAGGGTCAAGCCAGTAATGCACTTATTGTGACTCCAGCTTCTTTGAAGTTCAACTGGCCGTTGGAGATTGAGAAGTTTACGGATGAACCTTATGTTGTAATTGATAGTAAAAAGCCGGATGAGCGTATAGCCCAATGGCTTAGGACAGATGTATTCTTCACAGTGGTTAATTATGAATTGCTATTAGAAGACCTGTTTGGTGGTCGGAAGCTGAAAGCGAAGAAGGGTGAGACTGCTGACCAGATTGCCAGGAGGAAGAAGCGGATGGCAACTTCGGAGAGACGCCAGAGGATTTTGGGAGATGTCCGGAGACGTACATGGGACTTTATGGCTATTGATGAGGCTCAGGCAATTAAGAGTCACAATTCTGCCAGGACAAAGAATGTCAAACTATTGAAGGCTAATTTCAGGATGGCATTAACTGGGACACCGATGGATGGGCGCCTTGAGGAACTTCATAGTATTATGGATTATGTGATGCCTGGGCTTCTTGGTTCAAAGACCCGGTTCTTTCAGAAGCATGTTGAAACTGATTTCTTTGGTAGGGTGACGGGATACAAACGGATGAATGAGGTGTCTGAGAAGATTCAGCCGTTCTTTATTCGGAGACTGAAGAAGGATGTTCTCCAGGACTTGCCGGATAAGATTTATCAGAACCGGATGGTTATACTGTCGCCAAAAGAGCGGAAGATATATGATGATTTGGCTGACCACGGGCACGAGGCCACTGAGGATTGTGATGCGATTGTGGCACTTATCCGGTGTAAGCAGTTCTGTAATTGGCCTATTCAGGTTGATGATGGGTGCAAGGATTCTTCCAAGATGGATGCGTTTAAGGGAATTCTGGAGGAGGTCGTCCAGATGAATGGCCACAAGATGCTTGTATTTAGTCAGTATAAGACCCAGGTGAATATCTTGGTTAAGGTGTTTGATGATATGGGTTTGAAGTATTTGAGGATAGATGGTGATACTCCGAAGTTGCGCCGGGCAGAGATGCAGAATGAGTTTAACACTGACAAAAGTATTGACCTCATGGTAGGTACTGATGCTATGTCTGCGGGCTTGAATTTTACTGCTGCCGACTATGTGGTCAATTATGATGACCGGTGGTCTCCGATGGTTATGGCTCAGCGTGAGGATAGATGTCACCGAATCGGACAGAGGAATGTAGTGAACGTGGTGAACTTCATTTGCAGGGATACAATCGAGGAACGTATCCGGGGAGTTATCTATGCCAAGAATAAGGTGACAGCGAAAGTTCTTGGAGACGAGACTGATGATATGATTTTGAAAAGGTTGGGTCCACAGGATATGGCGAAGTTATTGTAAGGGGGATAAGTGGCAAGTTTTGATTATACGATGGATATGGAGAGGGCACTGCTCCGTATTATGACCAATAGTGTAATGATGATGCGTATGCACATCCATCGATTGAAGATAGATAGGTTCTCCTCGCTTGAGAGACAGTTTATACTGGAAGTGGCGAAGGAAGTTTTTGATGCGAGTGGTGGTCTTTTAACCAAAACTGTATTTGAGTACGAGGTTGGGTCTAAGGTTGATGATTCTGACCGGGCATACTTTATGACTGAGTGGAGTCTGATAGAGGCTCTGGACCCCAAGGAAAGCCCTGAGACGCTCATAGAGAAGCTAGAGGAGGCTCATCTGGGTAGACAAGCCCTAGATGTAAGCAAACAGGTTACAGAGCTTCTGGAGGCTGGTAGGGTAGCGGATGCAGTAACCCATCTGAAGCAGAGTGCGGTTTCCTTAAGAGGGTCGGCTGAGGTAGGTCCAACAGTAGAGCTGACAGACTATAAGGCTCGTGAGAGATTGATGGAGGACAAGAAGGCTCATCCTGAGAAGTATATGGGTGTCAAGACCGGGTTTGAAACCTTTGACAGATATACGGGTGGACTGTATGCAGGAGAGCTGACCTTGTTCGCGGCAATAACAGGTTTGGGTAAGTCTACTCTTTGCCGGCAACTCCAGAAGGGCATTGTGACTCATCCTATGAACGGGCAAAAGAATGTTCTTCATATCGCGAATGAGGAATATCTGTCCCAGGTTCAGCATAAGTTTGATGCTTTGTTTACTGAGGTTCCATATCTCCGGTTCAAGGTTGCTGACTTGTCGGATACTGAGGTAGCAGCCTGGAAACAAATGATGGAGAATTGGAAGTATGGTCGAGTCTTCATTAAGGAGGTTCCGGCATTTACGGATGTGACCTTGATAGAGCAGGCCAAGCGTGAATTAGAAGCTAAGGGTATTCCGATACATTGTATTATTATTGACCATTTACCTCATATCAAACCTATCCAGCAGGCGTGGGGAGAACACGATGAGAGATTTAAGGCAGCAGCCGATTGTAAGGAGCTGGCAAGATGGGAGAAAGTCCCGGTTGTAGTTCCGACTCAGGCGGCGACAGTTGTTGAGGAGAAACAGAATAAGGGTAAGCGTGCTGGTAAGTTGGATGTTCATGGGTCAAAGGGACAGGTCCATGTGGCTAATACTTTCTGTGTCATTACGGATAAGGGGAAGGATGATACCCAGATTGACCGTGAGGAATGGGAGAGAGATGTTTACTGGATGGTTGATTGCAAGAAGAATCGTGATGGGGCTCCATTCTGGTTTAGGGCGAAGCATCTTGTCCGGATAGGTAAGATTATAGAGGTGCCAAGGGATAATACCGGGGATGGTGGACAGGATGATGATATCAAGGATGCGGCTGATGCAGCGATGAAAGAGGATGATGCAAATGAGGCAAAGAAAGAGGATAAGAAAGAGGAGCAAAAGCCAGCAGAACCGGTAGACTCGGGACCAATCGGGACACCTGATGTTGAGGCGGCACCATCATCCATTATAGAAAAAATGAAGGCAAAGCAAAAAAAGTTTTCAAAAACCTGATATGCCGGGGGTATAATGGTTTTGAAAATTCTGGGTATTCCAGGCGAACAATTAACAAAGTGAGGCAAACATGGCAAAAGGGCATAAACTAATTGGGCATCAAGGCATTGGGGACACTTTCGAGGGAACCTATTACGTTGAGAGCGTCTATATCAAGAAAACAGTCCAGCAAAAGGACTATTCCGACCTTACCCTTCGTGACAAATCAGGTCCGAGGAATGTAAAGTTTTGGGGTGTTGCTGCCGATGTAAAGAAGGGTGATTTCGTATTCATCTCTGCGGGTGTTGATGACTACCAAGGTTCGCCGAGCATTGTGGCGAAGAACATTGAGAAAACAGATTCTCCGTCAGACCTTTCTGATTACATTCCTGTGTATGATGATACTGACAAGCAGGCTGAGCGATTCGATGAGATTCGTGCCGAGCTGAAAGAGATTGAGGAGAGGACAGGGAATGACCTTCCTGGGATTATCGTAGACGAGGTTTATGGTAATAGTTCTTTCTTCCAGAAATTTGTTAAGGCTCCGGGGAGTTCCAGACCTCATTATGGTAAGCAGGGTGGATTGCTTGCAAATACTGTGAGGCTTGCGAGTGCTGCGATGAGTACTTCAAGTCATTATGCACTGAGCGACGAGGAGAAGGCTATTATGATAGCGTCTGCTCTGTTGTGTCGTATCGGAGCGATTGATGCTTTTGGATTCCAGGACTGCATTCCGAAAGAAATGAAGCGTGGTGCTTTACTCGGAATGAATAACCTCACACTTGGAAGGGTTCAGTCTGCTTTGAAAAGGGCACTGGCTTCATTCAAGAAAGCAGGTAAGACTGTAAATCAGGATACTGTTCTGAGAGTGCTTCATGCCGTGTCGTCTTATGACGATGAGTGTGTGACTCCAATGACAAGGGAAGCTCTTGTTCTCCATTCTGCGTGGAAGACGGATTCCAATATGGTTGAGGCTATCGACTTCATTGAGTCTGACATGAATGACTCAGAGGAGTTTACAGCTTGGGACCCGGCAATGAATCGTAGATACTACACCGGCTAAAACCTGGGAAGGGAAGCCGGATGCAGATTAGTATCAAGGAACGTCTGAAGTATAAGGACATCTCCTGGCTCATGTCTAGTGTGAACCTGGAAGATGTCCTTGTGCGTCTTGATTCAATTATTGACCATAAATCTGGTGATGAGATAAGGGCGTTCTGTCCTGACCATCACCTTTTTACTGGGCGTAAATCTTCCCATCCAAACTGGACAGTCAATACAAGAACTGGTGAGACTTTCTGTTTTACAGAGGGACGTGGTTCTAATCTGGTATGGACTGTATGCCGGATATTTGATTGTGGGCCGAAGGAAGCAACGAAGTTCCTAACGGGGATTAAGGGAGAGGTTGATGAGACTTCTCTGGATATCCGGGCTGACCTGTATCGTAAGGACAGACTGCTACAGCCTGAGACAAGGCCAGGAGAGGGGTCAGGAGCTCCTGTGAGGGGTTTAGAGGGGATGGCGAAGGAGATAGAGAACCATCTGACTTCTGATGCCTTGTACGCCTTTTTCATGAATCCTCCGGGAAAGAAGTATCCAACGAATATTACCAAGGAAACTGTTGACCGATATAACGTGTTCGAAAGGACATGGGGTTCATATGCTAACCGGGTAATTGTACCATTCCACATGGAGAAAGAATTGGTTGGATTCTGTGCCGTAGACTTACTGGGAAAGGATGAGTGGCTGAAACGTCATCCATTGAAGCAGGCTGATGATTATCGCAAGTCGCTTTATCCGTTGGGATTTACTTCTGGGGCGTGTCTATTTGGATATGATGATTGTGAGAAGGGTGCCGATTATCTGATTATAGTGGAGGGTGCAAGAGAGGTAATGAAGCTGTGGCAGGAAGGCTTTACAAATGCCGTGGCTATACTTGGTTCTCATATGAGTGATAAGCATCTTGAGCTGATAGGAAGTCTTGCTCCAAAGAAGCTCTTATTGATGTTCGATGGTGATGAGGTTGGTGTAGAAATAACGACCAGGGTGGCGACTAAAGCTGGGCGTGTCTTCAGTAAGGATAGGATTAAAGGTTGTTATCCTCCTCGCGGAAAAGACCCTAAGAACTTGACAGGCATCGAGTTAAGAGCACTCGTTGAAAATTCTTAACAGATTTAATTGACATCAGCGCAATAGGCGTTATATTGGCACTTATAGGCAATTAAGGCAAGGCCACGTTTGGCCACAAATTAAGCCGATTTTTCGGCACAAGGCGAAGGAGAGAGTATGACGACTAACACCTGTGATGCGTCGAAGCACACCAAACCACCCACCGAAGTAAACCTAAAGAGAGTACCTGTTACCCAAGAGTTCCTGGCTGTTGCAATAGAGGCTAAAAATAGTGGAACAGAGGTAATGCATCCGGCTCACGATTGTTTTATAGAAGCTCTATTTGAATCAATCCATGATATGGTTTACAAGTTGGCGAACAAGTATCAGGTGACTTGCCATGAGGAGGTTGATGACCTCGCCCAAGATTGTTTCTGTCGTATCGTAAAAGTGATTCCCAAGTATGACCCGAAGTTGGCGAAGTTCTCAACATGGTCATGGAAGGTTTGTCAAAGCGTTCTGAACCGGAAGTACCGTCGCAACATGAAGCGTATGCAGGATACTGTAAGACCGTATGAAGGGTTTGAAGCTAAGTCGGAGGTATGTGATGATACGGTCTTTACGATTGACTTTGCTGATGCGTTAAGGGATTTAAAGGAAGCATATCCAGAGAGGGTCAGATTGATTCACGAGATATTCGGCAATCCGGATAAATCTAACTTTGTAGCTGGGGCAGCAGCCGGTATGAAGGTGGCTGCGGAGAAGGCAGGAGTGGAGTATACTAAGGCGTATTACTTTTATAGCAAGGTAGTGAAACCATTTATGATAAACAAACTTGAGGGATACTCAGTAGACGGAGGTACAAATGAGTGAGGTAGAGGTTCAGGATATGATGGGTAAACTGGATGAAGGTTCGTGTTGGGGTAACTGGATGGTTTCAGAGCCAGCATGTGCAAAGTGTGTGATAATGGCTCAGTGTTCTGAAGCGACGAAGAAGCGACAGTCTGGGGCGGCGGCATTAGGTCCGAAAGAGATACCTCCAAGTAAGGATACTGTTGATGACATTCCAGAGACAAAACCATTAGATTACATGTTGAATCTACTGGCAGGTAAGTACGACAGGATTACGAAGAAGAATGAAGGTTCGACTGCTGAGTATTTCAATGTGAATGGAAAGACCAAGGTTCTGGTTGTAATCGGTCCTACTGGAATTGTGAAGGTGAAAACTTCTAAGGGCGGTGGCGTAGTTGAGCTTGAGTCAATAGAAAAGGTAGAGAAGGTTCTAAAGAAACTATTATGAGGACGACGGTATTCCCGTATTATCGTCCTCCCTTTCCGGAATACAATGTAGCGCAAGCTGCCGTTATTCCGTTCCTGGATAAGGACGTGAACATTGTGGTCTCATTTGCAACAGCTGTCGGAAAGACTGTTCTGGCAGAGTGTTGTTTTGGGTATCACCTGGAGACTGACCCGGATTGCCGGGTTGCATATGTATGTCCTTACAAAAGTCTTGGGGCTGAGAAGTTCAAGGACTGGACTGAGGATGGGCAACTCTCAAAGTACGGGGTTGTGTTAGGTACTGGTGATAGTCCAAAGGGATTCCAAGAGCATATGGAGGGCAGGCTGTCTATTACCACATCAGAATCATTTGATGCAAAGACTCGGTCTGTCCATTATGCAGAGTGGATGGGCAGTCTGAAATGTGTCGTATTTGATGAGGCTCACTTGATTGGAGACAAGCATCGTGGTTCTTCAGTTGAGGCTTCGATGATAAGGTTGACAAAAATCAACCCTGATATTCGTCTGATTCTTTTGTCTGCGACCTTGGGTAATTCACTGGAGGTAGCGAAGTGGGTTAAGTCGTTAAATGGCAAGGTGACTAAATGTATAGATAGTGATTGGAGACCGTCGAAGGTGAATGTTGAATTTATACCGGTAGATGGTGCTGATGAGAAGGTCGAGGAGGCGGTAAGAGTTGCTGCCGAGGCTTCGATAAAGAAGACGGTTGTTTTTGTCCATTCAAAGGTTACTGGAGCCAATATAGTGAAACTGTTGAGGGCAAAGGGAGTCAGGTCAGTTTTTCACAATGCGTCTGTGCCTCCGGGCAAGCGTAGGAAGATAGAAGAAGCCTTTAATGATAAAATGTCAGGATTGAATGTGCTGGTTAGTACGTCTACATTAAGCGCGGGAGTGAACATAGGGGTATGATGAATAGCTTAGAGATGTTGAGAGATGAGTGCGTAGCTTGCCGAAAGTGTGAAATCGGTGGGGTCATGGTGGAAGACAAGTTTATATCGAACGTGTTTTCAAACATGAATGAAGGTGCTCGCATTATGGTGGTCGGACAGAATCCAGGTAGCAAAGAGGTTGAACGCGGTGAACCATTTATAGGTCCATCTGGTGCATTCTTTGACCGAGCCGTGGAGGAAGTGCTGGGTCTTTCCAGGTCTGACTTTTATGTATCGAATGTAGTGAGGTGTCATACTCCGGGGAATCGCCCACTCCGTCAGGCAGAGAAGGAAAACTGCCGTTATTATCTTGATAGGGAGATTGCGATAATAGAGCCGAAGATAATTATCGCTTTAGGTGCTCCTTCTTTTAAACAATTAACGGGCATGAGTGGTATAATGAAGCATTGTGGTGAGAGGATATTTTCTCCGAGATATGGAGTGTATGTGGTTCCCCTTCTTCATCCAAGTCCACGGAATACCAATGACCCAGGAAGACGTGAGATGTTTTATGATGGATTGAGGAAGTTGAAGGAGTTTTTAGATGAAGACGAAGTGGGTAGGACCACACAGACAGGGGACACGGTTTGAGACAACGTGGGAGGAGCGTGAAGACCAGAAGCAAAGGCGAGCACGTACTTACCGCCAGGTCGACAAGTTCCTTGAGGATTTTAGAGAGCGTAAGTTGATAGAGCACTTTCTCCTGGATGAGGGAGTATTTGTGGAACTGTGTTCTCTGGTACAGACTGACCCGGAGCTCGCCAGGGAGATAGCTGGTGCCGGTGTTTTGCTTTTGATGGGTGTGGACAAGGGATTTGAGATTGATGGGCTGATTGAGATAGCCCAGGTTATAGCGGAGGAAAACGGTGGCTGATACTGTTATAGTTGTTGGAGTGAGGCGCAACAGGGAGAAAGTGCCTATTTCCGAGATAAAACAGATGACGGGAAGGGCTGGGCGTAAGCATGACGGTTCTGCTTCCAGAGCTGTGATTATAGTCGAGGAGGCGGATGAGGAAGATGTACGCCTGGAAATGTCTGATTCGGAGAGTCTTAAGATAGGGTCTGTGATGAAGGATACTGATGTTTTGGCATTCCATGTGTTGCCGGAGATTTGCAGTGGCCAGTTCACAGAGCCGGAACATGCTGAGGAATGGTACTCCAGAGGCTTCATGTCGTTCCTGGGAGGCAAGCAGAACTTCACCAAGGCATTTGAGCGCCTAAAGGAGTTAGAGGCCATTGAGTGGGATTCTGGGTACTCTCCGACGGAATTGGGGAGAGTGTCGTCCCGGTTATACTTTAGCCCGGCGGATATTAAGGCATGGAAGGATAATTTCAGCTTTATGTTTGAGATGGGCTTGGAGAATGATGATGTTGCCGTCGCGTGGGCTCTTGGGAATGTCCCTGTGAATAGGATGTCAGGAGACTTTGGAAACCACTGGGAGGCTGTAGAGCTTTGCCGGCAGGCACTTCCGTTAGGGATAGAGGTGACAAAAGGATGTATTACGACGATTACTCTGTGGAGATACTTAATCGGAGGGCCACCAGTAGGCAAGATGAGAAATGCTGCACTGTCCTTGAGGTCTGATGCTTCCCGGATTTGTAGCGCGTTAAAGGATATTGACAGTAAAGTAATGCGTTGGGGGATGGAAGATTTCTTTGAAGAATTGACTTGGAGACTCAAGCGGGGCATACCAGATAACATCCTTCCGCTATGTAGATTACCTGGGATTACAAAAAGTAGGGCACTCTGGTTGTATAATGGGGGTGTGAGGGGAAAGTATGATATCCCTGATTTTTTGAAGAATATTTCTGAGGATGAGGTGGATGAGCCGTTTTTGAAAGCAATGAGAGATATAGTAAATGGGGTTCAGTGAAAGAGCTGTAGCAGCCTGTGAGAGGGCAATGGAGAATGGGACTGTAACTGCCCGTCATGTCCGGGATGTCTTGAAATACAAGATTGTGGACGTGACAGCTATCGCTCGTTTCCTGAAGTCTGAGGATGATATGGTTCGGAAGATGGCTGCCATAATAGTTGGAGAGAAGCGAGGACCCGCACAGCTTCTATTGGATGCTGCCTTGGTGGAGAAGGATAAAGCGGTCTTAATGGAGATGCTCACTCAGCTGGGGAAACATGGTGATGCCGTAGAGCCATTGACGAACATTATTAACAGTGAGGATGAATCAATAAGGGATGTGGCCATTGATATGTTCAGAAGGGCAAGCAGGGCAGATTGCCTATTCCCGATGTTATTTGACAGGGACGATAAAGTTGTAGAGAGGATAAAGAGATACATTAATGAGCAGGAAAGAAAAAACGGAGAAAACACCAGTTCCGACAGGTGACCTTGAGCAGTACTTGATGCTGAAGAATATCTTGAGGTTAAAGTATGGATTGGACAGTTACCCTCGTCTTGTCCCGTACCTGGACAACGAGGACCAAGCTATTGAGCGTGAGATTTTCGAGGAGACTCATAAGACTTCGCCATTGAAGAAGTTGAATATAGAGGCGAAGAAGTATGTGGCTATCTTCAAGCAGAGATACCTCCAGCTTACTGACCTGGAGTACACTAGACCTTTATCTCCGGTGGATGCCAAGCTGATGAGACAGGTGACGAAGGCTCTTATGGATGTCGGGTTCGAGGTCGATGAGTATCTCAAGTGGATGTTTGAGGAGTTTTTGGTTGAGAATCCCAAGTTTTGTCCTCCGAGTATCAAGTGGTCTGGGAGTGGATTTGTGCTGGATAAGTTCCTTTTCGACCATAAAGAGAAGATGAGGGAGAGGAAAGAAGCCGAGGTTAGAAAGCGTGAAAGGATGGATTTAATCAATAGAGCTAGGGCTTTAATGAGGGGCTTTGTTGAGGGTGGAAAACCCGATGAAAAAGAAAAAGTAAAAGAACTTCTAAAAAAACAGCGTGACGAGGGTATAATGGTTTCAGAATTCAGGAGGCAAATAGAGGCTTTTGAAAGGCAACTAAGGCAATTAGGGCAAACCGGGCAAACCGGGCGATAGGAGGCAAGAAGTGAACATTACTACAATAACGGCTAATATCAAAAAGAGTTGTGACGACTTGGGGCAGATAGACCTTTCAGGTATCAAGCTCGAAGAAGCAGGGGCACAGCTCCTCAATGTGTCGGAAATGGAATTCGACCAGCATGTGGCAATCCAGCCATCAGCAATTACCTTTTTTGGCGTACTCCGTAAGGAGGTCAACCGCCGGGTCGATGCCTATAAGAAATCTTATGACCGTTGGCAGAAGAAAATGTATGCCCAGGCGAAAGTGGCAGCTTTATCTGGGACTCAAGACTACAAACCTACCGTGGCCGATATCGAGGCCAGATTCATTGTTGACAACGAGGAAGAAATCGAGAAGCGTGAGAAGCAACTCGAAAAACTCCGTGACGAGGCAGATACTATTGATGCCTGGTATGAAGGGTGGAGACAAAAATCATTTACAATTCGTGAGTGGGCTGGGATTGAGTTGGATGAGAAATTTCAGGGCGGTGGCTCAATAAGCGCCGATGAACCGGATAGTGGAAGCAGGAATAGTGGAAGCGAACAGAGAGCAACAAGGGGAGGAGAAACAAAGGAACTGAAACCAGACAGCATCAAAAGGGTGCGAGAGATGATGAAGAAGCGTAAGGAAAAAGCAGAAAAGAAGAAACTGGCGACAAGGGCCTAATAGGGCACATAAGGCGACCAGGCAAACAAGGCAAACAGGAGAGTGAAATGAGCGTATTAGATAAAGTAAGAAAATTGAAAGCAACGAGACCACAGGGCGGAGGCGGAAGCAGGCTTCGCGGTATCTTCCATCAGTGGAAAGATGGCGATAACCCTATCAGACTCGTTGGTGAGTTTGTTGAAGTGAGGACGCATTTTGTTGCGCCAGCACCGAAACGTGGTGAGCGTGGGCTTTGTATTCCAACAGCTTTCCAGGGAGACAATAAGCTCCCACAGGTGGTTAACTGCCTGAACTGGGATGTTGCTACGGAAGAAGAAAAAGCCGAGCATACATGTCCTATCTGTAAGTTGCACGCTATTGCGGTTGCAGCGCTGAAGGAAAACCCGGATGAGGATGAAAAGAAGTTCTTTGACAAACTTCGTCAGGAAACAAACCCGAGACCAAGTCTCAAGTGGAATGTTATTGACCGTGAAGACCCTCATGTTGTCAGCACAGAAGGTGACAAAGAGACCAAGGTTCTCGGTCTCAAGATTGCCACAGTCGGTATGGAAGCCTGGGGTGACATTGAAGGTATCTTCGAGCAGTGTGGTTTTGATATCACTGACCCTGAGAATGGTATCGATATCAAGGTCAATAGGGGTCATAACGGTACTCGTGTTTGCTATTCCGCACAGGCTGTTATTGAGGGTACGTCCCTTAAGGTGACACCTATGACGGATGAGGAAAAAGCCCTCAAGCCAAATGACCT
>Ga0114919_10003171_pt1 | contig 13285 bp, 6 predicted proteins | sample BlataG_FD_88682 | JGI IMG/M metagenome (GOLD analysis project Ga0114919, IMG submission 88682) | Deep subsurface microbial communities from Black Sea to uncover new lineages of life (NeLLi) - Black_00105 metaG | ecosystem: Environmental > Aquatic > Marine > Oceanic > Sediment | place: Atlantic... | reverse complement strand
TTCAAGATCGGGTTCCTGCAGAAATGTGCTGCAGACGGCCTGTCGTCGGAAGAAACGCTTCACCGCATTCAGCACGCCAAGTTCATGCTCAAGAGCGGCGGGGACCCGCTGTGGCAGTTGCCGTTTAAGCTGCCAGCCAAGGTGCTCGCCGCCAAGGTGCTCGCCGCTTTCGCACCGTTTGCATTGCTGACACCGCCACTGGCCGGCATGGGCGCCGGCGCCATGCTTGCCAAGGCCCAGGACGATACGCATTCTCCCGAAGAGGCCCGTACTCTCGAAGAGGTGAGCGAATATCAGCGGGCAATCGACGGACTGAAACGCCTACAGGCAAAACAGCAGGCAGCGATGGGAGTAATGTAAGGGATGGAGTCGACACCGACGCATAAGTACCACGGCGAGCAAAACGATCGATACGACGGACCGATGCAGTGGCCTGGCGCCAATGGTTTCCCTTTCCTGGGAGATATCGCCCCGTCGCTGAAGCAGTCCGAGGTCGAATCGTTGCCGATCGTAGGCCGCACACACGAGCACGTTTTTGATCTCAATAGCGAGACGGAACGTGAATACTACAACTGGGTGCGTGATCGCATCCGCAACGGGTTGTTTATCCGGGACTTCGAATCGCGTCAGTGGCCCGATCCGAAGGGATGGCCGATTATCTACCTGGAGTGGACGCAATGTTTTGTGATGGCCCCTAAAGCACAACGAACAGTAGGGAGTAAAGAGCATGGAAGCTCAACCAAATTCACGCTACGGCGCCCTGGCAGCGATTGAGTTCGATAAGACTGCTGCTGGGATTGGCGAGTATATGTGGAACCTCGGCGGCGACATCGATCCAGCCGAATCACGGCGTTCCGGCCAAGCAGCCAACGCCGAGATGTGGAAGTGGATTCTTACAGCTGCCGGCGCCGGTATGCTCGGCCGTAGTGGTCTTGGTCTGATGCGGCTGATGAAGCCGACATCCGATTTTCGCCCTTCGCCAAGTTATCAGTCTGTTGGCATGCCGACGACGCAGGATAAGAAAGAAGAGAAGCTCGGCCACGATAAGCAAGCAGCCGGCCCTGTGGAGGCCCTTTACGACAAACTCAAAAGTACGACTTCAGGATTGCCGTGGGGTGAGAACTGGTTCATGGGCAAAGGCTCGACAAGCCCGTATACCGTTCCGGCGCTGTGGGCAGCGGGAATGCCCGCGGCGATGATAGCTGGATACGGGGGCTGGTCGGCAGTCGACAAGACACTCGACTGGCGTCGTAAACAGGAACGTCAAACTGAGCTCGAAGATGCCAAAGCTGAGTACGAGCAGCTGCTCCGCGATACGATGGGCAAGCACAGCGCCGACGCGGCCGGTATCGAAGCGGAGCTTGATGAGTTGGTGGATATGGCCTTTAACAGCACCACCGAGAAGACCGCGGATGTCACCGATTGGCGGAACACCGGGATGAGCGTGCTGTTGAGCTACGCCGTGCTGTCGGCGTTGGCCAGCGGCAAGCTCAGCTACGACTACTTCAAGAAACGTAACCAGACGTCTATAGCCGAAGAAGCTATGAAGCGACGGTCCAAAGAGCGTACAGGCGGCGTATCGCCCATCTATCTGCAGCCACAGCCTTCTACCGGGATCGCTTAATGAATCCGCTGTTGGATACCATCGGTGCCCCGCCCGGGACACGGGCATTGGGGGATGTCGCTGCGACGCGCGCGGCGATCTATCAGAATGCACTTACCGCTGCCCAGCAGCATCAACCAGTTTCCAACCCGAAGTACATACTGGAGCTGGGCGATGCCGGATATGAGGGGCCGGAGTCCTACACCAAAGCTGAAGAGAAACGGGCCCTACTCGAAGGCCGTTCCCTCGGTCGCCGTCTGCGTGGTACGTGGCGTTTGCGTACGAATGATGAGGCCCAGCAGGTCGTGGACCAGAAACGGTCTACACTGGCCAGCATCCCGCATATGACACCTCGTGGCACGTTCATTCTCAACGGCAACGAGTACAGTCTGTCCCATCAAATGCGATTGCGGCCCGGAATCTTCACCAGGGTCAAGGAGTCGGGCGAGCTGGAGTCGCACGTCAATGTGGCTAAAGGCTTCGGCCACCGCTACTTCCTCGATCCCGAGACGGGTATTTTCCGTATCCAGTTCGGCCAGGCCCGTATGCCGCTGATGCCGGTACTCCGGGCGCTCGGTGCCACGGATAGGCAGATCCGCGAGTCCTGGGGTAACTCGCTGTACTCCGCAAACGCCCAAAAGAGCGATCCCGGCACACTGCGGAAGCTGTACAAGAAGCTGGTCCGCGCTGGCACCGCTACCGAAGACGACGAGATGCATGAGGCAATCCGCAGCGCCTTCAACGAAATGGAACTGGACCCGGAAGTTACGCGGCGGACGCTCGGTAAGGACTACGCCAAAGTCGATCCGGAGGTCATCCTCGCATCCACGCAGAAGCTGCTCCGTGTTCACAGGGGCGAAGAGGGACCTGACGACCGTGACGCCATGGCGTTCCAGAAGATAGTTGGCCCGGAGGACCTGTTCGCCGAGCGGCTTAGCAGAGCTACCATGGACGTCCGCCGGGCGTTGTGGAAGGCCACGCTGCCGGGCAATCTCAAGCGGCTTCCGCCGGGCATTTTCGACAAGATGGTCCGCGGAGCACTCCTCGACTCCGGTCTCGGCAATCCGCTTGAAGAAATAAATCCCGCGGAACTGTACGACCAGCGAGTCCGCGTGACGCGTATGGGCGAAGGCGGTATTCCGACCACGGACGCCGTCCCCGATGAGGCACGAAATGTTCAACCTAGCCACCTTGGATTCATCGACCCGAGTCACACACCGGAGTGTTTCAGCGGCGACGCTGAGGTAATGACCTACGATGGTTGGATCCGGTGGGACGCGGTTACCGAGGATCATCGGTTTGCCTGTCTCGTCGACGGGCAGCTTGAGTTTCACCGGCCCGAACGGGTCATCCGGCAGCACTACAAGGGCCCAATGTACGGGATGTGGACAGACACGACGGCCTACTGTGTGACGCCTGATCACCGGCTGTGGACGCGTCCGTACGATAAGGGCGCGCAATGGCGATTTGAGACTGCGGAATACAGTCATATGCGGCCCCGCAAGTTCCTGAGCGGAGGACATGCCGCGTACGTCGGTCAGGGGCCTGCTGTGTTCAAACTTCCGCCTGTCGAACAAGGCAGCAATGCCCAAAAGGAATTTGAGCCCGTACCGATCGATCTGTGGTGCAGCTTCATGGGTTGGTACCTGTCAGAGGGGCGCTGCGACGGACACCGTGTTGTGCGGATAACGCAATCGCGTGATGTACATGGCTGCCGTCAACTGGAAAAGCTGTTCGATACGCTCGGTTGGTCGTGGTCCTATAGTTGCGGCGGCTATAACGTGTGCGGCAGGCAGCTTGTTACGTATCTTCGACAGTGCGGGCTATCGTACGAAAAGTACATCCCGGCAGACCTCTTTGAAGCGCCGGAACATGCCCGGCGATCGCTCCTCGACGCACTGCTTGCCGGTGACGGGCGTAAGGGTGCAACACTACAATACTGCAGCTCAAGCAAGCAGCTGGCAGACGATGTCCAGCGGCTTTGCTTCGGACTGGGCATTTCTACGCGGGTTGTCTTTGAGCCGGATGAACGTGAACAGTCCAAGCATGGTGGCTGCTACGCCGTGCATCTGCACAAGTACAACGAGCAAATCGTCCGTAAGACGATGCGATCCCCGGACAGTAGTTATTACACGCAAGAGCACGACGGCCTTGTGTACTGTGCCACTGTGCCAGGCGGGCTGATGTATGCGAGATACGAGGGCAAGGGCGGGCATTGGACAGGTAACTCTGGGAAAATCGGTATCGATTCGCGCATCGCAATTCGAACTCTTAAAGGTGCTGATGGGCGACTCTATTCCCGATTCCTTCATCCGCAAACCGGCCAGACAGTCTGGAAGTCACCTCAAGACGTCGCAGATGCTGTCGTCGCGTTTCCGGGAGAACTTGAGAGCGGGGAGAAGCACGTACGTGCCCAGCATAAGGGCAAGCTAAAGTATGTGAAGCGAGAGGAGGTCGATCTCCAGCTGGCTGATATGAGCGAGGCGTTCGGCCCTCTGGCGTCGATGGTACCGCTCAAGGCTGCCGCGTTCGGCCAGCGCGTGTCGATGGGCAGCCGCATGCTGACGCAGGCGCTGCCGATGGTAGAGCCGGAATCGCCGTACGTGCAATCCGGCGTACCGGGCATGGAAGGCAAATCGTACGAGGACTTGCTCGGTGGCGACATGGGCGCGGTAGCGAGCGGCGTCGATGGCACCGTGCTGGAAGTGACGCCCGGCTACATCAAGATCAGAGGAAAGGATCGGAAGATCCATTTCGAGGAGTTGTATGAAAATTTCCCCTACAATCGCAAAACTTTTGTGCACAACACGCCAACGGTTCGACCCGGAGACAGTGTCCGAACTGGCCAAGTTATCGCGAGCTCGAATTTCACAGATCGAGCGGGTACGACTGCTCTTGGAAAAAACGCAAGAGTCGCCTATCTCCCGTACAAAGGCTACAACTTCGAGGACGCCATCGTAATCTCCGAGTCCTTTGCCAAGCGGTCCAGCTCGGAGCACATGTACCAGAACACCCTGGATATGGGCGAGGGCGTGCGTGCGAACAAGAACGCATTCCTGGCCATCTTCCCGGGCGAATACGACCGCAAACTGCTGGAGAAATACGACGAGGATGGCGTTATACGCGTCGGCGAAACGGTCAACATGGACGAACCTCTCGTTCTTGCCGTTAAGGAACGGCAGGCAGGGCCTAAGCTCGGACGTCGCAAGGCTTCGTGGGCAAACGCTTCAATCATGTGGGACCACCATTCACCTGGAACCGTCACCGACATCCACAAAGGCAAAAAAGGCTACTCAGTCGTCGTGAAGTCGATCCATCCGACGCAGGTCGGCGACAAGTTCGCCGGGCGCTACGGTGACAAAGGCGTGGTCGCTACGATCGTTCCCGACGAGGATATGCCACACGGGAAGGACAAACGTCCGTACGAAGTGCTGCTCAACCCGCTTGGCATTATCTCCCGCGGAAATCCGTCGCAGATCATCGAGGCGCAGCTCGGTAAGATCGCCGAACTGACAGGCAAGCCTTACAAGTTGGCCGATTTCGGCTCTATCAAGGACCTGCGAGAGTTCGCGGAAAGAGAACTACGGAAGCACGGGCTGCAAGACACTGAGGACCTGACCGATCCGAAGACCGGCCGGACGCTCAAGCAAATCAACGCTGGCAACCGCTTCATCATGAAGCTGCACCATACTGCCGAGGCTAAGCTGCAAGGCCGTGCCGCTGGCGTCGGGTACACGGCGGACGACCAGCCGGCAAAGGGAGGCCCGTCTGGCTCAAAAAGAGTTGGGCTTCTTGAGCTGAGCGCCCTGTTGTCGCACGGCGCCTACAAGACGATCCGCGACGCCAACGTCGTCCGCGGCCAGCGGAACGAGGACTACTGGCGGATGCTCATGTCGGGCTACACGCCGCCGGAGCCAAAAGTCCCGTTCATGTACCAGAAGTTCGTGTCGCAATTGCAGGGCGCCGGGATCAACCCGATCAAGACCGGCTCGAAGCTGCAAGTCCTGGCCATGACTGGGAACGCCGCCAAAGAGCTGACCGGCGACCGGGAGCTCCGGAATGCCGAGACAGTCGACTGGAGGATCAACAAGCTCACGCCGATCAAGGGCGGGATGTTCGACGAGTTGCTCACCGGTGGCCACGGTGGCAAAAAATGGAGCCATATTAAGCTGCACGAACCGCTTCCGAACCCAGTGATGGAGGAGCCGATCCGGCGTATCCTCGGCCTCACCCAGAAGCAGTTCGAGGGTGTCCTGGCTGGCGGCGAGGGCATACCCGGCCGCGAGCACCTGACGGGTTCCGAGGGCATTCGGCAGGCGTTGGACGACATCAATCTCGACAAGGAGCTGGCCAGGGCCCGGACTGAGATCGCCGGCGGCAAGAAGACGTATCGCGACAAGGCTGTCCGTCGTCTGCAGTATCTCAAGTCTGCCAAGGAGAACAACCAACATCCACGGGATTGGATGATGGATCGCGTTCCCGTGCTGCCGCCGATATTCCGGCCTGTCTCGATGTTCGCCGACACCAATACGCAGCTGGTGAACGATGCGAATTACCTGTACAAAGAAGTCATGGAGGCCACGAAGAACCTGAAAGACCTGTCCGGCGTCACCGACGACGTGTCGGAGGAGCGCCTGGCGGTCTACAAGGCGTTCAAAGGCGTGACAGGGCTCGGTGACCCGGTATCTCCCGAGAACAAAGAGCAGGGCATCACTGGTATATTGAAGCACGTTTTTAGTAGCAGTCCGAAGTTCGGCGTGGTGCAACGCAAGCTGCTCGGCAGTACGGTCGACTTGGTCGGGCGGGCTACAATCACTCCGAACCCGAACCTCGATATGGACCAGGTCGGGATACCGATTGACAAGGCCTGGACGATGTACCAGCCATTCGTTGTGCGACGACTGGTCAGACGCGGCATGGGCAAGATCAAGGCCATGCAGGAGACCAAGGCACGCGCGCCGCTGGCCTTGCGAGAGCTGCAGAACGAGATGAAGGTACGGCCGGTGATCATCAACCGGGCTCCTGTGCTGCACCGTTACGGTGTGATGGCCTTCTGGCCACAGCTGACAACGTCGAGTACGCTAGAGATTCCGCCGCTGTTGGTTAGCGGCTTCGGCGCCGACTTCGACGGCGACGCGATGCAGTTCCACGTACCGGCCAGCGACGACGCCGTGGACGAAGCCAAAGAGAAGCTCATGCCGTCGCGAAACCTGTTCGCGGTAAGCGATTTTGACGTACACTACATGCCGAGCCAAGAGTACATTGGGGGCTTGTGGGCCGCTTCAACTAAGGTGGATAAGTCACCGCCGCGAGTATTCAAGACGAAGAAAGATGCAATCGCTGCCTATAGACGCGGCGAGATCGGCGTCGGGCAGCGAGTTGAGATTGTGGAGTAACTGTTGCCAGCAACGATGGCAAAAATTTGCTGACGTCGCCGCGGCTAAGGGCAGCTGCTATACTGTCAAAACGAGCCAACTGCGAATCCTACGAGGGATCAAATCTATGAACAAGCGATACGAAATCAACGAAACGCTTTTTGACGTCGCTGCGTGGCGGCTGCACGGCGAGCGGGAGAAACAAGCCTTCGTTCCTCAGGGTGCCACGGACCCGGCTGCCGCAGGCGGTATGCCGCCCGGCGGTGATCCTATGGCGGCTGGCGGAATGCCTCCGATGCCGCCCGGCGGTGATCCGATGGCTGCAGCGGGCGGGATGCCTCCGCCCATGCCACCCGGACCGCCGATGGACCCCATGGCCGCAGCGGGAGGGATGCCCATGGCAGCGCCTGCCGCCGCACCAAGCGGTCCGGCCGCCGGAGCCAAACCCAAGATCGATCCGACTTTCATCTATCAAGAACTGTCGCGTCTGCGGAAGCTCGTGACTCACATGATGAAGAATACTGGTATCGGCATGCCTGACGACATCCTGGACGACGGTACGGTTGCCATGGTTTCGCAGGGGCAGATGCCGGCGAGTGCTCCGCTTGGCCAGGGCGGCGAATCCGAAATGGGCGGCCAGGGCCTGCCCGCGCTTGGCGGGGCGGCTCCGGTCGGCCCGATCGAACCTGTTGGAGGCGCTGGCGGCACGGAAAAGCCGGCCTCTGACGTGCTGTCTTTGTTCAGGCCGCCGGGTCCTGCCGATCGGCCGAATTTCGACGCCACCCGGACAAAACTCGATGCGTTGGCCGCATTGTCGCGAAGCCTAGGTCAATAGCATGCGAGTAGAGCTTCACAACAAGCTTGGCGATCCACAACGGATCGAGGCTACGCGAGTGGTACTGCGGGCGCCGAACGGTGAGGCGCTTTGCGTGGCGGTGGAGATCGGTCCAGGACAGTTCTTTGTCACTCATCGCGGTGACGGTGACGACGCAATGAACCGGGCCCTACGCTCGATGGGCATCAATGAGACGGTCATAAGCGACATGATGGACCACGAGTTGCCAAAACCACCAGGAACGCTGTGGACTCCTCCAGGGAGCTAGATCAGTGATTCGGACTACCGTCGGACAACTGCTGACGAACGAGGCCTTGCCCGCGGACATGCGTGACTACACTCGCGTTATGGACAAAAAGGGCATCAAGGCCGTACTACGTGAAATTGCAGAGAAGCATCCGGAGCAGTACCGTGAAATTTCCAAACGCTTGTCGGATGTTGGTCGCGACGCTGCTTACACAACCGGTGGAAGTTCTTTCGGCCTTCGCCATCTGCGTCCTACGCCTTCTGTCCACATGTCACGGCAGCGACTGAATCGCCGCATCCGTGATATCCTGTCCCACGACAACTGGAGCGACGACACGAAAGAAGGGAAGGTCATAGAAGCTACCGCCGTAGAGCACGAACGCCTCACGCACGAGATTCTGGAGGAGGCGAAGAAGTCTGGCAACCCGTTGGCAGACCAGGTCGTATCCGGCGCCCGTGGTAAGCCGGCCAACCTCAAGCGGCTGATCGGCGGCGACATGCTCTACGTCGATCACCACGAGAACGTGATCCCGTTTCCGGTTCAGACGAGCTTCTCCGAGGGATTGTCGCCTGCAGAGTTCTGGGCGTCGTCGTACGGAGCTCGTAAGGGGCTGATCGATGTCAAGCTGGCAACCCAGGACGCAGGCTTTTTTTGTCTGGCCAAGGGCACGTTGGTGCGTATGGCCGACTGGACGACCAACGTCATTGAGGATATACAGATAGGCGATTTAGTGCTTGGGGCAGATATCAATGGCCGTACTTTTCCTGTGCCGGTCACTCGCACATTTACGAATGGTGTGCGGCCGTTGAAGAGATTCCGATTTCGATACGGCAAGTCCCGTAAACGCTTCTTAGAAATAGTGGCAACTACGCAGCATCGTGCACTATGTGAACATCTACGCCGTCGCCGCCGGCGACCCGCAAAGCAATTGCGTATCGAGATAACGCGGGCGGCTGCAGCGTTAGGCGAATTTGAGCGGCGCGCTATTTCATGGTATGCACTGCTGCCGCCGCAAGGATACGCACATGTTGGTGGTAAGCGCGAGCCGTGGGCGGGTATGCTAGGATTTCTAATCGCTGAGGGGGGCCTGACAACTAATCACATAGGGATGTCGTGCGGGGATGCCGAGCTGCTCACTGCGATTTGTGCGCACGTAGCACAGTTTGATTTTGAAGTGCGGCGTAAACGGAATTCACAATACGAATTCAGGATTATCGACCAACAGCCGCTTACTCCGGCGGGACGTCCTGGTGGCGGACTTGTGACGGGCACGTTTATGCATAGACTGAAAAAGCGGCTGCATCAGTGGGGTATTCTTGGTAAAACGTCACCCTATAAGCGTATCCCTGTAGAGGTCGACACCTGGGACAATACATCGATTGCGTTGCTACTGCAATGGCTGTTCGCCGGAGATGGCGGTGTCGCACCATGCAACAATTCCACGACACCCGTTGTTACGTTAGGCATGACAGCCGATATCGTGGTGCGTAAGACACAACAATTGCTAGCAGACCGTTTTGGAATCTACGGCCAGATTTCTGTAGCAAAAACTGCAGGAAAACCGTGCGGGGTTCCCGAAAAGAAATATATGTCTAGGCATGATACAACTGTCCTGGCCATCTCAGATCGCACATCACTCTTGCGTTTTGCTGAGCATATCGGCTTTGTCGCAGGCGCCAAGCAAAAGCGGCTGATGCGACTATTGACGGCCGCCGATCCGGCGGAGCGGCGTGACCAATTCATGTTCCATTACGTGACCAGCGAAGATGTTGGTGCCGATGCGACCTTTGATATCGAGGTGGGGCATCCGGATCATCTATTTGTATTGGCCAATGGCGCTATCGTTTCAAATTCTAAGCAACTCAACCAACTGGCACATCGACTTATCGTCACAGGCACGGATGCCGACGAGGACGCGGGGGAAGGAGCCCCGCTACGCGGCCTTCCTGTCGACGTAACCGACGCTGACAGCGAGGGAGCGCTGTTGGCGGCGCCAGTTGGTGATTACAGTCGGAATACCACGCTTACCCCTAAGATTCTGCGAGATTTGGAGAACCAAGGTGTTAAACGAATTCTTGTTCGCAGCCCGACTGTCGGTGGACCTGCCCACGGTGTTTATGGGCGTGATGTTGGCGTCCGCGAGCGTGGTAGTGTGTCTTCTCCTGGGGACATGGTGGGCATCGCGGCAGCACAAGCTTTATCTGAGAAGCTTACACAGGGGCAACTTTCGTCAAAGCACTCAGGAGGTGTCAAAGGTGAAGCCCAAGCAGTCACAGGATTCCAACACGTCAACCAGCTCGTGCAAGTGCCAAAAACCTTCAAAGGCGGGGCCGCCCACGCCCAACTTGACGGACGGGTGACGGCTGTCGAAGAAGCGCCGGCAGGTGGCCGGTACGTCACAATCAGCGGCGAGCGGCACTTCGTGCTCCCAGGATTCGACCTCAAAGTCGCACGAGGTGACGACGTAGAAGCCGGCGACGTCATCTCGGAAGGTATCCCTAATCCGAGCGAGATCGTTAAGTACAAGGGTATCGGCGAAGGTCGCCGATATTTCATGAACACGTTTGCCGACGCTTACCGGGCAGGCGGCATGTACGCAAACCGCCGCAACATCGAGTTGTTGGCTCGCGGCCTGATCGATCACGTCGAGATGGTTGACGAGAGTGATAACCATGTGCCGGGCGATGTAGTACCGTACCAACAGTTGGAAGCGAATTGGCAGCCGCGGGATGGTTCGCGGCCCGTGCGCCCGAAGCAGGCTGTCGGCAGGTATCTGGAGCGTCCGGTGCTCCATTACACAATCGGTACGCGTGTCACGCCATCAATGCTGCCACTCTTCGACGAATTCGGTGTGAACGAACTCGAAGTCCACGACGAGGAACCGCCGTTCAAGCCGCTTATGGTGCGAGCCATGGCGTCGGTCGGGCATGATCCGGACTGGATGACGCGGTTCCTCGGCTCGAACCAGAAGAAAAGCCTACTCAGCGCTACGCATCGCGGTGCAGTATCGGACACGAATAGCACGAGCTTTGTCCCGGCAATGGCTGCTGGTACCGAGTTTGGGCGGAGTTGGCCGCAGAATGTGTTGAGACCACCTAAAACCTAGCCGTTGCCCTAGTCTACGCGTATCTGCTACGATGTAGCAGTCACTCTTGATTAGGCAGGGCGCCGAAATTTCCCAAGGATGAGGGTATTATGCGAACCACGCTCTCGCGGCCAGTTGCACACTGGAGGCAGGTCTGCCAGGCTCATAGACGCACGCCGCATATCAAGCGGGCTGGACTCGGCGGTGATGGTCAAAGCGTTCCGTTCGAGCAGGCTCTTTCGAACCTGGCTCACGCATATCTGAAGGATCGAGCGCCGCAGCTCCTCGATCACGAGCTGGGTTTCCAGCTCATTGAGAAGCACGAGGACAATGACAGGGCTGTCGGCATCTTCGGCTTCCAAGTGGGATCACAACTCCTGTACGCTCCCGTGTTCTTCCTGAACGGGGAGTTGAAGGGACACGAACTCCTTTATCTGAAGTCGTCCGACACCTTCGTGCCGATGAAGGAGAACTGGATCAACTACGTGTTGAACCGGAAGCCCGGCATCATCGGCGAGGAGGTCCAGCCGAACCTGGCTATGCTCGGTGTCGACCGACCGGACATGGACGTCTTCCGCGAGTCTCCCCGGAACAAGTACGCCTCGGCGATGCCGGACTGGCTGGCACCCGCCATGCCTGGTCTGATGCACGCCCTCGGCCGCCACGTCGGCTTGGACCTGCAAGTGCCTGCCCTGGTCAAAGAGAACGCCGACGCCGCCACGACATTCCTCCAGCTGCTCGACGACTATCCGCAGCTGGCTAAGCCTGTGGTAGCCCTGTACGGCGCCGATATGATCAAGGACGCGATCGACGCGGCCCAGACGCTGTCGAGCGTCGACGTGAAAGGTAAGACCCCACGCAAGCGCCGCTACAAGACCGGTAGCATCTTCCCCGAGGAGAAGTCCGCCGCCGTCCAGGCGCGTGAGCAGCGTGACAGCAGGCTCAAGATCTGGACGTACGACGACAGCAGCGATGTCCGTACCCGCCACTGCAGCGATGGCCTCAACGAGAAGCAGGCCCAGAACCTTAAACGGCACGGCGTCTTCGTGTCCGACGAGCGGACCGATGACGAGGTTTCCCATGCCTACCGCGTGCAGGAGCCGCTCCAACTGCAAAATCCGGACGAAACTGGCATCTATCAGGTGCTGTGTAAGCCCGACAGCTTCAAGCGATGCCTCTATATCCACTCGCCGTTCAACGCCCGAGGAACCAAGCCGAATGGCGTGCTGGTTGGGCTCGACGGCGACGGCGCTAAACCTTGGACAGAAACACACCCTGGAGCAATCTTTATCTCGCCGGACGTGACCGACAATGAAGATGCCGAAAAGTCGTATACGAAATGGTTTGAAAACCTGCCCGAGACGACGAGTCTGGACACCGATGCCATGTACGTACTCCTGGCCCCTAACGGGCAGGGAACAAGCGTGTTTGAGGTGGAGAAGTCTCTGCCTGCCGCAGGTGACGAAAAAGCATACGAGGTCAGGTGGCGCAACCGTTACGGTTCCCGCCGACCCGATCACCTGCCCCCAGTCGCCGAACGTAGGTACGAGTACGATAGTGATTGTGCGGGGGCAGACTCAGTTGTGCTGAACCGGATCAAAGGCAATCGGTTTGTATCGCGGCTTTGCTGCTTGTATACGCCGACCGGTACCAAGGCGTTGAAGATCAAGGATCTGCCGAAAGAAGACCCGTACGGCGATTGCTGTGCACCAGTTGGCACGGAGGATTCCAGTGATCCGCCGGCTCTGCGTCCCGGCAGCCATGTCGATCTTCAACTCGGCATCTACAAGATATCGGAAGAGCTGCGAGTCTTCAACAACGGCACCGAGGCCGTGGTTGACGGTAAACGCATGTCGCCGATGCGTGCCATGATCACACTGATGCGAGACTATGGTCTGCGAGAGAAGTCAGCCAGGGAGCTGCTCAAGCAAGCGGCTGTCACACATGGCGTCAAATGCCGAATCAAGTTGGCCCAGCCCTACCAGGCGCTGGGAGGTGGTCCGACGGCGCCGTCGTTCCCCGAGCAGGAGTTTGGTACCGACCAGTTCATGGGTTCTGGCTTGCCGGCGACATACGGGCCGGACGTGCAGGAGATACCTGTCGACGGGTTGCAGCCGGAATACCCGCGTCCGTTGATGCA
>Ga0114919_10003167_pt1 | contig 13287 bp, 11 predicted proteins | sample BlataG_FD_88682 | JGI IMG/M metagenome (GOLD analysis project Ga0114919, IMG submission 88682) | Deep subsurface microbial communities from Black Sea to uncover new lineages of life (NeLLi) - Black_00105 metaG | ecosystem: Environmental > Aquatic > Marine > Oceanic > Sediment | place: Atlantic... | reverse complement strand
CCGGTCCACTACCACGCCCAGGTAATACTCGTGGGCGATGTCCACGGCCTGGGCAAGCATGATCTTGCGCACCTGTACGCCCTGCGGCCCGGTCTGCTTTGAGACTATTGGGCTGGCGAACATGCGCTTGGCGTGCTGGGCGGCTTCGTCGGCGGACTTGACCAGCTTGACGTACCCGGCCTTGCCGCGCCCGCCGGCGTGAACCTGGGCCTTGACCACCACCGTGTCGGCCCCGACCCGCCGAAAGGCGTCGGCGGCCTGCTCCGGCGCGTCAATCACCTGGCCGGCCGGAACGGGAATCCCGACCGCCTCCATCAACGCGCGCCCCTGATACTCCTGAACTTTCATGCAGCCTGCTCCCTGACCGATTGTACGTCTGCGGTCCCGATCGCCGTAAGAATGCGGCAGTTTAGCGGCACTGCCGCCGCTACGCCAACCGGGCCGGCGTCGGTTTACGAACTGGCAAGGTGCGTCGATAATGAGGTGTTCGGCTCGTGGCCGAAGTGGGTGACACCTATTGTTCGGACCGGTATGCCCAGCCGGGGAACCCATGCTGCGAGATTTGATCGATACAGCGTTGCTGGAGGACTTTGCCGGCGGGCTGGCCCGCAGCAGCGAGCTGCGCGCGTGCATCTATGACGGCGAAGGTCGGCTGCTGGCCGCCTCGCCGCCGAGCGGCCGGTTCGCGCACCCCAGCGGCCCGGCGATGGACCGCTTGCCGCACGCGCTCGAGCTGACGCCGCTGCCGGCGGACGAGCCGCCTGCGAGTGTGGCGTTCGTCGAAAACGCCGGCGTCTGGTATGTCGTGGCCCCCGTGTACATGGGGGACACGCCGGCCGGGTACGTCGGCCTGGGCGAGTTCCGCGAGCCGGCCCCCTCAAGCGTACCGGTCAACCCGGATACCGCTGTCACGACGCCCGAAACGGATGAGCCGCGGCAAGCGCGCGAAGCGCTGCCCGTGCTCCAGCGGCGGGGCGATTTTCCGGCGGTCCGCACGGCTCGCTGGGCTGCACGCATGCTCGCCCACTGGTGCGCGCGTGAGCTCCGCGCGCAGAGCGCTGCCGAGGAGACGGCACTGGTCGGCGACATCGCCGAGCTGCTCAGCGGCGAGCAAGACCTGCAAACCATCCTGGACCGCATCGTGGCCGCGACCGCCCGGGTGATGAAGTGCCGTTTCTGCACGTTGCGGCTGTACAACCCCCAGACCGGTGAGCTGACCATCCAGGCCGGGCATAACCTCTCGCAGCGCTATCTGGCCAAAGGACCGGTGCTCCGGTCGGAGAGCCCCATCGACGATGAAGCCTTGAACGGGAATGTGGTATACATCGAAGACGTGAGCCGTGACCCGCGCTTCCGCTATCCGGAGGATGCCCGCCGGGAGGGAATGGTCAGCGTGCTGACGGCGGGCATGTTGTACCGGGGGAACCCGGTCGGGGTGCTGCGGGTGTACACCGGCCACCGGCAACGCTTCCGCCGCGTGCACCGCAACTTGCTGCGGGCGGTCGCCGCCCAGGCCGCCACCGCGATCGTGAACGCCCGACTCCTGGACGAGCGCATGCGCGCCGCCGAGACGGAACGGCAGTTGGTGTTGGCCGGCGAGGTGCAGGCCCGCATGGTTCACACGCCCCCGCCGCCGCACCCCATGCTCGAAACGGCCGTCGTTTTCGAACCCACCGCGCACCTGGCCGGGGACTTCTGCGATTTTTTGACGCTTGCCGACGGGCGGCTAGCCGCCGTGGTCGGCGACGTGGTCGGTAAGGGCATCCCCGCCGCGCTGCTGATGGCGTCGGTGCGCGGGGCGCTACGGGCCACTGCCCAACGCTGCCGCGACCTGGGAGAGATCCTGACCCGCCTCAACGGCCACGTGCATGCCGAGACCTCGGTCGCCGAGTTCGTAACGCTCTTGCTGATCGCGGTGGACAGCAGCGGTCGACGGCTGCACTACTGCAGTGCGGGGCACGAGCCGCTGCTGATCCTGCGTGACGGTGAGGTTCTGCCGTTCAGCGAAGGTGGGCTGGTGCTCGGGATCAGACCGGACGAGAAGTACCAGCATTGCGCGCTCGACCTGTACCCGAACGACTTCGTGCTGCTCTACACGGACGGAGCGGTTGAAGCGGCGAACTTCGATGACGAGCTCTTCGGTCGCGAGCGGCTGCTCGACGCGGTAGTGCAATACGGCCGGATGCCGCCCGACCAGGCCCTACGCAACATCCTGTGGGACGTCCGCCGCTTCGTCGGCCTGGCCGATCAGGCCGACGACATCACTCTGGTGGGGCTGCGCGTGCGTGGTGGAGACTGAGCCCGTCCCCAGTCATTCTGAGGGAGCGCAGCGCCCGAAGAATCTCCCCGCGTGGCCCGGAGGTTGTGCGATGTGGGGGTAGATCCTTCGCTTCGCTCAGGATGACCGGGAATGGGCAATAAGCCGAGCTAGCGGCAAATGAACGTGATCGACCCGTTCGATGAGCGGACGGCGATCCGGCCCCCGCCGCCGCCGTTCATGACCGCCTCAAACCGTCTCCGCGACCAACTCGGACTGGTCAGGGTTGCCTGATCCATCGAGGTGCTCACCCGGCCGTTGTTGGTGCTCAGCGTGAGATCAGCCCGCATGGTCGCCGGGAGCGTAACGTGGATCGATCCGTTGCTGGTCCGCAGGATGACGGAAGCGTCGTCGGGCGGTGTAGCCTCGACGCGGATTCGGCCGTTGGAGGTGGTAATGCCGATGTCACCGTGCACGTCCATTGCCTCTACCGACCCGTTCGAGGTCTCGACTTCGCAGGTGCCCCCAATGTCCCTCGCCGAGACCGGACCGTTGCTGCTATCGACGTGCAGCGCGCCCTCAATCCGTTCCGCCTCGACCCGGCCGTTGGTGGTGCGGGCCCGCACGCTGCCGGCGATGTCGCTCAGCGTGATGCTCCCGTTGCTGGTGCGCAGAACGACATTGTCCCTGAGGTTCTCGGCCCGGATTTCACCATTGCCCGTAGTAATCTCGGCCGCGCACGGCTCGGGCACACGGATGACGAAACTGGCCCCGATCGACTTGCTCCTCAAATGAGCCGGGTAATCCACGCTGATCCGGAAGGTCGTCGGATCGGCAGCGTCCGGCTCGGCCACGATGGTGACCTGATCGAGGTTTTCCTCGGCTTCGGCATAGGTCAGGCCGCCGGCCGACTTGGTCCCCGAGATGTCGATCTCGGACGTGCCGGCCGCGGCGAGCTCGACCCGTCCGTTGTGTGTGGTCACGACGACGTGCTGGTAGTCCTCCCAGGGAGCGGTGAACGAAAAATCGCGCGAGACGCGCACGACCGAGCCGCAGCCGACCAGTGCGGCCGCGGTGACCACGAACAGCGAAAACGCTACCCAACGACGCATAGCCAGACTCCTTCTGATCGCTTGACCCGCCCACGCCGGCGGTCAGCCAAGATGGTAACGGCAACAGGTGCAAACGACGCACCGCTTCCCGGTCTTGTATTCGTAGACCCGGGCGAATAATCGGCGTTGGGCGGAAAACAGACGGGTGGTCCGCGAAAGGGGGGCGACGATCTGGAACGGCGGGCGGCGCCGCCCTTCCGAGGGTTGCCTCCGGCTTTCGTGTCATTCCAAGCGGAGCGAGGAATCCGGTTCCCTATCAGTCCGCCGCAAAACTGTAGCGCCGGACCTCCGAGTCCGGCGAACCCTCGAAAACTGTGCAAAAAACGTCGGACTCGGAGGTCCGACGCTACAAGGATTGGGGCCTTGAGGACTTTTGCGGCGGACTGCTATGGCAGACGGCGCCAGATTCCTCAGTCGCTATGCTCCTTCGGAATGACGGAAGGCGTCGGTCAGCCGGCCTTGCCGGACGCCGCGGATTTCGACGACCCCTTGCTCTTGGCCGAATCCCCCTTCGACGCCGCGGCATCCTTCTTGTCGGCGGACTTTTTCCCTTTCTCGCCTGCGCTGTCGGCGGGCTTGGTTTGGGCCTTTTTCTCCGCCTCGGCGGCCTTCTTGTACGACTCACTGCGGTAGTCGGTCTGGTAGAACCCGGAGCCTTTGAAGATGATCCCGGCCCCGGCCCCGATGAGCCGCTGCAACCTGCTGCGCCCGCAGGCCGGGCACTTCCGCAGCGGGCGCGCGGAAATGGACTGGAACTGCTCGAACTGATGTCCGCAATGGTCACAAGCATATTCGTAAGTCGGCATTACTGCTCCTCGTCGCTCTCCGTCTCGCCTTCCTCTCCGGTTTCCTCAGCCGGCTGCGCGGCCTGGGCCGGTCCGCCCGAAACCACGACGCGCGACGCGCGAATGACGCGATCGTGCATCTTGTATCCGCGGGCCAGTTCCTGCATCACTGTGCCGGCGGGATACTCATCGCTGGGCTGCTGCATAAGCGCCTCGTGAAAGCTGGGGTCGAAGGGCCGGCCTTCCGCCTCGAGCGGTTCGATTCCGCGGCTGCGCAGCACCTTCAGGAAGTGCTCATAGATGATGCGCACGCCGTCGGCAACGGGCTCGACATTCTCAGCGGTCTTGGCCGAATCCAAGGTGCGCTCCAGGTCGTCGATGACGACCAGCAGCTCGCGGGCAAACTCGGCCTCGGCGTATTTGAGCGCCTCGGTCTTGTCACGCTGAGCCCGCTGCTGAAAGTTGCGCGAGTCGGCCAGGATCCGCAGGTTCTTCTCGCGCAGCTCCTCAACCTCATTCCGCAAGGCTTGCAGCTCGTCTTCGGGCGGGACGGCCTCGGCCGGCTCGGCCTGATCCTGATCCTGATCCTCGGGCCGCTCGCCGGCCAGCTCAGTCGGCCCGCCGGCATCCGTCCGCGATTTGCGTTTTCTTCTACCCATGCTCCTGTCTCTCGGCGAGGGTGGGTCTGCGCCCCGTTACCCCAAGCCGCACATGCTACTCTGATTCTGACTCGCCGGACTGCCCCGTGAAGTATTCCTTCATCCGCTCGAAGAAACCCCGGCTCTCCGGCAAGACGTCCTTGTCTTCCGTGGCGGCGAACTGCCGCAGCAGCTCTTTCTGCTGACCGGTCAGCTTCTTTGGAATCTCTACCAGCACCTGCACGATCTCGTCGCCGACCCGTCCGCTGCGTATGCTGGGCAACCCCTTGCCCGCCAGACGGAAGAGCGTCCCGTGCTGCGTGCCGGCCGGGATGCGTAGCGGTGACGCGCCCGTCAGCGTCGGCACCTCAACCTGGGCGCCCAGGGCGGCCTGGGTAAAGCCGATCGGCAGACGGCAGATCAGGTGATCCCCGTCGCGTTCGAAGAACGGGTGCCGCCGCACGCGGACCACGCAGTGCAGATCGCCGCGTACGCTGCCGGTCGGCCCGGGCTCGCCCTCGCCGCGCATGCGGGTCGCCTGGCCGTCGTGGACTCCCGGCGGAATCTTCACGCTCAGGACGCGCTCCTTGGCGGCGCGGCCGGATCCGCCGCACCGGCGGCAGGGCGTGTCCACGACCGTCCCCCGCCCGCGGCAGTTGGGACAATCGGTCACGCTGCGGGTGACGAAGAAGCCGACACTGGTCTGGCGTTCCACCTGCCCGTAGCCGCCGCAGGTCCGGCAGGTGACCGGCTCGGTCCCCGGCTGGGCACCGCTCCCGCCGCAGCCGTCACAGAAGTCGTTCCGCTCAAAGCGCAGGGTTTTCTCGACGCCGGTGGCGACCTCTGACAGGTCGATCTCGATGACGGTCTGAATATCCACGCCGCGCCCGGCGCGCGTTCGCCCGCGGACGCCGCCGCCGAACAGATCCCCGAACAGGTCGCCGAAAATGCTGAAAATGTCGTCCACGGCCATGTGGGAGAAGTCGTGCATGCGGACGCCGTCGAGGCCGGCGTGACCGTAGCGGTCATAGCGCCCGCGCTTCTCCGGGTCGGACAGCACCTCGTAGGCCTCGGAGGCGGCCTTGAACTTTGCGTCGGCGCCCGGCTCGCGGTTGCGATCGGGATGGTACTTGAGCGCCGCCTGCCGAAACGCCCGCTTGACCTCGTCGGGCGAGGCGTTTCGGCTTACGCCCAGCACTTCGTAATAATCGCGTTTTCCCGGCACCGGCGTTCTCGGCGTGAAGGACCGGGGGCGTTGCGGCCCCATCTCTTCTATCGACTGCCGTTGGCGCCGCATTTATGACGCCCGGCTCATTGCCGCGCTCCCAGAATGCCGCAGGGGCGGCCGTAAGTTCTACGAACGCCCCTGCGCCGCGGTTGATCCCGCCAGTGGCCAGCCAGCGCTCCGTCAACCATCAAACGGCGGGTAGTGCGGGCGTCTCGCCCGCCCGAATGGTTTCCTCACCGCGGGCGAGACGCCCACACTACCGGTCAATCGGTGGCTGACGGAGCACTAGTGCGTGGCACCTTCGATACTTTCGTGCTTGTCTTCCTTGTATTCGGTGCAAAGCACGTCGGTGGTGAGCATCAGCCCGGCGACGCTGGCCGCGTTCTGCAAGGCGACGCGGGCCACCTTGGCCGGATCGATGATGCCGGCCGCGAACATGTCCACATACTCGCCGCGATTGGCGTCGTAGCCGACGTTCTTGCCGCGGGAGAGGATCTCATCGACGACCACGCCGCCGTCGGCCCCGGCGTTCTCGACGATCTGGCGCGTGGGGAACTCCAGCGCCTTGGCGATGATCCGGTAACCGACGGCTTGCTCACCCTCGACCTTCTTGGCCGCGTCCTTGACAGCCTTGATCGCTCGCAAGAAGACCACCCCGCCGCCGGGCACGATACCCTCTTCGGCGGCCGCCTTGGTGGCGTGGAAGGCGTCATCGACCAGGTCTTTGCGCTCCTTGACCTCGGTCTCGGTGGCGCCGCCGACCTTGACCAGCGCGACGCCGCCGGTGAGCTTGGCCAACCGCTCCTGGAGCTTCTCGCGGTCGTAGTCGCTGGTGGTCTTCTCGACCTGGTTGCGGATCTGGCCGATGCGCGCCTGGATGTCGGCCTTCTTGCCGGCACCTTCGATGATCGTGGTGTCGTCCTTGGTGATGATGACGCGCTTGGCCCGACCCATCACGCTCAGATCGACGCCCTCCAGCTTCAGCCCGCGATCCTCGCTGATGAACTCGCCGCCGGTGAGCGCGGCAAGGTCGCCCAGCATGGCTTTGCGGCGTTCGCCGAAGCCCGGCGCCTTGACCGCACAGACCTGGAACGTGCCGCGCAGGCGGTTGACCACCAGGGCCGCCAGGGCTTCGCCCTCGACGTCCTCGGCGACGATCAGCAGCGGCTTGGCCACATTGATGATCTTCTCCAGCAGCGGAATCATGTCGCGCAGCGAGCTGATCTTCTTCTCGCAGATCAGGATGTACGGGTCCTCGAGCAGGCATTCGAGCGAGGCGGGGTTCGTGATGAAATACGGCGAGATGAACCCCTTGTCGAACTGCATACCCTCGACGTGCTCCCAGGTGGTGTCCAGGCTCTTGCCCTCCTCGACCTCGACCACGCCGTCCTTGCCGACCTTCTCGAAGGCCTCCGAGAGCATCTTGCCGACTTCCCTGTCGCCGTTGGCGCTGACCGTGCCCACCTTGGCCATATCGTCCTTACCGCGGACTTTCACCGACTGGGCTTCGATACTCTTGACGACGACTTCGACGGCGGCGTCAATGCCGCGCTTGAGCGCCATGGGGTTGGCACCGGCGGTGACGTTCTTGAGCCCTTCCGAGAAGATCGCCTCGGCGAAGATGGTCGCGGTGGTCGTGCCGTCGCCGACCACGTCGGACGTCTTGCTGGCCACCTCGTTCACCAGCTTGGCACCCATGTTCTGAAACGGCTCGGGCAGCTCGATCTCCTTGCTGACCGTGACGCCGTCCTTGGTGATCCGCGGCGAACCCCACGACTTTTGCAGGATGACGTTGTGGCCGACCGGACCCAGTGTGGTCTTGACCGCCTGGGCCAGCTTGCGAATCCCGGCCAAAACCTCGCGCCGCGCGTGATCGCTGTACATCAATTGCTTGGCTGGCATGTCGTCGATTCCTTGTAACGGCCGGCGGCTGGCCGGCCGTAAAAAACCCGTGAACTTCCCGGCATCCGGCGGCCCGCGAGCCGCAGGCCGCTACGCTCCATGGTCGGCGAGGCGCCGACCGGTGCATTCCTCTCCGCTGCGCTATGTCTGCACCGCGAGCACGTCGCTCTCGCGGAGAATGACGTAGGTGTCGCCCTCGAGCTCGACCTCGGTGCCGCTGTATTTACCGTAGAAAACCCGGTCGCCGACCTTCAGCGACATCTCGCCGCGCTCGCCGGTCTTCTCCAGCAGCTTGCCGGGGCCGGTGGCGATCACTTTGCCGCGTTGGGGCTTTTCGCGGGCGCTGTCGGGCAGCACGATGCCGCCCCGGGTTATCTCCTCGGCCTCGAACGGCTCAACGACAACCCGATCGTCCAAGGGACGAATCTTCAACTTCTTCGCAGTAGCTGTGGCCATTGCTCATTCTCTCCAAGTAACTCCCACACTCCGGAAATCACTAACCTGAAACCCACATTAGTTCAGCGATCGTTCTAAGCTTCAAATCCAATACGAGACGCCGTCCCGGGATCAAACGACGCCGCAGCGACGGTCAACGACAGCATCGCGTCCACATCGACATACGAGTCAAGCCTTGGGGTCACCGACTTCGCGCTGGCAAGATCGACACCGCCGGCCTCGAGGTGCCGAAGCAGGTCGGGGTCCGGCAAGGATGACTTTAGCTCCACCAGCATGTTGGCAACCACCTGGCGCAGCCAGTCCGAAGGGGTTGCCTGGGCCAGATAGGGCCCAAAGGTGCGCACGGCACCCAGGACGGCCGACGCCTGGGATTCGATTTCGCGTAAGCGAAGCTCATCGTCCGGAGACATCGGCTTGCTCATGGCGCGCCCTCTTCCTCCATCTCGTCCACCAGCGCTACCGTTGGGCAGTAACCTCCCCCGCGGGTCATCAGCTTGATGAACCCCTTCGCCCTCAAGTAATCGAAACACCTTCGCGCCTGGGGCTCATCGAGCTTCAGCTCCCCCGCCACCTCCGGCATCATCACGATCACATGCAGGCCGTGCTGCATGTAGGCCTCGTAGAAAGACCTAAGGATTGCCCCTCGCGCTTCCTTATCGTTCTTATCGCTCATCAGCTTCGTCCTTTGCTGCCGGGTGCCCCACCCTTCCAAGGTAGGAGACGGATCAGCATGACGGTGACCTTCCGATTCTCCTTCAGTCCCCCAGGCTGAAAGCCTGGGGCACCCGACGATTCGCAACTTGCTATTCTTAATTCGCTATTCTTAACTGGCTATTGACTACATCATCCCGCCCATGCCGCCCATGCCGCCCATGCCGCCCATCTCGTCCATGTCCTCGGGCATGCCGCCCGGACCGCCCGGGCCCTTCTTCTTCGCCGGCTTCTCGGCCACCAGACAGGCGGTCGCGAGCAGTATGCGGGCCACGCTGCTGCGGTTCTCCAACGCGCAGCGCACCACCTTAGTCGGGTCGATCACACCCAGCCTGGCCAGGTCGCCGTACTCGCCGGTGTCCGCGTTGAAACCGAACGGGACGCCGACGTTGGCTTCGACCTTCCGGAGGACGACGGGGCCTTCATATCCGGCGTTGGCGGCAATCTGCATCAGCGGCACGGTCAGCGCGCTGCGGACGACCTTGACGCCGACCTTTTCGGCCTCGCCTTTGATGCGGAGGTTGTCGAGGGCTTTGCGGACTCGCAGCAGGGCCACGCCCCCGCCGGGCACAACACCCTCTTCGATCGCCGCCCGTGTGGCGTGCAAGGCGTCTTCGACCAGCGCCTTGCGCTCCTTCAGCTCGGTCTCGGTGGCGGCACCGACGTTGATCTGGGCCACGCCCCCGGCCAGCTTGGCCAGGCGCTCTTGCAGCTTCTCGCCGTCGTAGTCGCTGGTGGTGATGTCGATCTCCCGCCGAATCTGCTCGATGCGGCCCTTGATCGCCGCGTTGTCGCCGGCACCCTCGATCATCGTGGTGTTGTCCGCGTCGATGCGGATCTTCTTGGCCTGCCCCAGGTCGGCGATGGCAACCGAATCGAGCTCGATGCCGAGGTCCTTAAAGATGGCTTTGGCGCCGGTCAGCACGGCGATGTCTTCCAGCATGGCCTTGCGCCGATCGCCGTAACCGGGGGCCTTCACCGCGGCGACCTCGAGGATGCCGCGCAGCTTGTTGACCACCAGCGTGGCCAGGGCCTCGCCCTCGACGTCTTCGGCCACGATCAGCAAGGGCCGCTTGGCCTGGGCAATCTTCTCCAGCAGGGGCACGAGCTTGGTGACGCTGCTGATCTTGTCCTCGTAGATGAGCACGAAAGCCCGCTCGAGCACGACCTCCATGGCGTCGGGATCGGTGATGAAGTGCGGGCTGAGATAGCCGCGGTCGAACTGCATCCCTTCCACGACCTCCACGGTGGTCTCCAGGCTCTTGCCCTCCTCCACCGTGATCACCCCGTCCTTGCCGACCTTCTGGAAGCAGTCGGCCATGATCTCACCAATCGAGCGGTCGTTGTTGGCGGAGATACTGGCGATGTTGATGATGTCCTCGGTCTTGGCCACGTTGACCGGCCGCGAGATCTTCTTCAGCTCCGCGACCACGGTCTTAACCGCGACCTCAATGCCGCGGTTGATCCCGTTGGCGTCGTACCCCGCCACGATGTTCCGGAGCCCCGCCTTGTAGATGGCCTCGGCCAGGATGGTGGCGGTAGTGGTGCCGTCACCGGCCACGTCGCTGGTCTTGCTGGCGGCCTCCTTGACCAACTGGGCCCCCATGTTCTCGTACTTGTTGTGCAGCTCGATCTCCTCAGCCACGGTGACCCCGTCCTTGGTGACGGTCGGAGCGCCCCAGCCCTTGTCCAGGACGGCATTGCGACCGCGCGGGCCGAACGTGCTACGAACTGCGGAGGTCAGCTTCTCGACCCCCGTGAGAATGGCCTGCTGAGCTTCGTTCTCGAAAGCCAACTGCTTCACCGCCATGAAGACGTCTCCTTACCAGTCCCCGTTTGCAAACCGCGCCCCCTGTCGAAACGGCACGCAGTGGCCGTTGACACAGCGAGACAGAACGGAGTATAGCAATTGTAGTGCCAGAGCGGGAGTCGGCGGTTGCTGACCGCAAGCGCTTATAAACGCCGCTCTTACAAAATCGCCACCTCGACCGCCGACGGGCCGGCTTCCGACACGCTTGTCAGCCCCGTGCCAAACTGACAGCCCGCAGCCGGTTGAATCCCGAGCGCGGCGGGGCTATGGTTAGCCGGCATCGGCGGCGCTGGCGCGGGCTGCCGATCCGTCCGTCTGCGCCTCACGCGCGGGGCTGCAACCGTATGAGTAACAACGCGTTAGCACGAGCCGGCTCACGTCGGCAGGGCTTGGCTGCCAACCAGCAGGAGCCCCCTATCTCCAGACGGCAGGCCCGCGCCGCCTTCTGGCGCATGATCGGGCTGGTCTACCCCCACCGCCGAAAGATGCTCGCCGGCGTGCTGCTGGGGCTGGGCGTGGCGTTGACCTACGCGGCAAGCCTGGGCGGAATGCTGCCCGTCCTCAAGATCGTCGTCGAGCAGGAGAACCTCCACGATTGGCTGCTCGAACGGGCCGCCGACGGCCAGAAGTGGTACGCCCCGCTGCTCGAACACACCGCCGGCTTCTTCCCCGCAGATGCCACGATCGACGCCCGCATAAAGTCCCTGCTGATTCTGGTGAGCGTGCTGGTGGGCGTGAACATCGTCGGCAACATCTGCCGTTGTCTGGCTCAGTACCTGGTCCTGTTCGCCTCGCACCGCGTGGTCATGGACCTGCGCCGCAAGATGTATCGCAAGGCATTGCACGTGCCCATGACCGAGCTGGCCGGCGACGTCTCCGGCCGCGTCAGCCGATTCATGACGGACGTGCGCGAAGTCTTCGCCGGCATCGCCACGCTGTTCGGCAAGTTCGCGCGCGAGCCGTTCAAGGCCGTTTGCGTCCTGGCCGTCGCGCTCACGCTGCACGCCCGGCTGACGCTGGTCGTGCTCGCGATCGCCCCGGTTGCCATCGCGGTGTTGTGGTACTTCGGCCACAAGATCCGCAAGGCCACCGTTCGGCTGCTGCAAGGCTACGGCCAGATGCTGGGCAACCTGGAAGAGTCGCTCCAGGGAATCGACGTCGTCAAGGGCTACACCCGCGAGGGCCACGAGCGCAAACGCATGTGGCAGCTCGAACGCAGAATGATGAAACAACAGCTCCGCCTGGTGTGGATCGAAGCCTTTACCTCGCCGCTGATGGAGGTCATCGGCGTCGTGGTAGCGTCGGCGGCGATCGTCTGGCTGGCCGCCCAGACCTTCGCCGACCCGCCCCGCCTGGCGCCGAGCGAATTCATGATCATGGTGATCCTGCTGGCGGCGATGCTCGACCCGCTGCGCAAGATCGCGAATGTGTACAACATGGTGCAGCGTTCGGGTGCGGCGGCCCAGCGGATCTTCGAGTTTCTCGATCAGCCGGAGGAGTATTCGCCGGCCCGTCCCAAGCCCCTGCCCGCCGACGGCCCGCGCGAAGTCGCCTTCAGCAACGTGACTTTCCGATATACGCCCGACCAGCACCCGCCGGCTCTCGACGACGTAACGCTCACTGTCAAACCGGGCGAGTGCCTGGCGATCGTGGGGCCGAACGGCAGCGGGAAGTCCACCCTGATGCGTCTGTTGTCGCGGCTGATCGAGCCGCAAGAAGGCCGGGTCACGCTTGACGGGATCGACGTCCGCGAGCTCAGCCTCAAGCGGCTGCGCGAACAGATCGCCGTCGTTTCGCAACGGCCGGTGATCTTCGCCCGCAGCGCGCGTGACAACATCGCCTACGGCAGACAGGACGCGAGTCTGGAGGAAGTGCGTCAAGCCGCCCGCCGGGCCTACGCGGCCGAGTTCATCGAGCAATGGCCCCAGCAGTACGACGCGGTGTTGGGCGAGTTCGGGACGAGCATCTCCGGCGGGCAACGGCAACGGATCGCCATCGCCCGGGCGTTCCTGAAGCGCGCCTCGCTGGTGATCTTCGACGAAGCCACCAGCGAGATCGACGCCGAGAGCGAGCGGAAGATCCACGCCGCCCTGCGTGAGCTGCGCCAGGACCGCACGACGTTCTTGATCGCCCACCGTCACACGGTCATGGAAATGGCCGAGCGGATCGTGGTGATGGACGCCGGGCGGATCGTAGACGTCGGCACGCACGCGGAGCTGCTACAGCGCTGCCCGTTGTACGTCGCGCTATACCGCTCCCCGGCCGCCGGCTGACCCAACCGAGCAGCCGGGCCACCGATGGTGGCCTTGCTCACGCCTTCGGCGGACGACCGCCCTCGCGGGCACGTCAGGGCCTGTGCGGCCACTGTAGCTCATCAACCGCAGCATG
>Ga0114919_10003165_pt1 | contig 13294 bp, 9 predicted proteins | sample BlataG_FD_88682 | JGI IMG/M metagenome (GOLD analysis project Ga0114919, IMG submission 88682) | Deep subsurface microbial communities from Black Sea to uncover new lineages of life (NeLLi) - Black_00105 metaG | ecosystem: Environmental > Aquatic > Marine > Oceanic > Sediment | place: Atlantic... | reverse complement strand
GATACAAGGATCAGTTCTTACTTAGGGCCAGATACCCAGGCAGTTGGGCAGCGGACCAGCCTTGTACAGGTAGCTCACCAGGTAAACCACGTCTCCGACGTTGATGATGCCGTCTGTGTTCACGTCACCACGGGCCTGCGGACAGTACGGTGCAGGGCCACCCTTGTACAGGTAGCTCACCAGGTAAACCACATCTCCAACGTTCACGATGTAGTCACCCTGGACGTCTCCGCACACGGGCGGCATTCCGCCTAAAGCTCTCTCTCTGGCCACTATGGCACGACCGGTGTCAACCAACGCCTGCATCTGAGCCAGTCCGGTAGGAGCCAGAACCTCTACTATGGCGAACTCCGCCTTGGCGTTCGCATCGGTTCCCGCATCGATCTTGTGGGCAGTGAAGACAATCGTGCGGTCCACGATGGAGTCAAGATCCTGGATGTTGTTACCGGGAGTTGAGGCAAGCTGGTACAGTTGGCCATCTTTCCATCCCCAAGGAGACTGCGGATACAGATACTGGTTGTTCTTGATGTTGTACGTGCCGTAAGGAGTCGTCTGGACAGCACCATTGACCTCAGCTAAAGCCAGTCCGGCGTAGTAATCGTTGTAGCTCGGATGCTCTCGGCCAAAGCCGCTCACGTAGGCGATGTCGTTGACAGCGTCATATCCTCCAGAGTTTAAGCCACCCTCGTCTCCCGTCTCCGGACCCGAGCTGTCGAACGGTGCATCAAGATCCATGGCCAGGCCGATGTAGGTGTCCTCGTAATTGGTGAAGGGCGTCAGATCGGGCCACCAGGTGGGAGGATCCTGCCGCGTGACCTTAACGTACTTGATCACTATGCGCTGGTAATCCTCCGGTGCGCCAGGCTTGAAGAACTTGACCAGCTTGGCGATCTCCCACCAGAACCACTTGAAGTGATTCGGCGGAGACAGGTGCGAAGCCTCGATGTATATCTCCTTGGTGAACAAAACAGTGAAATCAGGCTCCCAGCCAGGTGCGCACTCCTCTCTGTACAGCTTGTCTTGAGCGCCTGCACGCATGTCGTTCTCACCCATGAACCGGCCGACTAAGGTGTCGCCGCCCGATGTGGTGGCAACTATGGTCCCGCCCTGGAAGAAGACCTCGTGCGTGGTGTCGGTAACATAACCGATGTCGTGAATCCACTGCTGGCAGTTGGCGTTGACGTACAACCGCAGGTAATCGTTCTCCAGGGTATCGAAGGTCTCCGGATCCCTGGGGCACTCGTAATAATCCTCGGCCACCACGGCATGAACCCGCAGATTCTGTACCGTACCACCGGCCTCGTCAGTGGAAAGGATCACATTGCCGGCAATGAAGGTGCCGTTGCAGGCTCCGGTTCCGTCTAACAGCACCGAAATCTCAATGGAGTCCCTGGGCTGAAGCAGCGTCGGAGGAACGGAAACCTGGACGCACGGATTGTCGCTGGACACGCTGTAGGTAAGGGCCTCGTTTCCGATGCTGAACAACTTGAAGGTGATGGTCCTGGTCTGGTTGGGCAGCACCTTGATGGGAGGATGCCACCAGTGGGCCGGGTCGGTAATCTTGTAATCTCCCCTTGGTCCGGCCTCAACCACCCACTCCGGCAGACGCATGTACATCACGTAGTTCTCCGTCCACGCTCCCTCATCATAGATTCCGAAACCTGCATCCCGGTCGCATATGTACTCGACGTGCAGATCTCCGCCTTCCATGTTAAGCGCCAAAGAGGGATTGTGGTCGCTCACGCAGGCGTCCGCAGCGCAGCCCGGGGTCTTGGTGCCGGTTAGGTTGAGCACCTTACCCCAGGTCTCTCCGCCGTCGAAACTGCCCGAGCCGTAGATATCTGCATTACCCTGATCACCGGCAGCGTTCAGGTCAGAGGAGTCGACCTGAGCCCAGATGCAGAAGAGGTAACTGGAATCGCCGCCCGGATGATAGATGGGATCCTTGGGGGAGATGCTCACTTTGCTGGCATTAAGACAGTGCGCGCTGGGGAAGGCGCCCTCCTGGATCTTGCTGGCCACCGTGCTCACGCCGTACTGCTTGGCCCAGTGATAGATGCGCGCAACACCCGGCTGGTAAGTGCCGGGACTGGCCGGGTCGTAGCCTGTCGTGGTCCAGACCAAATGCAGGCTGTCGTCATAATCGTAGGCGGCCGAAACGTCGTGGAAAGCCCGCTCAAGGGCACCGGTGTAGTCGGCGACCACGTGGATGGCGGGAGGCCAGTCCGTTCCGTCGAGCCAGCTGTCTCCGTTATCCATGCACTCGGCGTAGGCAACGTTGTATTGCTGGTCGCAGTCGCCGGCCACCGCCATAGGCAGGTACGCGATGGTCACCCTGGCTCCGGTATGGCCTCCGGGCCTGTTGGTGGCCACCACCCCGGAGACGTCGCAGGAGGCGTCAAAACCGTAGACCTCGTCCTGGAAGGAGCTGTTGGCCGCGATGTTGTAAACCTCTGGAGAGATGGTTGGGGTCTGGCACTTGAGGTTCTGGTTGTCGGTCGGGTCTATGTAGCAGCGCATATAGCCGATCCACTGCGCCACTCCAGCCTCCAGTGCAGCCTCGGTCTCGATGATGTGCATATAGTTGAGGGTATCAGCGGCGTAGACTGTGTCGACCACATACAGCACGTCGCCCTTGGGCCAGGCTCCTGCCTCGCCGGCCCCTTGAGTCAACTCATCCGGGAGATCCCATTTACGGGTGTAAAGCGGGTTGGTCGCCGGCTGATCGGCTATGCCCATGTATGCATAGTTGCCGCCTATCCCGGTCCGGTGAAAGAGCACCACCGGGTTGCCGTCGTTTAAGTGAGTCTGGTTGCAGTAACCGGAGTTGACCGTGCCCAGCCCCACCTCTTGGAGAGTACTCCAGGTGCCGGCCCCGGGCTTGCTCCGGGCATAAACCCGGCGCTGGGTGCCGGGATACACGGCGGCAGTCCACATCCAGGAGATGTGCCGGTAACCGGCTGCACCGCCCACGGAGATCATCCGGCCCATGGAGCCGTTCTTCTGGAAGTCGTACCAGGTGGACCCCACCAGATCATGCTCGGTCACCGTAGGCACTTCCGGATCCGGAAGAAGGGCGTAGCAGTCCGTCTCATCCTTAGAACCAGCCGTGGAGTACTTGCTGGGCGCCCTAACGGCGTCCATCGTCTCCGGGGGTAAGTAATCTTCGGAGACCAGCCTAATCTCCTTCCCATCCTTGGACACTCTCTTGGCGGTGGTACAAAGCCCGTCCACCACCAGAAATCCCAAGGCGAGACAGAAAACGACCAAAAACAGAATTGCTTTTGGCTTCACTTCTACCTCCTTTCTCGAGGTAAGATGGTTAATAGGTTAATAACTTAAGTAGCCAAATGAACCGAACCTTCCTTCATCGACTCTGCTCAGTAGCTACAGGGACACACATGCGTCTCTTCCTGCACAGCTATTCATGTCCACAGGAAAAGGTCCTGCCAAAAGAGAAGATTCAAAACAGCCCTTGGGTCCGCTTCTCTATATGCTTGAAGAACAACGTTGTCCAACAGCGGAGTCCATCATACGACAATCTCTGTCAGGCCAACTAACTGCTGGTTGCTACCCATTCACTATTATACGCAAAAATACCAACCTGTCAAGAAAAAAATGCAAAAATCTGTCAGACCTGCGTGGGTGGGGGACTTGCGGACAAAAACGGCCAGTCTAAGGCCCGGCCCGATGCGGCCGCCTTTCCTTCCCCCCCTCCCGGCAAGGGATGACATGTGTGGCCTCCGTGCCTGGACGAAACGGAGGAATCCATCAGTTGGAACTAACCAGCCAATTGTGTTGATGGGGCAAGCCCCTATCTTCGAGTACGGAATGATTAGACGGGTGAGATTATTTTATCAATTTTGAGACCTGCCTGAAAATGGGGGTACCAGCCCGTTCCAGAAGCTCAAAGACGGCCGATTCCACCGACCCGATCACCGCCCCCGCTTGCCTCATTCGATCCAGGGCGTTGGTGTAATCGCCCTCTTTCCTTGAGCTTACCGCATCATAAGGGACGTAAACGAAGTATCCCTGGTGTAGAAGGTCGTGCACGGTCTGCAGGACGCAGACGTGAGCCTCGATCCCGATGACCAGTATCTGTTTCTTTCCAAAACCAGCGATCCTGTGATTGAAATCTTGCACACCGCAGCAACTGAAGGAGACTTTCTCCATGGCGCCGACGTCCTCAAGAATCTCCAGAATCTGCGGATCGGTGGGCCCCATGCCTTTAGGATATTGTTCGGTCATCACCATGGGGACTTGGAGAAGCCTGGCCGCCTGAATCAACTTCCTGCAGCCTGAAACCAGTCCCTCCCTTTCGAAGATCACTTTCAAGAGCTTGGTCTGAATGTCAATAATCACCAGCAGCGTATTATCTTTTCTCAAGAGATTTCGATGACGCATTTTTGTCCTCCCTGTAGTTTCCTTCCCGAACCAGAACTCGATTGCACTGTTTCTGATCGTAGTTGCCCAATTCATTGGGCATTCTTCTGTCAGAGCCCCGTAGATCAGCTCGATCCTTCGACAGGCTCAGTATGGTCCCATGAATCGAGCAACTACGGCCTCCTCATTTGACTCCACTATTCCTGCGGAATCTCCAGGACTCCGGCGCCGTCTATTCTGCTTTGCTTGAGCATTTGAAGTGCCCTGTTTGCCTCCTTCAACGGAAACGGGGTGGTCGTCGTGCGGATGGGGATTTCGGTAGCCAGCTGCAGAAGCTTCTCTCCGTCTTGTCTGGTGCTGTTGGCCACGCTTCGGACCGTTCGCTCCCAGTAGAGATGCTTGGCATAGTCCATCTGAGGAATGGGCGTCATATAGATCCCGGCCAAGGCAAGCGTTCCGCCTCTGTCCAGAGCTTTTAGAGCTTCGAGGACCAATTCCCCCGCCGGTGCAAAGATTATGGCGGAATCCAGCTTCCTGGGTGCCTCATCCTTCGACGTGCCGGTCCAGGCTGCCCCAAGTTTTTCTGCAAATTTTAGGTGCTCTCGACTCCTGCTGAACACAAAAACCTCGCAGTCCCAGTGGATGGCCACCTGTATGGCCACGTGAGCGGAGGCGCCGAACCCGTACAATCCCAGCGTATCTTTTGGCCTTATCTCGCTCAACCTTAACGCCCGGTAGCCGATGATCCCGGCGCACAGCAGGGGAGCAGCCTGCTCATCCGAGAATCCCTCCGGGATGGGATAGGCGAAGTCCTGGGACACGACTGTGTATTGCGCGTACCCTCCGTCCACGTGGTAGCCGGTAAACCGCGCACTCTCACACAGGTTTTCCTTATCTGCCAAACAGTATTTGCATTCTCCGCACGTGGAATGAAGCCAGGCCATCCCCACCCGATCGCCCTTCTTGAAACGGGTCACCTCTTCTCCCATCTCCTCCACCACACCGACCACCTGATGCCCCGGGACCAGCGGCTTTTTGACTAGTTCAAGCTCCCCCTCCACAGTATGCAGATCGGTGTGGCAGATTCCACACACTCTTACCTTTACCAGAATCTCACCAGCCCTGACCTTCGGCTTCTCTATCTCCACCAACTGAAGAGGATTCTTCTCAATCGCCCCGGGTTTTCTCAAAAGCATCGTCTGCATCTTCTACCCTCGCAGTATTATGAATCCATTGCTCGTTGAATTCGCTCTCCGCTGACAATTTATTGGCTGTCGATCATCCTGGCAAGCATAAAGTTCAGCCATTACCTCCTCCCCTTTGTTGTCTCCTCTCGACCTCATGTCGAAGACCCCGTCCAGAGAGGGGGACCGGGAGGAGAAGTCGAAGACCAGGCCCCAACTTAAGTTAGGGCCTGGCGCCCCTGCAACATCTGACATATCCGCACCGTACAAGAAGAACGTGTTTTTCTCTTGCTCTCTGGAAAGGATGCGCGTATAATAGAGTTCTTGGTTTAAACGGCAGCCTCAACTCAAAGGAGGAAAGAATGAAGAAGACATGTAAGGTTCTGTTATGCACATCGGTTTTGGCCGTTTTTATCTTTGGCTCTGTTTTCAGTCAATCGCAGGTCAAGAAAATCCCCCAGCGCTCAGACATAGCTGATAAATACAAATGGAAGCTGGAGGACATCTATCCAACGGATGAGTTGTGGGAACAGGACTTCTCCAAGGTGCAAGCCCTTCTTCCGGTGATGGATAAGTTTAAGGGACATCTTGCAGAATCTGGAAAAATGCTTCTGGATTGCCTGGTGATGCAGGACAGCATCTGGAACCTCTTTGATCGGACGTATGTGTACGCGCACATGAGGTATGACCAAGATACCCGGGTCTCGGAGTATCAAGAGCTTTCCGACCGCGCCGCCGGCATGTTAAGCAACGTTCAGCAGGCTTTCTCCTTCATCGAGCCGGAGATTCTGGCCATTCCCAAGGATGGCCTCGACGGCTTCCTGAAGCAGGAGAAGGGATTGACACTCTACGGCCATTATATCGGCAACATCATAAGAAAAAGAGAACACACCCTATCTGCGGAGGAGGAAGCGCTACTGGCACAGTTTGGACGCGTGGCACGTGTACCACGAACCGTGTTTGGCATGATAAATAACGCTGACATCAAATATCCTTCCATCCTTGACGAGGACGGCAACGAGGTTCAATTAACCAAGCAGAAATACTCCAAGTTCCTCGAATCGACGGACCGGCGTGTGAGAAAGGATGCAGCGGATGGGTTCAATCAGGCCTACCTCGCCTATCTGAATACTCTCGGCGCGAACCTGGCAGGCAGCATAAACAAGGACGTGGTCTTCGCCAGAACCCGGAACTACAACTCGGCCCTGGAGGCTGCGCTCGACTCAGACAACATTCCTTTGGACGTATTCAATAACCTGATCGAGACCGTCAACGCCAACTTAGAGCCGGTTCACCGATATGTCAGCCTCCGGAAAAAAGTAATGGGTTTGGAAGAGCTGCACAAATACGATCTCTGGGTTCCCCTGGTGCCGGAGGCCAGGATGGATATCTCTTATGACTCCGCAGCGAACCTCATTCTGAACTCGTCAAAACTTTTGGGCGAGGGCTATGTGAACGACCTGAGAGACGGCTTCTATGCTGGATGGGTGGACGTGTATGAGACCGAGGGGAAAGGCAGCGGCGCCTACTCATGGGGATCATATTCTACGCATCCTTACATGCTGATGAACTACAACAACACCTTGGATAATGTCTTCACCCTGGCGCATGAGATGGGACACAATATGCACCGGGTACTGCGCTACAAAGAGCAGCCTTACATCTACGGGGGCTCGTCCATATTCACCGCCGAGGTGGCCGCCATCCTGAATGAAGCGCTTCTCATGAACTATCTGCTCAAGAACACCAAGGACAAAGCCCAGAAGATCTATCTGCTGAACTACTACATTGAGATGATACAGGGAACCTTCTACACCCAGGTGATGTTTGCCGAGTTTGAGAAGGAAACCCATGCAAAGGCGGAAGCCGGGGAAGCTCTATCTGCATCATCCATGAGGAAGATCTACCGCGATATTTATCAGAAACACAGCGGACCCGATCTGGCACTGGATTCGCTGGATGATCTCGGATGTCTCCGCATCTCGCACTTCTACAGAAACTTTTACGTGTACCAGTACGCCACCAGCCTCGCAGCTTCCACAGCTATCTCGCGGAAGATCCTGGATGGTGATAAGGGAGCCTTGAAGCGGTATATCGAAATGCTCGAGGCGGGCGAATCAGATTATCCCATAGACCTGCTAAGAGCAGCCGGGGTGGACATGACCTCACCTGAGCCGGTGAACGCCACCATCCAGCTGTTCGGCGACCTCGTCGGCCAATTGGAGGAACTCCTGCTGGAGTGATTTTTCTCAAGTTCCTTTCTGGATTTAACAGCAGAAAAGTTGATCGATACATAAGGACAAACGGCTCAGGAGCCGAAAATAGCTTAAAGGAAGCAATTCAAGGCTCAAAGCAGAACAAGGAGGGGAACGTGAAAAAGTTCCTTCTGGCAGTCTTGAGCATTGTGATCCTGACAGCTTTCCTGTTCAGCTGCACCGCCACTGTATATGTTCCCAAGCCACCGCCGCCACCTAAACAGGAGGTCAAAGCACCTCGTCCAGGTCCAAAGGCTGTTTGGATTGAAGGACACTGGAAATGGTCGCATGGGCAGTACGTCTGGGTTGCCGGTCATTGGGCAAAGAAAGCCAAAGGTCACTGGGTCGCCGGACACTGGAAGCAAACGCCCCGCGGCTACAAATGGGTGAAGGGACACTGGCGCCGGTAGCGGATAGTCTAAGGATGCCGTAGTTCTTGCGTCCCGAGGGGATATTGCTATCCTCTCGGTACGTTGCATTATAGCCTGGCGCAAAGCTTCAGAAAGCGCGGTTTTTTCTCCTTGACAACTCCCTCGTCTTTTGTTTAACTCCCGCCAAGTGCTGATGATAAACGATTATTTCTCCCGACCTCAAACGCCGTTAAGACCCTGACGGTCGCTGCTTCCTTTGTTCTTTTGAACAACCTCGAATGAACTCTCTTCAAAAGATTCCCTTGACACAGACCGTAATAACTCATATAATCAAAACCGCGCGCCTTTAGCTCAGCTAGGTAGAGCAACTGACTCTTAATCAGTGGGTCGGGGGTTCGATTCCCTCAAGGCGCATATTCTTTGAAAAGCCAACCCGAACGGGTTGGCTTTTTTTGTCCCTTGAAGCGCACGGAGTTAAAATACAGATTATTCTTCCGTCACGAGAGCATCTTAGCCTGCCTCGTAGATTTCGACATGAGTTTCTCAGGCTTATTCATCAACTCAAGAAGCTGTCTTGCCATATCCTTAATCTCCGCGTCAGGATTCTTCCCAAGGGTGGATGGATTAACCGTTATCTTATGCTTTGGAACGCTGAGGCGGTAGGAGCCAAGCCGGTTGTTCTCTATCATGAATTGACCGGGGTCTAGGCTGGGCTTGATCTGCTTTCTCAACCTGTACACGTATCTGGTCTGATTGTCTCCCGGCTCGAGATCGTCTTTGTGTATCCACCCGTCCTCGGTCTTGAAAGCCGCCCAGACTAACTTCACCAGATACTTGAAGCTCTTGGCAGGAAGGATCGTCTTTCTTCCATTCACCAGAATCAGGAATCGATCCTTTACCGGGCTTCCGTCGATCACCAGGCTCATCTCTTCTGTTCTTGCACCTTTGCTCTTACCTGCAAGGGTCTCCCTCTTTCTTGAAGGTTTCGGTCTTTGTTCTACTGCCTCCTTCAATCTCCGGGCCACTGTTTCAGGAATTACCCGTTGCAACTCTTCGAGCTTCGCCTCTTTGATTTTGCTGGGGCTGGCAAAGCCTTCTCTGACCAGTCTCCAGACGTAGTCTCTTCCCAGACCAGACACTCTCAAACGTGCCAATTTAATTCCCGCATCATCCACTCCAGAATCCACCTGCAGGGAAAGCCGCCTCAGGAAGTGGACCAGTTTTCTGTCTGAATTCAGGATTCTTGCCATTCCGCAGGCAGCATCCAAAAGCCAGCTTGCCCTTTTTGCTATCTGCTCGATCTGCCCGGAACGGCAAGAGTATTTCTGTTCCAGATCAAGAGTTGAGACCGGGGTCATCCATTCACAGAGGAGGAGGCATATTTTCACCAGCCGGTTTTCTCTTGATGAAAAGCCGGCATTCTTCTCCAAAAACGATCTAATCTGTTCGTCGGCGGGCGAGGTGTCTCTGTATCTCCCCTGAAGTGCTCTCTCGTACACCAGGTTCTGCTCTTCCCAGTATCCTAAGTTTATGTAAACCTCCTCACCGTCCTTTGTGTTCAGAACGGAAGAGAACCAGCTGAAGGAGTCCAGATCAGGCACTGCCTCCAACTTCTTCTTGATGCAAAGACCGGTCTCAGTGGAGATACCCTTGAACGCGCACAGCCGGCCCAGCCGGGAGGGACACAGGCTTCGCCTGTTTTGGACAAGAATCTTTTCATCGAGCAATTCCTTTACCCTGTCCTCGATCTGGCCTTCAACCTGCAGGATTGACTCGGTGTCGAAATTAGATCTCAGGACGTCTTTAAGCTGAGACGGAGTCCTTCCCACACCTGATGCCACCAGATCAAGAATAACGTCTCCCAGGTCCTTCTTAAACAACTGGGAGGTCAGCTTCTCCTCCTCCCCTTCGACGTATCCTTCCCACAGGGCATCGAATTGAAAGTCGTTCTGGGCAATGATGATGGATCTCCCAAAGTCCTTCTGCAGGCCGAACCGACCTGCCCTTCCGGACATGTTTTCGTACTCGCTCCAGGTTATAGGCAGCATGACCGGTTTGCCGGAGTATTCCCCCTTCTCGAACTTCTGCGTCTCGATGAACACCGTCTTCGCAGGAAGATTTATCCCCAGGGCAAGAGTGGTGGTGGAAAAGATCACCCTGATTTCTCCCTCCAGATAGAAACGTTCTACCACCCTCCTCTCGCCTGAGGTTAGATCCGCGTTGTGAAATGCTATTCCCTTCTGCAGACACAAATCGAGCCTCTCCTTCAACGTGGTATTCTCCAGCTCTGATAAGGCTTCGATTGCACCCGCACTTGAAGGCAGGTTTACCCTTTCCGAGAAGAGAAAGGCGCCTTTTTCACAATCGGCCCTGCTTTTCAGAAATATCAAAACCTGTTCTCCGTCATCAAGCAGTTTCTCCAAGTTCGCAAAGAGGATTTCGTGCGACTGCTCTGATTCCAGGGCCACTAGTTCGTCAGTCCCCTCTTCACCGCAGTTGTACTTCCTGAAATGAAATTTTCCATCAAGTAGTACCCCCTGCAAGAGCTCCACCGGCCTGGATTTATCGAAAAGAAGCCGGCAGCCGAGCCAGGACGATAGTTGATCCACGTCCCTTAAGACCGCGGACAGGCCCAGAATCTGCGGGGAGTACTTTGAGCTTCTGATCTTTGTCAGGGCCAACTCCAGAACCGGTCCGCGAGACGGATCGGCGATCATCTGCAGCTCGTCCACCACCAGGAGACTGATCAGCTTCAGGACGTCCATATTCTTGATCAGAAGCTGGTTGAACTTCTCATAGATCATGATGGCCAGATCGAAACTTCCTCTCTCGATTGACCTGTCATGCTCCTGCCGGTCGCGGGTGGAGATGACAACCTTTATGCCTAACTCAGAGTACTTATGGCAAAAGTCGGAGTATTTCTCCTCGGCGATGGCCTTCAGGGGAACAAGAAAGACAACTTTCTTTCTCTTGAACAGACTTGCCGCCGCTGCCATTTCACCGCAGAAGGTTTTGCCTGACGAAGTGGGTGCGGAGATGATTAAGCTTGCCCCGTTCAATAGATCGTGCTTGGTCACAGCACTAGCTTGCAACGGGAGAAGATTCTGCCCCTGGGTTTGTCTCCAACTCTCGATAACCGAATGTGGAATACCGTAACGTAAAAGCTTCTCCACTTTCATTTTTAGCCTCCCGCCTTTGTCGGTTCATGGTTCATAGTTCATGGTTCATGGTAGAGGCACGCGCTGGGAACTATGAGTGGTGAACCGTTAGCTGTTTAAGAAACTCCGAAGACAACATACTGCACATTTGTGCCATTGTCAAGCAAAAAAAATAAAACAATGTTTTCCTCGGCCAGTGAACCCTCATGCCCTCAACGTGGAGGCCCTTCACCTAATGACGTATTTCTTCAATATCTTTTCATCAACTTTGCCGTCGATGAGATCAGGGAGATCCGGCGTCAGCTTTTTGTAATCCAACTGGCTTCTCTTCACAGGTGTAACGAAACATATTGTGACGACTTTTTTACGGTGGTCCGTTTTTATGAGCATCCTATGTCCCTGCCGTCCTCCGACCCAAAGCTTTCTTATCTTTCCAGCAAGATCATCTGGAAGGAATTTCAAGGGTGTTCCTGCGTTCGCCGGGTCACTGGCGATTACTCGAAGTTGCGTGTCAATCTGATGCTTTAGCGGTGAATTCTCCTGAAGATGCTTGTATTGGTAGTCGAAGATTCCGTGCCACACTATCTTATAAGAAGTCAATCCCCCTCCATGCCATTTTAAAGACGTCTCATTGCGCTTATGAAATCAGGATCAAGGCCGAGCTCTAAATCTTCACAATCATCGTCAGATAGATCGACAAGAATTCTTTTTGGCAGTTTTTCATCAAATAGAACGTTAATGTCATTTTTTACTGCCTCCAAAAATTCTGCATCCGAATGTGCCTTTTCCAGTAGCTCCTTTTCTGAAAGATACCCGTAGGTTCTTACCGCTTTATCAATTTTCTCTTTCAATTTGCCGTCTATATGGGAGATGGCGAGATTATGGAATGTCGTGCTTTTTTTATCAGTCAAGGAGTACTTATTCCCCAGCTTTCCTTGCCGACTCTCAAGCGGAGTTGCTTTGGTGTAATTCATGGACAACAACTGTTCGTTGATTGTGTCTAAATCGTCGCTGTGCTGGCCGTATCGATCACGCTTAAATCCAAATGGTTTTAGTGGCGCATCTTTTAGGCCAAAATAGACGACCTTGTTCAGTCTAAGCAGTCCGTAAACTCCTTCCTTGAAACGCCCGATAGTATACAACAGGAATAATCTCTTGAAAGTGTCTTTAGATATAGTTCCCATTTGTCTCACCTCTGTTTGGTGGTTTTTTCCACTTCAACTATTCCACACAATTTTGAAAAATCTTTGCTTTTCATCGCTTTCTTGATTCTCGCACGCATGTACCACGTGGTTTTGTAAGGGAGTTCCAAATCTCTGCTTATTTGGCTCACCGTCGCTTTTTTGGTGGAACAGATCAGATATAGAGCAATAAACCATTTCGTCAAGGGAATGTATGTCTTGTGAAAGATTGTTCCCGCCTTGACAGAGAATTGATACCTGCATTGGGAACATTCGAATTTCTTAACCGAATGAATCCTTGAAACTGTGTTTACGCCACATCTTGGGCACACGATGCCATTTGGCCATCGCACAATTTCAAGATATTTCTCACACTCCTCTTCGGTCGCTAACTCCTTCGTTATTTGAAACAACCTCATCTGAACATCCTCCATGGTAATATACGGCATATTTTCCCTTCTGTCAAGTAATATTTTCACATTCTTGTGATTTTTCTTATCCCATAGCAGAATCGGCTAAAACACATAATAATAGACGTTTAAGCGCAGCTTTTCCCTTCTGTGCCGTTATAGCATCTCTGACTAACTCCTCACGATCATGCTCTCCGTGGCCGTATTCATCATTTGACACACAGTTGACCTGTCTGATGGGAGAGGGAAAGGAGATGTGGTTCCCTCTTTCTTGATAGGTTCGACCATTCGACAAGCTCATGGTGCTCAGTCTTCAACCCTGAACTCAAGCAGACGCTTGCGCCCTTCCTTC
>Ga0114919_10003164_pt1 | contig 13295 bp, 9 predicted proteins | sample BlataG_FD_88682 | JGI IMG/M metagenome (GOLD analysis project Ga0114919, IMG submission 88682) | Deep subsurface microbial communities from Black Sea to uncover new lineages of life (NeLLi) - Black_00105 metaG | ecosystem: Environmental > Aquatic > Marine > Oceanic > Sediment | place: Atlantic... | reverse complement strand
TTCCGAGAAATCCAATTCTCGCTTCATAGGGCATATCCTCCTTTCTATTTTCTCACTAAATGGATATGCCCTACCTACTTGTTCCTCCAAACACAATTTTACACACAATAATTTACACTATAGGATTATACTAACTAACCTAATTCCATAGGGAAAGTGGCCTGAGTAAACCCCTTCTGAGCCCAAAGGCGATAGGGGAACCCCTTACTTCGGCGGGCGACGGCCCATCCCGGCAAGACTTTAGAATCTCCGGCCCTATGCCGGGCATTCCGGTGCCCGTCACTTGGGCTGGATCGATCAAAGCATAACACGATGAGATTTGACCTAACTGAATTCGGCTTTGCTCGTATTGAGTAGGCACGCAGAGATTCTCGGGATTTGCTTGCAGAAAACGTCAGGGCGTACTATAATGTAGTCTGATGAATAAAACGAGACCCCGAGTGTAGACCACCCCAACAGCGTTCGAGATCTCCTGGGCGTCAAAGGGTCTCTGGAAGAGTAGACGGTGCGATAGCATAATGAGACACTCTCTGAAAACGGGGCTTAGTTTCGGCTTGACCTCGGGAATAATCACCACCCTGGGATTGATGGTGGGGCTGCATTCCGGCACCCATTCCAGGCTGGTGGTCATCGGCGGCATATTGACCATTGCCATAGCTGATGCATTCTCCGATGCTTTGGGCATTCACGTCTCCGAGGAATCCGAGAACAGACACAGCACCAGGGAGATCTGGGAGTCGACCGTCTTTACCTTCTTATTCAAGTTCGTGTTTGCTCTAACCTTCATCGTCCCTATCCTTTTATTGCCTCTTGGGACGGCCATCGTGGTGGGCGTAGCCTGGGGGCTGTCTATGCTGGCCATCTTCTCCCTTTACATCGCCAGGGACCAGAAGGAGAGCGCCTGGAAGGTAGTGGGGGAGCACCTGCTCATCGCCGTGGTGGTGATAGTGATAACCCACTACGTTGGTCATTGGATCGGGTCGACATTTGGATAGGCGCTGTGGTTTTTACTCTATTAGTCCATCATCGTTTGGTCGAGTTTCAAACATCACCTTGATCAAAAAAGATGTCGGAAACCAGGATGATATTTTGGTCACCTAAAGGGACTGTTGTAAAAACCTCCCGTTCGTGCGGGAATTGTCGTCAAGACCCCGCCTTTGGCGGAGGGATTCCCCGCACGAAAAGGTTCGGGAATTCTCCCGCGAAGCGGGATCCTGGTGACAATTCCCGAACCAACTTAGAGACATCAGAACGGAGATGCTTGACCGGCGGTTCTGGGCGTTCTGTAGCTCATTTTTTTTCAGCCTTCCTTGAATGTTGATGTTTGACCGGTGGTTCTGGCGCTTCTGGTGCATCTGGTGCTTCTGGTGGTCTTTTTTATTTTATGCTCACTTTTCCTCCAAACAGTTCTCAGGCAAAGAATTATGTACGTTTGAATCTGCATTCTGAGGATGCTTCGAAACTCAGCATAAATGGTTCGAGACTCACCACAAGTGGTTCGACGCTCACCATAAATGCTTCGAAACTCAGCACAAGTGCTTCGGAGCTCAGCATAAATGGTTCGGAAGCTCACCATAAAAGTAGTTGGTCGTCCGAGATGATGGCGGAGCACTCGTTGCGTGTTTTCGCCCTTGTGAATCCCATGGTGGAAAGGAGCCCGCGGGTCTTGACCCACCGGCTGGACTTGGGGGACATGGGGGACATGGGGGACGTGCGGATGGCTGTTTTTCATTTTTTTCATCGTCAGAAAATGTATTGTGAAATAGGATTCATTCTGCCCTTCGGTCCTGAGACCTCGGGGTCGAAGGAAAGGATTCATCCTAAAGAAGTTGGTCATCCCAGATGATGGCGGAGCACCCGTTGGGTGTTTTCGCCCTTTGATGAGCTTGTCGATCAAGGTTTTTAGGAACTTCAACTGCGTGGAGCTCTGTCGTTGGTCCTCGGTATCAAATATATGGTTCATATGATTCTTCTTCTCCCTTAAGGCGGTGTTCTGTGCATGCAAAAAACATTGGTTCTCCTATACACTGTCGAGCTATCTTCTTCACCACAGAAGATGAGGTATATTTGCTGTTTGTGGGAAGAGAGAATACGGGTGAGGTATCAGGAAGTAGGTCACGGACTACGTGCCCGTGACGTTTAGCAAAAGGGTAACGGACGAGGCGTCCGTTACCAACAAGAGGGTCATGATCAATTGGATGGTTCATATCGAATCTCTTTTCCGCATATTTCGGAGAGCGCTCAATTGTCTGCATTGCTCGCCGGGAAAAACGGATTTGAAGGCGAGCGGAAAACAAGATATGCTCTCTATAAATACTGGAGCTATCTTCTTCACCATCAAAGTTAAGGTATATTTGCTCTCTGTGGAAAGAGAGGATAGGGGCTAGGTATCAGAGACCGCCGCCAGGTCGGGGGACCTGGCGGGCACAAAATCGAATTTCGGATGATGGACCCGGTCTGACAAGCAGACCGGGCCACCCGCCTTGCACTGCACGGGGTGTGACAGGGCCGATCCGTCAGGTTCACGCGAAGTCAGGTGGCGATGGGTCCTCACCAACCTAAGCCAGAGAGGCAAGGACACCACGTGCCTCTGTCAGCCCCAGCGAGGTGATGATATAGCTGCCATCTACAGCTTTCTCGACAGCTCGGTCCTTCCACATGGCGCGCAGCGCGCTCCGGACAGTACTCGAACTACGTCTGTCCATCCAGGTGACAAGGTCTCTGAGTTTGACAGCGTTCGGGTACTCGCGCTGAAGCAGCACAAGAAGCTCCTCGCGCGCAGACAGCTCTGCCAGGACAAGCTTCTTATGGCCAAAGTCCTCAACGAGTCCACCAACTGGCGCCTGGATCTGTTTGACTAGTGAACCGGCATTCTGCATTGTGGTGCCTGCGGCGAGCCGCACGAGCTCCGAGAGAATCCACTGTGCCGCCGAAAGCAGGAATTCTAGATCGTACGTGTTCGGATCGACGGTGCCCTTGTGGGCGATGCTTCGCTTGCTTCTTAGCGCATACATGGCCCGCGCCAGTCTCGCGGCACAGATGCGAAGCCCGTCGTCCAACCCTGGCCGGGACTGAACATCGCGCAGGTACTGATCGACATTGGGTTTCTTGCTGTAGCCGCCCGTCTCCAAGTGCTCCATGGCTTGAACGAGAGTTTCCACGAACTTCCCCGGAGCTGAACGGCCCAGTGTGCCTGAGGTCAGGTCCTGTCGCATGGCAATGAACTCGGCAGCGAGATCCAAGGCCAGCTGCTGTGGTAGCATCGTGGCGAGGGCCTTGATGAGAGCGGACTCCTTCAAGGAAACCTCCTACTCGCCGTGAGCGCGAATCATCTCATCGACGTGATGACGACCAGCAGCAGTCAGCTTATACCTCTTCCGGGCCTGTTTTGCCGTCCCCTTCTTGCGCACCTGCATCACCAGCGCTGGCTTCCTGTCTATCAGACCCTGAAGAGCCCTAGTGATATTCCCGACGGGATGCCCCATGTTCTTGAGTTGCGAGTTGATCTTCTGAGAGCCGAAGTCGGGCTGCCCCTCCACTTCCTGGAACCAATACGCGACAACGAGAGCCTTGTGAGGGTTGGTGCTAGGGGACGCCGCCCCGAATAGCTCGTTGACGTCAGCAAATCCTCCGGGCTCCTCGTCCTCCGTCCCCGGGGTCGTGGCTCCGGGCGCGGGCTTCGGCGGGAGGGCCACACCGAACCGGTTCGCCGCCCACTGGAGAACCCGAGTGGCAGCGTCAGCATCCAAATTTGACAGAGCGCTGCTTACCACCGCAAGGGCCTCAATTTCCTTATCTTTCGTCATGTCTTCCCTCCTTCTGGTTCAGACTGTTATTTGCGCCATCTAACTATGGTTATGTGGTTTCCGCATAGACCCGTTTTCTGTTTTTGCTTGCAGGCCAGCAGGCGCTTGCCCAGACAGGTTCTCACGACCTCCTGACTTGTCTTGGTGTCAGGCGCTCAGGGCACCTGACACAGGGACTTTCACAGCCGTGAGCGATGAATTATCGCGGCGCCTGAAGGCCAAGCTCCGATCAGGTATGCCCAGCCTTGCCTCCTGCTGGTATAACCTCTCTTAACAACGAATATTATAGCGAGCAGACCTGTAGAAGTCAAGGAAAATGCTACGAAATTAACATGGAACCCCCTCTCCTACGGATCTTCGATCTCCCCCTTCCCACGGATCTTCGATCTCAGGGGGACAAAAAGGCCCCCAATGCGTATCTCTCTTACGACAAAGACCAAATTCACAATTTATGGTGAGCTTCGAACCACAACTTTGATGGTGAAAGAGATCGATCGAGTATTATTGAGGAGACGATTGTTTTTTGTATGCGCCGTCCCTTTCGGGAGGATAAGAATCATATGAACCATCAGCCTGATGCCCACTCCAAAGAAAACCGGCTCACTTGTCACCGGGTCGGTCGGCCCCTCTCCGCCGTCCGGTTCACAAACACCAAAACCCAGCCAGGGGCCAAGGCCCTCCTCCGGGATAAGGATCTTCTATCTCGACCCCGGACTTCGAACCATAAAAAAAATCAAAAACAAAGTCCAGTAAGTCCAGTATGTCCAGCAAGTCCAGCCGTAGGTCGGGCTAGGAGCCCCGCCACCGGCGGGCAGGGCTGACGGAAGATGAACCTACCCCCTCACCTGTATCCTCTCCCACAAGGGGAGAGGAAACGTGATCTCTCGAAATCCGCAGACCTAGACTTATAGGTTGGGCTGCCCGACAATCACCTGCAAAACCTACCCCTCTCTCCCGCCTTTGGCGGGACGGCTGCTTTCCCCCTCTCCTTAATCCTCTCCCGCAAGGGGAGAGGAAAAAGCTTTCCCCCTCTCTCCCGCCTCTGGTGGTTCGACTTCCTTCGGCTTCGCCTCGGGACAAGTCGCTCACCACCCTAAGCCAGTTGAAGGGCGGGATCTTCGACCTTAATCCTCCCAGATGCCCATACGCCCTACAGGCCTGAAGGGGGCCCGTCTGGGGGTCTTCGACTCCCACAAGGGGAGAGGGGAAAACACGATCACCTATCGACGAGCCAGCGGCCCGCCAGAGGCGGGCGGGGTCGGGCACCCGGCCGGTGTTATCCGCTCAATCCTTTGGTATGAACCATCCGGTTCACACCGCTGACCGCTTTGCCTCTTCCCACAAGGAGTCCAGAAGGGGAAGCCCGGCTTCCTTGAGCGGGATTTTCTTGCGCTTCAACTGCTTTTCGATGTAGTCGAATCTTTTCACGAACTTGTCTATGGTCTTTCTCAGCGCGAATTCAGGATTGACGTTCAGGTGCCGGGAGAGATTCACCCAGGAGAAGAGAACGTCCCCCAACTCCTCTTCGATTTCCTTCCGCTTCGGCTTCTTTCTTTTGGCGGCTCTTTTTAACTCGCCGATTTCCTCCTCTTTCTTAGAGAGGACGTCTTCTGCCTTCTCCCAATCGAAATCAAACCTGGCCACCTTCTCCTGGACCCGATAGGCCTTGAGCAATGCGGGCAGATGACGGGGGATGCCGGAAAGAACCGATTTCCTTTTGCTCTCTTTAGAATTCGTATCTTGTGGATCGGTGCTCAGTTTTATGTGTTCCCAATTCCTTATTACCTCCTCGGTGGAGGCAGCTTTCCTTTTACCGAACACATGCGGATGTCTGGCCCTCAGTTTATCATCCAGATGTTCTATCACGTCATATATGTCGAATTTCTTTCGGTCCCGCGCAATCTGGGCATGAAAGATTATCTGCAGCAGAAGGTCTCCCAACTCCTCTTTCAGCCTCTCGTCGTCGCCCGCCTCTATGGTGTCCAGCACCTCGTAAGCCTCTTCGATCAAATAGGGGAGAAGCGACTTATGCGTTTGCTCCCTGTCCCAGGGGCAGCCTGTTTTGGACCTTAGCCGGGACATCAGGGTGACTAAGTCGGGGAAGGCGTCTTTTTTCTTTTTTTTCATAATCCTCAAAACAAGCTTGTCAAGGCTCGGATTGTTTCACCCAATATAACCGTTTCGTCCCCGCGCCCAAAGCCTTTTTGGGGGTTTTTGAGGCAGGAATCCAGGACTCTGGAGTCTCCAACCTCAGCGGCCGCCGGGTTGGCACCGGATTGCGCAAGACACCATGAATTGGGACAAAAAGGGTCAGCAAACAAGAATTTCGAAATTTCTAAAAAAATCGTTGACAAAGGGTAATAAGTGTTTTAATTTTGGAGAACCTCTGCGGGATTTTCGGTATTTCTCCCATCAGAGGCGAAGGAGTCGTTGATTCAGCGGTGTAAAAACTCAAAAGTACGAGGTGAGAAATGAAGAGCCGGTTTAGTTTGCTTTTGGCTGTCTTGTTCTTATTTGTATGCTCCGTTCCTTCTTTTGCCGGCGGGGGTTTTGCTCTGCCCGGGGTCGGCTCCAAGGCCCTGAACATGGGAGGGGCTTTCAGGGGATTGGCTGATGACTGGAGCGCCGCCTTCTGGAACCCGGCGGGATTGGCATACCTTCCCAATTCCGAGTTCACCATGAACCTGTACACCTTCAACTTCCGTCCGGAATACACCCCCGATTTCACCATGGGAGAGTCAGGCTTCAACTATTCTTTCGGATATCCTGACGAAACTTACTACCCGGAGGATCGGGCATTCTTCCTGCCCAGTTTTTCGCGTTTCCATAAGTTTGTTCAGTATGGAGGTTTCACTGGTGGAGTGGCCTTCTTTGTTCCCTACAAACTGGAATCCCGATGGAACCTGTATAAGCCACCTGCGGGATTTGATAACAACATTCCATATCCCCGGTTCGATCACGTGACTGACATTCTGATCTGGGATTTGCATCCCACCGTGGCAAAGACGTTTATGGAGGACAAGCTCGCATTGGGCTTGGGTCTGAGCATTCAGCGGTCTGATTTCGAGTTGCGAAGGACTGTTTTGGCTCGCAGTCCTCAGGGCTACCCGCGACCCTACGACTTCTTTCCGGTCGACGAGCAGATGACGACCGACGGTTGGGGGTTCGGGTTTAACGCCGGGATCCTCTATAAGGCCAGTCCCAAGTTCCAGTTTGGGTTCTCCTATCAGAGCCCGGTCGACATCGACCTGAAGGGAAATCTTGAGCTGGAGATGTATCTGCCGGACATCCCCGGATCGGAGATCGTGGGAGGAACCGTCTACTTCAAAGATGGGGAGTTCGAGACCACCCTGCCACTTCCGGGTGAGGTAGGCGTGGGACTGATGTGGAGACCTAATGACAAACTGACTCTAACGTCCGACATAAGTTCAGTTAACTGGTCAAGACTGGAGTTCCTCGACACCAAAGATTACACTCTGGCTACCGGTGAGTCGGATACGCTCCATGCCTTGGTCAGGGAAACGGAGTTCCCGTTTAACTGGGACAATATAGTCAGATTCAGCCTGGGGGCAGAGTACGTCCTGCGGGAGAACCTGTTCCTGCGAGGAGGCTACTTCTTTGAACAATCGCCCGTTCCCGACGAGACGTTCACGCTTCTGATTCCGGATGTGGGCGACAAGCACAGCTTCAATTTGGGGCTCTCTTACCGGATAGACTCGTTTGAGTTCGGCTACGATTACCAGCTGGTGACACACAAGAAGAGAGAGGTGACCGCCTTGGAGGATGCCAACGGAGACGGTCGCTTTGACAACATGCCGGGAACTTACAAGATGGCGTTTCATTGTTCCGGCTTGTCTTTCACTTATCGGTTTTAATCTTAAGGAAGTACGTTGAACCCGAAAAAAAGGAGCTAGCATGAAAAGAGTATTGTTTGGACTACTTCTGGCGTGCATGATTCTGTCGCTTTTTATCAGTTGCGGCAAAAGAGATAATCCTGTCAGAACCCGTTATCTGTTTCGTGAAGTCTGGCAATCCTCCTGGGACTTTCCTTCTTTGGAGGGAGGTATCGATGGTGAGTGGGGCGTAAAAAGGAGCGTCTACGTTTATCTCCCTCCCATGTACGATGATGAGTTGCACGGCGCTCAGCTGTTGAACGAGGGTTTCTCGATTCTGTACCTGCTCCATGATTTGGGTGGCGACTTCTCCACCTTCGTTTCAGTGCACAAGATTGGGCAATTGGCCGACCGGTTAATCGAGGAGGGAGAGATTCAACCCATGATCATTGTTATGCCGGATGCCTCGTCCCTCCGCGTGGGGGGGAGCTTCTATACCAATTCGCCCTTGCTGGGCAATTATGAGGACTACATTATAAAGGAATTAATGGCCAGAATGGACTCGAGCCTGCATACCTATGGTAGCAAACCGGGAGATAAATGGATACCTGACGCAAACTACCGGGCCATAGGAGGTTTAGGCATGGGGGCCTATGGTGCGCTCAGGATGGCCATGGATTACGACACCACCATGTTTACGGCAGTCAGCGCCATGAGCCCGTTTGCCTCTGTGGAATTCTTTCTCACCAGTGAGACCATAGACAAGGTATTCGAGGAGAACGGGATCGCCGACGATTTCTCCTACTCCGCTTACAAGACCCTCAATCCCTGGCCGGACGACGATCATCCCGACAAGACGTACAGCCAGCTTGTTTTCGCCATGGCCGCATCCTTCTCTCCCCGCAGTACCACCGGCGACGACACCACCAATTTCTTCACCCTGGATGTGGAAGGGGCCATCAAACACGGCGTGGATTTACCCTTCGATGAGACCCGGATCATCCCGCCCGGTTCGGAAATCTGGAGCAAGTGGCTGCTTTTCGACGTGAAGACCAAGTTGGCCAACGATCCCGGTGCCTTCACCGATCTGAACATCTATGTAGAATGCGGGGATCATAACGAGTTCGGGCTGCTTGATGCGTCCAGGGCGCTGGATCAACTGCTTTCCCTGTATGGACAGGAGCATACCTACATCGAGTACAGTGGATATCCGAACAATCCGGCCGGACATGACAACTTCATATACGACCGGCTGGAAGAGGTTCTGAAATTCCATTCCGATCACTTCCCACCGCCGGCTTATCGAGGCGTAGATTAGAAGACCCGGAATCGCATTTTTCGAGGATATTGCTTAAAAAGAGGTCAGGGATTGATTCCCTGACCTCTTTTTGGTTCGAGGAAAGCCCGCTGACGGATATGCGAAGCGTGCCCTAAGTCGACCGATTCTCTGTGATTCCGGGGACCACCCGTGCCTTACACTTTAAAAAAAGGATTGACAAGATGAAGAGATGTATTATCATACACCTGAGCGGAGGGATATACACGCCCTTCCCTCGACCTGGAGAGTTTCGATCACAAAAGGCTGTTTTATTGAATCCACGGTTCGAACGAGACACGAACAGAGCACCTGACTTGAACATGTTCGGAATTTAATCATTTCTCACGTAAATTATGATAAGATTCGTCTTGTTTACGAGATCAAAGAAATCAACATATTAACCGATTAAGATTGTAAAGGAGGTTCATGGTGGCCACGGCTAAAGCTCTAAATGGGCTGAAGGGATTCATCCTTGCCTCGGGGGTTGTTTTTCTGCTTCTTGGTGTTCCCATGCCTGTTCCGGCAGCGGCGAATCAGAGTTGGATTTCGCTAACCCCCAGTGCTGACCGAACTCCCCGAGTGAGTCTGCTGCAGTCTGATTTTGATCAGGTGGAATTCGAGATTCAGATCCCGGGGATGTGGTCGGAGGAGATCACTACTAAAGACGGAGCTTTTACCCTGCTCTCCATCTACAACTCAGGGGTCAGCAGCGTTATCGGCAAACCGAACCTGCCGGTCATAACCAGAATGATACAGATTCCCTTCGGGGCAGAGGTGAGCCTGAGCGTGGAGAGTTTCCAGGTGATTGAGAGAAGCCTGGAGGACCTGGGAATCACTACAAGAATAGCGCCGGTTCAGCCTCCTGTTTTTAAAATAGAGGGCGCCTGGCAGCAGGCGAGGTTTGCCATTGACCAGGACTACTATGGGCGAAGCGCCTTTCTTCCTGAGGAGAGGGCCGAGATAGTGGAGATTGGGGTCATCCGGGGTCATCGATTCGTCACCGTCGCAGTTCACCCGGTCAGTTATAACCCGCAGGCTGGACGGGTGAAGATCTATTCCAACTTAAGGATAAAGCTAACCCTGTCGGGGTCGGATATGCCCACCACCAGGAGTCAACTGCACCGATATGCCTCGCCTCCCTTCGAGAGACTGTGTGAAGATCTGTTCGTGAATTACGAGACCTACGCGCCTACCATCAAAGGGGCGCCCCAGTTGCCCATCGGCTATCTTATCATCACGCTCAACTCCTTTACTTCTCTGCTGAACGATCTGGTGGAGTGGAAGACCAAGAAGGGTTTTGACGTAACCGTGGCCCAGATTCCGGATATCGGTACCACCAAGGAAGCCATAAAGAGTTACATCGAGGATGCCTACGATAACTGGGACATCCCTCCCACTTATATTTTGTTGGTGGGGGACGTGGAGTACATCCCGCACTGGACCGGATCGTACAGCTCGACCGCCACAGATTTGAACTACGTCAAGATGGACGGCGATGCTTTTGCCGACATGTTCCGGGGAAGACTGCCGGCCAAAAGTACTTTAGATGTCAACGCTATGATCTACAAGTTACTCTACTATGAAAATCCCACCGCGGCCGATCTCGACTGGATGGGGGCCGCATGTTTCATGGCCTCCGATGACGCCGGTCTGATGGCCGAGCGCACCCACCGATACGTGATACAGAACTACCTGGCGCCCGCTGGGATGGAATGCGACACCATCTGGGATAGGACCGGCGGCAACACGTACGAGATCACCGATTGTGTCAACGCGGGGAAGAGCATAGTCTGCTATTCCGGGCATGGATATACCGGTGGTTGGGCCTGCGTGCCCTTCAATCAAAACGACGTTCGGAATTTGAGTAACCCGGATGAGTATCCTTTCGTTCTCTCCCACGCCTGCGTGACCGGCACCTACAGTCTCTCCGAGGGTTTCGGCGAGACCTGGGCCAAACAGATCAGCAAGGCGGCCATAGCCTTCTGGGGAGCATCGGCCAACACCATGTGGGACGAGGACGACATCTTAGAGAAGCGCATGTTCCAGGCGGCATTTGCCGAAACCTGCTATGCCATCGGAGACATGACCGACAGAGCCTTGTATTATCTCTACCAGTATTACAGCGGCGGGGGATACACCAGGTACTACCTGGATTGCTACAATATAATGGGCGATCCTTCCATCGATCTGTGGACCTCTGCGGCTGAGTCTTTATATGTGGACTGTCCGACCACTGTCAGCACCGGAACGAATCCGGCAAATATCACCGTTCAAGAATCCGGTGGCGCGCCGGTGTTCGGAGCTTTAGTTTGTCTCTATAAAGACGGAGAGGTTTTCGAAACCGGATATACGAATGCTTTGGGACAGCTTACCCTGTATCCGTCTCCCTTGACCACCGGCTTCGTTGACATCACCGTCACCGCACATAACCATCTGCCTTTCAGGGATGTAATTGAGGTTGGCCAGAAGAAAGGAGATCTAACCGGCGACGGGCAGGTCGATATCGGCGACGTGGTCTATCTGGTCAATTATCTCTACAGGAGCGGTCCCGCGCCCAATCCTCCGGACATCGGGGACGTCAATTGCGATGGCACGACCGATCTGGGTGACGTAGTCTATCTGGTGAATTATCTCTACCATGGTGGCCCACCACCCTGTTCCTAATGAGTGAATCAAGAAGGAGTTTTGCGGAAAGCCCCCCGTACGGGGGGCTTTTTCGTTTTTGGACTGGTTGAGAGGTGTCCGGGATTGTGTCCCGGACGACCACTGGGATAAAATTCAGGTATACTCAAAAACGGTGGAATTTTGAGGTGAAGTATAGAACCAAAACCTAACTTAAGTTAGCTTCTGGCCTCCTGAAGAGGTGTCCGGACTGCATCCCGGCCGACCATCGGGATAGAATCCCACAGGCTACAAAAACCTGGAAGGTTTGGTCCTGAAGTTGCCCAATTCATTGGGCTTCTAATTCGCTCGATGAGCGGACGCCTATACAGGCTCGTCTGAGCTCCCGTTTGGGAATCGAGCAACTACACAAAAGAACTGTAGGGGTCGGATTTCCTACGGATCTGTAAGACATCCGACCCGCCGCACAACGGAATTCGATACCGCGGGGCAAGATGCCCCGCCTACCCAGGCTGGAATTCGAGGGGCAACTGGCTGGGCTCGCCATCAGCCCGGCAAATGGTCTGGACACACGACATGTTAAACCCATGAAAAAAGGTAAGGCCTTACGGAAAAAAAACGAAACCCCACGGGGGCAAGGAGTGTATAAGAGATTGATGTTAGAGGTGAAAAGGTATGCCATGGCTTATCCGTGAGAGGGAATTAACGGAATGGTTCACCTCTAAATTTGGAGATATGGAATATGCCAAGTTGGAAATGGATTTTGATCTTACTTTTTCTCTTCGTTCTTTTTCTCCTCCTTAGTTACTTCGACGTGATGGCTCAGGAAACGGATGAGGATACCGTAAAAAGCATCACTGCTGTCAGAGCAAATCCAGGCGCGAAAATAGACGGAATATTGGATGAGGACTTCTGGCAGCAGGCTAAGCGCTCCGGGGATTTCACCCAGTTTCAGCCGGACGAAGGCCAGCCGGCGTCGGAGACTACCTTCGTCAGGGTGGCTTACGATGATGATGCTTTGTACGTGGGCATGAAGATGTACGATTCCGAGCCGGAAGGGATCATCAGTCGCCTGACGCGCAGAGACCGCTATGTCGAGTCTGACCTGGTTAACGTAATCATCGACAGCCATCATGACCATCAGACGGCTTACGCATTTACCGTATTCGTGTCTGGAACTCAAAAGGATTCCTATTACTACAATGACAACTGGAGCGATGACAACTGGGATGCGGTGTGGGAATCAGCCACCAGGAGGACCCCCTGGGGTTGGGTGGCGGAGTTCAGGATACCCTTTCACTGTCTTCGTTTTGCCTGCGAGGAGAATCCTACATGGGGATTCTACTGCAGCCGGCGAATTGCCCGGAAGAATGAGTTGGACAGGTGGATATACATCCCGGAAAGCGCCAGTGGCTTCGTCTCTCACTTTGGTCACCTCAAGGGACTGAAAAATCTTACCCCGCCCGAGAGATTGGAGATTCGACCATATATGGTCGACTACCTGGAGACGGGGCCAAAAGGACAAGGCAATCTTGACGGGAGGGACTTTACCAGGAATCTGGGATTTGATTTCAAGTACGGCATCACCTCGAATATAACGCTGGATGCCACGGTCTATCCCGACTTCGGGCAGGTGGAGCAGGATGAGACCATCCTGAACTTATCCGTCTTCGAAACCTGGTATCCGGAGAAACGACCCTTCTTCCTGGAGGGGTT
>Ga0114919_10003163_pt1 | contig 13295 bp, 18 predicted proteins | sample BlataG_FD_88682 | JGI IMG/M metagenome (GOLD analysis project Ga0114919, IMG submission 88682) | Deep subsurface microbial communities from Black Sea to uncover new lineages of life (NeLLi) - Black_00105 metaG | ecosystem: Environmental > Aquatic > Marine > Oceanic > Sediment | place: Atlantic... | reverse complement strand
CGTTGGGTAATCCGTGCGTTTGACGAGGCGGGTTGTTGGTTTGTGCTTTCAGGCCGAGTCTGGTTGATGCGCCCAGAAAGAATCGTCATCGAGCTCAGCATCCTTCTCCTTGGACTCATCAGTCCCGTCACCTTCTCTGGGTTCCTCTCGGTGCGCCTTCTCGACAATCTTCGCGAAGTCTGCGTGCACACGAATGGGAATGGTGTGTGGACTGTCCAGCAGCTCTAGTATGAGCTCTTCCTTGGCAGCATCTACTCGAGCAACGCGTGCTCTTTCTCCCTTGAATGGCCCTGAGATAATCTCGACCACATCGCCTATCACGATGCCTTCAGCTGCAGGCTTTGGCTTCAACCACTTGTCGATTTCCTCAAAGCTCACCTTTCCGCTGACTCTACCGCGCACATGCGGCACTCCAGAGATGGCTAACTCAACGTCCCTGAACTCCAGCGTTTCCAAGAACACATAACCTCGGAGAGTTTCTGGAACCAGTATCGCTTTGACACGGCCAAGCAATTGATTCTTGGAGATTAGTTTCGGCTCTCCTTTCTTCTTTTGTGCTTTCTTGCAGCTCTTCATATGCTTCTTAGTGCTCTTGTTTGACGCAAAGTGTTCCAAGCAGAATGGACACTCCCATATGTCAGTTTCACCAACCACTGCTGTAGTGATGAGGTCAGCTACTGACCTCTCCTGTGAAATCGTTGTCCGCACTGCATATACGCTGGTTCTTGATTGCAACTAAATGCCTCCGCTAAGCACGAAACGCTTGTGTCTAGTAGCTTGGCCGAAACTACTATTGCCAGGTGTAAGTGAGTACTGTCATTAGGTATTGTATGCCAAAGCTCAGCAATCCTACGAGGAACATCGCAAGCAGACTAATCTTCGCACTCATCCATAGCTCCTTTCTTGATGGTTTCGTGGCCAGTTTCAGTATTCGTCTGCCATCCCTGATGAAGCTGCCAATGCCCATAGTGGTTTCACTTCCCTGAATGAAACTGCCTTAACAGTTTCTGAAATCGACTGCAAGCAGTCTAGTGCGCTTTTAACCCTTGCTGAGTGTCCGCTATCCGACTAGCTCAAGCGAGGTATTCCGAGGTCCGTCTTGAGATCATCTGCAAGAGGTGTGACCGGTGTTGTTTCAGAGTCAAACACATAGGGGGAGCTCACGCCTGAGGCAATAATCGTTACTCGGATTCTGTCCTCCAGCTCTGGCACAATGAGTGCTCCCCATATGACCTCTGCGCCCGGATTGACCTGTTCTGTGACGAGCTCTACTACCCTCTTGGCCTCGATAAGCTGCATATCCGTGCTCCCACTCACATTGACTAGGATGTTCCTTGCATTGTCTATTGACACATCAATCAGTGGGTTCCTCAGAGCATTATACACTGCCTCTTCGGCTCGTTCCTCTCCTTGACCCTCACCGAGCGCAATCAGTGAAACCCCACCGTTCTTCATCGTCGTCCGAACATCCGCGAAATCAAGATTCACCAGCCCCGGCTTCGAGATCAACTCTGCAATTCCTTTGACTGCTCGGACCAGAACTTCGTCCGCCACCATGAAGGCTTCTGGCATCGAGAGATCAGGAGCAATCTCCAAGAGCTTCTCATTGGGAATTGCTATCAGCGTATCCACGTGCTCCATCAGTGCGTTGAGCCCTCTGGTAGCGTTCTTCTTCCTTGTTTTGCCCTCCACCTCAAAGGGAAGGCACACTATGGCCACAGTCAATGCGCCGTTCTCTCTTGCAGCCTTTGCTATGATTGCTGCTGCACCGGTACCTGTACCTCCACCCATCCCAGCGGTGATGAAGACAAGGTCCCCTCTTACGACATCTTTGATTGTTTCGTACGATTCAACTGCAGCAGCCTCACCTACATCAGGATCATTACCTGCTCCCAGACCTCCACAGGTGTCCCTACCAAGGAGCAGCTTATGATGCGAGTTACAGAAATAGAGGTCTTGTGCATCCGTGTTTGCTGCAAGGGTTTCAGCCCCCTCTACTCCAACATCCATCAAGCGGGTCACGGCATTATTACCGGCTCCACCTACCCCCACAACCAAGATTCTTGCACTAACTTCCTCGAGAATAGCCGCTATCTCTTCATCTGAAGTAGTATTCTTGATGGTTCGTTTCGCTGCCCTACTAACTTGCGCCTTGCGTCCTGCGTTTGATGACTTCAGGACCTCTTCTAAGATGGGATGCATGATTCACTCACACCTGCAGTTCGTTGTTATTACGGACGTATTATGTACACAAAAAGGAGAATACTACGCCGGTAATACTCGGTTGCGTTGGTACTGTCTCTTCCCCTTACCTTTCCTAAAAGAGCGAAGAATAGACTCAATAGAAACCCCATGCCTAGCCAGAAGATTCGCAGTCTCATCCAATGTGGGTCCCGTCTGAGCCCCACTTTTCGTTATTTTGAGTGCGGCCACCGCATTGGCGAAATGAAGTGCCTGCGCTATTTTCTCTGACCGAGTCCATGCCGTTAGAAATCCGGCAGCAAAAGCGTCACCCGCGCCAACGGTATCTACTACTGGCACCTCGAATATGTCTGATGTGTGATACTCAAACCCATCAGTCGCTATTGCACCCTTACTCCCGGTTTTCACTATGACTATGCCTGGAAATCCCTTTGCAAAGGTCTTGATCGCCTTCTCTGATAGACTAATCTTGAAGTATTTCTTCAGTTCGTACTGGTTCACAAAGAGCAGGTCAGTCCCAGGTAGTATCTTCGAGAAGTCCACAGTATCTGCAGCATGGCCCGGGTCAAACGAAAAAATCATCCCATTGGTTGAGGCGATCTCTAACGCCCTGCTAGTCATCATTGGGAAGCCGCCAGCCACATGAACGCTACTGGCACGTGCAACGTATTCCTCATCAAGCACATGTTTCTCAAGAAAGCGGTTTGCCCCAGGGTTGGCCACCACTATGTTTCCATCCGTTGGATGGCGCGCCATAAAGAAGAGCCCTGTCGCCTGCTTGCCCAGCACCAGTACATTACTCGTATCTACGCCAAACTTTGACAGTTGTTTCAGAACCATCTCGCCGTAGATATCATCACCAACACAGCTCACTAGCCCCGTCTTCACACCCAGCAGTGTTGACTCCACTGCGAAGTTTGCAGCAGAGCCACCAAATGAGATATGTCCTTTGTCTGATATAACATGTTGAATGCGATCAGGAAGCGTGTCAACATACATGACCATGTCAATGTTTATTCTGCCGATGGCAATGATTTCGTTTACCAACTGCTCCGCCTCTTATACGACGAGTGCAAGTATCCCCTTTTGCGCATGCAAACGGTTCTCTGCTTGATCGAAGACAACTGAATGGGGTCCATCCATGACCTCTGAAGTAAGTTCCTCATCTCGATGCGCAGGCAAGCAATGCATTACAATGACATCGGACTTTGCCTTTCCAACCAGTCCCTTGTTCACTTGGAATGGCATCAGCGCACTCACCTTCTCCTTTGACTTCTCTTGACCCATCGAGAAGAACGTGTCTGTGTAGATGACGTCAGTATTTTTCACGGCCTCAGCAGGAGTGTTCACAATCTCGAGTGTCGTACCGTGCTTCTTGCTGAGTCTATCCGCTCTTTTCATGATATCTTCGATCGGTGTGTAGCCCTTGGGTGACCCAATTGTAACATCCATGCCCATTATCGTGCAGCCCTGCATAATCGAGTTACTAACATTGTTCGAGTCACCAACGTAGGTGATTTTGAGACCTTCAAGACCTCCCTTGTGTTCCTCTATAGTCAACATGTCTGCCATAATCTGGCAGGGATGCAGAAAGTCTGACAGCCCATTTATCACGGGTACAGCAGCATACTTGGCCAGGTCAAGAACCTCGCTATGAGCATACACCCTCGCCATAATAACATCACAGTATCTGCTGAGAACCTGGGCTGTGTCACCTATTGTTTCACCCCGCCCAAGCTGTGTCCCACTGGGCTGAAGATAGAGCGCATGTCCACCAAGTTGAGTCATTCCTACCTCAAAAGAAACCCGAGTCCTTGTTGAAGACTTCATGAATATCATTGCCAGGGACTTGCCCTTAAGGATCTCATGTGGTTTTCCTTTCTTCTGTTTCTGCTTGAGGTCATGAGCGGTATCCAGAATTTTGCGGAGTTCCTGTGTTTCAAAGTCTGACAAGTCTATGAGATGTCTGCCCTTTAGGCTCAATCTAACCACCTTTGGCTGTTATATGCAAACACGAGCGACATCAGAGGCTCCCAGTAATAAAACTGTCCACTCAGTCACTTCTCTGATATGAGCCTTTGTGCAAGCCACTCGGGGTCGAATCGCTGCAAATCCTCGTAGCCTTGGCCTATGCCCACATAAACAACGGGGCGCCCAGTAACGAATGCTACTGAGAGTGCAGCGCCTCCAGATGGATCCGCATCAACCTTGGTGAGAATTGCTCCATCGATACCAATTGCATCATTGAACTCCTTCGCTTGAGACAACGCATCGTTCCCAGCCAATGCGTCTCCCACGAATATCTTGAGATCTGGCTTTGCAACGCGTGCCATCTTCTTCATCTCTTCTAGGAGATTCTTGTTGCTCTGCATCCTCCCCGCCGAGTCAATGAGCACAACATCAATGTGTCTGGCCTTTGCGTGGGCAATTGCATCATACGCGACTGCCGCAGCATCTGAACCATAATCTTGCTTGATAACCCTGATATCCAGTCTCTCAGCATGCTTGCCAAGCTGCTCAATGCTTCCAGCCCGGAATGTATCTCCAGCGGCAATGACTATCGAGAACCCGTTCTTCTTGTAGAGGTGTGCCAGTTTCGCTAGTGTTGTTGTCTTCCCCGTTCCGTTGACACCTACGAAGAGAATTGTAGTCGAGTCGCCTTCATCTTTTCTTTTCCTAGCGAATTCTAGAAGGTCTAGGGGGTATTCAGGTGTAAGAACTTCGATTATTGAATCATGCAATGCAGAACGGAAATGCTTTGTAAGGTTCTCCAAGCGCCCAGTTCTAGAACCGAGCATTTTTTCCTTTGTGCGTTCACAAATGTGTTCTGCCACTTCGACTGCTACATCATTCTGTATGAGGACCAGTTGTAGTTCCCATACTGCATCGGAGAGATTCTTGTCTGTAAGCTCCTTTGTCGTCGCCTTGGTCACAGCATTGCTAATGGCGCCACGGAGCTTATCAAACACTCCACTACTCCTCCTGTTTTTTCATCTCCGCGGCCAATTGCTGGAACTGTGTGCCCAAATTCGATGACCAACCAAGTATCTGCTGATACTCCTGAGCAAGGGCGTCATACTGCTTTTCTAAACTCGAGATAATCTCCTCAATGCTCTTCTTGGCTTCTGTTATGTTCTGTTCTATGCTGATGTCTTTTCCGATGTGTCTGGTAACCTTCTTTGAATCAACGAGCTTGGCGTGGACATAGATTTCACCGCCCACGTTCATGAGCATCTCTTCTCCTGCCTTCTTCCCCTGCAATTCTTCCAGAACCAGCAACCCCACGCGGTAATTGTCCAGGTATGCCTTTACACGAAGCATTTGCTGTCCCTTGCGCTCTATGGTGGTGGAAGCTATCTGCTGTTCTGCATATACTCTCCGCAGAAGATTCTCCTGCTCTGAAGTCATCCAATCGCGCTCTCCACACCTAGGATTGTTCGCAACTCGAGACTCGCTACTTCCTCAGGCTTTATCTCTATGACCTCGGAAATCTCGATATTCCTTCTCATAACTCTGTGGCGGCTGCCTAGATCAGAGAATATGCGTTCTCTCACATGCGACTCCTTCAGAGCTATCATTTCCTTTGTGAATGTGAATGTTCTCTTGTTCTTCCTGTACTTACCGACTGCTCGCCATACTTTCGTATCCATAACTAAGCACCTCTATTACACATATCCCAACACCTGTGAAATATGCGCGAGTTCGACACCTGTGGTGTCAGATCCGGCAATCATTCCATCGGTATTGGCTAACACGCCGAGACGGGCATACGGGCTGCCTCTGTTCACTGTACCAACTTCGACATGCACTCTTAACATCTCTGATATGCGTTCAATCTCCTCAATGGTCGCCATGGGGTGCACGACCGCTCCCTGATTTGTCACTACGGAGCTCACACCCACGATTGGGAGCTTGGCCACGGTGCCGGGGACTACCTCGACATCCAGAACATCAGAGATTTTCTTTATTGCTTTTGAATCAAAATCCGGGTGACATATCGCGCCGTTGTCATTGGCCAGTATAATGTTGCCTAAGGCAGTCATCTTGCTATCTAGCCAGTCTACCGTTATGTCAACGCTACCCTTGATTACAGCCAGCTCTTCATCCCTTGTTGTGTAAGGCAGAAGTAATCCGCTGCAGTTCGCAATAGACATTAATCCCACAACGTCAAGGCTTGCTACTGTTGACTGAACTAGCGGCACATTGAAGGCGCGTTCGAGGGTGTCTATGGACTTCTTGCTCATGTGTGGAGATGTGAACACAATCTCATTGGTTATGACAGCAAAGGCTCCGACATTCGGATCGCCCTCGAAATCCGTTCGGGCGATCAAGCCGCGCTATCCCTCCGCAAGGTAAACTCGGACTAAATTATCTGAGTTCTTAGTGGCTCTAATCCTAATTCTTCTGGGCGGTTTCTGAATTCCTCGGGACCAAATTTGCTCGTTAACTTCAGCCTGAATCACAATCCCTTCCGGCTTCATGTGCCTCTCTACGAACTTTCTGAGAATCCTTACTGCCCTGTTAGATCTGCGGAGTCTGCTACCAGTCCAGTATGCTCTGCGGAGTGGCACTGTGTAGATTCGCTCATCGATGATTTCTTCCTCTGGGACTTCCTCTGCTGGAGCCTCCGCCTCCTCAGCAACCGTTTCCTCGGCGTCCTCGACTTCTTCCATCTCCTCTGCCTCTTCTACCTCTTCTATTTCCTCTACCTCAGGCAGATCCTTGGTCTCTTTGACCTCTTTCTTCTTTTTTGGAGGCATCTATGTTCACCTGTTTAAGGCTTCAATTTTGTCTGACGCCAGTTCCGTTGCGTCGGTGTTCTTCGTACCTTTCCACCTGTCCTAACAACAGCCCATGTAGGCACCGAGGAATTTGATTTCAGAGCTCTTGCCATCCTCAGTTTCTTCGCGAGTGGCTTGTTTCTTGCCATTTTGCATCACCTATAGCGTTTTTCTATCTGAACGTGACTTTCCGTTCTCTTTCCCGTCCCTGAATCTGTTGCAGGAGTGTCTTGAGTTGATCGTCATCCACTTGTCCCTTGAGTCTGCCTGATGCGGCGAGCTGAATCAACTGCGCCTCTATCTGTTCGGCAAACTGTGGCTTCACCATCTTTACGTTGGTAAGCCGCTGTCGAGCTTCTGGAGTGAGTATCTGACGAAGAAGAGCCTCTTTCTTTGCTTGCGCCTCGGACACCTGTTGCTCTTGGAGCGCCCGCTCTTGGAGGGCCGCTAGCTTCCTCTGCCGAATTGCGTCAAGCTCTTCATCACTCAATCATCTCACCCCTAGCCCGGGGCCTTTTCAGTAGTTTTCCAGTTCCGGTATTGCCTTCGAGAGTTCGGTCTTCAATGTGGCCGATAGCTTGTCCATGTAGGACTTGCCCACATTGGTCATTTCCCGACCCTTATTCCCACGTTTCTTGACGAAGCCAACCTTCTCCAGTTGCTGCAGGGCCGTCCTTACAACTGCTCCACTGCCTCGGTGGAACTTGTTAGGCTTAGTGCCTCTCCTCTTTCTTCCACCGTACTCGACTCTCAATCGCTCAATCCCGATTGGGCCTCGCAAATATACCTTTCTCATGATACTCGCGCACCGCTCATACCACCAGTCCTCTTGGTCTGGTGCTCTCTCCTTGTGAGCGCCTGTCTTGACGTATGAAGCCCATTCCGGAGGTGTGATCTCTTTGCGAGCTCTTATGTCCAGTGCAAGACGCCGTATCAGGATGTTGGCGGGAATATCATAGACCGTGGGCATATGTTTGTCACCATACACATTGAAGTGCGTACACCTACCTAGAGTCGGCCGGTGGCCTACCCCAGAAGGCTGGCCCCGCAATCTAGGGTCCGCATAAAAGGTTGTCGTTGCATTCGGCTTCAATTCGATGCACAGAACTTAGCTTGGACCCGATTATACCATGACTGACCGATTATTTCTTGTGAACCACAGCTGTGTTGCCGCGCAAACCCACCAGCTCAGCTCCAGAACGTTCACACAAAGTTTCGAACAGCATCTGTTTTGTCAGTTCTCCGTCGAGGGCACTGCGCAGCACTCGAACCTTGAAACATTTGTGTTTCTTGAGAAGTCGCCTTGCCTCTGATATTGTGTTATCCGTGATACCGGCCTTTCCTATCTGAAGCATGACCGGGTCTTGCCAGGCGATACTGATTCTTGTGGAATCGAGATGGGGCTTACTGGGCATAATGATTCGTTGAGGCTTCAGTCGTTCTCTTCTTTAAGGTTCTGACGTGGCATCATTGTCTCTTGTTATAGAACCGTCTTATTGCACCGCAGTTCAAGCAGGTAACGGTGAGATGTCTTGATCTATTGTTTCGCAGCCTTACTCTGCAGTTCTGACCAGGCACAAGCACAGTCCCGCATTTCTTACAGAGCTGTCTTCCTATGTGACGTGGTATCTTGATTCTCGCCTTCTGTGCAATCTTCCTGGCGCTAGCCATTCTCCGCTGGGCAAGATGTGGTTTCTGTGAGGCGACATCGCTCGCCTGTTCCCACAGGATATCGATTCTCTCTCGAGCGAGTCTTCTTGTTTCAACCCTTGGTGTTCTTCTTCTCCTCACGGATAGACAACTCGTTTCTCGAGTGATAGTCACATCGCTTAAATCGTTCGTAACCATCTGTTGATAGAGGTCTAGACATGCTCCACGTGATTCTTCTCGAGTGCGCAATCGAGTTGGTTCCTAGAGAACTCGCTAGCTTGAAAGAGATACAGGCGCACGCTAGACGCCGACGTAAGAAGCCCGGTCAGTTGATGCTGGATCAGACGCATCACGGGCGAGCAATGACACGCCTTGATGGCGGAGATAAACGCGGCCGTCCAGACATCACCTTTCTCAGTCTTCTGTCAATACTTGAAACGCCTCTATGTAAAGCGGGGCTACTCACCGTTCATCTTCATCTCGTTGATGGTCGAGTTATAGAGATTAGCCCTGATGTTCGGTTTCCTAGAAACTATGACCGGTTCGTTGGATTGTTCGAGCAGCTCTTGATGAATGGCAGGATTCCTCCAGAGGGTGAGCCATTGGCGAGAGTGATTGATACTAGCCTTCCAGATTTAATCAGCAACTTCGCTGCTGGCTCTGGTGAGTCATTGGTTCTCTTGGCAATAGAGAATGGCATAAAGACCTCAGCTGAATCGCTGAGAAACATGTTGTCACAGGATTCCACGATGCCTGTTATCCTGGGTGTGGGGGCTTTTCCTCACGGCAATATGTCCGACTCTGTAAAGGGGCTGTTTAGTACGCACCTGGAATTCGACAAGGAAGTAATGATGGCTTGGCATGTCTGTGCTGAAGTCCTATGGGCGTACTCTACGAGAGTAAGTGTCACCGATAGATGATAGTCCGAATCTCATTGACCCGCATTCTCTGGTTTTCACCCGTTGAAACGCCCAACTTGGGGTCTAGGTGGCTCTTATTATGACACGAAACGACACCCTAACGCTGCCCTCAGTTTGCCCGAGCACATCTAGGAATCTAAGAACCCAGATATACTGTACCGCGTGAATGGGTCCGCCCCAGCCGGTGCCGAAGATCCCGCTAGTACCATAGTTTCCGGACTCACCACGCCCAAACATATCTTCGACCTCTGTGTCGTTCAGATGTAGGAATTCATCCATAGACATCTGTCTATGTTCAAAGTTGATCGTTATGTAATCGAGGTCACCACCTCCGCTAAGTATCTCACCCTGGCAGCCCACAGCAAGGTCCACATTATCAGGAGGGTCCACTCCGAAGAACTCACCGGATAACCACTGCTGCCCTACCTCGACCATTTCACCTCCTGCTGGGCTCTCGTATACTACTTGGGTCCACTCCTCCTGTCTTACTGAAGTGTAGCCCATTCCAGCAAGTGGAATCAGAAGAATGGCAGCAACTGCAAGAGCAGCCATTATCCTTCTTCTCAGTTTCAGCTCTTCATACAGAGCTGGCAGGTTGACACCCGATTGAGCTTCAGCCTTGTCCTGCGTGCCCTCTTCGGTCGCCAACCATTGATTTCTCTCGATTGTCCAGCGATGTAGATTGGATTCGAACATCCGCTTGGCAAAGACATAGGAGATTGCTGAAGCAAAGATGAGTAGAAGGATTGGCAGCATGAGTTGGGCCGGTACAAAGCTGACTCCCACATAGTAATCGATAGCCCCTTGATATTCAGAACCCGCAATCAATATGAACAAGAGACCAGAGAGAAGGTGAGCAGGTCCGAGCAAAGCAATCTCCGGGTAGTTCACAGGGAATCTAGGCATGCCTGTGGTGAGCCCAATGGCAAGAAATATCGCTATCCCCAGGATTGTACTAATCTTCCATTGATCAACTGCCAGAGCTAGAAAGGCAGCAATAGGGCAGAGGAGTAGAGAGATGGCAAGGGTCAGAACTAGCATATACGGGAGGGCACCAAGAATCCGGAGTGGATCTGAGAACACAAAGGCAAACACGAAACCGATAACAACCGCAACTGCCATCACTAGCAGAGTCAGCACAACATATGTGATGAAAAGAGACGCAAAACTCACCTTGCTGCCCCTTTGTGTGGAATCAGCAATGTTGCGGTGCGACTCTTGTGAGCCAAACAGAAGAGAGGCTCCAACTACGAAGGGAATCCCGGTGACAAAAAACCAGCCAATATAGCCTGCAATTCCAAAGATGGTTTCCAGTGGGGGCCTGCTGCCACCAATCCAAAGGACAAAGAATGCACACGAGGCAAACACTATCGCGAACCACCTCTTGAGTGCTGAAGCGGAAAAAGCCGACAGGTTCTCCCTGAATCTAGCAATGAATTGATGCAATGAAACCTCCACCATGTTTGTGCCTTAGGAAACAATGCCTAATAAAACAAAGCGAAAATGAACCGGGTGTGTCCGTTGGAGCCCCCCATGGATTTCAGCCTTCCACTGACCGTCCGTGACTACACGCCACTCAAGCCATGTCGGAAGATCATGCATAATTGTTCCGTGTGGTTCAGGCGAGAGAGCTCTTTGATGCAGAGAATCCCCCGTATAGATGACAGAAGCAGATGTAGAATCTTCTATTCAGCGGGAAAGGAGAAAACTCTCAGCCAGACCGGGACCCCACAGGCAAGAGGACCTGATTTGGCATCAGAAGAAGGATGCATATGTCGCAATCTAACTCTCTTCCGAAGGAAGTACAAGAGTGGAATAGCCAGAATGCCTGCCGCAAGCACCATAAGAATAAGTGCTGATCCAATAACTCCTGGGACTGCCGATGGGTATCGGTCAATACTACCTGCCTCACCTTCGATTGAGTATGAACCAAAGCCGGTATAGTCATCCCAAGCGTTCCCTAGACTGACAGAATCATCCCATGTATTGTTTGATCCACGATCACGAGCATTGGAAGCTCCATTACCGCCAATTATGTTGCCGTAGAGAGTATTCCCTGAACCCGTCAGATCGATTCCGTACCCATGATTCTCAGTCACAGTGTTGTTCACAAAGCTGCTGTTGATGGCATTTGTACACAGACCATATTCGCCATTCAGAGTGATTGAATTGCCAAACACTGAGGAGTCTAGTATTTCACCGAGATGCATTCCATGACCATTGCACGAGCTCACTGCATTGTCAGCTATCGTGCATCGGGACAAGTTGTAAAAGTGCACGCCACTCTGATGGGAATCAGATATCTGATTATCTGTGAAGTCGATGTCATTTCCATCCATGAGAACCACACCTTCCATGCCACTCTGAGGGATGTTGTTCTCCAGGATTCTGCATTCCTGCAGGCGTATTCCATCTAACCCAGTTGCTGAGATTGAGCGTAGACGACAACCTCTGACTTCGGTGTTGTTGCAGTCAACTAGAAAGATGCAGCTGGCACTTCCATAGATGTCGCAGTTCTCCAGCACACCATTCGACACATTGCGAAGTTCGACCGCATCATACCCAATCGCGTAGTCTTCATCCCAGAAAGACTCCAGTTGGCAGTCGCGAATGATGAAACATGCTGTTGTGTCCGCTATGCGTATACAGGTGACATTCGAGGTGATGTTGAGATTTTGGATCAGGAATGGGTCATCAGGAGAACCATCTCCGGACCACCCTTGGGCAATGAAATCAGCATTGCATGTTATGTTGATTGAAGGGTGCAGCGCGGAGATACAAGATGAATACTGTACTCTCGGAAACTCGTCACGTGTTGATGAAACGACGAGAAGAGATGAACATAGCAGTATGAGAAGTAGCACTCTCTTCATGTCTTACTCCCAAGAGAAGTGCAAGAACAGAGAATATGAACTTTGTTCCAAGTTCTTTTAAGACCTTGGAGGTGTATGAACATGGTGACAGGATTCTGATTGCGGATAGTTCAGAGCAAAAGGAGGACACAACGGAGAGAAACGTTCATCACGGCGCTCTCTTTGTGCTTTTCCCTTCACTCTTCAGTGTAGGGGGTGTCCTTATACTATCGGGCTACTTGCCGACGCTAATGTCCTACAACTATCTTAGGGGGTCACGTTCGCCAATCGATCAAGTCGTCTTGGCACTGCTAAGTTCTGACTTAGCACGACTAGTAATCTTGGCTTCAAGTATTATTGGGATGATGATTGGTTTGTTTCTGTCCCGCTCTGCAACAACGAAACTTGATGTCGTGAGGAAAGAGGGAGAGGTTATGCTCAGTGCTAGAATGTACGTTGTTCTTTTTGGTTGGTGGTGGTTTCCGACATTGCCATTCTCAATGATTTACATTCTGGATTCGATTGTCTATGGTATATTTTCCACTAGTCATTTCCTGACGAACCTTGGTGTCATTTTGACGGCTGGATATTATCTTGCCTTTGCGATTCCTGTCTTGTTGAAATACGGCCTCCTCCTTCTGCAAGCGAAATCTAATGATTCCAGAGTCAAACTGATTGCCCTCCATCATGGAAGTGGTTTCATAAAGCGGTTCCAATATATGACTCTGAAAGTTGTCCCTGACGATTGCTTCGACTGGTGGTAGCGGCGGATGAATGTGAAGACTGCATCTACTGCGCGCACAACTGCAATATCATGCATGCTTCTGCCGGGGTTATTGGGTGTGATAAGTGTGATAGTACTGCAACTGGAGGCCCTGCTGATTCCCATG
>Ga0114919_10003162_pt1 | contig 13296 bp, 13 predicted proteins | sample BlataG_FD_88682 | JGI IMG/M metagenome (GOLD analysis project Ga0114919, IMG submission 88682) | Deep subsurface microbial communities from Black Sea to uncover new lineages of life (NeLLi) - Black_00105 metaG | ecosystem: Environmental > Aquatic > Marine > Oceanic > Sediment | place: Atlantic... | reverse complement strand
TTTATTATTAATCGGAAAAAAATTAGAGAGAAGAGATATAAACCACAGTTAGGAGGTATTGATAAAGCATGATTTTTCAAACAATTGATTTAGTTCAAACTATTGCGGATATTGTTGCAGCCATTTTAAATTTTTTATTCCCTATAGTATCACCTATGGGTTTTTGGATGGTTAGTTGGATGGACTATGTTTTACAATTTTTTCCTCAAAACAACCTAACATTCTATATAATCATATTTGTAATAATAATTACATCTGGAGCTATTGTTAATATAGCCTGGTCAGGGGATAAAAAACCAAAATTTCTTGGAAAAGCAAAAAAACTCGAAGAAAAAGTAGAAGAAGCAGAAGAACTTGAAGTAAAGGTAGAGAAAAAAGCCAAAAAACATCAAGAGAAAAAAGCAAAAAAACTTAAAGAGAAAGTAGATAAAGCGGAAGAACTTGAAGAAATAGTAGAAGAAGCAGAAGAACTTGAAGTAAAGGTAGAGAAAAAAACCGAAAAACGCGAAGAGAAAAAAGCAAAAAAACTTAAAGAGAAATTAGATAAAGCGGAAGAACTTGAAGTAAAGGTAGAGAAAAAAGCCAAAAAACATAAAGAGAAAATAGAAGAAGTAGAAGAACCAGCAGAAGAAAAAGTTAAAGGCTCAAAAGATATATTAGAAGAAATAGATGAAGAAGAAAAAAAATCTGATAATCCTAATACAGATTAAAAAAATACCCAATAAATTTTTATTTTTTCATTTTTATAATTAATTCGGCAACTCTTTTCCCAGTATTTTTAGCAATTAAACCTCCCAGTTCATCGACTTCTCCCTTGGCAAGAAATTCTTTTAATCCAAATTTTTGGAGGCTAGTTATAGGTATGTTTCCCTCAAGAACTGGGCTACCCATGGCGTTTCCTACCACAATCATTCCATGGATTAATCCAAAATTAATTAAATCTGAAATTACGCCTTGGCCACCATTTCTTAAACCTGTTGAAGCTAAAGGAGCTAAAATTACATCTTTTAGCATGTAATTTTTCATTTTCCACGGCCTTGAGCGATCGATAAATACTTTTATTTGAGAACTCACGGAGCCAAAATAATTTGGAGCAGCTATAAGTAGTGCATCTGACCCTAATAATAATTTTTCTAACTCAGTAGTATCGTCATCTTCCGCTAAGGGACAATCGTGTGGAGGTCTTAAACATTGATCGCAACCATTACAAGGCGTAAGTTTGAAATCAGTTATTTGAATTTTGTTGATTTCAAATTCTCCATCTACAGATTTTATGCCATCGATAGCTTGGTCAATCAAAAAGTTACAACTTCTTTTTTTACGAGGGGAACCTACAATTAAACAGATTTTAAACATTTCCAATCCCTTTAGTTCTTATTAATTTTAATATATTAAATTTATATTTGTAATTTATCTTTTATGATATTATAGGTATAAGTCAATCTTTTTTTATCTAAGTCCTTATGAGCTTAAATGAAAAATTCGACGGATATAAGCGTAAAAAAGAGCTCTTAGAAGAATTAAATGTTTATAAATCGATTATATTAAAAAAGTTAGATATTGACGATTTCAAATCTGCGTTGGTAAAAATTGGATCTGCATTAACTTTAATTGAAGAACACCAGAACTATTTCGATTTAAAGGATGAACTCGGTGAATTTAACGAATTACAACAAAAAGCTCGCGTTGAATTAGATAACCGTCGCAAAATATATTTAAGAAGGTACGATAATCTTTTAAAGGAAAACCTAACTGAGTCTAACCTGGAAAACTTCACAAAATTGTTAGCAATGCTGAAAAGCGAGGTCGATGAAAATCTAAATAAGTATAATCTTCAAGAACTGCGTGATAATATCAATATCTATTTCAAGTCTATTAAGAAATTGTATACGATCATTAATTCCTATAGAATTCTAAACTATAATGACGCCTCTGAGAAAATCTTAAACTATGTCAAAGATTTAAAGCATGAGAATTTTCCTAATTTGAAATTGCTAATTTTTAACATTTATCAGAATTTAATCCTAATACAATTTAAACAAATGTCGGAAAAATTCGAAAAACTAACAACAAATGAGATTTCTGAGAAATTATCAATTGTTCCTGAGAGGATTGAAGATATTATTAATTTCATCCAAAATCAACCTAAAAATCCGATCAAGAAATATGTAATGTATAATAAAGAAGCGTTTTTTAAAAGATAATTTGAATTAAGATAGTAAGAGTTTATTTTATAAAGCGCGGTAATTTTCTGGTCTTAAAAAATCTTTATGATTCAATCCATAATTAATAACTTCTAATATTTTAGCTTTACCTTTCTCTAAAGTTCCTTTAATTGGCAAATAATTTGAGGCATGGTTCGATCTGAAGATACAATTTGCTTCTTTGTTTTTAAAATTAATACCCTCTATGAACATCTTCAATTCCAATAAAATCTCTTTTGAATTCATTTCCTTAAATTCTCCACGTTTTTTTTTCTCATACATTACCGTTCCAGGAGGAGTCATTAGAGACAAAAAAGCGATATACCATATTCTATCATCATCAGGACAAATTTTATTAACTAAATCTGCCGACTCAAGCGCATGAGCTTCAGAGACTTCTTCATTATTCCCTCCTCCAAGTCCATTAATAAACGTGGCTGATAATGTAATATTTGCCTTCATTAACTTTTTTGAAGCATCAATAAAATCCGCTTTTGTAGCGTGTTTATTAACGTCCTTAAGCAGTTTATCATATCCGCTTTCAAATCCTACATATGCGATTTTTAACCCAGCATCCGATAATGCCCTTAATTGCTTATCAGACTTTTTTAATATATCTTTAGCGTGAGCGTAAACTCCTACTCTTTCCAATTTTGGAAAAATTTTCATGGCATAACTCGTAAGTTCTATGAGCCTATCTGCGGGTGTTACCATGGCATTCCCGTCTAAAAAGAATAGTTTACTCACTAACGAGCTATAATGTTTACTTGCCCCTATATCTAAATCTTTTTTAACCTCTTCAATTGATCTTACTATAAATTTTTTTCTAAGATTTGACATACAAAAATCGCAACTAAAGGTGCAACCTTCAGTTAATTGAATCAATAGAGAATTTCCTTCCGATGGAGGTCTAAAAACAGGTTCACAATAATAAATTCTTTCTTTACTTGTCATATCCGATTTTGGAAAGAAAATGTGATATAGCTTATAATATTTGAAGGTTAATACTTATTTATTCAAAATCCTACTCTACTTCTGCTACCTCTTTATTCTCGTCCGTGTCTTTAGGTTTTTTGGGACAGGAATTAAGATGACGCCCTAAACGTATGAATTCCTTTTTACAATAAGGACAGACTTGTTTTTCTTTAGCTACACCCCCCGTAGTAGCTCCCGTTGTTTTCTTTTTCTTCTTTCTCGTTTTAGTAGGTAAGATATCGCTTACATCTACATCTTCAGGCGCAAATTCACAGTCATTTATGTGCGCTCTAATATCACCATCTATTATTTCGCCACAGAATGGACATTCAATTTCAGCAAATTCTTCAGCATCTTCTAACTCGTTTTTTCCAGCCATTCTTTTTTCGAATTTTAAAGGAACTTCTTCATCTTCTTCTTCTTCAAATTCATCGAGTGATAAATCCATATCTTCATCATATTTAAGTTCTGCGAGTTCAAATTCTTCCAATTCTATCTTTTTCTCCTTTATTTTTTTTTCTGCTTCTCTTCTACTTTCTTCATAAACCTCTGAAACTTTTTTACTAGCTTGTATGTATATATTACAAACCTGACAAACATATGCTTTTTTACCAAGGACTAAATCTCTCTCTGCGCAAAAGCAAAGTGGTTGCAAGCTATTTGAGATATCTCCCATAGGGGTGAGGTGTTTACAAGCAATTTTTCTCGAATATTTAATTTTTTGTTTTCTACGTGGAATAAAAATCAACCAACCAAAAGAAGTATGTAATAGAAATAATATATCTTAAAATTTAATTTTTTTGATTGTCCAAATAAAGAATTGTTATTACTTTTATCTTAAAATCAGAAATTATATTGGATGGATTTTAAATCGTTAATTATTTTCTGCTTTGTATCAAGGTCTTCTATATCTGGCAGTAAAACTTCGATAACATCTCTCAATTCTATGATTTTGTCAACAAGTACTTCGGGTTTACTCCAAGGAGTAGTTCTTAAAGGGTGGCTATAAATTAAACCGTCATTATAATTTTCAATGGATTCTCTATAAAAAAGGCAAGCACTACCTATGTTTTTGATTTTTTTTTCGTATACTGACCCAATTTTATTGAAAGCCAATCCAGCTCCAGCGAAGTCTTTAACTTCGATAAATTCTATAGCCGCATCTTCAATTTTTTTTAAACCGAATTCTAAAACATCTAAATCTCTTTCCTTTAAAAGTGTGTAACCTATTATGTAATTTGAGATACCCATATAAAAAGTTTGGTTATTTATTTCTGCTAATTTATATAATTCCTCGGCAAATTCTCTAGCAAGCACTAGATGATTATTTGCAATACACACTCTCGATACCTTTCTTAATAAATCCATTACTCGATTCACATCACTTATCTCTTCGTATTTCTCAATACCCTTTCGATATTTTTCTATGCCTGTAAACATATCTTTGTTTTTAAAAGCTCGATTTCCTTCGTAAATCAATTTTTCAGCAGATTCTTTTGCAATAGTACTACTCATACTTGTATCATAATATATGTCATTAACATTAAATTTAACATCTTCGGATAATGGAATGTCTAGAAGATTCTTTTTATATAATTCGTTATTTGTGTTATCAAACACTTCGTCTATATCTTTATATCCTGATTCTAGTTTAAATTTTTCTTTATAGGCTTCTTGAAGTGGTTTTCCTGCGAAAGCTAAAGAAGATAACTCAGTAAGAACATTTGCAAAAAAGAATTTATTTAAACCTTCAACAATATAATCCACTTTATAATAGTTAGTCTCAAATTCAACTGAATTAGAATCTATTGTAATATCAGTTAATCTATAAATCTCAAATCCAGTATCGTATTTAGTTAGTATATTTTTATCAATTTTTTCTTCTTTTTTTTTACCGAGAAGAGTATGGTCAAAAACTAACCCTATAGCGTCGTTAAACTTACCTTGAAATCCAAGCTGATTAATAAGATCGATATACGAAAAAAATAATGTTAATCCTGGATGAGAATGAAACCATCCAATAATAAAATAGCCTTTTCCTTCTTTATCTAATTCTTCATGAATTTTTTCAACATCTCCGTATTCTTTTTCACTGAACTCAACGTCTGTATCGTGTCCATATGTCATTGGAATTGCTTTTTCAACGTATAAAAAATCATCGTCGTAATTACCAATTAAAAGTCCGTAGATTTCTTTCCAATCGGTTGAAGGAATTGCCTGATTTGCATATCTACTAGCGTATAGAATTATTGTTTTGTAAGCTTCAGCTCTAAGAATTACGGGTTTACCCGTTTCTTTTGCCTTTATATGCTCTTTTACATGCTCCTTGTTATTTTCTGGCTCGATTTGTTCGCTTTCTTTTTTTGTATCATCATTATTCTTATTAGATCCTTCCGTCATAGTTCTACTTTATTTAAACTTAGATTAGTGAATCCATATTTCTTTAAAATATTATAATAGTGTTCTTAAATAAAATTATGTCTTAACAAAAATATAAGAAAAGAAATATAAAAAAAATAATTTTTAATATTATTTAATACGATTTTTCTTCTTTTTCCTTGTTCCGCTCCCAGTCCAACTAAGACTTCCGAGGTCGATACTCGAATCACCGCAGATAATTGCCAGCACTATTATAATAAGTACAATAGCTACAAATATTAAGGCTAAGAATATAAACAACAGTACCATTCCTAATATTTTATAAGTTACTAATAACCACGGGATTTCATCTACTTTTTTTACTGCTCTTGATCCATAAAACATTACCATCAATGCAACTACACAAATATAAGCAAATGTAATTGGAATTGTTAGTAAATAGTTTTGAATGTTAAAAACAATAATAAAAACTATTTCTACTAATAGGAATCCAAATATAAAAAGCACAACATGAGCCCATATATATCCCTTAGCAAAATATCTGTATCTTAAAGTAAATGCTATTAAATAAACAATCGAATTAGCTCCTACAGCTAAACTTACAAACATATGAACTTGGGGTAAATATTCAGTAAAAATAACTATTGGTATGCTAATAATTCCCGCAATAAAACAGAACAAGAAAAATATTATGAGCCCAAGTAGAATCTTATTAGATTTCGCAACGAAGTATAATAATAAAAACAAAACCGTGTCAACAATTATCATTGAAATGTAAAATACTAGAAATGTTCCGGTGAGTTGGGCTTCAGAAAAAAAAAAACTGAATACTATCTCACCTATTAACCAAATTATTGAACCAATTAGCAAGGTTGGGAGAATCTTCTCTATAAAAACCTTACGTTGAGAGGGTTCGAGAATATAATTAGATTCCTTTTTAACTTTACCTTGTTTTTCTAAATTTGACATTTTAAATTCACATTTTTTGGATTACTTAATTGATAATTATTATTATATTAAAAAATATTAAAAAAGATTTGGAGGAATTTTTGATTTCTAGATAACTCCCGTTTTTTTAAGAATCTTAATTTCTTCTTCAGTGTAATTAAGCATTTGAAGAATTTCTTTAGTATTATGTCCCATTTTTGGAGCTAAGTTTCTTATAGTTAAAGGCGTGCGAGAATATTTGATTGGAGAACCAATATTTTGGATGCTCCCAAATATGGGGTGTTCTATCTCAACAACCATGTTTCGAGCTTTAATTTGTGGATCTTCGCATGCTTCGCTAAAGTTTTTAACTGGCATAACGCAAGAGTCTTTATTAGCGAAAATTTCCATCCATTCTTTTTGAGTTTTCTTTAAAAATTCATTTTGAACTTCGAGGAATACTTCCTCTTTTTCTATTCCCAATGCATTTCCTTTCTGTATTAAATCTTCCCGCCCAAGCCCCTCGCAAACTCCACGCCAAAATTTTAGTTCAATCGCACCGACAGACATATACTTATTATCTTTAGTTTTATAAATTGAATAAAATGGAACTTCTCCGTGCAGTGGATTTCTTGGTTTAGTCATTCCTTCGTTTTTTCCTTTAGAAAATTGAAAAGCGGCCGCCATTGGCATAAAAGAAAAAACACAATCCGTCATAGAAATATCAATATATTGCCCCTCTTTTTTGGGATTTCTATCTCTTTCAAGTAAAGCTCCAAGTATTCCAATGGTAGAAACTAATCCTCCTCCTATATCAGCAGCTTGTATTCCCGGAAGAACTGGTTTCCTTTCTTGGTCCTTTTTCCCTTCTAACTCTCTTTCTTTATTTAAATCTAAGATCCCACAAATTCCAATGTAATTTAAATCGTGACCCGCTGTCTGCTCATAAGGGCCATATTGCCCGTATCCCGTTAATGAACAATAAATTATTGATTTATTAATTTTATAAAGAGAATCATAATCAATTTTTAATTTGTTGGTTACTTTTGGCCTGAAAGTTTCTATTATAATGTCTGCTTTTTCTACTAATTTATAAAATATCTCTAAGGCTTTTTCTTTCTTTAAATTAAGTGCTATTGATTTTTTATTTCTCATTATAATTGAATTAAATGCGCTTTCACGATACCTACCTTTTTGAAAAAACGGTGGTGGACTTCCGTATGGATACCTAGGATCCTCAACTCTAATGACCTCTGCGCCGAGATCCGCCAATATCATTGAAGCATATGGACCAGGTAGCATTCGAGCAAGATCAATAACAACTATACCTTCTAAAGGGAAACTCATAATAATATAGATTAAAGCTTACTAATATAAAAAAATTAAGAAAACAAATCAAACGCTATATAATTAAATTTCAATAATTTCAGCTTCTAATGTTTCAGTGTTAATGATCGCAAAAGTAGGTTTATCCGTTAAATAGCCACAAACTTCGCCCGGGTTAACTACTAGCACCCCGTTATCATATTTTTTATTAACTGCTATATGTGTGTGGCCGGATAAGATTATATCAAACTTTTTTGAATTCGCTAAAGCTTCAATAGTTTCTTGTCTTGGCATATGGGAAACAAATATGCGTTTTCCACCTAATTCAATGATTAATTCATTACCATTTTGTGCGAATTCGCAAATTTGACCTAAATTTTGCGTTAAGTATAAGCGGTCTCCATCGTTGTTGCCGAATACTCCATAGAAATTCTTTTTAATCGAATCGTTAAGCTTATCAAACCAAAGCTTCACGAAAGGAGCGATATAATCACCGCAATGGATAAGCGCATCCACACCTTTATCGTTGATTATTGAAATTGCTTTTAATATATTTTCTCGATTGTCATGTGAATCAGACACAACAGCAAGAAGCATTTTTTAATCACACTTTTTATAATTTTTAACGAGTTTAAGAAATATTGTAAAGATAATAATAAAAATATTGTTTACACAAAAAGATATATTATTATTTGTTCTATATTAATACGAATTGTTTAAGAAAATTTTGTGATTTTATAATGATTGAAGAATTCCTAAAAGTAGAGAAAGCTGCTATTGATCAAGAATTAGAAGATTATTTTTCGTATTTGAACAATCATGAGGAAGAAATTTTATTAAAAGATTTTTTTACACAACTTCAAGAATTTATTTTAAATAAAAAGGCGAAACGACTTCATCCAATTTTGTTAGTCGCTGCGTTTATTGGTATTGTAAATCCAATTTATTTGGATAATCAACTAGATCAAATTAGGAAAGTATCTCTGGCCGTAGAGCTGTTACATAGCGGGCATATAATACATGACGACCTTATGGATGGTGATATCGAAAGAAGAGGTAAACCTACTTTTCATGTCCAAATTAAAAACGAAATAAATAAGTTTTATAAGACATTAGAGGTTCCGCATAAAAACGAGTTAATCAACAATTTTGGCAGGGACATAAGCATATTAGGTGGTACGCAAGGATATCTATTAGGTTTTGACATCATTAAAGCCTCAAAATTTCCCGAGAATTTAAAGTTGATAGCTCTAAACGAATACACATTGGCAATGGATAATTTAATGAAAGGGCAAATAGTTGAGGAATATATGAGTTATCACAATATTACTATGTCTTTAGAACAGTATTTAAACATCGCTGAAATGCAAAGGGCTAGTATATTGGAGAAATCAACGAAAATTGGAGCAATCTTAGCTAAAGGTAATATTCATTATCAGATAGATCCATTAAGTAAAGCAATGGCCCTTATAGGTCAAGCGTTTGCCATTCGGGACGATATACTCGACGTGCAAGATGATATTAAAGCAAGGAAGAAAAAGATCGTTTACATATTAGCCGTTCAAAATACAGACGAGGAGCAATCAAAAATTTTGAATGAAATTTACCGTAAAGAAGAAGAGTTGAATAAAAACGATGTCAAACAAGTGATAGATGTTTTCGGAGAAACAAATGCTATAATTATTGCGGAACACTTTTCTAAAAATTTAATTAATCAAGCAAAAGCTCATCTTAAAGATATTTATCCAGATTTAAATAAAAATCAGAAGGTTTTCTTTAATGAGTTCTCCGATTTTATATTTATGAGGGCTTTTTAATTTAACAAAAAATCTTATTAAGACACGACATAGGAAGTATTGTTATATCTTAAAATCATATTATTTAGCTCTTTAAATACTTCAAGCACGTTACGATTCTTTAAAGCTGAAGTTTTAAAAAATCCATCCAGTTCCTTTTCTTTTACAAAATCCTTTATAGCTTCTTCTTGGATAATCTTATCTCTTGGGGATGAATCTAATAAATCGCTTTTACTTCCTACTAATAATTTAGGTATTTTTGAGCCTTCAGCATGTTCTAGTAATTGATCATACCAGAATTTTAATTGTTCAAATGATATAGGATTAGTTAAGTCAAAAACTAATAGAGCCCCCTTAGCACCTCCTAAAAACTTAGGAATTAAGGGTTTAAAACGATCCTGTCCACCAAAATCGAAAATTGAATTGACGATAAATTTATTTGGACCGCTCTCTACAGCATCTTTTTTATGAATTGGTAAATTAATTGAATGGAAATTTAGACCTATTGTCATAGAAGAATCAAAATTGAAAGAATTAAAACAAAATCGATTAAATAAACAAGTTTTTCCAACACTTGCCCCTCCAACGATAACAATTTTACATGTATATAAGATTTCCTTCTTTTGGGTGCGAGTACTTATCAATTTAAATACCAAAAAATTTAATGTGATTAGATGTGATGAAACTTGTATAAAATTATAAATTATTCTTTAAAAAAAAATTTTATGAAATTGCTGTTAAAATATAAAGCTTAAATCTTTATTGTAAAAAGGCTTAAAATAACATAATAGCATTTTAATTTGCTATATTAAAATATAAAAATTTAATTAATGTAGATTTGTTATGGTTTCTAAAGTCCCTCCGAGTCAAATAATTATAAGACCGCCAGTAGAAGCGCATAGCGTGCTCATAGCTGTAACAGGTGGTTGTAGTTGGAATCGCTGTCGCTTTTGTGGAACATATAAAGGAATTTACGGTACTATTCAGGATTATGCAATTAGACCACTAGAAGATGTTTTAAAGGAAATTGATTATTACGCCGAGAAAAAGTATCATAGATATCCCGTTTTTTTAGCTGGTGGAAATCCTACTTCGGCCCCCACTGAGTATCTAGTTAAAATAATTGAATATGTTCGATTAAGACTTAAAAATGTTCCAAGAGTGAGTTCCTACGCCAAAGCCTTAGATATTTTGAGAAAGACAGACGAGGAACTTAAACGATTGGCAGAGGCCGGATTAGATATCGTTTACATGGGATTAGAGAGTGGGAGCAGTAATATATTAAGAACGATGAAAAAAGGCACAAACGCAGAATCAATGATTAAAGCAGGAAAAAAAGTGTTAAATTCTGGAATTAAATTAAGCTTATATGTTATGCTTGGTTTGGGCGGAAATAAGTACTCTAAGGATCATGTTAAAGGAACTGCTAGAGTATTAACCGAAATTAACCCCACAATTTTTCGATTTAGAACTTTAAATATATTACCTAATACTCCGCTTTGGAAGGAATGGAAGAACGGAGAATTTGAATTATTATCTCCCGTTGAGTGTCTAAAAGAAGAAAGAGATATAATTGAAAAACTTGGAGAAAATGTCAATTCCCAAGTTTTCAACGATCATATAAGTAATTATTGCTCAATTGAAACTCCAAATATTAAGGAGGATCGAGAAATTTTTATAAAAACTTTAGATTCGTTTATTGACGACCCAAGAATAAAAAACTTACCGAGAAAAAATCTAATTAGTATGTAATTGGATAAATCCTTTTACTTAATTTTCAATAATTCAATTAATCTTTTCAAAAAAATATATATTTTATGTAAACTAATACCTAAAATTTTATAATCAGAATTGTCTTTATTAAAAATATTTAAATTTCAATATAAAAAATAATATTTATTAAATATATAAAAACATATTTTTAACCTCGCAAAAAAATGACAGATTATTACCGCAATAAAGTTCATTATAAAGAAATCATTGCTACTTTCGACGATATCCTCATTCAGCCAGGATTTACAAATTTTGACCCTAATGAAGTTGATATATCAACCCATCTAGGACCACATAAATTTAATGTTCCGATAATTTCAGCCGCGATGGACACAGTTACAGAAGAGGAAATGGCTATTAAAATGGCTTTACTAGGTGGATTAGGAGTTTTGCATCGTAATTGCACCTATGAGAGACAGTTAGAGATGGTAAGAATCGTAAAAAGAGCAAGGTCTTTTGTAATCGATGATGTAGCCACAATTAATCCGAATGAATCTATTGTTATAGCAAAGTATATGATGGAAAATTACAACATTAGTGGAATTGTTGTTTTAGACGAAGATAAAAAGGTATGTGGGATTTTTACTAAAAGAGATATCCCTTTTTCTGATAAAGATATAAAAAATGGCAAGATAAAGAATTATATGACAAAAGATGTGATTTCTATTGAGCCTGGCGCCTCTAGGCAAAAAGCACTAAGAATTCTCTTTGAATCTCGTAAAGAAAAGCTTCCTATAATTGATAAAAGTGGAAATTTAAAGGGCTTAATCACAAAAAAGGATTTAGCGCCAGAATTTCCTTTAGCATCCATGGATAACGAAGGTCATTTAATATGCGCTTTAGCTTTATCTCCTAGGTACCCCGAATCAACTCAGGCTCAAGACATATTGAAAGAAATTGACAAGTATGTTGATATCTTCTTTATTGATGTTGCAGATTTTTACAAGACAGCAGATATTAATGGTACTAGGAAATTCATGGATTTGTTAGAATCTGACTTTGTATTAGGCAATATTGGAACATATGAAGCGGCAGAACATATAATTACAAAGTGTGATTTCAATGAGGATAAATTTATAGGTTTAAAGGTTGGAATGGGTTCAGGATCAATTTGCACTACATCTATTCAAACAGGTGTGGGAGCCCCAACTCTTTTTGCTACTGCTCAAGTAGCTGACGCAATCGCGGATTATAATCCAAAAATTAGTTTAATCGCTGATGGTGGTTTTAAAAACCCAGGAGATTTACCCAAGTCGTTAACCGCTGGCGCTGATTTAATAATGTCAGGTCATTTCTTTGCTGGTTCCACAGAAAGCCCAGGATATGTCGATACAATTCAAGGGAGAAAAGTTAAAGTTTATCGAGGTATGGGCTCAAAAGAAGCAAGAACTGTTGGATATATTTCAGATCGGTACACAGAAAGTTCAAGAATGCTTCCAGAAGGCGTAAGCGATTATGTTCCTTTTGTTGGGGATATAGATGGCGTATTACTCTCCTTAAAAGAGGGTATCCTAAATGGTATGATATATGCTGGAGCCAAAAGAATATCCGAAATGAAAAAAGCTAAAATTGGAGTCGTATCTTATGTTGGTCAGAGAGAGTCAAGACCGCACGACTTACTCAGCAGATACTAAAAATTTGTTTTTCTTACCATCCATAAACTAAAGGACTTTCAAAGCTATATTTTATTAAACGCCAATTAATTAACTTAAAACGAGATTGGATGTTACTTTGAAATATTCATTTTGATTTTATTATCTTGATTTTAAAAAGTTGAATAATTATGAAAAAAATTGAAAGGGCAATTGTCAGTGTTTTTGACAAAGGTGGCGTAATTGAGTTTGTAAGGTCATTAAGTGAATTTAGAATTGAAATCTTATCTACTGGAGGAACTGGGAGGATTTTAAAGGAGAATA
>Ga0114919_10003159_pt1 | contig 13304 bp, 6 predicted proteins | sample BlataG_FD_88682 | JGI IMG/M metagenome (GOLD analysis project Ga0114919, IMG submission 88682) | Deep subsurface microbial communities from Black Sea to uncover new lineages of life (NeLLi) - Black_00105 metaG | ecosystem: Environmental > Aquatic > Marine > Oceanic > Sediment | place: Atlantic... | reverse complement strand
GTTCGCCGCGCTTGTGCCGACCTTCGAGAGGTCGGTGGGCGGTATGTCGCCCTCCTGCTGACCGTAAGCAACCGTTGCGGTCACCAGAAGCAGCGCCACAGCCAATGTAATTACCTTACGCATTGTGTGTCTCTCCTTTTGATGTGCCATCGGTCGCTTACCGGATGACGGCGAACTTGCCGACCTTCTTGACATCATCGCCTATTCTTACAACGTAGATGTACAGGCCGTAAGCCGCCTCGGTGTATTCGTAAGTCCAGATGTTCCAGACCACCGTACCGACACGATCGGAGTTGTAACCCCTCGTGCCAACGGCATCCAGCGCACTGCCGGCGTGATCCAGTGATGCCACCAGCTCACCTGACAGCGTGTAGATGTCGATGGTGCAGTTCCTCGGTACGTGGGTGAACATGATCTTACGACGGTTAACATTACGGTCCCACTCAGCCAGTATGTAGTACGGGTTCGGGACAACCTTGATGTCGTCGTAATCGATCAGGGTGTCCTCGAACGCCGGTGCGGTCGTGGAGAAGGTGTAGCTGTTTCCAGCATAGCCCTTCAGGACCTTGTAGGGCGTCAGGGTCCACACGTCGCCGATGTCCCAGTACGGGTTAAGTGCCGGGTCATCTTCAAAGGCCGGATCGTCCCACTCGCTGAACGCCCATCTGTAAGCCCAGTCGGCACGGCTGTTGGGGTTTGCTGTGTTGTAGCCCCAGTACTCGCTGTCCGACGACGGGTGGACGGCGGTGATGTCCGTCACAGTCACCCCGTCGGCTTCGTAGTACGGGACAGTCAGCACGATGTGGTAGTCGTCCGCATACCAGCGATCCGCACCGTAGAACTCGTAGAAGCCCGGGTAGAGACGGGTGTTCGTATCCACGTCCCACACCTCGTACGGGGTCATCAGCGGGCCGCGGGTCGAGGTTGCTACGCCCCAGTTAGTGTCACCGCCGGCCGTCACGTAACCGGTGAACCGGTACTCGATCTTGTTCATGAAACCGGTCGTGTTCGCCCGGTTCGCAGCGGAACCTGCGGCCTCCATGTACGTCTGATAGAAATAGAGGGTGAACCCGGTATTGGTATCCACGTCGGTCGTCTGCGTCAGGTTGTAGACACCTCCGTCGCCACCATGGGGCTGTACGGTTATTACCCGGAATCCCTCTGTAACCGGGATCAGGTCATCCCCGAATACCCCGCTGTTGGGAATGGTGGCGGCAGAGAGCAGATCGACCGCGTCGGTCGTGTTGCGGACCTGCAGACCGCCCAGGTAATCGTAGGTCGTCCCGCCGTAGTCGCCGGAACTTGTCACCGTTACCGAGTAGGAGTCACCGGTGATCACCGACTGGTCCAGGATAACCGCGGAGATGGAGGTCTCGTAGTTGATGCTGTCCGGTACGCACAGCTCGATCGTGGCGCCGGCTGTGGCACCTGTGCCGAGCGCACCATCAACCCATCCCGCAGGCCTTGCGCCGGTGATGACGGCGATGACGTTCGGCGTGGTCGGATCCCCACCAACCGAGGACTCGTAGGCCGGTTCAGGCGGCGCGTAGTCGTACGCAGTGATCGCGTACCAGTACTCGAAGCCGTCCAGAACGTCGTTATCGGTCCACGAGTGAACGATACCGGAGTCCTCACCCAGCCAGAACCCGCCGACCGGGTGCTCGCCGGCGATCGAGTTGTCCAGGTCGAACTGCGCCACCGGAACAAAGCCTATCGGGGCACCCTGGCTGTCGGTCACCGTCTCGCCCCACGAGGTACCGCGGGTTGAGGACTTGTAGATCTTGTAGCCCTCAAACTCCACATTACCGGTTATCGCGTCGAGCGCGGTCTCGGATTCCTCACCGTTCCATATCAGCGTGATGCTGCCCGGATCGGTGTAGTAGATGCGGAAGGAGTGGATGTCCGGGTTGAACTCGGCACCGTGCGGTCCGGCCAGCAGACCGGGGCTCTCCAGCACAGGCGACGGTGGCGGACCCGAGGTCTTTAACCGTGCCTGGTAGAACTTATGCGCCTTGTCCGCATTGGCCAGCAGCGCACCTTCCGAACCGGCCGCGATGTGTGCCATGACGTAGTTGACACTCTCACCCGGATCGAAGGTGAACTCACCCGAAGCCCGGTACTGGTAGTGATCGGGGTTACTCGGATCGTACAGCGTCAACCAGTCGTCGGTGTCCTGCAGCAGGACCGGGTTCAGCTTGTCGGAACCGGTCTTCCAGAACGATATGGATTGGCCGACACTCAGGTACTCCGTGTAAGCCGTCAATGCTCCATAGAGTTCTATGTCCTCACCGTACGTCGCGTCTTCCCAGTGTGTCAGCGCCAGGCGCTGCATGGTCAGGTCAGGATTGTCGACATACTCACCACCGCTGTCGGTCTTGAAGGAACCGGTCGGCGACTCGAGCATCGCGAACCCGAACCAGGCCGTGGTGTTACCACCGTCGTTCTTGTGGCTGCCGGAAGCCGCATCGTACGAGTCACCGACGTTGTAGGACATCTGCCGGGCTGCGTCGTACACCGGGTATCCGATCCAGCTTTCGTATTCCGGCGAACCGAGGTCACCGAACTGACCGACAAAGCACTGGGTGTAAGTGTCAGCGCTGTTGTTGGTCAGCTCGAACTGGAAGAAGACGGCGTCGATCGAGCCGTACCCCAGTACCCGCTTCCTGACAGTGATGTCGAGAAACGTGGAGTAAGGGTTGCGTGGAGTCGGGTCGTGGACGCGGTCATCGAACTCGCAGTAGACCTCCTTGTCCGCCCTGCGCTCCCACTTCAACCAGGTGTCGGTTCCCCACCACACATCGGTTACCGTCTCCGGGGCAGGCCATCCGCCGGGAGGCCATGTACCGGGAAGGTCGCTGGTAGCGAATAACGGGTATCCGCCCCAGGTCATCGGCGGGTTGCTGTACTGCGCGCCTCTGGCTCCGTCCATGGCTTCCCAGTCGGCATATGACAGCGACTGGTAGTCACCGCCGGACTCATGAACCTGCGGCGTGCTCAGCCAGGAGCCGGGTCCGACGGCCAGGGCCATCGACTGGTTCCAGCCCCAGCTGGCATTCCCGCTCCCATCCGGCCTCGGGTACTGGGAAGTGTGCCATCCCTCGGCCGTGGTTCCCATATCCCCCCAGTTGTGCGTCCGGTGGTCGAGCTTGCTGACGTTTACCCGCCCGACCGCCCGGTCGAGGGCGCTGCTGGTACGCGCCAAGCCGGCGCCGACGGCGCCCGGCTCCTCCCGCCAGGCTTCTTTCTTTACTTTATTTGGGTTTGAATTCTGAGCCCACACTGTACCTGTCCAGGTGGCAAGAACGAAGACTCCGGCCACCAGCCACAGAGAAGTGCGGGTAAAACTCTTAGTTTTCATGATCCGCGCTCCTTTGTGGCTTAGAAGTATACCCTGAGACCAATATTTATGGTCCTGGGCGTACCGTAGTAGTGTGAGTGGTCGTAGTTGTCACTCCAGCTCGTGGTGCCGGGGCCCGGGTCGTCCGGTTCCCCGGTACGCGCGAATACGGCGACAACGTTCCTTGTGTCGAACAGGTTCCGCACATCCGCAAAGATGCTGTAACGCATACCGAATGTCTCGAAGTCGCGATACAGCTTCAGGTCCCACTGGAATGTCCAGGGGCGACGACCGGAGTTCGCCTCCAGCGCCCTGTCCTTGGTCCTGGGAGTGTACGGACGTCCGGCGTTGGCCCGGTAGATCAGGCTGGCGTTCATCTTCTGGAGCGGGTAGATACCGCCGAGCGCCGGACCGGCGCCTTGCGGAATGCTCAGGCTGACCATGGCACTGAACCGGTGCGGCTGGTCCCAACTGAGAACCCGCGGGCGCTTGGGTGACGAATCGATGGTGTGATCTTCACGGTACCCTGTCCACGGGTCATCCCTGTTTGACTGCGTCGTCATGAAGGAGTAGTTGGCCCGCGCGCTGAAATAGTTCGCGTAACGCCTTATCAGCGCCAGGTCCACTCCCTTCGCCGATGCATAGTCGTAGTTCAGGAATGTCGTGTAGCTATAGGGGTTCGCGGCTCCGCCGAAGAAGGATGGGACACGCTCTGAGCCCACCATGTTGCTGGTGTCCCTCGCCCACATCGTGACTTCCATCGCGTAGATGTCCGTGAACTGGTGCTTGTACCCGAACTCGTAACTAATTGTCTTCTCGTTGTCCATGTTCGGGTTGCCCAGCAGCGGCACAGCGTCCTCCAGGGTTCCCTGAAGGTAGATGTTCCGGTAGACCGGGTTCTGGAAGAAGTGGCCGTAGTTGAAGTAGACCACGGCCTGGTCGGTTACCGGGTGCGAGATACCCAACCGCGGGGACCACTGGCTGCGCAGACTTCCCGTCGAGAGTGGAGGCAGTATGTACCTCTGCTGTGCCGTCTCGCTCATCGCCTCCCACTCTTCGGGTGTCAGGAAGGGGTCGATTACCACCTGACCCGTCACCGGGTCGATCGGGTTACGCGGGTCGATCCAGTAGGGAACCTTACCCGCATTCGCCCCATCGTACCGGATACCCAGGTTCATGATGAGGAAGTCGTACTCGACCTTGTCCTGAATGTAGAACCCGAACTCCCACGGGTGCTTCAAGTAATCCACCGAGTAGGGCGGGTTGTACCACAGGATCTGCAGATCGTAATTTTCAACTGTAAGGTGGTTGTAGAGGATACCGGCCTTCACCTGGTGGTGGGTGGTGACCTGGCTCGTCATGTCTGCCTTCATCACCCGCGTATGGTCAATCTGGTTGGTGAAGTAACGGTCAGAACCCTGTTGCGAGATGCCCATACCCTTTTGCCCATAATTGGTGTACCCATAAGTCCGCTCCTCAACACTGGCCGAATCGGTCTTATCGTAGTTGTTGTTGTAGGAGGTCCATTGATTCGTGTAGGGATCGTAGATCCCGTACAGCTCCACCTGGTGCATCGGGTCATCGGGTCTCCAGTAGGGATCCTCACCGGCCGCCACGAAATAGTGCTCCCGGTCGGACATGTATCCATCTTCGTTCACAAAACGATGCACCCGCATGGTACGGTCATACCTGTAGTATGACCCACGCAGGCTGTAGAAGGTGGACTGGTTGAGCTGGTGGGTCCAGACGAACGAAAGACGGTCGTTGTCCTCCCGGAGAATATTCTTCTCGTTCTCGACGTAGACGGTACCGGTGCTGGCAATGATGTCAGTCGCGTAGCCCGCAGTGTCAGGTACTGCACCCGTCAACGGATCTTCCGCCAGCATTCCCCAGGTCATGTGCTCCTGCATCCAGTCCGGCATCCCCCACAGCATGCTGAAGCGCCAGACCTCTGTGTACGGAGCGCCCCAGCGGCCGTTCTTCGAGCCGGAAATCACCATCTTCATGCTCGGAGTCAGCTTGTAGCTGAAATTCAGCATGCTGTTCCAGCGGTTGTCGAATCCCCAGCCGAGCCAGCCCGAGTACACGTCCAGAGGGTGTATCCGTCTATCGTCGGCGCCGTACTGGTTGACGTAGGCATCATCCTCGTTGTACGTGATGTTCGGATCCGGTGAAGAATACGGAGTCACGTCGTACACGAGATCGTCCTTCAGCACCAGGTAGTCCCGCCTGGTCGTCACGGAACCTGAGGCGAAGAATGTGAACTTCGGAATCAAGGGCACCGGACCACCCAGGTATCCCTGCGCGGTGGTCATGTCCCTCATGTCATCCTGATCAAAGCCGGATAGCTCTGAAGTTAGGACCTCTATGTTGGCGTCGTAGCTCCTTCCACCCTCGCGGGTGACCATGTTCACGACACCACTCATAGCGTTACCGAACTCGGCGCTCATGCCACCGGCCATGATCACCATCTCGGAAAGCGAGAAGGGGCTCACGGAAGCGGCCTGACCACCGAAGACCAGGTTGGTCACCTGCATACCGTCGATCATGAACGCCACTTCGGCGTTACGACCTCCGCGCATGTGTACCTGCTCCAACCCCCGGTCGCGGTAACCCGGGATCCAGTCAGTCAGGCCATCGGCCATCGTGACTGCGTTGGTTTGCAGGCTGAGGATGTCGGTGGTGGTGCTGACCGCCATCCTCTCCATTTCCTCGATGGTGTACGAATGCTGGGTCCCGGTGACGTCGCGCTGGATCATATCGCGCTCCGCCGTTACGGTCACCACCTCGCCCACGTCGAGCACTGTTGCCTCGAGCGTGAATTGCTGCGTGGTGGATACACCTACCGTTACCAGCAGTTCATGCACTTCATACGTCTTGTACCCCATCATGGTGGCGCGTAGGATATACCTGCCCGGGGGGACGTTGATGATGACATAGTCCCCTTCGGCGTTGGTAAACGCGCCCATCGTTGTTACGGTGCCATCGGTCTCCAACACAAACACGTTGACCGCTGCAAGCGGATCACCCGTGGCCTGGTCGATGACCTTTCCGCGAATGGTACCTGTAGTACCCTGTGCCCAAGCAGATGCGGGCACGAGCACCATCAAGGCAACCAACACGGATATGGCTCCCATCAAGCGCTTACCCATGGGGTTTTAACCTCCCGAAACGCATGGTTGGTTTGGAAAACCCTGCCGGCTATCTCTCTAACGGCAGGGGTACTGCCAGTTCAATCTAGTTCAATTATATATTGCGCAATCTCTGTGCCAGTTCTGAGCCAGTTCTGATGCTGGAGCGACACATTATCAGGACACCTGATAGCCTGCCGGATGTCTGTCGGAAACCTGTCGGCAGCCTGTCGATGGCATGCCGGCAATGTCACCCGGCCGCTACCTGCGGACACCCGCGCCGCAGCTCACCCGCCTGCCCGGGCCCATAACCAGGTATGTCACAACCGCTTAAGATACTAACCCTGTACCGGCCTTCAGGCAGACTCCGGGCCGACCCCTGCTGGGAAGCCGGCACACGGCCGACTTTCCCGTGTAAACCTCGTTTCAAAATTCCCGGGCAAATACATATGAAGATCCCGGGCTAATCCCTGCCATGCCCCTGCTGTACGGCCCGGATCAGAAACCGGAAGGGAACTGCACGAAATCGTACAGTTGCAAAATGACACGGTAATTATTTTCCGCCCCCTCTTCAGGGCGGAAAAAATTTTCCTACTGGATAAAAAGTTCCGGGTCTTTTTGATTGCTCCTTCTAGGAGCCTGTCGGAAAAACGCTGCGGCTTGCGCTAGCATCCGGCAGGGGGCGTTGGTTCTCGCGGAATGTCCTGAAAAAAGGACAAAGAGCCATAAAAATATTCCACAAACATCGCGTCTGCATAATCGGTCTCGACTGCGCCGACCCGAGGCTGGTCTTCGAGCAGTTTGCCGACGACATGCCGACCCTCTCGGCTCTGCGCCGGTGGGGGCTCTGGGGCCCTCTGCGCTCCTGCAACCCTCCTATTACCATACCGGCGTGGTCGGTCATGATGAGCGGCCGCGACCCGGGAGCCCTGGGCATCTATGGCATGAGGAACCGCTCTGACTACTCCTACGACAACCTCACGATAGCCACCGGCAGGGAAGTGAAGGAACCCCGCATCTGGGACTTATTGAGCAGAGAAGGTTCAAAAGGCAAAACAGATGAAAGCAATAATGATGAAAGCAGTCGTTCGAAGTATTACTCAGGAGATTATTCAATAGTACTCGGAGTACCGGGTACATACCCTCCGACGGCCATTAACGGCGACCTGGTAAGCGGTTTCCTGACTCCCGATACTCACAGTCAGTACACCCACCCTCCAGAACTGGCCGACGAGATCCGCAGCCTGTTCTCCAATTCACCGAATGATCGGCAGGACGATCAGGATGGCTACCAGATCGACGTGCGCAATTTCCGCACCGACGACAAGGACCGCTTGCTGGACGAGATCCGCAGCATGACCCGGAAGCGATTCGCCCTCTTCCGCCACCTGCTCCGGACCAGGCCGTGGAACTTCGCGATAATGGTCGAGATGGGACCAGACCGGATACATCACGGCTTCTGGCGCTACTGCGACCCCGACCACCGCCTCCACGAGCCCGGAAACCCTTACCTGCACGTCATCCGCGACTACTACCGGATGATCGACTCTGAGATCGCGGAGACCCTCAGAACAGTCTGGGGCAAATCGGCGGAAGAGCTGGCGCAAGAGATGGTCTCACCCAATTCGCCCGCTGCGAATACCGCCGTCATGGTTGTCTCCGACCACGGCGCGCGCGCCCTGGAGGGTGGATTCGCATTCAATGAGTGGTTGATCAGGGAAGGTTACCTTGTACTCAAAGAGGGTGCCCGCACCCCGGCTCCATACCGGCCCGACCCTGCACGACGAACTTCAACGGAAGAGACCTCGGCAGAGAGAATCCCACTGGAGCCTTCGTCCACTACAAGAATCCCCCTGGAGCCCTCGATGATCGACTGGCCGCGCACACGGACCTGGGGTGAGGGAGGCTACTACGGCCGCCTCTTCCTGAACATCCAGGGACGCGAGCCGCAGGGAACCGTCCCCGCCGCCGAAGCCGAATCCCTCCTCGCCGAGCTGGAGGAGAAGCTCACGGCGCTGCCCGACGACCGGGGCCAGCCCATGGGTAACGTCGTCTGCCGCCCCTCCCATATATATAAAGGAAAGATAAAGGGCATCCCCCCCGACCTGATGATCTACTTCGGCAACCTGGCCTGGAGGAGCATCGGCAGCATTGTCAGTGACACCAACCTCAACGACCAAACCGTTACATCGAGCCGGACAGGAACGGCAGACAGTGCCGGCGCGGTCGATCCAGCCGGTGCAGATACTCCCGGCTCGACCGGACCAGGCACAGAAAGCCTCTACACTCCCGAAAACGACACCGGCCCCGACGACGCGAACCACGACTGGAACGGGATATTCATCGCCGCCGGAGGATCGATCCGGGACGCACAGAATATTGATCTGAATGATGCCTATGATGGCTGTGATGCCTATGATGATACCTATATAAATGATGCCGATATCCTCGATATCGCCCCAACCGTTCTCCACCTGCTTGGAAAGCCCATTCCGGATTCTATGCAGGGAAAGGTTTTGCTCTAACGGCCGATATCTGAGTACCTGCGGGGAAGAGCTTTACTCAACACATAATATGTATTACATTGTAATACAGTCCGAACATAAAATAGATGCATGCAAATCCGACTATCTCAATCCGGAATAAGCCGCCGCCAGGAGCGTTTCTCCGACAGGCTCCTAGGAGGACCATTATGAAGAACGCCGTCACAATCCGTCTTGACGAGGATCTGGAGTCGATGCTGGAACGCTATTGCCGTATCTCCGGAAAAACCCGCAGCGAAGTCATACGGGAAGCAACCAGGCGTCAGCTCGAAGTGCTCATGTTCGATGCGCTGCGCCAGCGGGTCATGCCGTTTGCGGAGGCGCGCGGATATCTCACCGATGAGGACGTCTTCAGGGACATATCGTGAAGGCCTCCAGGTTTTCGTGAGAGTTTTTCTGGACACAAACGTGATTGTCAGCGCATTCGCAACCCGCGGGTTGTGCGCAGATGTACTGCGTCTGATCCTGATTGAACACACCCTCCTGTCAGGAGACGTTGTGCTTGAGGAAGTTGAACGAGTCCTTTCCTCCAAGTTTGGAGCACCTGATTCCGTAATTCAGGAAATCCTCGATCTGCTTCGAAGACATCATGTGGAGCCGAAACCGGAAAAACCCACTCCGCTCCCTAAAAGCGATCCGGACGATCAGTGGATCCTGGCCTCGGCAATATGCGCAGATTCAGATGTGCTGATTACAGGTGATCGCGACCTGCTCGACCTGACAACGGAGGTCCAACGGCCGGTAATCCTTGATCCCAGAGGATTCTGGAATCTCCTGCGAGATCAGGTTGAAACCCCATAATCCACCCTCGTATGCGGGAAGGATGGTCAAGTAGATGTAGGCTGGATAACCATCTCAATGCTGGTTGAATACGGAGAATAATGCGTAAAAGCATTTAAATGATAATAAGCATTTCGTAAAATGATTTATTATTGACAGAGCGTGCCGCCGTCAATACACTTGAGCCATGCATACAACAAGCAAGATACGGGATCTTCTCAGGCAACTCGACAGTCTTCCGGCAGATGCACTTGAAGGTGAGGAGCTTGAGTTCAAGTCGTGGGAACACGAACCGAAGGCTCTACACCGAATGCTCCGGGAAACAGTTGTATGCCTTGCCAACGCGAAGGGCGGAACTATCGTCCTTGGGGTCCGGGATGGATTCCGTACAAGGAAAGAGGCTATCCAGGGAGTAGAACCCTATAATCCGATCGCACTCAAGCGTTCTATCTACGACGGAACCGATCCACACATCCTGGTCGAAATCGAGGAGCTGGTAGAACCGGAAGGTACTCTGATCCTTATCCATGTCCCGAGAGGAATACCTCCGCACACAACAACCGAAGGTGTTGCAAGAATCCGTATAGGGAAGGAGTGCAAACCCCTCACAGGCAGGGCCCTGGCTCGTCTTCTGGCAAACGGTGGGCAGACCGATACGACGGCAGAACTGCTCCCTTCGGTCACTATCCACGATCTAGACAAAGAGGAAATCACTCATCTCAGAAGAATCATCCGATCCGAGGCAGGTAATGAGGAGTTGGTCAGACTCGAGGATCATCCGCTCCTCGAGGCGTTAGGCCTCATCTCGAACGGATCGATTACTTTCGCATGCCTGCTGCTGCTGGGAAAGACCGAGGCTATCGCATCCAACATCCCGCAGCACGAGATCATCTTTCTGCGTTATCGAAATACGACCGCCTACGAGCAGCGCAAAGACTTCCGTGGCCCCATCCTGGCCGACTTCCGCAGCATCGAAGGCTTGATGGAGGCAAACAACAGGATCACCTCCATCCAAACCGACGGTTTCGGCCAGCTGGAGATCCCTTCGCTGACATGGGGGGTGATACGGGAAGCACTCCTCAATGCCGTTACACACCGTGACTACTTCCAGAGGCAGGGTATTCAAATCGCCCTTCACGAGGAACGACTGGAAGTCATCAGTCCCGGTGGATTTCCGGGTGGTATCACCCCCGAAAATGTGCTGCGCCACCCGCCGATCCACCGTAATGAGCTGCTCGCTCGCGTGTTTCAGACAATCGGTCTTGTGAACCGGGTGGAACTGGGTGTCGATAGAATCTATGACGGGGTGCTACGGCAGGGGAAAGATATACCGGAATATTCATCCGATGAGACTTATGTCAGACTATCTATTCCATTAAGGACCCACGAAAGTTTCGCTCTTCTCCTCGCCGAAGAGGCACGGCGTAGCCACGATCTGGAATTGGACGATTTAATCCTTCTCCGCAAGCTGATCCACACAGCAACGCTGGACAGATGGTCTGCCGCGAGTGTTCTTCAGGCACCCGAGGAAGAAGCTGCCGCGCGTCTTGTTCATCTACGAAAGGCGGGGTACCTGGTAGTCAGGGGCAGGGGGCGCGGGGCAAGCTATGATCTGAGCGGTGATCTGTCTAAACGGCTGCGAGCGGGTTCCCTCTTTGAACCTGGGCCGGCGGCCGATAATGAACTAATCAAGTCAAGGATCCTTGAGGCTCTTAACGAGCGCGGGCGTTTGACTAACTCTGACATCAGAGAGTTCAGCGGGATGAGCCGCATACAGGTATACCAACTTGTGAAAGAGCTGGAAACCAAAGGGAAAGTCCGCTTTGCCGGGAAAGGCAGAGGCGCGCACATCCTGCCAGCCTGACGTATACTTGATGTCGGTCACCCGTTCCAGCATATAGAGTGCACACAGAACAAGCAGGAGCGGAACCTGTGCCTGATCATCTTATCGAACCCCACGGCGGACAGCTTATCGATCCGATCGTCGAACCAGCAAGGGCTGAGGAGCTGAAGGCCCGGTCCCAGGAGTGGCCGTCGTGGGATCTCACCGACCGGCAGCTCTGCGACCTGGAGCTGCTCCTCAACGGCGGTTTCTCTCCCCTGACCGGGTTCCTCGGCCGCAGGGATTACGAGTCGGTCTGCAAGGAGATGCGCCTGGAGAACGGCACGCTCTGGCCGATCCCTATCGTGCTGGATGTGCCCGGGGAGCTTGCCGAGAAGCTTGCAGGGGAGCGCACTTCCCTGGCGCTGAGGGATCCCGATGGGGTAATGCTTGCGGCACTTCATGTGGAAGACGTCTGGCAGCCGGATCGGGAGGCTGAAGCAGTCTCAGTCTACGGTTCAACAGACAGGAACCACCCGGGCATCGCCTACATTCTGGAGCAGACCCAACCCTTCTACATCTCCGGGCGCCTGGAGGGAATCCAGCTTCCGGTCCATTACGACTACCGCTCGCTACGGCTCACACCGAAGGAACTGAGAGCTTCTTTCGCCGAATCGGGCTGGCGCAGGGTGGCCGCCTTCCAGACCAGGAACCCGATGCACCGCGCGCATCAGGAATTGACTGTCCGGGCCGCCAAAGAGGTAGAAGCCAACCTTCTGATCCATCCGGTTGTCGGATTTACCAAACCTGGCGATATCGACCACTACACCAGAGTCCGGTGTTACCAGGCGATCCTCTCCCGTTATCCGCAGCATACGGTGAAGCTGTCGCTCCTTCCCCTTGCCATGCGTCTGGCGGGTCCCCGGGAGGCCCTTCTGCACACCATCATCCGCAAGAACCACGGCTGCACCCACTTCATTGTGGGTCGCGACCACGCCGGCCCGGGTTCGGACCCCAGCGGCAAGCCCTTCTACCCACCCTATGAGGCACAGGAAGTCTTCAAGCAGTACGAGGAAGACCTGGGCGTCGAGATGGTGCCTTTCCAGATGATGGTCTATGTCGAGGACGAAGACACCTACTACCCCATCGATGAAGTACCTGAAGGGAAAAAGCACCTGAGTATCTCGGGAACCGAGCTGCGGGAGCGCCTGGCAACAGGGCGCGATATCCCCGAATGGTTCAGCTTCCCCGAGGTTGTCAGGGAGTTGCGCAGAAGCCACCCCGCCAGGCACCAGCAGGGATTGACCGTCTTCTTCACCGGGCTGCCCAGTTCGGGCAAGTCGACGATCGCAAATATTCTCCTGGTCAAGTTCCTCGAGATGGGCGGCAGGCCGGTTACCCTGCTCGATGGAGACATCGTCCGCAGGAATCTCTCCTCAGAACTCGGCTTCTCCAAAGAGCATCGTGATATGAACATCCGCCGGATCGGTTTTGTGGCTGCAGAGATAACAAAGAACGGCGGGATCGCTATCTGCGCACCGATTGCTCCCTACGACAGTGTCCGCAAAGAGGTGCGGGCGATAATTGAAAAGGTCGGAGGGTTCCAGCTGGTTCAAGTGGCTACGCCCCTTGAGGTGTGCGAACAGCGGGACCGAAAAGGTCTCTATGCAAAGGCAAGAGCCGGGATTATC
>Ga0114919_10003157_pt1 | contig 13306 bp, 11 predicted proteins | sample BlataG_FD_88682 | JGI IMG/M metagenome (GOLD analysis project Ga0114919, IMG submission 88682) | Deep subsurface microbial communities from Black Sea to uncover new lineages of life (NeLLi) - Black_00105 metaG | ecosystem: Environmental > Aquatic > Marine > Oceanic > Sediment | place: Atlantic... | reverse complement strand
CTAAGACCCTCTTTTCTAATTTCCTTGCGTTTCAAGTCTGCGAGTTCCTCATCTTCATCAAAGTCGAGGAAGTGGTCATAGATACCGGCACCGCGGGACGCATCCCATACTCCTGCTCTACCTCTTATTTCACCCGGTCGGCCGTAAGGATACTGCCTGCGGGCCAGTTCGGCAATCTGGTCGAGGATGTGGACTTTGCCGACAATAAGGCGGGTCTGGGCGTTCTCGTAATCCTCGCCGCTTTTGTTTGTTACGCGGACATAGCCGCCCAGCTCCATCTTTCGCTCATCCGCCGAGAGCGTCCCCATATAAAAAGCCCGCCAGCTCAATCCGGAGGTAAAATACGTTATCTCAAACGGCACCTGGCCGGATACATCCGAGCGGATAAGCCATCGGCCAAGCTCACGCAGCCGGGCAGGGAAGACCAACTGCTGTATATCAATTTTACCGGCCTGGTACAACGGCTCCAGAGAAAGCGATGTCGGGTCAATCAGCGTATTTACCCACATAAACTGCAGCCAGTTCCAGCCCTTCTTCAGCGTCAGATTCCGCCGCTCCCGCACTAATGTCAAATCGGCGGAATTGTAAATCGTAAGCTGTACCTTATCACGCCTTGGCAGTACCACCAATTCAATAGCACTTGCCGGCGCAAAAGGCGGCCGCTCCGCCATTGTCTCCTCTAAAATCTCACCGGTCGCAAGGTCCAACAATTTTTCTGCGCCTGCCTTTTCTTTCGCAGCGGCAAACATTTCTATTGCCTCCTCCTCATCCAAGTCTATTGCCGGCGCAGTCTCCGCTTGCTTCTGAAGCTCAATTTCCTCCTTCAATGCGTCTGGCTCTTTGGCAAATTCACGAGTTGGCATCTGCTTCTTGAACAGGGGGACCAGCAGCAGCAACCCTATCACCAACACCGCCGCAGCGGCGCCAATCCACTTGTCATTGCGAGCGAAGCGAAGCAATCTCTTTTTTAAAATCGAATCGCTTATACCAACCTGCGCCTGCTCTATTACCCGCGAAATCAAACCCTCAGAAACTTCCGTCCCATCACGCAGCAAATCCAGCGCAGCGAATTTGCGCTTCAGTTTCTCATGGCTCTCACGACACCGACCACAGTCTTTAAGGTGCTCGGCAATCTCTTCGGCCTGCGCCTCTGAGGCCAGCTTGAACTGGTATTCGATAAGCTCTCGCTCTGTAAGATGACGCTTCATTTCGCATCTCCCGAAAGGTCAGGTAATTTTTGCGCCAGCGTTCTAAGCGCCCTGTACATTTGCGTCTTCACCGTCCCGATAGAACAGCCTAAAACTTGCGCCACTTGCCGGTAGCTAAGCTGCTGATAATAAGCTAAGACAAGTGTTGCCCGCTGCTTTGCCGGCAACAACGCAATGGCACGACGAACCTGTTCCGTCTGCTCGGTCTTTATCGCCTCGTCCGAAGGATTAGATGAATTATCTGCCACAGCAACCGCGTCCAACTGTTCGCCGCTGGCATCGGCACAATCAAAGCTCTGTTCCAGCGATACGACCCGCAGCCTTCTGCGTCTCCGCAGGCCGTCGATAGCCACATGCGCCGCGATTGTAAACAACCAGCTTTTGAATTGACCGCCCCGAAACGTATCGGCTTTTTCGTGCACCCGTTTGAAGGTCTCCTGAAAAAAATCCTCAGCTAATTCTCTATTTCCGTTCATTCGCATTAAAAACCTGAAAACACTATCTCCGTATCGGCGTACAAGCTCGCCGAACGCCGCCGGCTCGCCCCGGCGATGGGCATTAATTAAACTTTCGTCGGTATTGTCCATTGAAGCAAACTACTCCATCTACCAGTTCAGACGTCTATCGTAGCCCAACGGTTGACAAAGAACAAAAAAAATTTCCCAAAAACTAATGTCGCCCATCTAAAAACTTAACTTGACTGACTTTAAAACTGTCATGCTGAGCAAAGCGAAGCATCTGGCCTTAGCAAGGCAATGAAGATTCTTCGCTACACTTCGTTCCGCTCAGAATGACATCCGGGGCCTTTTATTAGAGGTTTTAAATCAATTATCTAACAATGCCGGTTGAGAACAAAGTAAAATGTACGTAAAATAGCAATTGTGCTTTTTTACAAAGTATTTACAAACCCTCAGCTTACGTTTAGCTTATAATATAATAGTGTGGGACTGTGTTTTCCGGTACGGAGCAAAATAGGAACCCGGCAGGTGCGTTATGGAGCAAAAAGCATATATATTGGTGGTCGAAGATGAGCAGAAAATCCGCACGGCCCTGAGGGATTTTCTGGAGTTTCAGGGATTTCGCGTTGCCGAAGCTGTGGACGGACTCGAGGCGGAACGGATTTTGGGCGAGAAGAAGTTTGATTTGATTTTGCTCGACCTGATGCTGCCGAAAATCAGCGGCGAACAGCTATGCACAAAATGGCGTCAGGATGGCCTGCAAAGCCCGATTATTATGCTGACGGCCAAGGGGCAGGAAAAAGAAAAAGTAGCGGGACTGGACCTGGGCGCCGATGATTATATTACCAAGCCGTTTTCGCTCGAAGAGCTGTTGGCGAGGATAAAAGCGGTGCTGCGGCGGACCGACCCCGCACGCACGGTCGGACAAAGTTTTAAGTTTGCAGACCTAAATGTCGATATCGCAGCTTTGAAAGTAAAGCGCGACAACAGGGAGATTGAAATCAGCAAACGCGAGGCACAAATCATTCAGTATTTCGCCGCAAATCCGAACCGGGTCATCAGCAGAGAAGAACTATATAAAGAGGTTTGGGACGAGACTATGACCGAACTGGGCACCAGGACGATGGATATGCACATCGCAAAGTTGAGAAGTAAAATCGAGCGGAACGTGGCCGAGCCACAAATCATCAAAACTATTCGCGGTGCGGGCTACAAATACGAAAATGAGTGAGTGGACGCGTAAATGTACAGACGGCTTATAATTTTATCGGTGATAATTCTCGTGGCCCTGTGTGGCCTGGGCTGGCTGGGATACCACTCAATCCGAATAAGGGCTGAGGGCATGCAAGATAAGCGCCTCGGCGAATTTGCGCAGGTAGCAGAACAAATCAGGCAGGATGTCAAACGCAAACTTGATGAGTTTATGCAAACCGAGCAGAACCGGCCGTACACCGATTATCAATACTACTATGTGCCGGAGAACGTAGCGCAGCAGCAGTTGAAGCTGAACCAACAGATGCCCTTGCTGCGGTCACCATTGAGTAACCGGCTGGAGCACGGTCTTGCGTACGGCCACTTTCAAATCGAGCCGGGCGGAAATATCATTACGCCAAATCCGGACATCGAACAAAGGCAAGGCCAGGCCCGTCTTGATGATAAGCTTTATGCTAAAGTGCTGTTGAACAAGGCGAACATAGAGGATAACCTGCTGCCTGTGCTGAACGGCGTGACGTTGCGCCCATTTAAAATGGAAACCGAGAAAAAAGCAACGACTCCGGTAAGTATCGAGGCAAAAGCAATCAGAGAAGTTGGCCTGGCCAAGAGTGAAGTTGCTAAAAGCGAAGTTGCGAGTAGCAAAGCATTAATAAGTCAGCGCGGCAAGTCTTATCCTATCGAGACCTTTCAAAAAGCACAACAGCCGCCACAGATTATTACTCAACAGCGTTCGGTTGCAATGTCCAATGTGGCCCAGAGTGTAGAGCCTGGCAGACAGCAGGCTGCTTTAGGTGGCCGCGCAGTAGAAAACGCTCTCAAAGCGACTGCACAGGCGGACGAGTTCGCGCAAGTGGGAGTGAGGGATTTGCCTGACGACAGCCGGCAAATATCGGGAACTCGGCTGAGTGAAGAAGCCGAGCGGCTGCGGCACAGTAACGAGATGGGGCTGACACACGAAATCCTGCCTCGCAGCCGGGCAGCACCAATGGCCGACCGAGTGACAGCATCGCAACCACAGGAAAGGCAGACGCAGGATTTGGCAGAACTATATTATGCTACACGTTTGCCCGTGGAAGAGAGCCAAAGTGAAACAGTCCAGATACGCATTGAGCCGTTTGTGCCGGTGGTCGTTGGCGGCGCAGACGCCGAGCAATCCATATTCGCCGGACAGGTCTTTCTGCTAAGGCATGTGCAAATTGAAGACAGGCACTTTCTGCAGGGCTTTCAGCTCAATGAAAAGAAGTTGATTGAGCAGGTCAAGGAATCCGCAGAGCGATTTATGCGCGAAGGTATGAATTTTGAACTGTCGCGGACAGAAAACGAAGACGTTGCTTATACAGCCGTTTTGGGGTTTGGTTTTGGGGATTTAGTACTAAACCTTATGGAAACAGACCCCGCCTGGATTGCCAGACAAATAAGCCAGCTTAGAAACTGGTATTTCAGTATTATTGTAATTGTGCTTGTCGCGGTAACGTTGGGCCTGACCAGCTTGTGGCGCAATGCCCGGGCGCAACTCAAGCTGGCTCAAAAAAAGGATGATTTTATATCCGCGGTCTCGCACGAGCTCAGGACCCCGCTGACCTCGATACGAATGTACTCGGAGATGCTCGAAAAAGACTGGGTCAAATCGGAGGACAAGCTGGCCGAATATTACCAAAGTATGCGGCAGGAAAGCGAGCGCCTCAGCCGGCTGATAGAGAACGTCCTCGACTTCTCAAGAATTCAAAAAGGGCGAAAACAATATACCTTCACTGTGGGTGATATAAATGAGTGCGTTGCGGATGTGGTTGAAATGATGACGCCCTATGCGGCACAGAACGGCTTTTCCATAAAAACCGAGCTCGACGGGCCCCGCCAAACGGCTTTTGACAACGATGCTGTTACCCAAATAGTAGTCAACCTGCTGGACAACGCAATCAAATATGCACGCCCCGTTAGAAATTCGACAACAGAGAATATGATACGAAAAGAGGAGAAGATTTCTAACCGGGCACGCGATGCAGAGGACAAGACCATCACCGTCCGGACCAGAAGGGAAGGCCAATTCATCGTGATTGAGGTTGAGGACCATGGGCCGGGCGTGCCCCATCAACAGCGAAAAAAAATCTTTGAAGAATTCTATCGTACTGAGGCCGAGACCACCCGTGAAACCACCGGAACCGGCCTGGGCCTCGCACTGGTGAAAAAATTCGCCGAGGCACACAACGGCTTTGTAGAAATCCTCACCGCCAAGCCGACCGGCTCAATCTTCAGAGTCGCCCTGGCAGTGCAAAGCTGAAGCCCCCTTTTGCTTTCAGTCAATCCAAAATTATCAATACTCCTTCTACGCTTAACCATACACTTTCACCAAGTTCACCTCATTCTGAAGTTTTTTACAAACTATTTACAGAACATCAGGGACTTTATGCGTTATATTTAATAGAGAGACGTGAAGCAAACGAAAGAAAATAGAAAACTGAAATCACAATTAAAATTAAGGAGCAAAATGATGAGACTGCAGAAAAAACTTGTTGGGTATCTGCTGGTGGCAATCTTAGCCGGGCCGGTGTCCGCACAGGTGCACCATATAACCGTCAGGCCTTTGGCGCCGAATGTTATTGTGCCGCAAAGCCGGGCACGGGCGTTCGCCTCCGACCGGCGCGGGGCCGTTGAGATTACGGAAATCAATGTGCTGATTGATATCCTGGAGGGCACGGCAACCACTACGATAGAGCTTCGGCTGCACAACACCACCAGCCGCCGGCAGGAGGCCGAGTTAATTGTTCCCGTGCCCGACGGGGCAGTGGTGCGGGGCTTTGCGTATGATGGTCCGGGCGGAAAGATAACCGCAGAAGTGCTCCCGAGGGATGAAGCTAGGAGAATATACCAACAGTTGGTATCGAAGATTCGTGACCCGGCCCTGGTGGAGTTTGTCGGCTACAATCTTATTCGCTCAAGTGTCTTTCCCGTTGAAGCAGGGGGCAAACAAAAGGTGCGTTTGACGTATGAGCATCTTCTCGAGGTGGACGGCAGCCGGGTGGATTACATACTGCCACGGACCGAATCGCTCGAGTACGCCGTCCCGTGGAAGGTTACGGCAAACATCAAGGCCAAACGCCCCATATCAACGGTTTATTCAGCCACCCATAAGCTCGACATAAAACGGGTCAGTAACAGGGAGATGACCGTCAAAATCGCCACCGATGCTGTGGCCGAGCCCGGCCCGTTCCGCCTTTCATATCTGGTGCAGGAAAACGGCGTAACCGCTTCAATGTTCGCCTATCCCGACAAAAAAGTCGGCGGCGGATACTTCCTGCTGCTTGCCGGCCTGCCCGCCGAGCCGCCGAAGACCGGCGATAGCCCTGCGATTAAACGCGAACTAACGCTCGTAATAGACCGCTCGGGCAGTATGAGAAATGAAAAAATCGCGCAGGTTAAGGAAGCTGCACTGCAGATTATCGCCGGACTCAAAAAAGGCGAAGCATTCAACATCATTATTTACAGCAACACGGTGGAGTGCTTCTCAAAAAAACCGGTGCTCAAAACAAAAAAAACTGAAGAAGCGGCACGGGCATACATCGAGGGCATTACAGCTACCGGCGGAACCAACATACACGATGCACTCCTCAAGGCGCTCAGCCAGAAACCGACCGAGGGGATGCTCCCCATAGTTCTGTTTCTGACCGACGGACTGCCGACCGTTGGACAAACATCCGAGGTGGTCATTCGCAATGTTGTAATAAAATCGAACCCTTACAATCGGCGCGTATTTACCTTCGGCGTCGGCGTTGACGTCAACGCGCCTCTGCTGGAAAGAATTGCCAACGAGTCGCGGGCAAAGGCCGAATTTGTCCTGCCCAAGGAAGACGTCGAGGTCAAGATAGGCAGGGTCTTCAAGCGGCTCACCGGTCCAATCCTCGCGGACGCGGAGCTCGAAGTTGAGGGAAAAGACGGCAGGCCCGCTATCGGACGGACCCGTGACATCATACCTGACAGACTGCCGGACCTCTTCGAGGGCGACCAGCTTATACTGCTCGGTCAGTATGTTGGCAAAGAGCCGATCACTTTCAAGATAAGCGGTAACTATCTGGGCGGCAAACGCACGTTTCAATTCAAATTCAAGTTTGACAAAGCCCATGTGCGCAATGGCTTTGTGCCGCGGCTGTGGGCCAGCAGAAAAATTGCACAGCTTATTGATGCTATACGTCAGATGGGCGCCGACCCGGCCACTTCAAGGGACGACCCAAAGGTCAAGGAGCTTGTCGATGAAATAGTACACCTTTCCACCGAGTTCGGGATATTGACCGAGTACACGGCATTTCTTGCAAGGGAGGGCACAGACCTTGCTGACAGTGAGGAGGTATTGCGCGAGGCAGGCAGTATGCTCGAAAGCCGCTCTATGCGTGACCGTTCCGGTATGGGCGCGGTTAGTCAGAGCTTGAATATACAGCCGCAGATGGCGCAGAAATCACTGAACTATGGCAATGTATTCTTCAACGACAAAATGGAACGCGTAATGATTACAAACGTCCAGCAGATTAATGACCGGGCATACTACCGCAGGGCAAATCGCTGGGTTGACAGCAGACTCCTCGAAAAAGAAGCAGAGGTTAAGCCAAAGAGGGTCATCGAGTTTGGCTCAAAAGAGTTCATCGAACTGGCAGAGCAATTAGCAAGAGAAAATCGTCAGGGCAGTATCGCCCTTGCCGGAGATATCCTTCTGCTCGTGGACGGCGAGCCAGTCCTGATTAAAACACCGGTTGGAAATTAAGAAAATATCTCAAAACTGTCACCCTGAGCGAAGCGAAGGGTCTGCGTAGCTGAAATGATAGATTCCGCGTTTTGAAATAATTTCTAAGAACCAATGAATTCAAGAAAGGAGCAAGAAAATGAAAAAGATTATGTTAACAGTGTGTCTGAGCGCAATGGTGCTCGGACTCTGTTCTGTTGGCTCGATGTGGGCTGAGGAGCTTATGCCGGTCATTGAGAAAAAGCCGCTGGTCCAGATAGCTATTCTGCTGGATACCAGCGGCAGTATGTCGGGCCTCATCGACCAGGCAAGGGCCGAACTCTGGGCAATCGTCAACGAGTTTATTTTCGCTAAAAGAAACGGCAGAGAACCTGAGCTTCAGGTGGCGCTTTATGAATACGGCAAGAGTTCGCTTCCCGCCCAAGAGGGTTATATCAGGCAGATTGTCCCCCTCACAACCGACCTCGACAAGGTTTCTGAGGAGCTCTTTGCCTTGAGGACAAACGGCGGCAGCGAGTATTGCGGCTGGGTAATCACCGAGGCGACAAAGTCACTCAAGTGGAGCGGTTCGCCCGATGACCTGAAAGTGATTTTCATTGCCGGCAATGAGCCTTTCACCCAGGGCCCCGTTGATTATCGCCAGGCCTGCAAGGCAGCAATTTCAAAAGGAATTATCGTCAACACGATTCACTGCGGCTCTGAAAAGCAGGGCTTGGACGGCATGTGGAAGGATGGAGCTGTGCTGGCCGACGGACAGTATTTGAACATTGACCATAACCGAAAGACTATCCACATCGCGGCCCCGCAGGATAAGCAAATCGCTCAGCTTGGCATAAAGCTAAATGACACCTATATCGCATACGGCGCAGCCGGCCAGCTCGCTCGGGAAAGGCAAACCGCGCAGGACAAAAACGCCACCGCTGCCTCCGAAGAAGGTGCAATTCAAAGAGCGGTAACCAAATCGTCGCTGTATTACAGGAACGAGGCCTGGGACCTCGTCGATGCCCTTGAAACTGACAAGCTTAAGTTAGAGGATGTCAAGACCGAAGATTTGCCTGAAAAAATGCAGCAGATGAGCAACGAAGAAAGAAAGGCCTATATCGAAACCAGGGCAAGAGAGCGAACCCAAATACAACAAAGGATACAGCACCTTAACGAGCAGCGCAAAAAATATGTTGCCGAGGAAATGAAGAAACGACATGAAGAAGGTAACACTCTCGGCTCGGCGATAATTGAGGCCATCCGCCGGCAGGCAGGAAAAAGAAATTTCAATTTTGAATCGCCGGAGGACTCGTCTGCAACTGCCGATTAACTTTCGACTGGATGTTTTCCACCCAAAAAAGGCCGACAGCGCATAGCTGTCGGCCTTTATAATTCCTGAAAATCCGGATTTAGTCAAAGACCCCGCTTCTGACGGCACGGACTCTAAATAACTCCGCAGGTTGATGCCATTCGAACAATTTGCGCAGGGGTTTAAAAACAAAAATCAAATTTCTTGAAAATTTCTTATCCCTTTCACAATAACCGCTTACGAAAATCCCTACACTAAAAAGCCCGCAATTTTCAATCAAATGCGCAAGTTCAGCCAAATATAGAGGGTGCTATGATTTAGAAATTATCTCGAAGCTGTCACCCTGAGCGAAGCGAAGGGTCTGAGTGGTTGAAATAATAGATTCTTCGCTGCGCTCAGAATGACATTTTGTGTTTTGAGATAGTTTCTTAGTACTGTCTTTCCGATGGGGGTAAGTAGTTATCATACTCAGCTTCGATATCTTAGGTTGGCTTCGCAATACAACAATATCTCTTCTGTTTCTCTACCGCCGTTTTCGCCATGGCTACCCTTTCCGCCGAATCCCTCTCACACAGGGCAAATTCGCAATCGTTGACCCAGACGACTATCACGCACTTAGCCGCTATAAATGGTGTGCTGTCAGGGACGCAAAAACATATTACGCAGTTAGAAGCAAAGCAAAGGCCCAGATTAGAATGCACCGCCAAATTCTAAAGACCCCCAAACACCTCATCTGCGACCATATCAACCACAAGGGCCTCGACAACAGAAAATCTAATATGAGAATCTGCACAAGACAGCAAAACACCCAAAACCAGCAGCCCCGAAGGACTACCATCGGCCGGACGGGCTTAGCTTGCTACTGTCAAAATGGTATTTTATCTATATGCGTCTCTGCGATGTCTTACGGCAGTTATATCTACGAGCTTCTCGTCGTTATCAATGGCATAGATAACCCGATAAACTCCAACCTTAATTCGCCACAGGTTTTTTCCACCCTGTAATTTAACACAATTGTGAGGTCTTGGGTATTGAGACAGGCTTTCGATTTTAGGGAATATCCTGCTGACAATTGCAGCATCCAGTGCTTCTAATTCTTTACGCGCGGATCGTGCAAAGGTTATGCTATATTCAGCCATTTAGCTTCCCTGCGCGACGTAAACGTTTTTTCACTGATTGAAGTGATTCGCGAGGCTCTTTACGTCGCTGATGAGCGATTAAGCTGTCATAAAAATCTTCCCACAAATCGGCGTGCTTGTTTAGATCAATGATGACAGCAGATTTAGCACCTTTGTCGTCAATAACGAATTGAATACCACTCATAAAAAACCTCTAAATTAACAACGCAAGAATTATTCTTCTTTTTATATTATAAACACATGGGTATTATAATTCAAATAATTTTGTTGGTTTATATGAGAAAAAGGCATAGCAGTCTTCCACTCGGCCTTTATAATTCCTGCCTGCCCCGCACGAATTAGGCACCTGCCGCCGTGTCCCGCCCCAAGTAGCAAACTTGCGTAACTTGGTGCGGGGTCGTTTGGCGCGGGGGCAATCACCTACTCTCGACCCGACATCCAAGAATCCATCTTCAATTCACCTTTGGATCACAGCTGCGTAAGGCTGCAACCCGCCGTAAATGCAGAGTATAAGGAGATATTTGTGTTTTTGGGCTTGACAGCCAGCATTAGTTGTAATATAGTGTCGGTGTAAATAGACCGTAGAATCGCTGTCAAATATATGTTCGGTGGAAGGAGAGATCATGAAGATCGTGCTGCCAGTCATGCTACTTGCTACGGTTCTTGTTGGTTGTACCGGTGTATCTCGGCAGCAGTCCAGTTCTGGCGAACCGCCCTTAACGGAGTCCGGGCGGGGCAAGATGCCGCAGGCCCCTGAGGTCATCAAGGTAGAGCTATTGGAGCCTGATGCGGTTTTCCCACACATCAAGCCGGTGTATCGAGCACACAATCTTCGATGGATTGAAGCGTACTGCAGGAAACGTGGTATTCAGCGACTTGACAGAGACTGTGTCCGCCTCTTTTGTCAACCTATGGGGTATGTTGCCGAAGCGATCGAGATTGACATTAAACGTCGACAACTGACCGTGTATCCCGGGACTCACAGCAAGAAGGATATCGTCCAAACTCCACTTGATGAAGACCAGACTGCAGAGATTAGAGCACTCGTGACCTCTGAGGACTTCCAAAAAATCCCCAAAGAGAATGAGAGAATCGGAATGGATGGCATTTCGTATTTAGTGGAGGCGTCGATCGACAACGTCTACTCTTGTAAGCTACACTGGCTTCCTGAAGACAAAGAACTCATGAAGGTTGTTGATCACATCCGATCTTTGGCAAGGAAGAAAAACGCCGAACAAGACGCTCCACCGCCTGCGGATAAGCCGCGCCGCTGAGTCCTAATGTTAGATACCTAATCAGGATAAATCGGTACACCCTCAAAGAGGAAAAGGCCACTTCATTTTCAGAGCCGGCCTTTATAATTCCTGCCTGTCCCGCACGAATTAGGCACCTGCCGTAAATTGGTGCGGGGGCGATCACCTACTCTCGCCCCGAGCAATTTGTGAATTTTACGTTCAAGCGCGGGCAGATCGTTTTCCACTGCAGGCCAGACAACATCTACATCAATGCCAAAATAATCATGGACAGGAATATTGCGCATCCCAATCATTTTAGACCAGGGTATATCAGCATGTCTGTTTCGAAAATCTTTAGAAATTTTTGCCGCCGCCTCACCGAGAATTTGAAGATGATGCACAATCCAGTTCTGAATAAGCTCATCGTTCTCGAAAGCTTCTTTGCCACGCCCAGCATACTTCTTGATGCGCTCAATGGCTTCGGCAATGTCAAACAGTCTTTCTCCGTCGTCCCTCATAGTGGAACGGCTTCCTTAAGAACTCGCTCGCGAATTCTTGGTCTAAGTCCGGCTGGCGTAATCACATCAACATTACGGTTGAGTAATTTCTGCAGCTCTATCAATAATCCGCCCAGGTCAAATAAACTCCGCCCCGGCTCCAAATCGACCAGAAAATCAATGTCGCTGTCTTTATCCGCAGTGCCACGCACAAAAGACCCAAAAACCCGCACATTCAATGCACCATATTTAACAGCAAGAGCAAAGATTTGCTCTCTTTGCTCACCAATTATTTCAGTTATTCCCATCAAAGCAGTGTAAATCCTGTGCTTGTCTGTGTCAAACTAAAACTTGTCCAAAGCAAAAGGCCAATCAAAAATGTCATTCTGAGCGCAGCGAAGAATCTATAAATTTTACTAATCACCCTTTACAATTCCTGGCCATGGCACATATGCAGGTTTCGAATTTTGAGAATTCGGGTTTGTTTCGGATTTCGTGCTTCGAATTTCGGATTTTCGCCTCCACGGTCATTCGTATCCTGAAATACGAGCAAAAGGAAGGACCGACCAGCTCTCACCGATCGGCCCCATAAAAATTCCTGGCGATTACCTACTCTCGCCCCGAAGGACTACCATCGGCCAGACGGGCTTAGCTTCAAACGAATTTGTCTGTTTGATTACAATATCCTTTACCAATTTCTCCTTAAAATTAAGACTGCTAGTATAGCGAGGACAACACCAATAATGGCCGCGAACTTTTGTCCTTTATTCAGTTTTTCCGCCTCTTCAGTTGCAAAGGAAAATCTTTTTATAGCATATAAAACACTGGACAGAATAACGATGCAAATCAACAGAGATAAAAACCTGAGAGAATTAGCTTTTTTCAGAATTAAAGCACCCGCGTATAGACCAATGAAATCAGACATAGCATAGGTAATTGTTTGTATAATGTGAACAGCTAAATTCTTAAACCTTTTTGGGGCGACACTGACCCCAAAACCAAAGATAAACATGTTAAGGATCGTAAAGATAGGTATCCCTACGTTCGATAAAATTATGGTGACTATTACAGCAGTTACTACTGCCAACAAGGTCATCATTTCTCTTTCTCTATTCTAAAATCTTGTTTTCACAAGTACACATCCAAATGGGTCTTGTGCTTCTCCTGAAGTCTACTATTTCCCACTTTTTGCGCAAATAGAATTGCCACTTGTGCCTTGATGTTTCAGTTACGAAGGAACCTTCTGCTTCAAATAGTCAATCATCTCAATCGCAAAATTCAGTTGATCTCTTTCGTGCTTAAGGGCTTTGAATACCTTATTTGCCTCAGCTTCGGATTTCCGCCAGCCTTCTAACATATCCAAAACATATGCTTCACTCCCGGCTGAATGATTTGATAACCAATCATTCCATCTTTTCATATCTTCGTAATGAAGATACTTTGAGGCTAAACCTTCTCTATAAAACTGGATGGAGAAATAGGAGGCAACGAAACTGTAATCCAAATTTAAATAGGTATCCTTGTTGCCAGCGTT
>Ga0114919_10003156_pt1 | contig 13317 bp, 7 predicted proteins | sample BlataG_FD_88682 | JGI IMG/M metagenome (GOLD analysis project Ga0114919, IMG submission 88682) | Deep subsurface microbial communities from Black Sea to uncover new lineages of life (NeLLi) - Black_00105 metaG | ecosystem: Environmental > Aquatic > Marine > Oceanic > Sediment | place: Atlantic... | reverse complement strand
TTTCTGCCCTGGAACGTCAGCCTGATGTCGGCTGCGGCTGCGGAAGCAATTATCGAAAATCCGGATGAAGTCAAGGCCAAGGTCGATCACAACAACAAGTGGATGGTCATTTTTGCCGAAGATCTCAAAAAAGTGGGTCTGAAAACCTATCCCGCCCATGGCAACTTCATGCTGGTGGATGCCACTATGACCGGCAAGACCACCGAGGAAATCCTCGCGGCCGCCATGGATATGGAACGGATTTTCCTGAAAAAGATCGGTGAAATTCACGGCAAAACCGGTTATTTCAGGGTAACGCCCGGGATTGATAAGGAGAACGAGATGTTCTTGAGATTTATTCGAGCATATTTCGGATAAAATGCGGTGAACCTGTAAAAGTCAGAGCTTCAGAACTCGGCTTTTTGGATGGGGCCGGGCATCGTCGAGTGACGCTAACCTGCCCCAGGGACCAAGGTTTTTGTCTCAAAAGAACGAACCCCAACAAAATTAAAGGAGCGGCCATGGAATTTCCGATTAATTTGGATGATTACAAGCCCCTGACGTTTCACCTGTCCGGTCAGGAACTTACCGCCGAGCAGAAGAAAAATCTTACGGGAAACATTCAACTGGTTAGAGACAGCATCGTCTTTTTCACTGCCTATGCCAATACAAAAGGATTAGGCGGCCATACAGGCGGTGCCTATGATATCGTACCGGAATTGTTGATTGTAGACGGCTTCATGAAAGGGACCGATTCCATTTATCCGGTCTGTTTTGATGAAGCCGGCCATAGGGTGGCCATTCAATATATGATCGCGGCCTTGAACGGTTATTTGAAGCTGGAAGACCTTCTTCACTACAGAGAGTTTGGCAAAGATTTGTATGGACACCCTGAAAGAGACGATGCCAGGGGAATATTTTTCAGCTCCGGTCGGCTGGGACATCTATGGAGTTACGTCAACGGCGTAGCTGTGGCAAACCCGGATAAAATTGTGGTGATGTTCGGAAGTGACGGATCTCAACAGGAGGGGGGCGATGCTGAAGCGGCAAGGTATGCCGTTGCCCATAACATGAATGTAAAGCTCATCATCGATGATAACAACGTCACCATAGCCGGCCATCCCACCGAGTACATGCAAGGCTATGATGTCGAGCAAACACTTCGAGGACATGGACTGAGTGTAAATTCGGAAGACGGCGAAAACATCGATACCTTATTCAGGCGAATTCGCAAAGCAATGATCACCGACGGCCCGATTGCCTTGATCAACAAAAGAAAAATGGCCCCTGGAATACCCGGTATTGAGGGGCTGCCAAAGGGTCATGATGTCATTCCAGTCGATATGGCCGTGTCCTATCTTAAAGCTAAGGGCCATGAAAAGGCAGCAGATATCCTGGAAACATCGACAAAGGAGTCGGAAACCTCGATCTTCCTGGGCAGTACCAAAGAAAAGGCGAAAAACAGGGATAATTTTGGAAAGATTGTATGCGATATCCTGGAAGCATTGCCGGATAGAAAATCAAAAGTCCTGGTTATAGATTCAGATCTTGAGGGATCATGCGGGTTGCATCATATTCGCAAAACTTTCCCCGAGATATATGTCAACGGTGGGATCATGGAACGGAACAATTTCTCGGTGGCCGCGGGTTTTGGTTCCGCTGACGGAAAGCAGGGAATATTCGGTACCTTTGCGGCCTTTTTGGAGATGGTGGTATCGGAGATCACCATGGCAAGACTAAACAATGCCAACGTGCTTGCCCATTTCTCACACTCGGGCGTGGATGACATGGCGGACAATACGTGTCATTTCGGAATCAATAATTTCTTTGCGGACAACGGACTGCCGGACAACGACCAGACCCGGCTCTACTTTCCCGCCGATTCAAACCAGATGCGTGCAATTCTCGCATCGGTATTCAACGACCCGGGACTGCGTTTCATTTTTTCCACCCGTTCTGCCACCCCGTTTATTCTCGATGAAAATGGAGATAATTTCTATGGGGATGACTACCGGTTCGCCGCGGGCAGGGACGAGGTTGTTCGAGAGGGGAAAGACGGCTACATCGTTTCCTACGGTGAAATGCTCTACCGGTGTCTCGACGCCGTCGAGCGATTGCGAAAAGACGGCATTGACGTCGGCCTGATCAACAAGCCGACGCTGAACATAATTGATGAAAAGATTCTCGAAAAGCTCGGGGAAAGCCCCTTTGTTCTGGTGGTCGAAACACAAAATGTCAAATCCGGGTTGGGAGTTCGATTCGGTACCTGGCTCCTCGAGAGAGGATATCGGACAAAATATGCCCGTCTCGGTTCCGCCAAAGAGGGGCGCGGCGGCCTCGGCGAACAGATTCCCTACCAGGGGCTGGATACGAATAATATTCAAAATAAAATAAAAGAACTCGTCTGAAGGGAAATGATCCATCGAACCGATACTCCTAATCCTTTTGGGCGCCGGTTCTTATGTGGGCTGGAACATAGGCGCAAACGATACCGCCAACTGTATCGGCACCTCCGTGGGCAAGGGAATTTATTAGGTTTTCTTGACTTTTTTTGCCCGAATAGATATGTACATAATGATGTGATAGCCCAAACTGTTCTGCTCTTTGGCTATTATATTTTAACCACCAACCAACAAAAGGAGGTAGTGTTATGAAAAAGGCTGGTTTATCAATTATTTGTATCTTGGTAACTTTTGTTCTATTGTCAGGAGTTGCTGTGGCTAAAGACAAAGTCGTTGTTTACACCTCGCTGGAAACTGAAGAGGTGGTGGACTATCTCGAATTTGCAAAGCAGGAATTGCCCGGGCTTGATATTCAGGCCATTCGTCTGTCTACCGGTGAACTCGGTGCAAGAATGCTGGCTGAAAAGGACAATCCCCAGGCGGACTGCGTATGGGGGTGGGCCGTAACGAATATGTCCGAATTTGTCCCTAAAGGCATGCTCAAGCCTTACAAACCCAAAGGCTGGGAGAAGATTCCCGCAACTTTTAAAGATCCCAAAGGGTACTGGACAGCCATCGATTTATATGCCGCCGCCTTAATACCCAATACAAAGGTACTTAAAGAAAAAAACCTGCCCATGCCCAAAGGGTGGAAGGACCTCCTGAACCCGGTGTACAAAGACATGCTGATTATGCCGAATCCCGCCAGTTCCGGAACCGGTTTCCTGCAGGTGGCCAGTCTCTTGGTGATGCTTGACCCGGATTACAAAAAAAAATCGGTTGAAGATAACGATGCTTGGGATTTCCTGAAAAAACTGGATAAAAACATGGGCCAGTACATCAAGAGCGGGTCAAAGCCGGCCAAGCTGACCGCCGCCGGTGAATATGCCATCGGGTGTTCTTTTGCATTTGTTTATTCGTCGTTAAAAAGAAAAGGCTTTCCGGTAGCCCTGGTAATGCCGGAGGAGGGTGCCGGCTATGAGCTTGAAGCAAACGCCCTGCTTAAGGGTGCAAAACATGAAAAGGCCGCAAAGAAATTTCTGGACTGGGCGATCAGTAAAAGTGCCATGAAACAATATGCCAAATTCAAACTAGGCGTGACGTATCCAGGTATTGCGGGACCAAAGGATATGCCGGCTCTTGAATCCATTAAGCTGGCTCCCATGGACTTCCCCTGGCAGTCGAAAAACCGCACAAAAATTCTTGAAGTGTGGCAGGGACATTTCCTTAAATAGGACGGCCTTTATTTTTACAGTCGCTTCATAAATCCACAATGAGGATTTATGAAGCGACACTGACGCGCAATACAAGATATTGAAAGAAAATAATTTACTTTTCTGATGTTTTTTCACTTTATTTCTTGGCTGTTTCTCAGGCACACACACCCAACAACCCTATAGGAGCCTTTGATGCGACAATGTCCCAAAAATTAATCTTAGAAAATGTACGCAAGCAGTACGGCTCACTGGTTGCCGTCAATGATGTCAATCTGGAAATTGAGCCGGGTGAATTTCTTTGTTTTTTAGGCCCCAGCGGCTGCGGCAAAACCACGATTCTTAGAATGATTACCGGCTTTGAACAGATAACCTCCGGAAGTATCATATACGATGGGAAGGTTATCAACGATGTCATACCCCAGAAAAGAGACTTTGGTATCGTTTTTCAATCATATGCGCTGTTTCCAAACATGACCGTCAACCAGAACATTGCCTTCGGGTTGAAAATGAGGAAAATGCCGCAAAAACTGATTGATGAAAGAGTGGATGAGCTGCTGGGTCTGATCGGCCTCCGCGGCTGGGAGACCCACTACCCTTCACAACTTTCCGGAGGCCAGCAGCAGCGGGTGGCTCTTGGTCGGGCAATCGCCATCAAACCGAAGGTTCTTCTTCTGGATGAGCCCTTAAGCGCTCTGGATGCTAAAATACGGATACGCTTGAGGACCGTTATCAAGCGACTGCAGGATGATTTAGGGATCACCCTGATCTATGTCACCCATGATCAGGAAGAAGCCCTTGCACTTGCCGACAGGGTGGTAGTTATGCGAGATGGCGAATTCAGACAAATCGATTCACCATGGAAGATCTACAAAGAACCAAAAACAAGTTTCATCGCCGAATTTGTCGGAACTTCAAACTTTATTACCGGAAAGAGAGAAAATGGCAAAGTGCGCTTCGGTGCGCAGGTATTTGCTGTTTCAAACCTTAACAATCTTACAGGGGAAACGGTTTATCTCGCTATTCGCCCGGAACATATCGAGCTTTTGGACGCCAACAATCCTCTGGAAAATCTTACCCCTTCAAATATCATAGAGACAGCTGTGGAAGTGATTAATTTCCTGGGGGCAGTAGTAAGGATCGCATTCATGCTTGAGGGAGAAGAAATGTTTGTCGATATTCCGGAAAAAGAGTTTGAAAAAATAACTCTCAAAAGAAAGGATAAAATGAAACTGTATTTCCCCCCGGAAGCGTTCCATTCATATTCGGAACATTTTAGAAAGTTAATTTAAAAAGCATATCTTCATTGCCCCATACAAGATTTACAAATCTTGAAAAATGAGGGCTGAAGCTGTCGATTTATTCATGCAGCCCGGGCATCTGCTCGGGATTTAGGGTTTTATTTCAAATTCGATTAAACAACATACAGGCTAAGTTAATAGAGAATATATGATATGAATACAAATATTGGTGCAACAGCTATCACCGACCAATACCAGGTTTCCTCTGTACGGATGGATATTGATAGATTTATCGTTCCGACGGTCACCATATTTATTGCATTGCTGCTTTTCTTCTTTATGCTTTTTCCTTTATGGGCCATTCTTAAGTTGAGTTTTTTCAAGGGCGGCGAACTCGCTATCGCAAATTTCACCCTGGATAACTTTTACAAATATTTTACTACCGCGTACACCTTAAGAGCCCTGTGGCACAGCCTCTATGTTTCCATTGCCACGACCATCATCGTCACCGTCATCATATTCTTTTTTGCCTATGCCATGACACGGACAACGATAAAGGGAAAAACCTTTTTCAGAAATATCATCATGATGCCGCTTGTGGCGCCGTCCATTGTTCAGGCCCTGGCGCTGATTTATCTTTTCGGCAGAAACGGATTGATTACGGCTCATTTGCTCGGGACGAACTGGAACATTTACGGGCCTGTCGGGATTATCGTTTCAGAAGTACTCTACTGCCTTCCCCATGCCTATGTTATTTTATATACCACACTTTCGGCTGTCGACGTTCGCTTGGACGAAGCGGCGGAAAGCCTGGGGGCAACGCCGTTTAAGGTTTTTACCCGGATCACACTTCCGTCTGCAAAGTATGGGATTTTCAGTGCCGCGGCATTGACTTTCAACCTGACGATCACCGACTTCGGCAATCCCGTGGTCATTGGCGGAAACTATAACGTACTGGCCACGGAGATTTATGCCCAGGTAACGAATCTATACAGGTTTGATCTGGGGGCCACCATCAGCATCATATTACTGGTACCGTCTATGATGGCCTTTATGCTGAATTTTTATATTTCCCGGAAGACTTTTTCCATGATCAGCGGCGCAGCAAAACCGGATATTCCCCCTTCAAGGCCGTTAAAAAAGACTATCTTTTCGTCATACTGCAGCCTTGTGTCCTTTTCAATTATTGTCATATTTGCAACCGTTGTCATCGGCTCCTTTGTCAAGATATGGCCCTATGACTGGTCACTGACCTTTGAACACTACCACTTCCCGTCCATCGCCGGGTATTCCGCCCTGTGGACGAGTGTGTGGATCTCATTGGTCGTCGGAATCGCAGGTTCGTTTATCACACTGGTTGCAGGGTATGTCATGGAAACACGAAAACCTTTCTTTAAACAATTCATATACTTTTTATCCGTGATGCCTGCAGCGATACCCGGTTTGGTGATGGGGCTGGGATATATTCTGGCTTTTGATAAGCCCTACTATTTTTTCTTCGGCACACCCTGGATCGTCGTCATTAATATCGTTATTTGTAATTTTACTTTGGGTATCCTGTCGAGTATTTCCAATTTGAGAAATATTGATCCATCAATAGAGGAAGCTTCCATAAGCCTGGGTGGGGATACACTTAGAACTTTTTTCAAGATCATTTTTCCACTTTCAAGGGTCGCGTTTTTTCAAAACTTCGTCTACTTTTTCATGCGGTCCATGACAACCATCAGTGCAGTTATATTCCTGGTTTCCGCGACGGTTCACCTGGCTGCCATTGAAATCATCATGCTCGACAATGACGGCTGGACTGCGAGTGCCAATGCGATGTGTACGTGCATCATTGTTATTGTTCTGATAATGCTCGGTATTCTTCATATTGTAAATAAAAAGACGGGCCAGCGCCCTTCAGGGCTCGTCTCGGAAGCATAACAATGTACTGTACTTTTTTGTGGGTATTATGCTTACACAGCTATGGTGTCGGGAATGGCAGCTGAAAGCAGACCTGTCAAGTCGGTGTTGAATGCAGCAGGAAATAGGAGTGATTTTTAAAGCTTCTAATGGTAATAGGGACAGGTCTTAGTCAGGATTTTAATCCGGTTATGGAACGCAAAGTTAAGCCGTGCACGGGGCAATAAAAAGTGTAACCGATAGCACAACTGAAAAATTAGCAAAAACTTTCCGACGAAGCGCAGCCCCATGCGTCGGTCTTCAGCGCCTTGTGTACGCCCGGTGGCGTAGCCCCTCCTCCTGCTCGATTGCAGACGTAAAGCTGGCCTAAAATAAAAAGGAGTCCTTAGGGTAGTCGAATAATTAGAACCGGGATCGAGGAATGCTTGATTACCCATTTGAAGGATGGTTCAGCGACAATGTTTTAATGCGCCCCAGCGTCGTATATGCCGGTTTGGCAATAGAGAAAAGCTTAGAGTAACAGTATTCGATAGATTTATTATTTTCGTATTATTCTTATCCCGTCCCTCCAGTGCCCCAGTCAATAAACTAATTTTCGTACTATTTATGACCTCAGGTTATCGATTGGAAGCTTTGAAGCGGCATCGTTAACCGGAAAGATATCTTCAAAAAAGCCAGAGAACTGTTTTATGTTCTCTTTTCTTCTGAAAAATTTAACTTTGCCAAGAAATTTATGGCAAACAGTATAACCTTTTAAATTATTCTGTTTTAACTACACCGCTGCATAAGGTCCTGTCAAGTTTTTGTGGCAAAATCCTATTATACGATATACCTTTAACCTGAATTTTGCACATAAATTAGCAAAAAAGTAGAAAACCATCTGGGGATCCTGTTATAATTGTATCCGATTGCCTCTCGACCCTAATAACTTGAAGCGTATACTGTAGCGTTTCATGCGATCAAGCTGCGGGGAATACGCTTGCTGCTTCAGTTCACTTTCCTTCGAACCATTCCAATGCGGTACGTTAATCAAAAAACCCCTTCACGATAATGCTTCCCGTATCTGACGGAACTCGATAAACGATAAGTATCAAACTTTGCATATGTTCGTTTAAGATCATAACAAAACAATTAAGATCATAACAGAACAATACGAAATATAATGAATTAAATTAATTTGATTCTGGATTATATAAATTAACATGATACTTTAGCCAAGAAATTAATTCGATACTATTTATATAGTTGTAATTATAACTATATAAATCACTATCGTCCGGGCTTAAGAATTCGAGGTCCGATTTGTCGGGTATCAAATCAAAGCCAAGATAAATATTCTATATGTTCGTTATATTTTATTTATTAACACTTGACAACATAAGTGGACATACCATATTTGTTTTTCAAAAAGCATATTTTATGTCTTTACAAAGGAACTGCCATGAAAAATAATCCACTTCTTCCGGCCGAACGACAGCAGCGGATACTAAATTCTCAGAGAAGAATTTACCATTCGCAGCTCAAATTTGAGTGAATTGCTCTGTGTATCCGAAATGACCATCCGCAGAGACCTGGATGCTCTCGATCAACGGGGCCTTGTGGAGAGGACCCATGGTGGCGCATTCTTCCGTCAGGAACGTGTTGCGGGAAAATTCCAATACAATAGCTCTATCAAGGAAAACCTCGCCGAAAAAAAGCAGATTGCCCGAATGGCGGCCACCATGATCGAGCCACACGATACCATTTATATAGGGGAAGGAACAACTACTGCCCTGATCCTCCGGAACATGGATCCCACTCTTCCCTGCACTATCTTTACCAATAATCTCGGAATTATTGCAGAAACAAATAGTATTGCTGCGGAGATCATAGTCCTGGGAGGCACCTACGATGCCACCACCCACTCCCTTGCCGGGCCGCTGACCATGGAAATGATTCGACAGGTCAACGCCAAAAAAGTCTTTTTAGGCGCTGATGGACTCAGCCTGAGTGCGGGCATGACAACTCCCAACCTTCAAATCGCCATCATCAACCGCAGCATGATCCAACACACCCGTGGCAAGGTCTTTGTTCTATCCAATCACACCAAGTTCGGGTTGGTTGCGGAAATGTCCATCGCACCATTGAAGCAGATTGATGTATTGATTACGAACCGTAAAATTCCCCAAGACTTCCAGAACAATCTGGACCAGTTGGGTGTTGAGGTTATCATTGCTTGAAAGGAATAGAAAGTGAAAATTTATGTTTGCGTTAAACATGTGCCGGATACCGCGGCAAACATCAAAGTTGTTGGAGAAGCCGGATTTGATGAAATGGGCATAGAAGTACTTCCGTCCTATGTTGCTCTAAAGTGAGCAGATATCGATTAACATTGCAAACAAACGGCGTTATTTAAAAGCGCGCAGACTTTGATAAGGAGAATCCCCATGAAAGACAGTGCACAGATAGTGATTATCGGCGGTGGAATTATCGGATGCAGCACGGCCTATCATTTAACGAAGATGGGTTGCAAAGATGTGGTGCTGCTTGAAAAGAACGATCTGACCAGTGGTTCCACCTGGCATGCGGCCGGACTTGTCGGACAGCTTCGCAAAGAACGCAACATCACCCGCATGCTGCAATACAGCGTCAGCCTTTATGAAATACTTGAAGCGGAAACCGGGTTGGCCACCGGCTGGAAAAAAAGCGGCTGCCTTCATTTGGCAAGCACTCAAGAGCGTATGTATGAATTGAAGGCAGGGGCTACGACTGCTCGCAGCTTCGGTCTGGAAATGAACATTATCACACCCAAGGAAGCTTACGATCTCTGCCCAATCTTGTCTTTGGAAGGCATCATCGGTGCAGCCTTCATGCCGACAGATGGTGAAGCCGATCCCTCGGGCATTACACAGGCGTTGGCCAAAGGGGCCCGTAAAGGCGGGACCAAAATCTACATCGACACGCCAGTGACCGGATTCGCCTTTGACAACAGACGGGTGACCGCGGTAAAAACCAAAAAGGGCGATATCAAGTGCGAAATCGTCGTCAACTGTACGGGCATGTGGGGATACCAGGTGGGGGAAATGCTGGGCGTCAACATCCCCGTGGTTCCTTTCCAGCACCAATTTCTGGTGACCGAGCCCATCCCGGGATTGCCTCCGGACCTGCCGACCATCAGGGACAAGGACAACCTGATTTACTACAAGGGTGAAGTGGGCGGTCTAGCAATGGGCGGTTATGAGCGCGACGGCATCCCTTGGCGTGTTGACGGGGTGCCGAACGACTTTAACGCCAAGCTCCTTCCACCGGATTTCGATCATTTTCAGTCACTTTCCGTTCCGGCCATTAAGCGCACCCCGTGCCTTGAAAAAACCGGCATCGTTAGGTTGATAAACGGTCCGGAAGCTTTCACGCCGGACGGCGACGCCATTATGGGCCCGGCCCCCGAGTTGGACAACTGCTTTGTCGCGACGGGGTTTAATGCTTTCGGCATTGCTGCGGGCGGGGGCGCGGGACGAATGATGGCGGAATGGATCATGGAAGGGGAGCCGAGCCTCGATATCTGGCCGCTCGATATCCGAAGATTCGGCAAATATCACCACAGCCGAAGGTACAACGTGGAAAGAACCCGGGAGATTTACGGCAAGCACTATACCGTTCACTGGCCCCATGAGGAGCATGATTCTGCGCGGGGGGTAAGACGCAGTCCCCTCTACTACCGGCTCAAGGATAAAGGCGCGGTGTACGGGGCAAAATACGGGTGGGAACGGTCCAACTGGTTTGCACCGGATGGTGTTGAACCGAAAGATGATTTAACCTTTGAAATCCCGAACTGGTTTGAATACGTGGCTGCCGAACACAAAAACGCACGGAAAAATGTGGTGCTCATCGATCAGACCTCTTTCTGTAAATTCGAGGTGGAAGGACCGGGCGCCCTGCTATTTTTGAACCGGCTCTGTGCCAATCAGATCGACCGGCCCGTCGGGAAAGTGATCTACACGCAGATGTGCAATGATCGCGGCACCATCGAATGTGACATGACCATCGGGAGGCTGGCAGAGGATAAATTCCTTATCGTTGTGGGCACTGCCTTTGGTCTACGCGTCTCGTGGTGGATCAAAAAACATTTGCCCGAAGACGGCACGGTTTCATTTAAGGAGGTGACGTCGGCCTATGCAGTTATCAACGTCATCGGCCCGAAATCGCGAATGCTCTTGGAAAAAACGGTGAATGCCGACTTGAGCAACAAAGGCTTTCCCTTTGGGACGTGCAAGTCGTTTACCGTGGGATATGCACCGGTCATCTCTTTCCGGATGACGTATGTCGGAGAACTCGGTTACGAACTGTATATCCCCACGGAATTTGCCGCTTACGCATACGACACCCTCTGGGAGGCCGGTCAGGACTTTGGCGTGAAAAATGCCGGGTATCGCACCATCGCTTCTACCCATCTGGAAAAGGGGTACGCCGACTGGGGTTCCGAGCTCACTCCCGAATACACGCCGTTTGATGCCGGACTGGGATTCTGTGTGGCTCTCAAAAAGGATGATTTCATCGGAAAAGACGCATTGGCAAGAATCAAAGCAGAAGGCGCCACATGGGAATTGTGCAGCTTTACCATTGATATCGGAGTACCACTGATGATTCAAGGGAGCGCGCCTATTCTGCACGACGGCAAAGTCGTGGGGGTGACCACCAGTTCGGGCTACGGACACACCATCGGGAAAAACATCTGCTACGGCTATAGAACGGTAGAAAATGCTCTCAGTGGAGACAGCTTCGAGATTGAATCATACAAGGAAATCTATCCGGCAAAACTCGAACCGAATCGTGTGCTTTACGATCCGGAACGAAAGAAGATACTGGCATAACTTTGGTGCGAGCCTCTCGTCTGCACTGAAACTTTCAATTTAAGGATAGGAGGGTCGAAATGAGTTTAAAGCTCAGGGCTACCGGCAGTTGCCTCTGCGGGGCGGTGCAATATTAAATATGCGGCCCTTTGCGAGATGTGATTATGTGTCACTGAAGTAAGTGCCGGCGTGTTCATGGACACGTATCCGCCTAATATTACGTTATAAACTGGGGAAAATGATGCTTAACGAAGAATATCCAGAACTGCTCCCAGCGATTGCTTAAAATGAGAGATCACAGTGCAAGAACAGTCTGGCCGCCAATAATGGCCCATCGCATGCATGACTTCTTTATTCGAGCACCGATGAGATTCTTGTAGACGGTTTCAGCAACGTCAACTTTGAAATACTAACAATCCTATTTTAATAGCAATTTATCACGTAATATAAGACGCACACCCATTTCAATTTTAAAATCCGATTCTCCCGGGACAGATTATATTTTCCATTAAATAGGATTGATTTTTTAATTCGGGTGTATTATCAGATATTTTAATATTTTCATGGCTAAAAATCTATCACTGTTTAAATATACCTGCAACAGCTATTATTGGGAGGATAAAGAAATTTAGAAAGAGGAGATATTGACAGCTTTGTAAACGGAGGTTTAAAATGACTCAGTGCGTTTTATTGAATGCGGACTATACATTCTTAAATGTAGTGGATTGGAAGAGGGCAATGTGTCTGCTGACAAAAGATAAGATTACAGTCCTGAAGTATTCTGAAAGAATAGTTAAAACGGCTGAAGGCATTATAATGAAAATCCCTGCTGTAATGAAGCTGATCAAATTAATAAGGACCCTTTATAGAACAAGGGTTCCTTTCAGTAAGAGAAACGTTCTTGTAAGAGATGGCTTTAAGTGTGCATATTGCAGCGCTAAAAAAGATAAATTAACAATTGATCACATTATACCAAGATCAAGAGGTGGCAAGACAGATTTTGAAAATTGCGTGGCTGCATGCAAGCCTTGTAACAACAAAAAGGGTGATAAAACTCCCAGTGAGGTAAATATGTATCTCAAAGTTAAGGCATATCAGCCGACGATTTCAGAGTTTTTAAGGTTGAAAGTTAAAAAACTCGGTATTACTGAAGTTCTTAAAGGGTTTGGAATTTACTAGCTTTATATCCTCTCTTGCAGCCACCCCTGTTCTTATGGTATCTGCGTGGCAATGTCAAAGTCAGATTAGACCTTTGAAAATCAGCATTTTTCGAAGTCTGCGTTTATCTGCCCAATTAGCGCTAAAGCTTCACTAAAGTGCCAGCGTCAGGCGAAAATTTCAATTCTTGAGATATTCAATATATTTCTGGCTGCCCCGCCTGCCCTGTGGAATGCGAAGCCTATTCCTCCGGGGTAGGTTTGGAAAATTGTACTGGGGTGGTTGAAGTTTGCGGCTTCTCCTTTTCAAAGTCTGGGATCTTCAACTTGAACTCGGAAAAAAATTATCATTTTTCAAAGGCCTAAAGAGGTTGCAAAAAGGAAAAAAAATATGAAAGGAATAATTTTAGCCGGCGGATCAGGGAGCCGGCTTTACCCGATTACTCGTGTGGTCAGCAAGCAGCTTTTGCCTGTTTATGATAAGCCCATGATCTACTATCCTTTGTCGGTTCTGATGCTGGCCGGGATCAGGGAAATACTTATCATTTCAA
>Ga0114919_10003155_pt1 | contig 13317 bp, 15 predicted proteins | sample BlataG_FD_88682 | JGI IMG/M metagenome (GOLD analysis project Ga0114919, IMG submission 88682) | Deep subsurface microbial communities from Black Sea to uncover new lineages of life (NeLLi) - Black_00105 metaG | ecosystem: Environmental > Aquatic > Marine > Oceanic > Sediment | place: Atlantic... | reverse complement strand
CTGAAGGGCAGTCTGCAATCGATGGCCTAAATGGCAAAGAGCTAAAAGGAAGAGCGCTTAACGTGAATGAGGCTCGCCCTCGCACCGAAAGTCGCGGTAGTAGAGGAGGATACGGCGGTGGCAAAGGAGGATACGGCGGTAGCAGAGGAGGACAAGGTGGTGGCCGAGGAGGATACGGCGGTGGCAAAGGAGGACAAGGTGGTGGCCGAGGAGGATACGGCGGTAGCAAAGGAGGACAAGGTGGTGGCCGAGGAGGACGAGGGCGTGGCAGATGAGGACCAAAGGGTGGCCGTAGCTTCTAATCATCGACATTCAACATATATAACTATGATTATATAAAATTTCACCTATCGGGATAGGGACGTCCATCGCTGAGCGCCCCTCCCACACAACCACGCATACGGGTCACGTACGTGGCGGTTCGGCTGACAGAGCAGAAGGAGGTCCTGGGAGAAACAAACCAAGTGAGATAAAATGAGCCCTTTGTAAAGCGAATGCTACCCATTTAACCTTACTCATACGCCAAGGGATGTGACGTCCTGCGGCTACTATGCCCGCTGCTGACTTCTGTCATGCGATCAGGGTTCGATTTCTCGATCCCTCAGCACGAGGCAGCATGACAGATCTCCCGGGGTGAACACATATCTTCCCGCACACGAGCGCCGAGGATACCTGCCTGGCCTATGATGAATAGAGGACTTTACCGTGTGTTGCCGGCTCATCCCATCGGGCTGGATCAGGGGTTTGCCAAGCTCCGTCACACCCACGGAGCTCGGCTCACCCTTAAGGATAGAGACGATCCTGACAAGGTCGTGCTCTATCCATTGTTCAAGAAGCCCGGTGTTGGTTTAATTTTTCTGTAAGGGTATTGCTTTGATGATCTGGGTGAGGGAGGCGCCCCTGATTCTTACATCCAGATATTTATTCAGAAAGGAAAAAGAACAGAAAAACGAAAACCTGGCAGACGGTCCAGAAAAAAATCTCGAAGCAACGGGGTCTAGGGCGAAGAATAAGAAGGATAAAAAGATAATGTTGGAAATGTTAGATACAGATAGGAAGTTTTGAAAGTACTTTTAGTTTCTGCCAACACTGAAACTATTAACATGCCGGTTTTACCATTAGGGTTAGGATATGTAGCCGCAGCAACCCAAATCGCAGGCTATGATATAAAACTGTTAAATCTATTGGATCAAAAGGATTCTCTATCGTTTCTCAAAAGGACTGTCCATGACTTTCGTCCGGATGTAATCGGAATTTCAGTAAGGAATATTGATGACCAAAACATGGAGCGCCCGAGGTTTCTCTTAGGTCCCGTAAAAAATATCATTTCCGAATGCCGGAAAATTTCAAACGCCACCATTGTTTTAGGAGGTGCGGGATATAGCATCTTCCCGAAAGCCGCCTTGGATTACCTCGATGCCGATATGGGTATCCAGGGTGAAGGGGAAGTAGCTTTTTTGGAACTTCTCAATATGCTGAATGAAAAAAAAGAACCTTTTGGGATTCCCGGACTCTATTTTCCCAGACAGCGAATTCAATATAAGCCAAAGCGAATAAAAAGACTGGCAGATAATCCACTGCCACTTCCAAATATACACATTTGGACCAATTCCGCTCTGGATGATGAAAAGATATGGCTCCCGGTCCAAACCCGCCGGGGATGCCCAATGAACTGTTCGTATTGCTCAACGGCTTTGATAGAAGGGCATACCATTCGCAAGTATCCACCAGAAAAAGTTGTTGAAATGATTTCTCAATACGTAGACTCTAGTTTTGATCACTTCTTTTTTGTTGACAATACATTCAACCTTCCGTCTTCATATGCGAAATCACTTTGTGTTCACCTGGTAGGCGCCGACTTAAACATTACCTGGCGCTGCATTTTGTATCCATGGAAAGTTGATGAAGAGTTGGTGAAGTGGATGGCGAGGGCCGGTTGCAAGGAGGTGGCCTTAGGGTGCGAAAGCGGATGTGAGCAAATCCTGCGAACCATGAACAAGCAGTTTAGTCTTCAAGAAGTGCGGCGAATTTCTCAGATACTCAAAGACTACGGCATCCGACAAATGGGCTTTCTCTTGTTGGGAGGACCTGGTGAAACAAAAGAGTCCGTGAAAGAAAGTCTTTTTTTCGCCGATTCCCTGAATCTAGAGATGGTGAAGGTAACTGTAGGTATACGCATTTACCCCCATACAGCTCTGGCCGGGACTGCCATTAGGCAAGGATTAATCTCAGCAGATGACGATCTTCTTTATCCGAGGTTCTACCTGGATAGAAAACTCGAAAAATGGCTGCCCAAAACCGCAAAATCCTGGTTAGCCGACCGGCCGAACTGGGTAGCCTAATAAATAACGGCATGGAAGATTATGTATGCGCATGTAAAGGAAACAACAGGGTTAGGTCTTCTTTCTCCCCTTCCTGCTGGTGACTTCATCGTTATTTGCGATACGAAGTTGCACATAATCGAATGTGACACGTAAATCTTCCGAAATCTCTTTGATTAATTAATTCTTGTCTCACTCCTTAACCCGTTCTACATATGCGCCGGTTCTGGTATCGATCCGAACAAATTCACCCTCACCAACAAATGGAGGAACCTGAACCACATAACCTGTCTCGAGTGTTGCCGGCTTTGTGCTGCCGGTAGCCGTATCCCCTTTTGCCCAGAGTTCCGCTTGGGTTATCCTTAAATCGACAAAATTAGGAAGTGTCACTCCGATAGCACTTCCCTGGAAAAAAAGAACACTGCAAACCGTATTCTCCTTTAAAAAATCAGTGGCATCACCCACCTGATCTTTGGAGAGAAATTCCTGGTTATACGTCGATGTATTCATGAAACAGTACTGTTCACCGTCTGAATACAGATATTCCATTTCGTGCTCTTCGAGGTTTGCCTCATTAAATTTATCACCGGATCTGAATGTTCGATCAAACTGTGCGCCGGTCAGCATATTTTTCAGCTTGCACTTATAAAGCGCTTGTCCCTTGCCGGGTTTGACAAATTCAAACTGCACAACAATGTATGGATCACCGTCAATTTCGATTTTAAGACCTTTTCTCAAATCACTGCTATCATACATAAGTTACAACTCCTTTAATTGAATAATTGGACACAGAATTTCACAGACCCGCCTGCCCTGCGAGGCACAAGCGGGCAGGTATACACAGATAATTATTTTGTAGCCGTTCACGGATTTTTTGAAATCCCAAATTCCAAGCGCCAAAGATCAATTAAATCCCAAATCTCAAGCATCAAATCCCAAACAAATCTCAAATTCCAAGTACCAATGACCTAAATTATTTCGATTTTTCCAGTATTGATGAAAATATCTTTTTCAATTCGTTTGCCTTTCTTTAAGATCATAAGGTTTGGAATTTTGAATTTCGGTCATTGGGATTTGTTTGTAATTTGGTACTTGGGATTTGTTATTTGGGATTCCAACTAACTCAACTACTTCATGAACGGATACCTTGTTTTATTATCCTGTCGATCTGTGCTCATCTGTGTCCAATAGCTCTTTCTGCCCTGCGCACCTCATCTACAAAGCGTTTTACTTTGCCAAAGTCCTTTTTAAATCTTATTGAATCTCCTTCCGAATCCATAACATTGGTCCCGGTACAACTGTCAACTCCTGCCGGACGAACATGCATAATACCATCAAACACATTATCGGGCGTAATCCCCCCTGCCAATATTACAGGAATCCGACTTGACATAACCAGCTTTGCAGCGACATTCCAATCGCATGTCCGGCCGGTTATTCCCACAAAACCTTTGACCGGCTGATGTTCAAAAAGAGATCCGGATTTTTCTACAATCAAGGTGTCTGTTAAAAAATAATCGCTTACCGGCTCAAAATGCCTTGCCAGTTCAATAGTGTCCATAAGTTCCGCCATCCCGGTTTGTGGTATTGGAATAGATCGTATAATTTTGATCTCAGGAAACCTCTTTTTAACATTTTCCTGTAATAATAAAAATTCCTTATATGTTCCAGAACCATCATTTTGAAATGTTAATGCCTCACAAAAATGGACCATATCCGGTTTATAATAATCGAGCGTAAGGAATATTGCATCGAGGTCGCTAAACAACGGTATCAAGCTACTCCGGACGTCCGAACCATCAACCAGATCAATTGTATCCCTTATCAAAGGAACTTTCCATAACTTTTGGGAGACAATAACACTTCCGATATGATCCACCCCGAGCAATATCAACTTTTCAGCCTCGGAAGGTGTCTGCACTTCATAAATTTGGGTAATAATGTTAGCCATGGGTTTTATACCTCAATTGAGCGTAAACAAAATGCTGACAAATATAAAAATGATAAAAATACAGTCTGTTACCCTGTTATAAATCGGTTGAGATAAAACGGATATAGAAGAGTTATCATCAGATGTTTATTTCATCATTTTGTTTACCCTTCGGGAAAGCCGATGCCACGCCATCTTCTTCGTTGCCAAGGACTCGCGGTAGATTACTACAGCTTCGTCCTTGGACGCCTTGAAGCTGGGGCACCCTCGACTTTCGCTCAATTGAGGTTATAGACTTAAATATATGAGTTGACATTTTTGACGGCTTTTAACATATTCAATATGTTTTCGCAAATTGTTTAAATGAGGGAACTTATGATACTGATTATAGATTTTGGTTCGCAATATAACCAGCTTATCGCCCGTCGTGTTCGAGAATTTCATGTATACTGTCAAATCGATCCGCCGGATATTGATATTGCACATATCAAAAATCTGAAACCCAAAGGGATTATTCTTTCAGGAGGGCCTTCAAGCATTTATGAAAAAAACAGTCCAAAATGCGATGAATCGATTTTTAATCTTGGGATTCCTGTTCTTGGAATCTGCTATGGCATGCAGTTTATGATCAACACGCTCGGTGGAACGGTAAAAAGAGCCCGAAAGCGTGAATACGGATTTGCAGAGCTTAACGTAAAAGAACAGCAAGGCCTGTTTAAAGGTGTAGATCAAATAACAAAGAGCTGGATGAGCCATGGTGATTCAATAGAAAAGCTGCCGCGCGGTTTTAGAATAACCGCTTCAACTAAAAACACAAAAATAGCGGCAACGGTCCATGGCAAAAAAAATCTTTACGGTCTCCAGTTTCACCCTGAAGTCCATCATACGGCCAGGGGCAAAGCAATGCTTCGCAACTTTCTTTTTGACGTGTGCGGCTGCAGACGTACATGGACGATGAAGTCCTTTGCCAAAGATTCGATTGCTCAAATAAAGGAAACCATAGGAGATAAAAAAGTCATTCTGGGTTTAAGCGGCGGAGTCGACTCTTCTGTCACCGCATTACTGATTCACAAGGCTGTGGGGGAAAATCTTACGTGTATATTCGTGGATAACGGCCTGCTTAGAAAAGATGAAGCCGAAAAACTTAAAAAAACATTAAAACAACATCTTGAAATCAATATTCGGTTTGTAAGCGCTAAAACCAAATTTTTAAAAGCACTCTCCAAAGTAACCGACCCGGAAAAAAAGAGAAAAATTATCGGTAAAGTCTTTATGAATGTCTTTGAGGCCGAAGCCAGAAAGATAAAAGGCGCTGATTTTTTGGCCCAGGGGACCCTCTACCCGGATATCATTGAGTCTCAGTCCGCTTTTGGCGGCCCTACATCAGTTATCAAATCACATCACAATGTTGGCGGCCTTCCAAAAAACATGAAATTAAAACTTGTCGAACCCTTAAAGTATTTATTTAAGGATGAAGTGCGAGTTCTGGGTAAGGAACTGGGACTTGATGAAAACCTGATATGGCGTCAACCGTTTCCAGGACCGGGTCTTGCAATTAGAATCATCGGAGAAATTACCAAAAGGCGCCTTTTAATATTAAGAGATGTGGATGATATTTTGCTTGATGAAATTAGAAATGTTGGATATTATAAAAAATTATGGCAATCCTTCGCCGTTCTTCTGCCCATAAAAAGTGTGGGGGTTATGGGAGACAGTCGAACCTATGAAAACATTGTGGCTATCCGGGCGGTAACAAGCAAAGACGCAATGACGGCGGATTGGGCCAAGCTTCCTCACAAATTTCTCGGTAACATATCAAACCGAATAATTAATGAAGTCGGCGGCGTAAACAGAGTCGTTTACGATATCAGTTCCAAACCGCCGAGTACAATCGAGTGGGAATAAATAAAAATGACAACCAATGGAAATTCCAGATTTAAAATTCAAACAGATGATGAGAAACCGGATTTCCAGTCTCAAGAAATCGAGGATTTTCAGGTCGAAAAATTAAGCAAGCGTATCACCCGTATTTCGATTCTCATCCCATGTTTGATATTTGTTATAACTCTTGCTGTTTATTTCAATTTAAAAAAAAGCATCTCCATAACGGACAGTACAGGAATCATGGGGGTTAAGGCCCTTTCTAAAGAACTCGAATCAAAATTCTCATCCCTTTCCCTTCGACAGGCTAATCTTGAAGATGCCCTTACGAAAAGGATTGAGGCAATTGAAAAGAGTACCGCTTCTATTCAGGTAAACCTGAATAAAGCAACCACCGCTATAAAGTACATTAGATCTGCCAGAAAAACAGACAATGAAAAATTTGAAAGCACCATAACAACTATCGACAAAAAACTGTCTCCCCTGCCCGGAGATTTGGAAACTATCGCATCAGATCTAAAGAACATTGATAATACAGTTAATAATAAATTGGCAAATCTTTCCCAAATTATCGGAAGCGCCAAAAATGATCTGATAAATATCAGGGCCGATATTGACTTTCTTAAATCTGTCATGGTTGATAAAAAGTCTGTTAATGTCTTGCTGAAGAACCAGCAGGAAGCCTACCAACTCGCTTTGCAGAAAATAACAAGCAACCTTGAAGATAAAATAGAATCTGTTGAAAAGAGTTTAAAAGAGATACAAAAGGTTAAAGGGTTATCTGAAAAGTAAATTTTATCCGTCTCTCTACTGTCTTTCCATGCCTCATGGGTTGTTCACGAATATTTTGATTTCTTTGGCAAGATGGATTTTATTTTGTTGTGAAGCCCCTAAGCTCAGCAAACGATAGACTGCCATAAATGCGAACAACTTCCTTCAATAGTAGTGCGTGTCAGTTCTAATCGTGAGTGCCTTTTATTTAAAATAAAGAAAACAAAAAAAAGAGGTAAAGCTTTTAGGTTTCTGAAACGACTGTCGCATTCAGATCATCCTGTTATCCTGTCAAAAAGCAAAGGAAATTATATCATGGACATTGAATTGTTGAATCAGATCCTTGGCAATGTTGCCACAGGCAAAATATCTGTCGAAGATGCCGCCCGAAAACTCAAGCACCTGTCATTTGAGGATCTTGACTATGCACATATAGACCATCACCGCTCACTGCGCAAGGGGTTTCCTGAAGTTATATTTGGGCAGGAAAAGACAGCCGACCAGATTATCGGTATCATGGAAAAAATGCTCCCTCAGGAAAAAGTCGTTCTGGTAACTCGCATAGACTCCCTTCAAGCGGATCAGGTTGTTTCACGCTTTCCTGAAGCAGAATATCATCAAGATGCAAAAATGGTTGTCTGGAAAAAACATGAAATCCCTGCACGGGGCAAAGGGACCATCGTTATAATTTCAGCCGGAACATCAGATATACCGGTTGCCAAAGAGGCATTTCTTACGGCGCAGGCTATGGGAAACCCGGTGGAATCTATTTTTGATGTCGGGGTTGCCGGCATTCACCGGTTGTTTAACCATAAAAAATTAATCGACCGGGCTTCGGTTCTTGTTGTAGTAGCAGGAATGGAGGGGGCACTTCCCAGCGTGGTTGCCGGGATGGTCAGCAGGCCGGTAATCGCTGTTCCCACAAGCGTAGGCTACGGTGTCAGCCTTGGTGGTTTAACCGCTCTTTTTGCCATGTTGAACAGCTGCAGTTCAAATGTTGCTGTTGTGAATATCGATAACGGATTTGGGGCCGGGTATATGGCTTCTATTATAAATAGAATATAGGAGACCATGGTGGGGAGAATTGTTTTATGAGCACAAACGAAAAATTCTGGATAGGATTTGGCGATATTCATGAAGATCTTTCACTTGTTGATGAAATTCCGGATCTTGCAGATGCAAACGGTGTGATAATCAGCGGTGATATAACCAACAGAGGCGGAATCCGCAGGGCAAGTGAGCTGCTGGAAGTGGTTTTTAAGATAAACCCCAATATCTACGCTCAGATAGGTAATATGGATCGGCCTGAAATCACGTCTTATTTAGATGATAAGGGGTGGAATATTCATGCAAAGGGTAAACAACTCACCGAAGATATCGGTATTATGGGCGTGGGATATTCTACACCGACACCTTTTATGACCCCTTCCGAGGTCCCCGACGCCAGGCTGGCACAGTGGTTAAACCAGGGATATGAACAAATAAAGCATCTGCCGAAACTGATTCTCGTGGCCCATGATCCGCCCTTTGGATCAAAAGCAGCCGATTTGCCTTCCGGAGAAAACGTGGGCAATAGATCAGTGCTGGAATTTATCCAGCGTGTCCAGCCGGATATCTGTTTAACGGGTCATATTCATGAAGCGGAATCCGAAGATTTTATCGGCAAGACAAAAGTGTTGAATCCCGGCATGTTATGCATGGGGGGGTATGTACTTATCCGGCTGAAAGGAGATGAGTTAGAAGCCAATCTCATGTACATATGATGAACAATTGACTATTGACTATTGAAAATTGACATATATAAAGAATCCTATCCCAGAGGATCAGGCTTTGGTTATCCCTGAGGGGATTTGCTTTGTTGGAAGTTCATTGGATTATTGAAATTACAAATATCAAATTACAAATATCAAACAATTTCCAATGACCGAAATTCGAAAATCCAAACAATGTTTCGTCCTGGAAGGTTTTGGTCATTGAATATTGGAATTTGAGACCTGCCCGCTCATGCCTTGCAATGGCAGGCGGGTTAATTTGTAATTTGGTGCTTGGAATTTGTGATTTTAGACACAAAACTCTAAGGCAGAACCATCTATCTCTGACTTGGCCCAGAGGACCAGGTTTTCAATGTAAAAATAAAACCCATCCCCAAATCCGATATATCAGAAATTTTGGGGTTTACTGCTTATAACCGATGGCCCGCAAAAACTCCTTTCGTTCCTTTATATCGTCTTCGGTTTCAATTCCTTTAGAGCGAAACCCGTCAATGACACCGACTATCCCTCGTCCCAGCTCTGTTTCTACAACAAGAACTTCCACAGGATTCGCCGTTGCGCAAATAATTCTGCAGACTTCCGGAACGTTTTTGATCGTATTCAAAACATTGACAGGGAACATGTCTTTCATAAAAATAATGAAACAGTGTCCCGCCGAAAGATTATAGGCATTTTTCTTCGCCAATTCAATTAAATCACTATCTGTTCCGGTATATCTCACCAGGCACGGACCGGAAGATTCACAAAATGCCAGACCGAATTTTGCTCCCGGCACGGTATTAACGATCGCCTCATAGACATCTTCAACCGTTTTGATAAAGTGAGAATGCCCTAAGATCATATTCAAATCATCCGTTTTTTCAATCTTGACCGTTTTTATTTCCATAAGTCCTCCGTTGTTAAAGAAATGTTAGGAACTCGACACATAGGAAGTAGCTTTGAAACCTTTGAGTTTGCCCTGCAGGGGCTGATTTTTTTAAATTTCTTTTACCATATGTCTAATATTTTGCAAACATAAAACCTCCTGTTGGCAAATCATGACAATTCTGGTAACAGTTGAATAAAGATATTTAATAATTATCTGTGGTGAATTTAAATGGCAACCTGGCAGAAGTGATGGCATTGTTTATCTCTCTACTCTGGCATATGAAATGAATGTTTCGCGCTTCCACGCGTCCACATGTCCCCATTGTTATGCCTTCCCTTTCTGATAGTGTTTTAATAGCTTTGATATGAGTTGGTTTGCCGAGCAGTTCTCAATCTCGCTCAGATCATTTAACTTTTTGAAATTCACGGATGAGATTTTCTTGTCCAATATCTTCACCGATCCATCATTCCAGTGGAGAACTTTTCTACCATCGAGGATAAATTTTTCTGGATATTCTTTCACCGCTTTCTTTTTTGCTTCATTCCATGCAGCATTTATATCGCGCGTTGCCGACATGTGGCCTAACAACCCTAAATTCGCCACTACGATTTCTTTGAGATGAGTCGTTCCCGTTGGCAACTGAACGAGAACTTCAAGCATTGCTTTTGATATTTTGCCTTTCGATAGGCCTACAGTCATGCCTGCTCTCCTCATGTCTCCGAACATTTTTTTGCTGAACATTTGAATTTCCTTTGAAAACAAGTTTTACGTAATATTATTCAATCCTTGGCATAACCAACAGGTATAAGTGGCGGGCGAGTACAGCACAGGAAGACCTATAAGGCACTTCAGTAGAAATCAATCAAGATTCATCAAAACCGCAAGATATAGCCAGTCCATCTTCATGCCGTTGTTATCTTTTTTTAGTTGATGATAGCACTTTTAAGCCGCAGCGCCTTTCAATGGGCTGAAAGTCCTTATCATTGTGCAGGAGAGGTATGTCGTTTTCGATGGCAACTGAGGCAATCATACAATCCAGTGGTTTTCGGATTGTGATACCAATTTTACGCAATTTTCTATAAATATCAGCAGATCTTAAAAAAACAGTATATGGCATTGGAAGTAAAACTAAAGTGTTGAATAAGTCTCTTGTTTTTCTGAATTCTGTATCTTGCCGAATGCCTTGAAGTACCTCTGCCAAAATGATACCGCAGATGCAGATGTTTTCTCTACGCTTAATAATGGTTTCCAACGCCATCACATGGGACAACGATCGTGCCGCAAAAAAATCGATCCATACAGTTGTATCGACAAGAATCATCATGTATCACGCCCGCTGCGCCACTCGTTAAGATTGCCCTCCCAATGAACTTTACCTCTTAATTCGAGAATCTTAGTTTGTGATTCATGTCGAAGCAACTCACGTAATGCATGATCGATTAAAGCCCGCTGTGTTTTTATACCGGTCGCTTTGAAGCATTCTTCTACAAGTTTATCATCAAGTACGATATTCGTACGTTTCATAAGGCACCTCCAATTTTGCATACACATTATCATATAAAAGATGTGTATGCAAGCGAAAATATCGTAAAGATAACGTGGTGCTGACCCGGCTGGGGTTGAGCGCCAGCGAAAACCCAGTTGGCGTCCAGCACATGGTTATATGGCATTTATAATTTTGCTTCCAAAGAATGATGTACAATATTATTGCTATTCTTCAAGAATTCAGCGGAATCAAAGCTGAACAATGATAGCCGTTATCATCAAATGCCGACGTCAAGGGCTGACCTAATTCCCTACAATTTATTTCTTTAATCCCTTTTTCCCTATCTAATTTAACCCTTTTTATATCGAAAATTAGTTTGGGTTTACGATTAATTTGAGTCCACGAATAAATCCCTTTGCTCCTTCGGCATCTAATTTTATATCAAGGACATAGGTCTGAGATTTCTTAGGAATTGCGAACCTTATAAAAAAATCTATTGTTTCTTTACTGCGGAGAAGGATGGCTGGCATTCCATAAATTTCCCACATCGAATTGGGTAAATTCATATTAATGTTTGTAGTCCCACGGCCAAGTCCCCATAAATCACTATTAACTGTATATTCCCCAGCTCCTTTATCATCGAGCCGCCTGTGTTTAAATGATTCCGGGAATTTTACTGAACACATAGGCATTTTTAATGACAAATCAGAGTCATTAAAGATCCTAAAGTAGACTTGTTGGTTTTCACCTTCAGGTTTGATTTCTAATTCCTCCACAATTTTGCCACCTTTAGCAAATCCCATTTTAATATTAGGATTTTCTCTCTTCACTAATCTTTTATAATACAGGATAGCAAATGTTGCGCTGATGGCAGCAGCTAATGCACCAATAATTATAATCAAATTCATAATGTTTTCTCCAATCCAATTTATTATATGTATTAGCATGACCCCATCTTTCCTTTGCCTATATTAAAAGTATATATTCCTAAAATATAATATGCGTCATTATCACAGAAGCTTATGATGAATTATGAGAAAGAGGTAACGGGGTCAGGTCTTTTATATAGAACTCTATATAAGAATGAAAATCTAATCATTATTCGACACGCACATAACTTACCATATTCTGTATTTTAAACTACTTGCACTATACAATGGGCATTGTTCAATTTTAAGCCATATAACGCCAAAATCAGCCGCGAGTGTAACGAGTCGGCTGGATTGATTTGTTGGCCGAAAAACACTCTAAAACCCTCTTTGCCGCTTCAGTTCTTCGGAAAAAAGGAGTTCATGAAGCTTGTACGCCGGTACAATGGCAGCAATTCCCATATTTGAAAGTGAAATAGGTGTTTTTTTAGTTTCAATCACCTTTATTTCCTGTGCATCAAGAAAAGTCCCTTGCATAACACCCGCAAGTTTAAGAACAGGTGGTCCAACGACTAAACTTCCTGGCTCACGATCGCTTCCTAAGTAAAAAAAGACTGGTGCCCCGCTATTTCCTCCATATGAAGCAGCCTCAATAAGGTAAAGTGACATTTGTTTACCCTGCCACTCTATTTGTTCATCAGTAACCAAAGCAACCCGACCGAAACGTACGACAGGGTAATTTTTTTCCGAACCAGGGTAAGGCGTGAACAGACCTGTGAAAAAAACGTCAGAACCTTCTCGGATTTTGAGGTTATTGTAATCCTCCCTGGTTGTAACGAATTTGTCGGGAAGGAACTTGAAATCAAATCTCTTTTGATCGGGTAGGTAAGGTATTGCGGCAACGTCAACAGAGGGATCAGTATGAAAAAATACCGTCCGATTGTTGCCTGCAACTTTAATTGGAATTGTGCCCACTTCGGAGCCACCATCCTTCCTATTTACGCGAACATACACTTTGTCGAGAAATTCCGTTGTATCAGGCTTATATAAAACGTGTTTTGCCGTGACAAGATACACGCTGAAGGTTGTTGGCTCAGAGGGGTTCTTTACGCCAACAAAAAAGGCTGTTCCGTTGGGGATTAGCTTTCCTTCCCTTTCTATGAAAACGAAAACGACGACAGATTTGACTTCTGGTGGAATAGGACCTGCCATGGCTTTTCCTCCCCCAAATACGCACTGGAGTAAAAATAAAACGATAATTGTTGATAGTAGCCTGATTTGCATTCTATTCTCCGGCCAACGGGCGCGAGATGAGCTGCACCCCCGCCTTGGGGGAAATGATGACAGCCCCTTTCGCGGTATCGTTGATAATAGGTTATTAAGATTTTTTTTCGTATATCTCGGTAGATCGTTAACGGG
>Ga0114919_10003154_pt1 | contig 13319 bp, 8 predicted proteins | sample BlataG_FD_88682 | JGI IMG/M metagenome (GOLD analysis project Ga0114919, IMG submission 88682) | Deep subsurface microbial communities from Black Sea to uncover new lineages of life (NeLLi) - Black_00105 metaG | ecosystem: Environmental > Aquatic > Marine > Oceanic > Sediment | place: Atlantic... | reverse complement strand
GCGCCTTTGTCAAACCATCGCGCATCCGGGCGATATCATCGCTAGCCTTCGTCGCGGGAATCGATATCGTGGAGACCTACCGCAGGGCTCGCGGGGAGAAAACGGATATGTTGTTTTCTCCAGTGGGCGCTCCAGGTGCAGAAATCTACGGCGGAAGCCTCGATCAGCTCGAACAGATCGGGATCGTGCCGCTCCTGGAGCTCGGCTACAACGGCTCGGGGTCTGTGACGGAAACGGATCCCATACTCGTCTGTGTCATGGATACGGGATTCAGGCTGGATCACGAGGCGCTGGCTCACATCAATGTGGTCGCCCAGTACGATTTCGTTCAAGGGGATACCGTTGTGCGGAACGAGGGTGGCGACTGTTTTGAGCAGGACAGGCACGGCACGATAGTCCTCGGGGCGCTGGCCGGCTATCACGAGGGAGATCTCGTGGGACCGGCGTGGGGAGCCGATTTCCTCCTCGCGAAGACCGAGATCTACTGTATGGAGATCGAGATAGAGGAGGACAACTGGGTCGCCGGAATCGAATGGGCGGACAGCGCAGGCGCTGCAATCCTCTCCAGCTCGCTCGGATATGTCGACTGGTACACGCCGAGTATGCTTGACGGTGATACACCGCTCTGCACGCAGGCCGCCGATATCGCCGCAGCCCATGGAATGGTCGTCGTCACAGCCATGGGAAACGAGGGATCGGCGGGAGACACGACCCTCATCGCACCGGCCGACGGTGACAGCGTGATAGCCGTCGGCGCCGTCGACCGCGACGGTGTCATCGCAAATTTCAGTTCCAGGGGGCCGACGGCCGATGGGAGGATCAAACCGGATCTCGTCGCACTCGGTCTCGGCACCCACACCGTGGACTATCCGACCTTCGATGCTTACGCACGGCACACCGGGACATCGCTCTCTACACCGCTCGTCGCGGGGCTCTGCGCCCAGTTGCTGGAGATCCTGCCCGATCTGACTCCGATGTCCCTGTGGGAGCTTCTCACATCGACCTCATCGAGAAGCGAGAACCCCGATAATGTGTACGGATACGGTCTGCCGGACGGCGTGGCGGCCTCGGGGCTCGACATCGATATTGATCCCGCAACAATTGTTCTGGGTGGCGCATACCCGAATCCATTCAGATCCCGCACGAGCTTCGATCTCGAGGTTCCACCGGGCGAGCCGGTGACGGTCCGCATCTTCGACTGCAGGGGGGCCCTCGTCAGGGAATTGGTGGCCAACTCAACCCTCGTGCGGGGCAGTACACTCGCCTGGGACGGGATCAACTCCGAGGGGCTGAGTGTCACGACAGGCGTCTACTTCGTGCGGTTCTCGGCCAGGGATTTCGATAGGACGATCAAGGTGCTGCTCATCCGCTGACGACCGCCATGATCTAAGTAACAACAATCATTACAAGAGCTTAAAATCACGAAACGGTGTGCTTTGCTTGGCCCTGAGTACCGATTATTGCCTTGCCAATACGAACCGCTTACGCTATACATGTTTGTAAAGGCCACCTTCGGCCTGTTAGTGAATACATAACACACTGATATTGTTTCATATAGGAGGTTGTTTTGGCAAAGAGATTCGTCTATTTCTTTGGCGGCGGGAAGGCCGACGGGAAGTCTGAGATGCGTGATCTCCTCGGCGGCAAGGGAGCCAACCTGGCCGAGATGACCAACATCGGCATACCGGTTCCGGCCGGATTCACGATTTCGACCGATGTCCTAGCCCACCTCTACGAGCACGGGGGGAGTTATCCCGAGAGCCTCGAACGGGAGATCGACGAGGCGCTGGGGAATATAGAGAAGGTGATGGGCTCCAGATTCGGGGACCTGAAGGATCCCCTGCTGCTCTCGATCAGGTCGGGGGCCCGCGTGAGCATGCCCGGGATGATGGACACGGTGCTCAACCTGGGATTGAACGGGGAGACGGTCGGAGGGCTTGCCGAGAAGGCGCAGGATCGACGCTTTGCCTATGACTGTTACCGCCGGTTCATACAGATGTACGGCGATGTCGTGATGGGTCTCGGGCCTGAAGAGAAGGACGATATCGATCCCTTCGAGGAGATACTCTCTGGAAAGAAGGAGGAGGTCGGGGCCGAGAGGGATATCGATCTCGGGATCGAGGATCTCGAGGACCTCGTTTCCAGGTACAAGGAAATGATAGAGAGGCGGACGGGGGAACGGTTCCCGGACGATCCGAGGGAACAGCTCTGGAACGCCGTCGGCGCCGTCTTCAATTCATGGAACAACGACCGGGCCATCGCCTACCGCAGGCTCAACAACATCCCGGATGAATGGGGCACCGCGGTCAATGTCCAATCGATGGTGTACGGCAACCTGGGGGATGATTCCGGAACGGGAGTCGCCTTTACGAGGAATCCCGCTACGGGTGAGGATGTCTTCTACGGCGAGTATCTCATGAAGGCTCAGGGTGAGGATGTCGTGGCGGGTATCCGCACGCCCCAACCGATCAACAAGCTCCAAAAGGGTGAGAGCGATCTGCAATCCCTCGAGGAGGAGATGCCGGAGATCTACAGGGCGCTCGAGGAGATCAGAAAGAAGCTGGAAGACCATTACGGCGACATGCAGGATCTCGAATTCACGATACAGAACGGCCGGCTCTGGATTCTTCAGACACGGGCCGGCAAGCGGACCGGTTTCGCCGCCGTCAGGATGGCCGTCGATATGGTGCGGGAGGGAAGGATCTCGAAGGAGGAGGGGATCGGCAGGATCGATCCCGAGCAGTTGAACCAGCTCCTGCGTCCGATCTTCGATCCGGAGGAGAAGCAGAGATCGGTCTCCGAGGGCAGGCTCCTGGCGAAGGGCATCAATGCGGGACCCGGCGCGGCGACCGGCAGGGTCGTGTTCAATGCCGCCGATTCGGAGGAATGGGCCGCCCGGGGGGAAGAGGTCATCCTGGTCAGGATAGAGACGAGCCCGGAAGATATCAGGGGAATGAGCGTAGCGTCAGGCATTCTGACATCCGCCGGAGGGTCGACGTCGCACGCCGCCCTCGTTGCGAGACAAATGGGCAAGACCTGCGTCGTCGGCGCCAATGATCTCAAGATCGATTACAAGAAACGAACCCTCGAGGTGGATGGAAAGATAATCAAGGAGGGCGATAATATCTCGATAGACGGGATCACGGGAGAGGTTATCGAGGGAAGTATCTCGACGCGCCCCTCAGAGGTGCTCCAGGTGTTGTTCGAGGGCACGCTCGCGAGAGAGGACTCGAGTATCTTCAGAGATTTCGAGGAGCTCATGTCCTGGGCGTCCGCGATAAAGACGATGGGCGTCCGCGCAAATGCCGACCGTCCCGATCAGGCCACAAAGGCCGTGCTCTTCGGGGCGGAGGGAATAGGTCTCTGCAGGACCGAGCACATGTTCTTCGAGGGCGAGCGGATCGATACGGTGAGGGAGATGATTCTGGCCTCGAGCGAGGAGATGCGAAGAGCCGCCCTCGCGAAACTGCTTCCCATGCAGAGGGAGGACTTCAAGGGCATATTCGAGGCGATGGGTGACCGCCCCGTAACGGTACGGACGCTCGATCCGCCCCTGCACGAATTCCTGCCGCACGATGAAGAGGAGATCACGGATCTCGCTTCCAAGATGGGCATCGAGAGGTCGCAACTCGTAGAGAAGATCGCATCCCTGAAAGAGGTCAACCCCATGCTCGGATTCAGGGGCTGCAGGCTCGGTATCGTATATCCCGAGATCACCGAAATGCAGGTGAGAGCCATATTCGAGGCGGCATGCGAACTCGCCGCCGAGGGCAAGAAGCCGAAACCCGAGATCATGATACCGCTGGTCGGAGACGTGCGTGAGCTGGAGCTACAGGCCGGGGTCGTGAGGCGCGTTGCGGGGGAGGTACGAAAGGAGACCGGCGTAGAGATAGATTTTCTCGTCGGAACGATGATCGAGATCCCACGGGCCGCCGTAACGGCCGACCGGATAGCCGCCACGGCGGAGTTCTTCTCGTTCGGCACGAACGATCTGACACAGACGACATTCGGCGTTTCACGGGACGATGTGGGAAAGTTCCTCAGGGACTACCTCGAGAAGGGTGTATGGGCGAGTGATCCATTCCAAAAGCTGGACCAAGAGGGGGTGGGCGAGCTCATAGAGATCGGCGTCAGGAAAGGACGGGAGGCGAAAACCGGCCTGAAGATCGGTATCTGCGGCGAACATGCGGGCGAACCTGCGTCGATCATGTTCTGCCATCGGCAGGGATTCGACTATGTGAGCTGTTCTCCATTTAGGGTTCCGATCGCCATACTGGCGGCCGCCCGGGCGGCGATGCGGAAAGAATGACACCGCCTGGCGGGGTAACATGTTGTCGGGAGCGGAGGATCATTGGAATCGGCATTCCGGAAGTTGCAGCACCATCTGAACGAGTCGAAGAGGATATACGGTCATTCCGCAGCTCTGCGCAGATCGATATATCTCTTCGCCGCCGCGAGTATATTCGTCCTCACCGCCTTCACCTCCCTGCTCTACCTCCGTGAGGGGATAGATCTCTCGCTCGAACTCTTTTTCTGGACAATGCCCGCCATAATCGCCTTTTGCGCCTTCACATTCGTCAATCTGCCCTTTCTCCGGGATGGTGATGGAAGGCTACCTGAGAAATTGCAGGCGGCGAACAAGTTCACGGCGATCCGCATCTTTCTCGTCCCCGTCGTATTCATCCTTTTGCTGCGGGGGCGGGCGACTCTTGGGGTAATACTCTATATGGTTGCAATTTTTACAGATGTCGTGGACGGGCACCTTGCACGAAGACTGCATCAGGGTTCGCTGATGGGTACGATGCTCGATCCTGTGGGCGATAACATGCTCACTCTGGCACTTTTCTTGTTTCTATTCCTGCAGGGAACCGTTCCATTCTGGTTGTTTGCCCTGCTCGTCGTAAGGTATCTGCAGTTCTTCATCGGGTTTGCCCTTCTCGCCCTGCTCGATGCGGTGCCGCGGCTGAGGGCGACGATAGCGGGCAAGGTCGTCGGTGCCGTTCAGGCGATCGGAATACTGGTACTGCTCGCCGATACCCTGTTCAGACTACCGGTGTCTTTCGAGGGACTTCGCATATACGTGTTCGTCGTGCTGGGTGCGGCGTTCTCGTTCGTCATGGCATCCCAGACAGTCATAGGCTGGAGGGCCTTGATGAGAAAATATTGACAAGAGGAGGTATCTCATGGATCTGGGAGGAAACCTTTCCGTTCTCGACCCGCCGTCGATCTTTCAACTGCTCAACATGTCCGCGATGACGGGTGAGCTCAAGTTCGTGACCGCCGACAGTGTCGCGAGCTTCTATTTCAGGGACGGCGAACTGATATACGCGACGAGCGACAAGAACAAGAAGAAACTCGGTGCGTTTCTCATCGAGAAGGGCTGCATATCGGAGGAGCAGCTGTACGAGGCGCTCAAGGGATTCTGGCTCAATCAGGGGAACAGGCGAATCGGCAATATAATGATAGAGAAAGGATTCCTCGAGAAGGAAGCTCTCATAGAGGTGATACAGGAACAGATCAAGGAAGTCGTCTATGCAGTGCTTTCCTGGACCGAGGGGCAGTTCATCTTCTTTCGGGGTGTACAGCCGAGGGATGAAGACATTCTGCTCGATGTCAAGATGGATCATCTCATCCTCGAGGGTCTGAAGAGGCTCGACGAATCGAAGGAGACCTAGAAGGGCGGCGGGAATCGAGCCTGTCCGTTACGATCATGACAGGGAGATATTCGGAGGGCCTTAAACCGACATTCTCTCCTTCACAGGAGAAACATTACGGCATGAAAAGGATCCTGCTGCTCCATGCATTTCTTATCGCAATACTGTTTCCGGCCGATCTATACGCGCACTTCGAACGGGCCGCGATCGGGACGCGCTCCATCGCCCTGGGGGGGATGTTCATCCCTCTGGGAGACGATCCGTCCACACTCTTTGCGAATGCGGGCGGTCTCGTCACGATCGAATCACCGACCCTCTACGGTGAATTCGCCGAATCACCCGGCTCACACTATGGAAAGGAATCGAGGATAGCCGTCGTTTATCCATTCTCTCGGTTCACGGCCGGAACCGGATGGTACCGCCGGGGAATCGAGGAGGGTGGATACGAGGACCTGATCGTTGCCGGGATTGCAACAACATTGATCACCAACACGCAGGGCTCATTCCTTTCGGTGGGTGCCGCTGCCAAGATCGGCAGGATTTCCTATGAAGCCTCCTGCGATTGCGCCGGGAACGGCACATCAGAGACCGAGACCGCATTCGATCTCGGAGTCATGTTCAGGCCGCTTCCCGTCATCTCGATCGCCTATTCCCTCTCCAATGCAAGGGATTACGATTTCGGCCCTCCGGGCGAGGAGGAGACCTGGGAACGCGCCCAGCGGTGGGGTGTCGCCTATTTTTGGGAGGAGAGGGTTACATTAGGGTATGAACATGAGCGCACCGGCGCACGCACCGTTCACCACTACGGATTCTCGGTGCGTACCTCGACGCCGGTCGAACTACTCGCCGGATTTTCCGACGAGCGGGTATATGGGGGTATCAGGTGGGTCGGCGAGCGCGTACGTTTCGCGGCCTCCTTCGGTCCGGAGGGCGATGAAGGGATTCATGCAAGTGGTTCCGTCGAGATCCGTCTCAGGTTCAGCGCTGAAGAGTAAACGGTTTCACCGCATATGGAGGTGCCCCGGCATGTCGTCGCGAATTCTCGTCCTACTGCTGTTCGCGGCGGCGATCCCTGAGGCGGTGTCCGCAGCGCCCGACAGCGTCGGAACGGCAGCGACCCGGAATGCGCGGGACAGCTCGTTTGTTTTCCGGTACGGAGTTCTCTACGAGAGCCGCATCGATCTCGAGCGTTCCTCCGGCTCCTTTCCCTGGAACGATCCCGAATCGGAGTCACACCTGAGCGACAGGCTGTCGCTTATGACATCGATCGCATTGCCGATGGGCTCCGAATTCTTTATCAAGGGGGCCACGGGCGCACGCGCTGTGGACCGGCCCTTCTACCGCGAGCGGTTCATGCTCGACCAGGGGCATATTTCTTTTGAACAGGCGGCGATCGGCCTCGAGGGGAGGCTGTTTCTCCGAGAACGAATCTACCGCTCGGGATTTCGACTGCTGCCGCTCGTCACGGCTGACCGTCCCTTCACCTCGGCAAGGGGCGAAGGGCTCTTGCTCGAAGTGGAGCGATGGGGCATTCTCGGCGTGCGGTATATCGAGTCGGCCCTTCGTGATGATCCTCGAATCGATGATTACGGCGGATTGCCTCTCTTCTCCGGCGGGGCGGATCTGTTACGGCACCTCGAGGCCGGTATCTCCGGATATCGCGGGCTGCGGCTCGAGTTTGCCGCTTCGCAGATCCGGTCGATCGACTACGGAGATGTCGTCATGTTCGCCTCCGGCTTCGGTCTCGAGCTGCTCGGGCTGAGACTCGACATCGAGCTGGCGCGAAGCATCGAGGGGAATTGGGAGGATGCGCGTCACAGCCGGCTTTTCGAGTTCGATGTCGATCGGCTCGAATCGGGGAATGCGAGCGCCATGTTCGGGGAGCATGTCGCGTTCTCGGGCGAGCTCGACGGGCTCGTCTATCGCTCGCGGTCACTGGGAACCCTTCGCATCCTGCCCGGGTACCGGTATTGCGGAAAGGGTTTCACCAATCCGGCGGGTGAGACTGCGAACGCTCTCGTCGAATCATACCTTACCACCTGGTGGACCCACCCGGAGCTCGATCTGCTCGTTTCGATCGGCGCGATGGATCGGTATGAAATGTTGAATGGAAGCGAACGCAGGCTTCTCGAGGGATACGCAAGGATGCGGCTCAGGGGAGGTTTCGCCGCGCGCGGCGGGATTCTGTACGAGATCGATCGTGATCCCTCGCTACTGTTATCGCTCGCGGACGAGAACAGCAGATACAGGCTGGCCACCTCGGCCCGCATCGACGATGCGGGCGGCGAAAACTACTTCAGTTTTCTCGTGGAGGGGGCGCTGAACTTGACCGGTTCGGTCTCGGTACGGAGCACGCTTCTCCTCGTGAGATCGACGGAGAGCTTCTACAATCTCGGTTTCGAGTTCAGGCCCTCTCAGAAATTCCTGCTGAATCTGGGATTTGGGTCGTTCAGGCCGTTCGATGAAGAGGTTTCGTTCCAATACGATGAGCTGATCGAATCGCCGATGAAGGATCGTATGGTCACCGTTTCGACCCGTGTATGGTTCGGAGAGTTATGAGCAGAGCTTTGACCTCTATATCGGTTATCGGGCTGGTACTGGCTGTCTCCGCCGGGATCGCCGAAGGCTCCGTCCATATCGAGGACGAGGAGGCCGTCTTCCTCCTGAGAGCCCCCTATGCGGAACGGGTCTATGTCGTTGGGGACTTCAACGGCTGGAATCCGACTATTGACCGGTTGATAGATGTAGAGGGACGTTTCGAGATTCGACTCTATCTCTTGTCCGGACGTTACCGCTACCGGTTCATCGTGGACGGGGATTCGATATCCGACCCGGATAATTCCGCTCTCGATGCCGACGGAAACTCTGTCTTTCATCTCGTCGAAACACCCGCCGGGCTTGCGATAACCATGGGTGAAGTCACGGAAACGGCCGAAGGAGTAACGGATGAGCTCTCACTGCTCACGGAGCTCAGCGCCGTGACGGGAGCCTACCGGGACGCCGTTCATGCCATGGCCCGGATCGAGGGAGGGAGTGGGGATAGGATCGATGCACGGCTTACGGTAGGTTACGAGGTCACGATCCGCGATGACGAGATAAAAAGCGGGACCGCGTTGTTCACGCAGGCGGCCGGAATCTACAACTTCGAGAGGGGGCGGCTCGAGGCCTTCACCAGGGAGGCCGACCTCGATTTCTATGACCCGGTTTCACTGTTCGGCCGCGCCGGGATCTACCGGTATCCTCTCGGCTCTCTCTGCAGAGGGCTCCTCTACGAGGGACGCATGCCGCTCGGTGTCGAGGGCAAGGTGTTCTACGCAGGCAGGCTCGGAGGCCCCGCAGGTGGATTCGAACCGATAGAGGCGCCGCCGGCCAATACCCTGTTCGACGGACGTGAAAAGACCGATTCCGACATCATGGGGCTCAAGCTGGGCAGTAAATTGTGGAGGACGAGATTCGCCTATCTCATGCGCAGCGACAAGAGGCCGTACTCGTCTTCCTGGACGATGCCGGGCTCGCCGGAGGTCTCATATACCGGCTACGAGAAGGTCCGAGTGGATGGATTCGTGCTTTCCCTCGAAGGTGACAGATCTGTGACGATCGAATCCGAGTTACTGTTCGGCAAGAGCCGCTTCTCGTCGCTCGAGATCTTTCCCGTAGGGGAAAGCTGCTTCGCGGAACCGTACGAATCGGAATGGGACTGGGAGAAGGGACTCCGGTTCCATACGGGCGTCCGGGTCAGCGGTGAGAAAGGCGGATTTCTCGTCTCGATCGATCGAACGATGCTGGACGGGGATCCGGCCCTCAGGGAGGGAAGGGGGCGCGGCGAGAGGGCGGTTGTACGATGCGCATTCGATATTCTTTTTCCCTTCGGGTATGTCTATGCGCGGGGGACGGTCGAACGGTACAGCTCAGAAAACGGGGGAGATGTGTTCTGGCTACAGAACAGGAACCTCTTTCTGGACGGCGATGAGATCACGATCGGCAGGCTTCCCTTCATGGAATCGAGCGATCTCTACGAAGTGGAGATCCTCTTCGTGCAGCCCATGGGCGCTGAACCCTATAGGCCGGGGATCACGGGCGGCCCAGGCGATGGGGCCATCGAAACTCATTTCGAACCGTTCGCTCTTCCGCTCATCGTATCATTCGTAGAGAGGGGGGAGCGTGGGGGCGGTAGGGCCAGGGAGCTGCGGTTTTCCAAGGGAGCGGACCTGCACGATCTGATACGGTTTTTCGTCGATGCACGGTACATCTCGTACAGCATCGAGGGATGGAACGGGGAGCATGATTTTCTCGATCTGTTCGTCGCGTTGCGGGGAAGGATCAGGGAGGGTTCATGGATCAGCCTCGGAATAGGTGTGAACCCCTCTCTGTTCGACGGCCGGCTGTACCGCCACACCGGTTACGGCAGGGAGCGGTATCTCGTGGAGTCGGGCGTGCTGGAGGCCTTCTCCCCCCGGGAGGAGTTGCTCGGCGCCCTCGAGGAAGCGGAGCGGGCGCTCTCTGAGGAGTGGTCGATAACGTTTGAAGCATTCGTGCGATTCTGGTAAGGTTCTACGAGGGTGGAAGAGATGATCCCCGGCCGGGCGAGTGAGGAGTCCGGCGGGAGCCGGCCCTCGTATGTTATGGCGGTTTCTCTTAATAATATGAAACGAACGGCGTTATGTATCCTCGGTTTCTCACTGATCGTTTCCTGCGGAGGTTTCCTGGAGCGGGCCGTCCGCTCGCCCGTCATCGAGGAGGGCGGTGTGATCTTTCGCTTCCGCAGCCCGGCCGCCCGGACGGTGCAGATCGCGGGAGACTGGCAGGGTAACAATTGGGGGCGGGGTGATGCCGAGGCGGGCGAGGTGCTCGTCGGTCTCATGGAACGGAGCGGACGAGAGGGAATATGGGAAATCACCGTTGTTCTGAAACCGGGCAGGTACAGATACCGTTTCATCATCGATGAGATGAAGCATGATCTCGATCCGGACAACCCGCGGGTTGTCGACGACGGAATGGGAGGGAGGGCTAATCTTCTAATTGTGCCATGATAACAAAAAAACCGAGTAGACGGTTCCTATTGTTGCTTGCCGTTCTCGCTTCGACGGTCGTCGCCGGATGCGGCACACCGATGCCGGGGATGGATCCGAGCCTGGGGAGCGGTCCGGAAGTGACAGAAGGCGGGGTGCTGTTCACCTACTACGATACGAAAGCCTCCAGGGTCAATATCGTCGGTGATTTCAACAACTGGTCAATGACTGCCGATCCGATGTACGACAGGGAGGGTGACGGCGGGTGGACCATACGGCTACCGCTGGGACCGGGCCGCTACGAGTACAAGTTTCTGGTCGACGGGACGAAGTGGATCCCCGACCCTGCGAATCAGGACACCGCAGGCGATGGTTTCGGCGGGCTGAATTCGATCGTCATCGTCGAGTAGCGATCGGGACTGGTGTGCTTCACCGACTGGCGGTATCGGACCACCCACCGGCGGTGCGGTGGTGTTCAAGTGGCAAAGAGTCATTTCCATCCTTTAACATTTTTTATTTCATACTGTTATAGAATCGCTCATTGTTGCAATTTGCTCGCGGGTGTGCTAATTTTAATATCGACAATCTGGGTGCGGTTGGGACGACCGCGCTCGGGAGGGGGTGGAACCCCAGGGCTGGCACTCTGAGGAGGCCGCGGTAGCGGCCGCAGGACAGCGCATAACCCCTTGTATGAATAAGTGTTACGGAAGTCGGGTTGGCATCGGGACGCAAGGGGAGCTATTGGAAACAGAGCCGCACTGACCTCACGATTCTCAAGGAACAGTTCTCCAAGCGCTGTACGGTCTCTTGGCATGTACCTTGCCTGTTTAATGGTGAAATATGCTGTATTTAGCAACGACATACGTTCTTGGCGGCGGATTTCGGAAGATCGCGGCATTCGGGCTGATCCTCCTCTCTGTCATCCTCTGGGCGGCGGATGCCCACGCGACACCCGGCTCCGGATCGGCCGTGATCATGCCCTCATCCGATGTCCCGGCCGGTTCGACGGGAACCTGGACAATTCGGTATACCGCCGAGGAGGTCTTCGTCTCGGGGGTTGTCGAGGTTCTCGTACCCGCCGGTTGGACGGACCCACAGATCGGAAGCTCCTCCTCCGGTGGATACGTCGCCGTTTCCACGACAGGCACACCGGGCAGCCCCTTCGTAGAGATCGCCGGGAAACTGATACGTGTGCGTATACAGTCGATGGAGATCGGCGGCACGGTCGATATCGTATACGGAGACGTGTCGGGCGATCCGGGAGGGGCCGCCACCGCACAGACTGCCGTTGCGGATAACGTTATATTCGACGTCGCCTCGAATCCGCTCGCCCCGTCCTCCTCAGCCCTCACCGGTGGTTCCCCCTCGGTCGACGTGGTTGCGGCCGCGATCTCGAGGCTCGTCTTCACGACGTCCCCCCGCACATTCACCGCGGGACAGGAGAGCGACGTGATGCGCATCAGGTCGGAGGACGAATACGGTAACCCTGATACGGTGGCGGCGGACCAGGATATCCATCTCACATCGACATCGGGCTCCGGCCTCTTCTCTCATCTGGGCGGTGCAGGCTTCATCGCCACCGACACGGTGACTATTCTGGCCGGGACCGACACGGTCTCATTCTACTACCGTGACCAGCTGGCCGGGACTCCCACTATCACAGCCGGCGCGGTTGGTCAGGGTTGGAGCGACGCCGTCCAGCAGGCAACCGTCGATGAAGCGGGTCCCTTCAAGCTCGTTGTTGAACCGCAGGATACAAACGCGGTCGCCGGCGATTTCGTGCGGTTCAGGATCGGCGTCCAGGATCAGTACGGAAACAACAGCCCTGTCGCGGACACACAGACGATCACACTCTTTCCGGGCGGAGGCCATTTCTACGATAAGGACGATCACGGCATCCAGATCGGTCAGATCGTCATCGCGGCCGGCACCTACGCCGTTGAAGTGGATTACATGCATACCGAGATGGATACAGATTTCGGGTATTTGCTCGGGTTTCTCGATATGGACGGGGTTCCGCCCGGGCTCGAGGCTGCGACGACGACGATCTACATCGAATCCTCCTCCTCCGATCCGGCCGAGAGCGGGGTATCGGGTGACAAGGGCACGGTGACAGCGGACGGCCTTGACGAGCTCGAGGTGACGGTGACGGTTCGGGACGCTTACGGCAACCCGGTGAGTGGGAGCACGGTGGTTCTGGAGTCGACCGGTACAGGGAACAGTTTCACGCAGCCTGCCACAGTGACGGGCTCGGACGGTCGGGCGGTCGGCCATGTACGTTCGACTGTGGCGGAGCAGAAGACGGTGAGTGCGCGTATAGACGGTAGCCTCGCCGACAGCACCCTGACGGTCGACTTCGTTCCTGGGGCTGTGAGTTTGTCTGAGAGCGGGATCTCCGGTGACAAGGGCACGGTGACAGCCGACGGCATTGACGAGCTCGAGGTGACGGTGACGGTTCGGGACGCCTACGGCAATCCGGTGGGTGGGAGCACGGTGGTTCTGGAGGCGAACGGTACGGGGAACACTTTCACGCAGCCTGCCACGGTGACGGGCTCGGACGGTCGGGCGGTCGGCTATGTTCGTTCGACGGTTGCCGAGGAGAAGGTGGTACGTGCGCTGATAAACGGTGTACAGGCGGTGGACACCCTGACGATCG
>Ga0114919_10003153_pt1 | contig 13319 bp, 8 predicted proteins | sample BlataG_FD_88682 | JGI IMG/M metagenome (GOLD analysis project Ga0114919, IMG submission 88682) | Deep subsurface microbial communities from Black Sea to uncover new lineages of life (NeLLi) - Black_00105 metaG | ecosystem: Environmental > Aquatic > Marine > Oceanic > Sediment | place: Atlantic... | reverse complement strand
CGCATCTCGCCGTTCGATTCCAACCCCCGCCCCCATACGAGTTTCGCCGCGGTGTGGATCTACCGCGCCATCGACGACACCATCGAGATCGAGATCGAAGAGAAGGACGTACGCATCGACACCTATCGGGCGTCAGGCGCCGGTGGGCAGCACGTCAACACCACCGACAGTGCCGTCCGGCTTACGCACGAGCCGACGGGCATCGTGGTTCAATGTCAGAACGAGCGATCTCAGCATAAGAACCGGGCGACGGCCTGGGCCATGCTCCGTGCGCGGCTCTACGAGGCCGAGCTCAAGCGCCGCGAAGAGGAAGCGCTCGCCACCGCGGCCTCGAAATCGGAAATCGGCTGGGGCCACCAAATCCGGTCTTACGTGCTCCAGCCCTATCAGCTGGTGAAGGATCTGCGCACGGGTGCCGAAAGCACCAATCCGACCGCGGTGCTCGACGGGGACATTGACGCTTTCATTGAGGCCGCGCTTGCGGAACGAATCCACGCGGACACCACGGGCTGATAGGCCGAAGGGCCGGTGAGCCGTCGCGGGTCCGCGTGATCGTAGTCCGGGTTAGCCGCTATTCCGCGGCGAACGGATTTCCCTCGGCCTTCTCGGCGCGCGGGGCGGGGCTCTGCACGTCGGCCATCGGATCGTCGGACCGGCGCGACTTCCCTTCGAAATACGCACCCTGCTCGATGGCGAGGCTCTGATGGAAGATGTCGCCCTCGACGTGGGACTGTGATTGCAGGGTCACCCGCAGGCCCCGGATCGAGCCCATGACCTTGCCGCGCACCACCACATCCTCGGCGATGACCGATCCCTGAACCTTGGATTTGTCGCCAAGCAGCAGGGACCCGCAATGAATATCCCCCTGGATCTCGCCGTCGACCTGGATCTCGCCCTTTGACGTGACGTTGCCGTTGATCGTGAGATCCTCGCCGATGATGGAAGGCACCATCTTGCTGGCACTGGCGCTCGGGCTCGGGCCTTTGTTGTAGGTGGCGGGCCGTTCAGTAAACGGCGATGACTTGGTCTCTGAGTTGCTGCTGCTAGGCCGCTCACCCAACTTGGTGACAGTCTCTGCAGACTCAGGCTTCTTCGTAAACATACGTGGGTACCTCTCCATCCGAAACGAGTGACGCAGCGCGAAACGTAACTCGGCACCGGGTCCCGCGACATGTGACAGCCAAACCGTCGAATTGGATTGTCGCTAACCCCCAGCGCCCAACTCCTAGCCGAGACAATATCGTCTCGGTCGGGCCTTGTCATGGGGTTCTCGCGGCGCGGTTGCGCCCGCGGCTGGACCCGGATTTCCGGCTTGAATCGCCTTGGTTTAGCCGATTTTGGTGCCTCATATACAAAGTGGCCTTAGCCTCGCGCTGTGCGCCGTGGTAACGGAGGCGAAGGCGATTGTTTGGGGGGTGCCGATCAGTGACCATAAGCGGACCGGGGCTCGCGGGTGTAACCTAGTGGCGAGGCCCGTTGTTTTGCCTGGTGACGCGCCCTCAACGGTGGAGTGAGGTCTTTGGCCAAAGCTTTTGGGGCCTGTGACTGAATGGATGAACCGATCACAGGGGCCTTGGCCAAGCTGACCGCTGATAGCGGTAGAGCCATTCGCGCCATACCCGGCCGCGGCCGGGAGCTGGTCAAGCGCGTTCCCCCGCCGGTGCAGATTCAGCTCGCCAAGCTTTCCACCAGCAGCGCCCATGTCTGTCGGGAAATCTTCGCCGGCATCCTTGTCGTGGGCCTCATTGTCATTGTGCTGGGCTATGGGCGCCTGGCGCGCGGTCCGATTTCTCTCCCTGGTCTGGTTCCGCCAATCGAAGCGGCGATCAACGACCAGCTCTCCGGTCTGCATGTGAAGATCGACGACGCCGTCCTACAGCGCAGCAAGGATGGGCCCGGCGTGGTCTTCCGCCTGCGCAATATTCGTCTCATCGACGAGGACGGGGAGACCGTGGCGCAAGCCCCGCTCGCCGCCATTGGCATGAGCGGCGCAGGCCTTCTGAGCGGCCGCTTCGCGCCGGGCAGCGTCGACTTCATCGGCCCCCGGCTTCTGATGACCTACAAGTCGGGTCAGGGCCTGTCGCTCGCCTTCTCCAAGCCGGGCGAGGACAGTGATGCCCTGATGCGCGGCGCGCTCTCCGAGGATGCGTCTTCCAGCGATGCCGTAAAACAAGCCGCTCCCGAAGCGATGCCGGAGGCAGGCACGCGAAAGTTCAACCTCACGAACACGGTGAATGAGGTGTTCGAGCGCGCCCGGCGCGGCGACACCTCGTATCTCAACCGCTTCGGGTTCAAAAACGCGATCGTCGTTCTCCACCAGGATGGGGTCCAGACGCTTTGGCAAGTGCCAGACTTCGCCATCGACCTCGATCATCGTGACAAGCGCAGCACCATTATCGGACAGGCCAATGTCGCATCCAGCCGGGGCGACTGGCAGCTCGAGATCCGCACCAAGCAGCACGCCAGAGGGAACACGCTCGGGATCACCGCGCTGATCGAGAATCTGGTGCCGTCGGGCATCGCGGGCAACTTTCCCAGCGTTGGCATTCTTAAAGCCCTCGACATGGCGGTCGACGGCGAGAGCTCTGTGAAGCTGTCCAAGTCCGGTGACTTCTTGTCGGGCGAGGCCAGGGTCAGATTAGCGCCGGGTCAGATCACGCCGCCTTGGGATCGCGATACTCCGATCCGCATTGACCACGGCGATTTCGCCGTGCGCTATCTGGAGGACAAGGACATCGTGGAAATTGCGCCCTCCACGATTCAATGGGGCAAGAGCCGGGCGACCTTCAGCGGCACCTTCCGCCCCGTGCGCGATGCGGCAAACAAGGTGACCTTGTGGAACTTCGACCTGAAGGCCGACGACACGGTCCTTGCCGTTGAGGAGTTCGATCTTGGCCCAACCAAGGTCGATACCTGGTCGGCGCAAGGAAGCCTGTCTCCCAAGGACGGAAGCTTCAGACTCACAAGCTTCGTCATCCGCGCCGGCGATGCGCAGATTGCGGTGTCGGGCAGTGTGATCGACGGGCCGGGATCGCCCGCCGTCAAACTCGCCGGAAGGGTCAGCCCGATGCCGGTGGATACGCTCAAGCAGCTCTGGCCGAAATTCTTGGCGGGCAAGGCGCGCCAATGGGTCTTGGAACGCGTTGCCGGCGGTCAGGTCCTCGGCGGGGCGTTCAACGTGGCGCTGCCCGCAGGCGCGCTTGAGGCGATCGAGCAAGGCGGCGACGCGCCGGACGGCGCGGTCGATGTCGAGCTCAACTTCACCGGCACGAGCATCACTTACATTCCGGAGATGCCGCCGGTGAAAACCGGGGACGCAAAACTGACGGTCACGGGCACAGAATTCACCGTCGATATCCCCGCCGGCAAGATCGTCGTCGCGGACGGCAAAGAGGTCACGCTCAGCGAGGGGCGCTTCTTCATTCCGGACCTTCGCGAGGATCCGCAGCAGGGCATCATCACCTACCGCGCCGCCGCCACCACGCCCACGGTCATGCAGCTCCTCGACCATAAGCCGCTGGGCTACATCACGGAGGTTGGCCTGAAGCCCGACTTCCTCGGTGGCAGCGCCACCGGCGAGTTCACCTTGGCCATGCCGCTTAAGGCCGAGCTCGACTTCGCGGAGATCAAGATGAGCGGCTTGGCGCGGCTCGAGGACGCCATTGCCCCCAATCTCGTGGGCGATCTGGGCGTCGAGGGCGGGGCGCTCGACGTCGAGCTCTCCGAAGAGGGGGTCAGCGCCACCGGCGAGATCAAGGTCAAGGACGTGCCGGCCAATATCCACTGGCAGCGCGTCTTCTATGCGCCGGACGAGCAGCAGCCGCCGATCAGCGTCTCCGCGACGCTGGACTCGGCCTTGCGCGAGCAGCTCGGCATCAAGGTCAATCATCTGGTCAAGGGGCCGACGCCGGTCATCCTGTATGTGAAGGGATTGGGTGAGGGGACTCAAACCATGAGCATGGAGGCCGATCTCACTGAGGCCCAGCTCCTCTTTGGCGCCATGGGCTGGACCAAGCCGAAAGGTCAGGTCGCCAAGGTCAGTTTCGATGTTACGCAGGCCGCCGACGGCGCGACGAATCTCGACAACTTCAAGATCGTCGGTAACGACATCGGCGTCTACGGCAAGATCGCGCTCGATCCCGAGCAGCATCTCAAGAGCTTCTACTTCTCGGATTTCTCGGTGAGCCCGCAGACCCATGTCGAGATCACCGCCAAGGTCCGCGACGACCAGGTGCTCGAGGTTCATGCCGAAGGCCCGAGCTATGACGGCAGGCAATTCTTCCGCTCGCTGTTCTCCGCAGGCCAACTCGTCGAGGACGGCTCCGCCGAGCCGCCCGATCCATTTGGCATCGATTTCACCGCGAAGATCGGCCAAGTCCACGGCTTCTACGATACGACCGCGACCGATTTTGACGTCATGCTCAAGAAGCGTAACGGCAAGCTGGTGGCGTTGAAAGGTCAGGGCAAGCTGAACGGCAAGAAGGCCGCGGGCGTCGAGCTGAAAAACATGAAAGGCGCGCGCATCCTCAAGGCCGAGGCGCTGGATGCCGGCGCCGCCTTCCGCCTGATCGGTTTTTACCGCAGCATCGAAGGCGGCGAGGCGTCGCTCCAAGTCAACATGGACGCGGGCGGTGCCGGCAAGAAGTCCGGCACGCTATGGGCGCGTGATTTCGACGTGGTGGGCGATTCCGTGGTCGCGAACGTTCTGACCGATCCAAACACGGTCGCCGTCCTAGGGGACAACAAGCAGCCGATTGCCCGCTCGCGGATCGCCTTCAAGAGGCTTCGCGCGCCCTTCGTGGTGGGCGCCGGCAAGTTTCGCCTGCGCGACGCCTACATCAACGGACCCCAGCTCGGCGCCACCATGCGCGGCACCGTGGACTTCAAATCCCAAACGGTCCAGCTCGGCGGCACCTATATCCCGCTCTACGGGTTGAACTCGGCGCTCGGCGCCATTCCCATTCTCGGAAGGGTGCTGGTCGGCCGCAAAGGAGAAGGCGTGGTCGGCATCACGTTCGCCATCAAGGGCAAGCTCGACGACCCCACGGTGCTGGTCAACCCGATGTCGGTGATGGCGCCCGGCATCTTCCGGCAAATTTTCGATTTCACGGGCACCGTGCCTGAGGGCGCGGCCGCCACGGCCGGCGGCACCGACTATGACGTGCCGCAGCCCTACCGCCACCGTTAACTCAGACAGGCCGGATCAGCGCGTGGCGCTTCTTGCCGAGCGACAGCTTGATCACGCCGTCCGCGGTCACATCCGACAAGGTCAGGATTTGCCGCTCATCGCTGACCGGCACGTCGTTGACCCGAAGCCCACCGCCCTTGACCTGGCGCCGCGCCTCGCCCGTCGACCTGACGAAGCCGACCTGGACATTGGCGCTCAGCACGCCCACGCCTAGTTCAAGGTCGGCGCGTGGGATCTCGAAGGTCGGCAGGCTCGCCGCGACTTGACCTTCCTCGAATGTGGTCCGGGCCGTCTCCGCCGCGCGGTCGGCTGCGTCGCGCCCATGCACCAGCGCGGTCGCTTCAGTGGCGAGAATCTTTTTCGCCTCGTTGAGCTCGGCACCTTCGAGGGTCGCGAGCTTGCCGAGCTCCTCGAGCGGCAGCTCCGTGAATAACTTGAGGAAGCGCGGCACGTCGGCATCCTCGGTGTTCCGCCAGAATTGCCAATAGTCGTAAGGGGACAGCATGTCGGGGTTGAGCCACACCGCACCGGCCGCAGTCTTGCCCATCTTGGCGCCAGCGGATGTGGTGAGAAGCGGGGTCGTCAGCCCGAACAGCTCTACGCTCTCGGTGCGGCGGCCGAGCTCGATGCCGGTGACGATATTGCCCCATTGGTCGGAGCCGCCCATCTGCAGCCGGCAGCCTTCGCGCCGATAAAGCTCCACGAAGTCATAGGCCTGCAGCACCATGTAGTTGAATTCGATGAAGCTGAGATTCTGCTCGCGCTCGAGCCTCAGCTTCACGGAGTCCTGGCTCAGCATGCGATTGACGCTGAAACGGCGCCCGTAGTCGCGCAGGAATTCGATATAGTTCAGCTCACCGAGCCAGTCGGCGTTGTTGACCAGCAGGGCTTCCGTGCCGCCATGGCCGAAGCTCAGGAACTTGGAGAACACCGACTCGATACCGGCGATGTTGGCGCCGATCTCGGTGTCGGTCAGAAGCTTGCGCGCCTCGTCCTTGCCGGAGGGATCGCCGACCTTGGTCGTGCCGCCGCCGATCAACACAATCGGGCGGTGGCCCGTCTGCTGCAGCTTGCGCAGCAGCATGATGCTCACGAGATTGCCCACATGCAGGCTCGGCGCCGTGCAGTCGAAGCCGATATAGCCGGTGATTGTCTCCGACCGCGCGAGCTTATCGAGCGCGGTCTCGTCGGTGCACTGGTGGATGTAGCCCCTGGTCTTGAGCTCGTGCAGGAAGTCCGATGTGACGGTGCTCATGGCGTGGCCGCTGGAAGTCTAATGTCGCGTTCGCCTTGAGCCTCTATCAGGTTTGAGGGGCGAATACCAAACCCGTCATGCAAGCGGCGAGGGGAGCGTGACCTAAGCGGCCGACTCTTTCCGCTTCTTCTGTTTGCCGAGACGCTTGTCGAGATAGCCGTCGACCACGCCCATGAGACCTTCCATGCGCTCCTCGAAAAAGTGGTTGGCGTCGGGCACCGTGGCGTGATCGATGACGATGCCCTTTTGCGTCTTCAGACGATCCACGAGCCCGCGGACCGATTCCGTTGGGACGACTCGGTCTTTCGCGCCGTTGACCATGAGCCCCGAGGACGGGCAGGGGGCCAGAAACGTGAAGTCGTACAGGTTCGCAGGCGGGGCCACCGAAATAAAGCCCTCGACTTCGGGGCGCCGCATCAAAAGCTGCATCGCGATCCAGGCGCCGAACGAGACGCCGCAGATCCAGCAGGAATGGGCATCGGGGTTGTAGGCCTGGAGCCAATCGAGCGCCGTGGCCGCGTCGGCGAGCTCGCCGGGGCCGTTATCGAACAAGCCTTCGCTGCGCCCAACGCCGCGGAAATTGAAACGAAGCACCGAAAAGCCGCGTTTCTGGAACGCGTAGTACAGGTGATACACGACCTGATTGTTCATCGTGCCGCCGAACTGCGGGTGCGGATGCAGAATCAGGGCAACCGGCGAGTTCGGTGTGGGCTGGTGATGGTAGCGGGCTTCGATCCGACCGCTGGGGCCGCTAATATTGACTTCAGGCATGAACGATGGGCCTCAACAGAAAAGTTGGTTTGTTCGACGAACGATCTGCGCGTTTTGGGTGTGCGTCTCTATATGGGGCGTTGAACCGGGCATACCAAGCAAGGCCGCAAACCTTGACTCCGCCGCCTCGGACTCCTATACAGCAAGAGATTAGAATTGTTCCAAAAAAGACCGGTCCAAATCAGCTGGGCGCTTGGAACGGTCCATCGTTAGGCCGCGCTTCATAGCACGTGCTCCGGGGGCAGGTGCAAGCGTTAACCGGCGGCACTTGGCCGCGAGCTTCGCCACAGCATGAATCAGCGTTCATATCTTGATTATAATGCCACCGCGCCCCTCCGTGCCGAAGTGCGCGAGGCGGTCGTCGCGGCGCTCTCGTTAGAGGGCAACCCGTCTTCGGTCCATGAAGAGGGCCGTGCAGCCCGTGCGGCGGTCGAGGACGCCCGGGCCAAGGTGGCGGCGCTGGTCGGGGCCCGGCCCGAGGACGTGATCTTTACCAGCGGCGGCACGGAGGCCAACGCGCAGGCGCTCTCAGCGCCGGCGGGTGAGGACTCCTGGCACTGCTATCTCTCGGCGATCGAGCATCCTTCCGTGTTGTCCGGCGGCCGCTTTCATCCCGAGACCACCACCATCATCATCCCCGTCACCCCGGACGGCATTGTCGATCTCGGCGTGCTGGCGGCCAAGCTCGAGAAGCATAAGCCCGGCGGCTGGCGCCCCCTGGTCTCGCTGATGGCCGCCAACAACGAGACCGGCGCCATTCAGCCTGTCGCCGAGGCCGCAGCGGTCGTCCACGAGGCCGGCGGGGTTCTGCATAGCGATACGGTTCAGGCGGCAGGCCGCATCCCCCTTGATATCGCGGCGCTGGGCGCCGACATGATGACCTTGTCGGCCCACAAGATCGGCGGACCGAAAGGGGTCGGCGCACTCGTCCTCGCTGAGGGCGTGGGCGTCGAAGCCCTGATCAGAGGTGGCGGCCAAGAGCGCCGCCGCCGTGCCGGCACGGAGAACGTCTCAGGCATTGTCGGTTTTGGCGTCGCGGCGGAATTGGCCGCGGCCGAGCTTCCGCACATGGACCGGATCGCCAAGCTCCGGGATGCCTTGGAAGAGGGCGTGCGCAAAATCGCCGCCGATGCGGTGATCCTGTCCGCTTCCGTGCCGCGGCTGCCCAACACCGCCTGTATCGCCGTCCCCGGTGTGAAAGCCGAGACGCTGGTGATCGGGCTCGATCTGGCCGGGGTCGCGGTGAGCGCAGGCAGCGCCTGCTCCTCCGGCAAGGTCGAGGCGTCACACGTGCTGGCCGCCATGGGCGTGGCGCCGGAGATCGCCCAGGGCGCGGTCCGGGTAAGCCTTGGATTTGGCAGTGAGAATACCGATATCCAGAGGTGTATGGGTGCCTTTGGCGACCTGGTGAAGCGCCTCAAAAGAGATGCTCAAGAAGCGGCCTAAGGGGCTGCGAAACAATAGGAATTTGGGAAAGTAGCCATGCCAGCAGTGCAAGAGACCGTCGAACGCGTCAAAGAGATCGAGGTCGACAAGTACAAATACGGCTTCTTCACCGACATTGAATCGGTCAAGGCCCCGAAAGGCCTGAACGAGGACATCGTCCGCTTCATCTCGGCCAAGAAAGACGAGCCTGAGTGGCTGCGCGACTGGCGGCTGGAGGCCTATCGACGCTGGCGGACCATGCAGGAGCCGGCTTGGGCCAACGTCCAGTATCCGAAGATCGACTTCGAGGATCTCTATTACTATGCCGCGCCCAAGAGCACTGAGGGCCCGAAGAGCCTCGCGGACGTCGATCCCGAGCTGCTCAAGACCTACGAGAAGCTCGGCATCCCGCTGAAAGAGCAGGAGGTGCTGGCCGGTGTGCAGGGCGCGCCCAAGGTCGCGGTCGATGCTGTGTTCGATAGCGTGTCGGTGGTCACCACCTTCAAGGAAGAGCTGGCCAAGGCCGGCGTCATCTTCTGCTCCATCTCGGAGGCCGTGAAGAACCATCCCGAGCTCGTGAAGAAATATCTGGGCTCCGTGGTGCCGGCGACCGACAATTTTTACGCCACGCTCAATTCGGCGGTGTTCTCCGACGGCTCGTTCGTCTACGTGCCTGAAGGCGTGCGCTGCCCGATGGAGCTCTCCACCTATTTCCGCATCAATGCCGAGAACACCGGACAGTTCGAACGCACGCTCATCATCGCCGAGAAGGGCTCCTATGTGAGCTATCTCGAAGGCTGCACCGCACCCATGCGCGACGAGAACCAGCTGCATGCCGCCGTGGTCGAGCTTGTGGCGCTCGAAGACGCCGAGATCAAATACTCGACGGTGCAGAACTGGTATCCGGGCGACGCGAAGGGGAAGGGCGGGGTCTACAACTTCGTCACCAAGCGCGGCGATTGCCGGGGTGACCGTTCCAAGATCTCCTGGACGCAGGTCGAGACCGGCTCCGCCATCACGTGGAAGTACCCGTCCTGCATCCTGCGCGGCGACGGCTCACGCGGCGAGTTCTACTCGATCGCCATCTCCAACGGCTATCAGCAGGTCGATAGCGGCACAAAGATGATCCATCTGGGCAAGGACACCTCCAGCCGCATCATCTCCAAGGGCATCGCCGCCGGCTATTCGAACAACACCTATCGCGGGCTTGTCTCGGCGCATCGCAAGGCCACGAACGCGCGGAACTTCACCTGCTGTGACTCGTTGCTCATAGGCGACAAATGCGGCGCACACACCGTGCCCTATATCGAGGCGAAGAACGCGTCCGCGACCTTCGAGCACGAGGCGACCACCTCGAAGATTTCCGACGACCAGCTGTTCTACTGCCTGAGCCGCGGATTGTCCGAGGAGGAAGCCGTCGCGCTGATCGTCAACGGCTTCGTCCGCGACGTGCTGCAGCAACTGCCCATGGAGTTCATGGCCGAGACCCAGAAGCTCATCTCGATCAGCCTCGAAGGCTCGGTGGGCTAACCGGCGCAAACAGATTCAAGACCAAAGAGTTGGAAAGACGAATTCATGCTTGAGATCAAAAACCTCCACGCCAATGTCGCGGGCAACGAGATTCTAAAAGGCCTCGACCTCACTCTGCCAGCGGGCGAGGTGCACGCCATTATGGGCCCGAACGGCTCCGGCAAGTCGACGCTCGCTTATGTGCTGGCCGGCAAGGAAGACTATGAGGTCACCGAAGGCTCCATCACCTTCAAGGGCAAGGATTTGCTCGAGATGGACCCGTCCGAGCGCGCCATCGCCGGCGTGTTCCTCGCGTTCCAGTATCCAATGGAGATTCCCGGCGTCGCCACCATGACCTTCCTGCGCAGCGCCGTGAACGCGGTGCGCAAGGCGCGCGGCGAAGAGGAACTGTCCACGCCGGACTTCCTGCGCGAGGCCAAGGCGAAGGCGAAGGACCTCAAGATCGACGTCGAGATGCTGCGCCGCCCGCTCAATGTCGGGTTTTCCGGCGGCGAGAAGAAGCGCAACGAGATCCTGCAAATGGCGCTGCTCGAGCCCGGACTTTGCGTGCTCGACGAGACCGATTCCGGCCTCGACATCGATGCGCTGCGGATCGTCGCCGACGGCGTGAACGGCCTGCGCTCCAAGGAGCGCGCCATGCTCGTCATCACCCATTATCAACGCCTGCTCGACTACATCGTGCCGGACAAAGTGCATGTGATGTCCGCAGGCCGTATCGCGCGCTCTGGCGGGCCTGAGCTTGCGCACGAGCTCGAGAAATCCGGCTACGCCGAGTTCGGCGGCGAAGCCACGGCCGCGTGAGGGGAGAATCTATGGACTTGTCTGTCCAACAGTTCCGGAGCAAGGCCGAGCAGGACCTGCTCGATCTCTACACCAAGGCCGCCAAGGCGCTGCCGGGCGCGGGCAACCCCTTTGTCGCGGACTTGCGTGAGAAGGCCATCAAGATCTATGGCAGCCTCGGCCTGCCCCATCGCCGCATCGAGGCCTGGAAATACACCGATTTGCGCGCGCGTCTCGAAGAGGTGCCCCCGCTGATCGCAGCCCTTGGCGCGGTCGCCGGCGAGGCGGAGCTTGAGACGGCGCTCGGCAAGCCGCTTGCGGCATTTCCCGCCTACCGGCTCGTGCTCGTCGAAGGCGAGCTGCGCGTCGATCTGTCGGATATGTCGGCCCTGCGGGATGCCGGCGTCGAAATCGGCTCGTTGTCCCACCTGCTGGAGATGCCGCCCGAGTGGCTGAAAGCGACCCTCGGCCAAGTCAATCCGCGCGAGGACGACGCCATTCTGGCGCTGAATACCGCGTTGATGACGGGTGGTGTCGCGGTGCGGCTGCCCGAAGGGCTGACGCTCGAAAAGCCGATTCACATCGTCCATCTCGACGGCACCGGCGCGCCCGCGCTTGTGGTCACGCGCAACGTGATCGTGGCCGAGGAGGGCGCGTCCGCCATGGTGCTTGAGAGCTTCGGCAGCCTCGGGCTGCCAGGCCTGCTGCGCAACGCCGTCACCGAGGTGAAGGTCGGCGACAAGGGCGCGATTCAACATATCAAGGTGCAGCGCGAAGCCGTTGAAACGATTCACCTCAATGTGTGGTCGGCCAATCTCGGCACGGACGCCCGCTATGACGCTTTCCAGCTCTCGACCGGCGCGAGCCTGGCCCGCAACCAGCTCTATGTGTGCTTCGACGGAGAGGGCTCGGCCACAGACGTTTCCGGCGCCACGCTGGGCCGCGGCAAGCAGCATTGCGATACGACACTGATTGTCGAGCATCGCGTGCCGCGTTGCGAGAGCCGCGAGCTGTTCAAGCTGGTGCTGGATGACGACGCTCGCGGCATCTTCCAGGGCAAGGTCGTTGTCTTGCCTGACGCGCAGAAGACCGACGGCAAGCAGATGGCGCAGGCTCTACTTCTGTCCGAGACGGCCGAGTTCGATTCAAAGCCCGAGCTCGAGATCTTCGCCGACGACGTGGTCTGCGGCCATGGCGCGACCTCGGGGCAGATCGACGAAGATTTACTGTTCTATCTGGAGTCACGCGGTCTCCCGGAGCCGGAAGCGCGCGCGCTGCTCATCCAGGCTTTTATCGGCGAAGCGTTTCAGGTCGTAGACAACGAGACTCTGCAAGATGCCTTCGCCGCAGCGTCCGCCGACTGGCTCGGCGTGCGAACGGGGTAGGAGAGAAGGCCGATGACCATCATCACACCATCGGCCAAAGGCGCTCGCGCCAAAGATATCCGCGCCATGGATGCGCCTTTCGATGTCGAGGCCGTCCGCGCCGACTTTCCCATCCTGTCTGAGACGGTCCATGGCAAGCCGCTGACCTACCTAGATAATGGCGCCTCGGCCCAGAAGCCGCAGGCTGTCATCGACGCGGTCTCAAACGCCTACGAGCATGAAAACGCCAACGTCCATCGCGGGCTCCATCATCTGTCGAATCTCGCCACCGCGAATTTCGAGGCGGCGCGCGGGAAGGTGAGGGCGTTTCTCAATGCGCGGGCCGATGAGGAGATCATTTTCACCCGCAACGCCACCGAGGCGATCAACCTCGTGGCCTCGTCGTTTGGGCGGCCCCGCATCGGTGCGGGCGATGAGATCCTGCTCACCATCATGGAGCACCACTCCAATATCGTGCCGTGGCATTTCATTCGCGAGCGGCAAGGCGCGGTCCTGAAATGGGCGCCGGTATCGGAGGAGGGCGAGTTTCTGCTCGATGAATTCGAGAAGCTCATCACGCCGCGCACAAAGATGATCGCGGTCACTCAGATGTCGAATGTGCTCGGCACCATCGTGCCGGTGAAGGAAATCGTCCGCATCGCCCATGCCCACGGCATCCCGGTGCTGGTGGACGGCGCTCAGGGTGCCGTGCATATGCCCGTCGACGTGCAGGATCTCGATTGCGACTTCTACGCCTTCACCGGGCACAAACTTTACGGCCCGACAGGCATCGGCGTGCTCTACGGCAAGAAGGAGCTGCTGGAGGAGATGCCGCCTTATCAGGGCGGCGGCGAGATGATCGGCTATGTCACCACCGATGAGATCACCTACGGCAAACCGCCGCACCGCTTCGAGGCGGGCACCCCCGCCATCGTCCAAGCCATTGGGCTCGGGGCCGCCATTGACTATGTCGAGGGGGTCGGGCGCGAGGCTATCGCCGCCCATG
>Ga0114919_10003152_pt1 | contig 13320 bp, 10 predicted proteins | sample BlataG_FD_88682 | JGI IMG/M metagenome (GOLD analysis project Ga0114919, IMG submission 88682) | Deep subsurface microbial communities from Black Sea to uncover new lineages of life (NeLLi) - Black_00105 metaG | ecosystem: Environmental > Aquatic > Marine > Oceanic > Sediment | place: Atlantic... | reverse complement strand
GAAGCGCAGCGCACAGGCAGTGAACGCAGGCCAGGAGGGCCGGAGTGAACGTCAAGCGAGAGGGCATTGGGCAACCCCGACCGGCGGTGGCCTTCCGGTTTCACGAAAAGCACCCACATCGTGTGGGTCTTTTCTTGGCGGGCCTCCGCCCGCTGGTGCTCATGGGCGGCATCCTGCCGCCGGGTGGTGGTCGCACGGGGAATCCGCTAGGCGGAAGCACTGACGCGGAGGAGGGAGGGGTTGCCCAAGGTCCTCGAGCGTGCTCTGGAAGCAAGCGCAGCCCGGAGGGCGAAGCGCAGCGCACAGGCAGTGAACGCAGGCCAGGAGGGCCGGAGTGAACGTCAAGCGAGAGGGCATTGGGCAACCCCGACCGGCGGTGGCCTTCCGGTACGGTCGCTGCGTTCACCGATCGAGTGGAATCACCCGATCGCAAAGGGCCGTCAACGGCCCGGCCGTCGACGCCGTCATCAACAGCGTGACTCCCTGTTGGCGAACCGCTGCCAGCAGGTCGGCCAACGACTGCTGCTCGGCCTCGGTAAGCCCGGCCTCGGGCTCATCGAGCAGCAGCAGCCGGGGGCCGATCGCCAAGGCCCGGGCAAGCTCGAGCCGCCGTCGTTTTGCTGGTGACAACTCTCCCGCCAACTGCTGCCGCTGGCCATCGAGTCCGACGAACACGAGCACATCCGCTGACCGATTGGGAGCGCTGGATGACCACCAGTTCCGCCAGCCTCCGGAGGCAGCAGCCTGTTCTGCGGCAACCAGCACGTTCTCTTCGACTGTCATCGCCGGAAAGATCCGAGGCTGCCGGAACGTACGAGCGACGCCCCCGCGGGCGGCGACCTGTGGCGACCGTCGGCCCTGTTGCCAAATGGCTAATGCCATAGCGATGCCGAGCACCATGCCAACTGTCAGAGCTGTCCAGCCCCGCAACCTGACTGTCCGCTTGCCAGCAGCAAGTCGGTCGAGCGTTGCCGCGTCAAGCGGCAACAGCCGGCGGGGCTCGTTGGCATCGCCCACCAAATCACTCAAATCGGGCACTGTCGCTGGCCCAATGCGGCGGGCAGTCACCGCTGCCTGCAGCTGATTTCGGAGTTCGCGGGCCTCAGCCAGCTCGCGGCGAACTGCCAGAACCTCACGGCCATCGGGCGTGACAATCCGCCAGTGGTCGGCGAGCGGGTCAATTGCGAGCTCCGACCGAAAATAACTGCGCAGACGACTCGCAAAGGTTACCGGTGTAAAGGGCTCATCGACTGCCAGACCGCGTTTCACGACCGCCAGCCAGAGGCTATCAACGTCGACTGCTACAGCTGCAGCCAGCAGCCCGATGAGCAAGCCGCTGGTCAGGACCAGCCAAAAAGTCGCCGCCGTGAACGATTGTTTGAGCCGGTGGCCGTCGAGCCGCACCGAACCCGCACTGGCAGCCCGGATGCCACCAATGCAGTCGAGAATTGCTGCCTTCCCATTGTGTCCAGGGCCCAGCAGAGCGACGGCCTCTCCCTCCGAGACATCGAATTCAAGCTGTTGCACCGGGACGGTCGAACCAATGTTGACTGTCAGCCGATCGACATCGAGCAGGGGGATGTCAGCGGATGCCGCGGCACCACGACGACGGAAACCTGGCTGCCAGCGGCTCATTGACGGGCCTCCCGCAGTTCGGCAACCAAACGGTCGGAGGGCAGAAGTCCTTCTGGCCGGAATCGCATCATCACGATCAGGGCAAGACCGACCAGTGCCAGCCGCCAACTGCCCACCGTGAGCGGGCCGGCGGCTGAGGCTGCTGGCTGCAGTTGCTGCAGCCAGGCATCAGCGGCGGGGATCACGACGATGTCGAGCCCGAAGAGGATGCCGACGCCAAGCAGTGTTCCCGGCAGGCTGCCAAGCCCGCCCAGCATGACCGCACAGAGAATTGCGACCGATCGTCCGAAGCCATAGGTGTCGGGATCGCCGGTCGTGCCTAAATTGGCCGCCGACAGGCAGCCAGCCAGGCCGGTAATCGCGGCGGCAATGGCAAAGGCCGACAGCCGGACGCGGGTGCCAGAAACCCCAATCGTGGCGGCCGCAATTGGATCCTCCCGAAAGGCGATCCATGACCGACCGATCGATGACCGCTCCAAGCGGCGGAGTATCAACACCACCGCAAGGAGACTGGCGACCGCCAGGTAATAGAACCAGTGGGGATCAATCACAAACGCCCGACCAAGGTCGATGCCGGCCAGCGTCAGTCCTGCTCCCGGCGGTGGAACCGGGCTGAGACCCTGCATGCCGCCGGAGATCTGCTCGAGGTTCCCCAACATGGCGCGGACTACTTCGCCGAAGCCAAGCGTCACGACGGCAAGCGATTCACCCCTGAGGCGAAGCGTGGCCGCAGCCAGCAGAACGCTGATGGCAGCCGTGATGAGCACACTGCAGCACAGGGCCGGCAGAAAGCCGATTTCCAGCGGGTTGGTCGGCACGGTCAGGATAGCCAGCACGATGCCACCTAGCCCCATGAATGCAGCGATCCCAAGATGGAGCAGACCGGTGGAACCAACAACGACATTCAGGCCGAGCGCGGCGATGCAGAGGATCAGTACCGAGGTCAGCGGCCCCCCGACACCGCCAAAGGCGTCAGCCAGCGGCCAAGGCGCGAGAGCCAGAAGCCCGAAGATCGGCACCTCCCAGTGGCGGGCCAGCCAGTGCGACAACCGAGATTGACGTGGCCAACCAGCTCTCATCTCGCTCTCCCCGCTACCGCTGGCCGGCCGAAGAGCCCCTGGGGTCGAAACGCCAGGACAAGCATTAGCATCAGAAAGACCGTCGCGACAGCCCAGCGGGGGCCAACGATGGCAACTGAAGCTGCCCGCACCACGCCGACCAGCAGTCCACCAACAATTGCCCCCGGCACACTGCCGATCCCGCCCAAGACGGCCGCCGACAGGGCGTAAAGTCCCGTCTGATAGCCAAGCTGATAATTGATGGTGGTGGCATGGATGCCGGTCGCCACACTCGCCAGCCCACCAAGGAAGCCGCCCAGAAAGAACGTTGCCGTAATAAATCGTTCAGGGCCGCTCGTCCGACTGGCCACCCGAGCAACAGCGGCGACCGACCGGAGCGAACGACCGAAGCCGGTTCGTCGCAACAGCACCACCAGGCCGCCGAATGCAGGCAACACGATCGCCAATACCAGCAAGTCACCCAGCGGAAGCCAGTTGCCTACGGCTTGCCGATCGCCGGTGGGCAGCACCTCGGGAAAGGCCTGATCGGTTGGGCCAATCCAGAGGAGGCCGATGTTCATCAAGATGAACGACACGCCAACAGCCGAGACCAGCGGCGCTATCGGGGGCGCCTGCCGCAGGGGCCGGTAGATGACCCGGTCGATGAGGACGTTGAGGCTGCCACAAAACAGCCCGCAGCAAAGTGCGACAGTTACGATCAGCAGGCCGCCGGCCACCGGGTCCAGCGGCAGTGGTCCCGCCAAGGCCAAGAGCGTCACCGCCAGACAGCCCCCCAACATCACCACATCACCATGGGCAAAGTGGATCAGACCGACCGTGCCGTAGACCAGCGTATAGCCAACGGCGATCAGGCCCAGAAAGCCGCCGCTAGTCAAGCCGATCAGACACTGATGGAGGAGGGTGGCAAGGTTCACGCTGGGAGGAACGCTGGGAAAGTATGGACTGGGACGGCAATTCGATCCTGCGAGTCTTACCCACCACCCGGCTCGCCGCCCATGCCAGTTGCTGAAATCATCTCTTCATGAACGAATCGACCGTTCCGGACAACACTTACCGACAGCTCCCGCAGCGTCGTATCGCCGTTGGCGTCGACACTCCAGCGGCCGAGAACGCCGTCATAGTCGACAGTCGCCAAGGCGGCTGTGGTAATGATTCGACGGTTCCGGCTGCCAGCCGCCGCGATCGCCCGCAGCACAACGCCTGCCGCTTCATACCCACAAAAGGCAGCGGGCTCGGGGGAGTTGCCGAACCGCTGGCGATAGGCGGCAGCGAAGGCAGCCCCGCGGGCAGTGGGACGGTCGGGGGAGGGACCGCCGAAGGTGGCAAAGCACCGACCCTCGACCGCCGCTGGGCCAGCGGCATCAATGAAGGCCTGATTCAGGCAGCCGTCTGGGACAAGCAGCACTGCCTCGCACCCAGTTGCAGCCAGGTCCCGGGCAAGCTGGCCGCCCTTGGTCTGCGTGCTCCCCCCAAAGTAGACAATATCTGGGTCTGCCGCCGTGATGGAGGCAACGAAGGAACGAAACTCAGCCGCCTGTGGGTCGATTGATTCGTGCAGGAGCAGGGTCATACCATGCTGCCGGCAACGATCGGCAAACATGCTGGCGACGCCGCGGCCATACACCCCGCCGTCATCGACCACACAGACCCGGCGGAGGCCGCGGCCGAACGCCCAGTCTGCAGCCAGCGGCCCCTGCACATCGTCTGCGGGAATCACCCGGATGAAGTTTAGCCGGCCAGAGGGGCGATAGATTGCCGGCTCACCTGGCTGCCCGAGACCCGGTTTGGTCAGGCCCACAGCGGTGTTGGCTGGTGAAACCATCAGCAGGTCCGCATAATTGAGGATTGGCAGTGAGACCCGGGCCGCTGCCGAGTTGAGTGTTCCAATAACTGCCACGACATTTGGGTCGTGGACCGCCCGCCGGGCATTGGCCGCTTCGCCTTCGCTGGTCCAGCGCCCCGTCGCAACTGAGGCGTTGTCGAGGTCGAGATATTGCACCTCCAACAATCCGGCTCGGCCACCAGCCTCGTCAATGGCCAGCCGAATGCCCCGAACAATCGCCTCACTCGTCTGTCGCGCTGGTCCAGTCCGCGGCAGACTGGAAACGATCACCACCTTTTCGAGCGATGTCGGCTGACAGCCGACGAGTAGACTGCCGACCAGCAGAAAGAAGGCGGCCAAGCTTCGCGTCACGGCAAACCGCATCGGCCACACGGGATCTCCTTCGTACCTTTGCAGTGAACGCTCTTTCGTCATCGGTCAGGCCATCTGTTTTTCGCTGACATTGTCTTTCACCCACTTCATCGCTGTCCCGATCTTTTCACCAGTCGCCAGGCCCGGTGAATTCGAGTGTTGCGAAAGTCCTCAGGAATTGTCTGCCGGGTGATCTCTCGCATGGCGTACCGCTGGGCCAGCCGTTCATCGTCGAGTTTGAAGCGGCGGAAGTTGGTCGAGAAGTAGACCACTCCGTCAGCTGAGAGATTGTCAGCCACCAGTTCGAGGAGGTCGGCATGGTCCCGCTGCACGTCCCAGTCATTCGCCACCTTGGCCGATCGTGAATAGGTGGGGGGGTCGACCACGACCAAATCGAAAGGAGAGTCACCTCGCCGGAACCGATGCTCGAGATAGGCCCGAGCATCATCCCGCACAAGGTCATGCCGGCGGCGGTCGGTGAAGCCATTGGCGGTCAGGTTTCGCCGGGTCCAGTCGAGATAGGTGTTGGAAAGGTCGAGACTGGCCGTTGCAGCCGCGTTACCAGCAGCAGCAGCCACCGAGAAGCTGACGGTGTAGCAGAAGAGATTGAGCAGCCGGCGGCCGGCTGCTTCGCTCCGTACAAGTGCCCGGGTGGGCCGATGATCGAGAAACAGACCGGTGTCGAGGTAGTCAGAGAGGTTCACCTCAAACCGCAGGTCACCCTCAGCGACGGTGAACGTCGCCTGCCGGTCATCGACTTTCTCGTACTGCCCACCCGCCCGTTGCCGGCGACGGGTTTTGAGAAAGACCCGGTCGGCCGCCACGCCCACCTCTAGGGCAGCCGCCTCAACCATCCGGTCGAGCCAGACATCATGCTCGATCGCCGTGCGGTCATGGGGCCGCTCGTACTCAGCAGCGTGGAGATGGTCACCATAGCGGTCGATCACCAGCGGTATCTCAGGAATGTCGCGGTCGTAGAGCCGGTAGGCCTCGATCCCCTGCCGGCGAGCCCACCGGCCCAGATGCCTGGCCCGCTTCGCCAGCCGCCGCCGAAAGTCCCCCAGCTGATCGGCAACCGTACGACTCACTGGTGGATGATCGCCTGGCTGGGGAACTGCAACCGGCGTTCCCCCCTGCTCTGCCTCGATCGGTTGCTGCTGCGGCTCAACCCGCTGCCGTACGAACAGTTCGACGAGCCGGCAGTCGATTGGGCCATTGGCCAGCGGCAGCCGTCGATGCGGCTTGAGGCCGATCGCCTTGGCCGTGGTTGCCGGAGCCAGCACTGCCGCTCGCCAGCCGCCGCAGTGAAGCTTCAGCCAGTCACCCAGCCGGCGGAAGATGGCTGCCGCCCGAGCCACGGGCAGCCGTTCGCCGTAGGGCGGATTGGTCACCACGAGCCCCGGCTCAGTTCCCGGCGCAACCTCTTCAAAATGTCGCTGTTCAATCGTGATGAACTCACTCAGCCCGGCAGCCGCTGCCGATTCCCCGGCGGCAGCGACCGCAGCCGGGTCGAGGTCGCTGGCGTGAAAGCAGCCAGAAGGCTGACACACCCGAGCCTCAAGCTCAGCCACAATCCGGGCCGCTAACTGCCGGTCGCAGTCGGCAAAGCGAAAGAAGCCGTGCCCCTTGCGGCGGGCCCGCGGGAGGCCGGGAGCGATGCCGGCAGCCTGCGTGGCAGCCTCGATGACCAGCGTGCCGGAGCCGCAGAACGGATCAAGGATCGGCTCGCCCGGCTGCCAGCCAGCCAGCCCGAGGATGCCGGCGGCGAGCACCTCCGACAGCGGCGCCTCAACCTTGCCCTGCCGCCAGCCCCGCTGATGCAGCGACTGGCCCGCCGCATCACGGAACAAGGTAGCGGTGCCGCCGGACAGATGCAGGGCCAGCCGCAGGCTCGCCCCGTGCAATTGCACGTTCGGCCGCCGACCGGTCGCCGCCCGCAGCCGGTCGACCACGGCATCCTTGACCACTTGAGCAGCGTAAAGCGAATGGCTGACAAAGCTGTCGTGCACCACCGCATCGACCCGCAGGGTCTGGGTCGGCTTGAGCTGGGCCGGCCAATCGATGGAGGCCACAGCACGATAGAGCGAATCGGGCGAGTCGACCGCGAACCGTCCCAGCGGCTCAAGCACGCGGATCGCGGTGCGGCTTTCGAGGACCGACCGATAGAGCGTTTCAGTACTGCCCGAAAACTCAACGGTGCGGCGGCCCACCCGGAGCTCCGTTGCCCCCAGCGACTCAAGTTCAGCCGCCAGCAGCCACTCCAACCCGTCAAGGGTGCGGGCAGTCAGCCGCGGCGGCTCGTCTGCTGCGGCGGGCAGCAACGGTCGTGGTGGCGGAGGCTGATCAGGAAAAGCAGGCATATTCGCCTCGCGGTTGTCCACTCCCTCGACTCACCAGCTGGCCGCGGAATCTCATCGCTCACTAGCGGCGGCTCCGACAAAGCGATCTTGCATCGCCTGCACCGTCAGCGGTTCGTGCCGCAAGGCCTCCATCGCCCTCACGCAGGCCTCAGCGGCCGGCAGCGTCGTGATGCAGGGCACGCCGTAGAGGACGCTCGCCGCCCGAATGCGGCCCTCGTCAGTGCGGGCGCCTTTACCGCGGGGCGTGTTGAAAATGAGTTGCACCCGGCCATCGATCAGGTAATCAATCAGATTCGGGTGACCTTCCTGGAGCTTTTTCACTGGCTCCACCGGCACCCCCGCCTCGCTGAGCGCTCTGGCCGTCCCCGACGTGGCGATCAGACGAAAGCCAAGTTCAACCAATCGCCGGGCCACCCCGACCATCGCCTGCTTAGCCGGATCACTGGCGACGCTTAGAAAGATCGTCCCCGACTCCGGCAGCACAGTGCCAGCGGCAAGTTGCCCCTTGGCAAAGGCGATGCTGAAGTTATCGCTCACGCCCATCACCTCACCGGTACTCCGCATTTCCGGCCCCAAGGCGATATCGACCCCAGCGAATTTCACGAATGGAAAGACACTTTCTTTCACGCTTACATGAGATGGCAACGGATCGGCAGTGACGCCCTGCTCAGCCAGACTCTGCCCGGCCATCACCTTGACGGCGATCTTGGCCACTGGCACACCGGTCGCTTTGGCCACGAAGGGAACGGTCCGGCTAGCCCGCGGATTGACCTCAATCACATAGAGGGTCGGCCCAGCCTCCTCCCGCTTAACTGCGAACTGAACGTTCATCAGCCCGACAACCCCAAGGCTCTTCGCCAGGCTGGTGGCCGCCTGTTTGATGACGGCAATCGTCTCCGGGGCAAGACTGTGCGGCGGGATGCAGCAGGCCGAGTCGCCCGAATGCACTCCGGCCTCTTCGATGTGTTCCATCACCCCGGCCACAATCACATCGGCACCATCACCGATGCAGTCGACGTCAACCTCAATGGCGTCCTCAAGAAACCGATCAATCAAGACCGGCTGTCCTTGGGAGACGGCAAAGGCCTCGGCCACGAACCGTTCAAACTGAGCCTGGTCGTAGCAGATCTCCATCGCCCGCCCGCCAAGTACAAAGCTGGGCCGCACCAGCGAAGGATAGCCGATCCGGGCCACCTCACGGCGGGCCTGCTCGAGGGTGCGGGCGATCCCGCTGGCCGGCTGTTTGAGCTCAAGCCGGTCCAGGAGTTCACGGAATTTCTCCCGGTCTTCGGCCTCTTCGATCGTGTCGACATCGGTGCCGATGATCGGGAGGCCGGCGGCGGAAAGCGCCCGGGCCAGATTGAGCGGGGTCTGGCCGCCCAACTGGACGATCACGCCATCGGGATCGATTCGGTCAGCGATATTGAGGACATCCTCAGTGGTGAGAGGCTCGAAGAAAAGCAGGTCACTGGTGTCGTAATCGGTGCTGACCGTTTCGGGGTTGGAGTTGACCATCACGCTCTCGATACCGAGTTCGCGAAGGGCAAAGCTGGCATGGCAGCAGCAATAGTCAAACTCGATCCCCTGCCCAATTCGATTGGGCCCACCCCCGAGAATCATCACCCGCTTCCGGCCGGCCGGCTTCGGCGGGGTCTCATCCTCGTCCTCCCAGGTTGAGTAATAGTAGGGCGTCTCGGCTTCAAACTCGGCGGCGCAGGTGTCGACCGCCTTGAAGGTGGCAAGGATGCCACGGGCCTTACGACTCTCTCGGATTTCCAACTCGGCGGCACCGAGCATGCCGGCCAGTTGACGGTCGGAGAAGCCAAACTGCTTGGCCCGCCGGAGCAGTCGGTCGTTACAGCCAGCCAAGGTGCCAGCGGCCCGGACTGCCTGCTCGACCTCGACAATCTGGACGAGCTGGTCGAGAAACCAGGGGTCAATCGCGGTCAACTCATGCAACTCCTCGCTACTGACGCCGGCGAGAATCGCATACCGTAGATACCAGATTCGGTCCGGATCGGGACGGGCCACCCGGGCCTTGATGTCATCGAGGGCGGGCTGCTGTGGAGTGCCCCAAAGATCCTTCCCATCACAACCAAATCCGAACGAGCCGACCTCCAGCCCGCGAAGCGCCTTCTGAAAGGCCTCTTTAAAGGTCCGGCCGATCGCCATCGTCTCACCAACGCTCTTCATTTGCGTCGAGAGCCTGCTGTCGGCCTCAGGAAATTTCTCAAAGGCAAATCGGGGGACCTTCACCACGACGTAGTCGATCGAAGGCTCAAAGCAGGCCTTGGTCTTCCGGGTGATATCGTTCGCCAGTTCGTGCAGCCGCCAGCCGACGGCGAGCTTGGCGGCGATCTTGGCGATCGGGAAACCGGTCGCCTTGCTGGCCAACGCCGATGACCGGCTGACCCGGGGGTTCATCTCGATGACGATCATCCGGCCAGTCTCGGGCTGGACCGCGAACTGGATATTGGAACCGCCAGTCTCGACGCCGATGGCCCGGATGACCGCGAAGCTGGCGTCCCGCATCTGCTGGTACTGGCGATCGGTCAGGGTCATCGCCGGAGCAACGGTGATTGAATCACCGGTATGGACACCACAAGGATCAAAATTCTCGATGCTGCAGATGACAACGGCATTGTCGTCGGCATCCCGCATCACCTCCATCTCGTATTCCTTCCAGCCAAGAATCGACTCCTCGACCAGCACTTCGCCTACCGGCGAGAGGTCGAGCCCCCGTTGCACCTTCTGATCAAACTCCTCCCGGTTGTAGGCGACGCCTGACCCTGAACCACCGAGAGTGAAGCTCGGCCGGATCACTGCCGGCAGGCCAATTTCGACCAGCATCTCCCGGGCCTCGGCCAGCGACTTCACGAGCCGGCCTCGACAGGTGTCGAGGCCGATCTTCTCCATCGTCGCCTTGAACTGTTCGCGATCCTCTCCCCGTTTGATGGCGGCTGCCCGAGCGCCGATCATCTCGACGCCATACTTCTGCAACACCCCATGGTGGTCCAGTTCCATGGCCAGGTTGAGGGCTGTCTGCCCGCCGAGGGTCGGCAGCACGGCGTCGGGTTTCTCGGTGGCGATCACCTTTTCGAGCATCTGCCAGGTAAGGGGCTCGATATAGGTCCGATCAGCCGTCCCCGGGTCGGTCATGATCGTGGCGGGGTTGGAGTTCACCAACACCACCCGGTAACCGTCATCCCGCAGGGCCTTGCAGGCTTGGGTGCCGGAGTAGTCGAACTCACAGGCCTGGCCAATGACGATCGGCCCGGAGCCGATCAGAAGAATGGTCTGGAGGTCGTCGCGGCGGGGCATCAGAGAGGCCTACAGGGCAGATGAAAAAACAAATTTTGCCGAGGGTAGCATCCAGGGCCCCTCCGGTTCAATCAGCAGCTAGAATCGTCGCAAAACCCTCTGTGATTTTCAGGAGATCCCGCCCCATGTCTGTTGCCACCCCCGCCCTCGACGCCCTCCGCGAGACCCTCCCGGATGACCTCAAGGATATTCGACTGAACCTCTCCAGCGTGCTGGCCGGTGAGCACTTGCAGCCGGCCCAGTCCCTCGGCGTGGCCCTGGCAACCGCCCGGTTCATTCGGGCCGAAAAACTGGCTGCGGCATTGGTGACCGACATCCAGACCAGTCTGGGCGAGGCTGCGGCCGGAGTGCTTGCGGATGCCGAGGCCGCGGCCGGCATCATGGCGATGAACACGGTCTATTACCGATTTCGTCACATGATCGGCAAGGAAAGCTACTCGGCCCGTCCGGCCCGACTCCGGATGAACAGGATGAATCAGCCGGCGACGAACAAGGCTGATTTTGAGTTGATGAGCCTGGGCTGTGCGGCGCTCGCTGGCTGCGAGATGTGCCTCAAGAGCCATGAGGCCAGCCTGTTGAAGCTCGACCTGAGTGAAGATGCCTGTCATGATGCTGTACGAATTGCCGCCGTGGTCAACGCTGTCGCCGTTGGCATGGGTGGCTGAGTGACCCAAGGCCAGCAGGGCCGCCGCTGGCCCTCAGCGGGCGGGCTCAGCGACAACACGATCACAGGAAATTCCCGTCAGCGTGTCTCCAACCACCGATCGCCAGGCTCTCGACCGGCTGAAATTGAATCGGCTCAACGGGCTGCTGGGTGAAATCCTGCCGGCCAACCGGTTTTATGCGGAACGGTTCGCCGGGCGATCCCCGGTCCTATCGTCTTTGGACGAAGTGGCCGAACTGCCCTTCACCACCAAAGCCGATCTGGTCGAGGGCTTTGGTCCCGAGGGCATGGCTAACCAGACCTGGCCAGGTGATCGCTACGTGCGCTTCCACCAGACCAGCGGGAGTCACGGCCGGCCGCTGCCTGTCATGGATACCGCCGCCGACTGGCAATGGTGGATGGCCTGCTGGCAAAAGATTTACGACCGGGCCAGCCTACAGCCGGGTGACGGGGTATTGGTTGCGGCCTCGTTTGGTCCCTACATCGGTTTCTGGAGCGGATTTGATGCGGCCATTGCCATGGGTGGTCGGGCAATCCCCAGCGGTGGCCTCTCCACGATTGCCCGACTTGAACTGCTGCGGGCAACCACTCCGGCAATCCTTCTCGCCACTCCAAGCTACGCTTTGCGGCTCGCTGAGGTGGCAGCCGAGACAGGCATCAACACGGCCGGTTCATCAATCCGCTGTGTGATCGTGGCGGGTGAGCCCGGCGGATCGGTTCCCGCCGTCCGGCAGCGGATCGCAACAGCCTGGGGAGCGGATGTCCTTGATCATGCTGGGGCCACGGAGATCGGCCCCTGGGGTGTGGGCAGCCTGGGCCACCCGGGGCTTGAAGTGATTGAGGACTGGTTCCATCCTGAGTTCCTCTCGCTCGCCGACGGCAAGCCGGCCGCTGAGGGTGAACTGGCAGAACTCGTCATCACCACGCTGGGGCGCGCCGGCTGTCCGGTCATCCGCTACCGGACAGGCGATGTGGTCCGTCCCCATTGGCCCACGACAGAAACCCTGTCAGTTGGCGCATCTCCGTGGGTGCGGCTTGAAGGGGGGGTATTGGGACGAGCCGACGACATGCTTGTCGTCCGAGGCGTCAACGTCTTTCCATCAGCCATCGACAACATTGTTCGCGGCTTCCCTGAGGTTGTGGAGTACCGCCTCAGGATCCGTCGCCAGGGCAGTCTCGACAGCCTGTCCCTGGCAATCGAAGATCAGCTGAACGCCCCTGAAAGAGTTGCCCGCGAACTGCATGTGAGACTTGGCCTCCGGGCCGAGGTCGAAGCAGTGCCTGCTGGTAGCCTGCCCCGGTTCGAGGGCAAGGGGCGACGGGTGGTCGATGAGCGAAGCAACTGACCGGAGAGCAACAACGAACACAATGAGCGAACCAGTTCCCCAGGCAATTCGTCGCCAGCATGACGCCCGGATTGAGGTTGATTGGAGCGACGGCACGCGGGCGTCGTATACACCGAAGCTTCTCCGCGACGCCTGTCCCTGCGCGACCTGCCGCGAGCAGCGGGCCGCCACTCCTGCAGCCAACCCGCTTCAGGTGCTCAGCCCCACGGAACTGGCGCCCTTGACGGTGACCGGCATGCAGCCGGTTGGACAGTACGCCTACAAGATCGTCTTCTCCGATGGTCACGACAGCGGCATCTACACGCTGGAGTATCTGCGGGAACTGGCCTAGCAGGCCAAACAATCGTCGCCTGGTCTTCAGTGAAGCGAGGCGCCGTCAGGACAATCCGCTCGAGGGTGCCTACGCTCACTCGCTGGACAACCGGGTTGTTTCACAGGAAGCCGGGAGCGGAAGCGACCGGACACGCAGCACGCTGGAGGCCACCCCAACGAGTACTTCTGTCCGCCGGCTTCCGCCTGGCGGCTTCCAAGTCGAATCCTCCCAGCAACAGGAAGCCGGGAGCGGAAGCGACCGGACACGCAGCACGCTGGAGGCCACCCCAACGAGTACCTCTGTCCGCCGGCTTCCGCCTGGCGGCTTCCAAGTCGAATCCTCCCAGCAACAGGAAGCCGGGAGCGGAAGCGACCGGACACGCAGCACGCTGGAGGCCACCCCAACGAG
>Ga0114919_10003150_pt1 | contig 13326 bp, 9 predicted proteins | sample BlataG_FD_88682 | JGI IMG/M metagenome (GOLD analysis project Ga0114919, IMG submission 88682) | Deep subsurface microbial communities from Black Sea to uncover new lineages of life (NeLLi) - Black_00105 metaG | ecosystem: Environmental > Aquatic > Marine > Oceanic > Sediment | place: Atlantic... | reverse complement strand
CGGTCGCCTCTGATCGACTTTGGTCAAATAAGCGCTGATTCCATCTTGCCCCAAAACTAGCCATTCCATCTCCCCGTCAGATGCCGGTCCTGTCTCCCAAAAATTGAGTATTCTTTCAATAGGAACATCAGCAGATACCAATGTGCCTGATCCACCTTCGCTGCCTGCTCCACCTTCCATACAAGCAAAATTGGCGGCCCTTGATTTGGAGAATGTCCAGCTTGACACTGAGTACATATCCAAATCCACCCAACCGCCATCAGCGCCTTCGGGCAGCCTAGTCTCCGGCGTGCTGCGCAGCCCTCTATATAATCGAACCGTGTCGCCTTCCTGGAAGCCAGCTTCCGAAAGCCTGGCCTGAGTGTCTTCATAAATCCGTTGGGCAAACTCGCCGGTGTCCAAACTCATGTCTTGATCTCGCAATCCCTCGGTGAAGGCCATAAATTCCAGAATGTAACTTTTTTGCTCATCCTCAGGAACTTGGTAAAATTGATTCCTGGTTTCATACACGCCGGCCAGAACCGTTTCGGTGCCATGTACAGTAGCAAGATACTCAAACATCTTTATGTGATCAGGCCCCAAGGCTCTTTCTTCGGGCATCGCCTCCCCACCAAATGCCTCGGCTACACCCTCGGAAAATCTAATAGATGCCAAATTGTCTGAGCCTTGTAGCGGTCCACCATTTACCCAACCTTCGGAAATCGCCTTCACCTCTTCAACTATCATGGAATCATATTGTGAAGAGATAAAATCTTTTTCACCATATCCTGCCTGTGTCCTGGCCCATTTCTCAGGATCAAAATTCTCGCCTTGTTCATAATTCATCGTTTCCCATCTATATCGATCCTGGAAATCCATTTGATCCACACCGGCTGGAGGCGGCTCATCACTCACCGGATTCTCCGGCACATATTCATCAAAGGCATCATCAAACGAAACCGTCCATCTCGGCTTGGCTGATGGCGCGACATATTGGGATTGCTCCGGTGTAGTAAATGTCTCGGCGATATTGGAAACCTGCTCCGCTGAAAGATAGGCAAATTTTTTGTTCTCATATCCGCCTACCTCAAAACCCATTTGCGCGTAGAAGGCCAGCGCATTCTTACTACATACAGCCCAAATTCCTTTACCATGTGCGGCTGCTTCAATCGCAACCTGAATCATCATTTCTTCACCATTGCCTGGCTCCGCGGCGAACATGCCGTTTATTTTCATCATGTCCTTATAATCAATGCCTTGAGCCTCCCATATATCGGTGATGAAATATTTGGGTACTGCATCAAAGTCCAATGAAGCTATGCCGACAAGCTCACCGTCGCTGCCAAGCGCCATGCCTTGTACCGAATCATCCGCATTCCGTCTAGCCCGCTCAATGTCGTATAAAATTTGTTGGGCCACTCCCCATCCGGCTCTGCCCTGCCATGAATAAACAATCTCTTTCAGCATGGGGGTAAATATCTGGCTGCCATATACCTGGTGGCGTGGCCTCGGAGAATATTCACCATACTTACTTGGAGCAGGGGTGCCGGCAGGTGCGGAGCCTCCGATTTCGCCTTCTCTACCTACGTGACCTGCATGACCAGAGCCTGGACCACCTCGCGTTATCCAATCGGCTTTCTCCACCGCCTCTGCGATGTCCTCCGGCTCGACATCATTTAATTGAGGAAGCGGGATGGATGATATTTGATCAGCCATTATGCGAGCACTTATCTTATTTGTCTCGCGTTCACGGCGTCGCATCGTAGCTTTTCTTACACCGCGATAAGCTTGGATGATCGGTTTCATCTCTGAATCAATCTCAATTAAGCTGTCGGCTGACTTGGCGTCAATCCCTATGTTTGCTAAATTCTTGTATATCCAACGATCGGCAATTTTATCAATCGGGAGAGTAGGCAAAGCTGATCTAAATGGGAATGTTTCTTCAGTCCATAGTCCTAGCATCCCTCTCATCCCACGGGTTGCACGGCTACCTGGCACAAAGCCGATTTCATTGGCATACACATTGTTGGTCTGCATAACCTGACTAACCATCCCAATATTGGTTGCAGGGTCCATACCCCATTCTATGATGTAAGGCGTTCTGTTAGCTGCGTAAACTTGTGCATTTATGCCATCGCTACCAAGCACGATCCATTCACCTTCATTCTGACTGGGCGGCCCAGTATCAGAATTGGCGAGCAGCTTTTCAATCGGTATATCAGCCGCGACGATTGCACCTTTAAATCTCTCGCCTTCTTCGGTTTGAGCAAAGCCGTATGCAACGTCAACATCATAGGACCAGGAGGATATAGACCACATGTCCACTCTGTGCTCGCCTTCTAAGCCCTCGGGGTTCCAATCCTTGTCCGCAAGATTCTCAAGACCTCTATATAATCTTACTGTGTCTCCTGGTTTATAACCTCGCTCAGCCAACCATGACTGGGTATCAATATACATTTGGCTGACTAACCGATCACCAGCCCTTAACGCATCATCTTCGGACATTCCCAAATCTATCAAATCTGACTCGATTGCGCCGACTTCTCCCTCGCCCGCCTCTACTCCAGGATAAATACTGGCGCGCTCGCGTGGTATCGCTTCGCCACCAAACTTTCTTACAGCCGCCTCAGACAATAGAACAGAGCCTGGTTGAGTAGTCGCTTGTTGCCAAGCATTCTCAATCATGCGTGCATAATCCGCGTCCTGACCTGCCAAGACTGGGTTGTAGCGTTTGGCGTCGTACTTCATCAACAGATTTTGAATAAAGAAATAGGGGTCGCTACCTCCAGCCCTGTTCGCCATTCTGTGCTCAGGAGTATCTTGTGTAATCGCCCTGCTCGCCCAATTTTCAACGATCATCTCAGCAACTTCTGGTTGAACATCGTCAAAGCCACCACTGGCCCATGCTAATTGTGGATGAAAAACTATCTCACCATCTTGTTCAGAAAATCCCTGAGCCATAACCTGAGCGACTTGTGATTGATACCATTTTTCGTTTTTTAGATCATCGGGCGCATAGTCTAAATATTGTTGAACACTTGATATATCTTCTGGTTCCAAATGTCGGAAAGGATCATAATCAGCGCCACCCAAAGATTGGCGCAGGGCATTAATGGCCGTCCGCTGATCATCAGTCATAAAATCACCTAAATGGTAATGATCAATTAAGTGATCTACAATGTCGAGAGTATAAGCGCCAATCTCTTTTTCAATATCGCTTAAATCATCCTCGTCTAAATCGTCAAGCATTCCTTCCCAATCAGTTATGTTATACAATGCTTTGCGGAGCCGATCTTTGTCCATCCCCTTTAACGCATTGGATGTCCATACCAAATGATGAAAATATGCCGACAGCTTTTCCGTTTGTAGTTTGGTGTCTTCACGATTTGCCGGTACGCGCACACGGCCTATACCCCTCGGCTCACCAGAATACTTCTGCCTTGGCATTGGTTTTTGCGGCGGTGGAGTACCGGCAGGCGCTGAGCCTCCGACCTCACCTAATCGGCCAACATGCCTTGCAAAGCCTGAGCCTGGTCCACCTTTAATCACAAAAGGGCCGTCTTTTAACGTGACGACCTTTTTGGTTGGGCCGACCATAATTTTTCCGCCGTTGAGCAAAGCGGCGAATTGCGACCGCGTAATTAAGATTTCCATTACGCCTCCGTTTACTTCACTCTAAAATCTCATAACCCCATCTCTGTTTCCAACCCAATGCCGCTAGGTGAGATATAAGACTTATTAATATCCCAGTGACAATCTCGCTTAGCACCGGCACATAAATCGGGTCAAGCAGATTGAAACGGAATAGATACGCCATCGCAGTGTAGACCCAACAGCCTAGACAGAAATCGCACTCACCAAACTCTGTCAAAAATGGGTGCAATTTCCAAATCAGCTTTGTAGGACCGCTAGTTTGCAGGACCCACACCAGCAGTCGTCCAACAACCGCCAGTGTTATTATTTTCATCTGACAAGCACCCAAAGCATCGGGACTTCTGAGCCACCACGAGTCAAAGCCTTGGCACAAAAAACCGACCAACCCTCATTCAAATAGCTGTTAAGGTATGTGTCTGCACCAAAGCCGGTGATCTGTCCTTCCATGATGTTGGACCCCAATGTTCTCTGGATGTGCCAAATTTCTTTATGCCTGGCCTGCAAGCTCTCTCGCAGCTTCCCGAATATCCAAAGCACGGCAAGTCCATCCGGTCCGAAGCCGAGCGGTTCTACAAAGGCAAGCTCCCATCCCTTTGCAAAAAAGTCCTGCTCGATAAAGTCTTTTATTTCCTGAGGCGATTTGATTTCCTCGCCGAGGCCACCCATTGGGTGAATGGTGCGGGCGTAGTGATAGATCGATTCATACCTGCCAAAAGAATCTGGTAGATATTGGATGGCATTTAAGCGTACTTCCTTCACTTCCTTTTCGGCTTCGGCCATCTTCTCTCTTACTTGAAGGGTGGCCTGCACATCGCTCTTTTTTATTTTTCCATCTTGACCCGTACCTGTTATCTCGCTTAAATCAAGTCCGCCATCCCGCGCCAGTAATATCGCGGCCTGAGTCGCCTCTGGTTTTTTTACGACGGGCTTCTCGACGACTTGCAATTCGGCGATTGGCTCCAATCGCACCTCGGCTGGCGCATCTTCTGTAAGAGCGCCCAAGTCGTTATGCAATTCTTTTATTAACACGGCATCTGCTTTTTCTTGCATTTCGGTAACCTCCAATATTTTTGGGCTACCCCGCAGCGCCCGTTCACTTGCCGGTCCATATTTTCCAAACCCCTCTCTCTACTGCACTAAACAAATCTTTTTCATCGAAAAATATCGTACAGTGACAAACAGTAGGATGAGCGGGCGGATGATGCTGTCCGCCTTTGCCGTCCACGCCTCCCTTCTTAAAGACGGTCTTGAAAACGAAGTCCAGAGGCACAAATCCTAAATCTTCATTACCAGCACAAACCACACAAGGGCAGGGATTCCCTTTTTCTGTAACCCCCCGCTCGCCCAAATGCACCCAACGCTTGGTGCTCAATCCACTATGAATGAATTGCCCAAATGCGCCCGCGTTCTCTGCTCGATTGATCTCAGTATTGACAATAGACATTGAGCGCGACTCACTCATTTGTATTAATCCGTCTCTTATCAAGTCTTCAACCGGACCCATATATGATTCATCCCATTTGAGTAGCGTTTCAGCCGCGACGCCTTCCCGCAATGCTTGAGCAATTTTGGGTGACGCCAATCCTTGGCGAACGCCCGAAGTAATAATGCGCTTGATAAAGGTTTTGGTTCCTTGATCAACCAAAGTCACTAAATCTGCCGCGTGCGCTTCAATCTCTTTAATTACTGCTTTATCCACCAGATTAAATGAGATACCCAGTAAATTCGGTGCGTCTCTCAACCCTTCCTCATATAAGGTGCGAACTATGTCTAATGCCACCGTCTCCATTCCCCGCTCATAAGCCAGCACAAAGATTTCCAATATCTGTTTTTTCTCTATGTCGCTGGCCGTTCTCCACCAGGGATCCCGCTCTAAATGATTTTCAAGCTCATCATGAATGTCTTTAATCCCTTGGCGTAAGATCAATCCTTCCATCTCTGATGGCAAGTCAAAGTCCATCGCGCACATCTCTGGTAGCCAAAAATCCTGAATTTGATCATCGGTTATGACTTCAAACGTTTTGCTTACAACAGGCACCATTGCGCGCGTAGCAACCTTTATCAGTCGTCTAATACGCGGACTTTCCGCATTGTGAGTGATGGCTAACATATGCGGCCTCAAAATTTGGTCCATCATCTTTTTAAGTTCTTGAGATTCCCATTCATGGGGTCTAAGCTGCGCATCTCCAGGCTCTTGCCTCCAGGTCATTTTAGGTGTAGGCCCTCCCCTACCTCCCTGGGTAGGCGGCACCTCTTCCTCCAGTTGCACAGGTTTACCAAAAGGATAGGCTGGCTCCTCGGCAGGCATCTGCTCCTCTTGCATCGCAAGTTCTTCTGGTAACTCTTCTAAATTAATCTCTATTTCGAGCAAACCCTGGGCTACGATCTCTTGGCGGGCCTCCTGCTGTGTGATCATTTTTGCGCTGACCAAGGTTGATAGTGCTGACCCATAAGCTACCACAGACTTAGATTTCATCAATTTTGATTCTTCATCAACATCAATCCATATAAATTTGATTGGCTCAGGTAACAGCCAATCGAAGTGATTTTCAAAATTCACTTTAACCGTGGAGTAGCCAGATCGTCTTGACTGCCGCTCACCCCGTATTACACCGGCCAGTGTCTTTTCGCCTTGCGCCTGCTCCAGCCCAATGTCTGAAAGTCTTAAGCCATAGGCTGCGCAAAGGATTTGTGCGTACTTGGCGGTCACATTGTCATACATCATGTCGATTGGTGGGCGATTTAATGGAATCCATTGAGCGGCTTTTTCGTGGCTGTGTAATATCGGGACCTTAAATCCATCAATCCCCTGGAACAACGTGTGCCATCCTTCAATCCATGCTTCAGCCGTCTCAGCGTCCATGTCCATCAAATCCAATATGCCAGCCTCGGGAGTATCTATCAAAAGATTGGCATAGTACCTGTCTCCCCTAAATAACATTTCTACTGCTAAATACGCTTTTTCTGGAGGGGCCATGCCCCAACCTTTGCGACGTATCTCCGGTCGAGGCGAGATCATCATTCTCGCCATCGCGTGTTTAGGAAAGTTTACAATTGCGCCTGGCAATTCGGGGACCCGCTGCTGAACAGGGAAAGCTTCATCGCCGGTCGGGAATAAAGTTGCCGCATCAACATGGTATAAAGATAGTATATGACCTTCGGGGTCATCATTTTCACGCACGACCTCGCACATCGCGCCAAAGGGCAGATCAAGCATGTCCTGACCCATCAAATCTAAGTAAGTGTCAAATGAACCTTCGATCTGGAAAAATAGCTCTTTATAATAATCAATCGTTCTCTGGATATTTCGATTACCAGCGTCTTCTGTTCTTTTAGGAACGATGTCCCATCCCATATTTTTAAGGTTTGCGATCAATGTGTCGCGGCAAATACCAGCGATTGGTTGATTGCGAACGAAGGCGCGCCACCTTTCAGCAACTAACCAACCAGGATGTCCCCAATATGGAATCCATCGTTGAAGATAGGATTGTATATCAATTGACCGTTTACGAGGCGGAGTAACTACTTCCGAAGGGACTTTACTAACGGTCTTTTTTGCCATTTGATGGCCTCCATGTTAAAAATTAATCACCCCTTAGCTTACGGTTTTAAGATGGTCAAGTAAAGCACATCCGCGTCATAGATGCTTGAAACTGGCACGATGGAACCTGCGTACTCCACTCGTCTCATGATTGAAACCGCCTGATCCAGAATCTACTATATCGTCATGGGCAGCATGTGGGAAGCCAGCCAATTCATTCAATGCCGATTTATTCCAAGCACCTCTAAGCATAAACACGTTTCCTGCATTGACCTGCGCTGCCAAAGGTGTCGCGCGTACTTGTTTTGAACCACTGGACAAAATACCTTCTACATCAAAGCCCATTAATTGCCGGACGTAAAAGCCTATTTGAGCTTTTCCGCTCTGACCTGGCTCTTGCTCCAATCGAACTTTAACCCCGCGGCCATCTATTTTGGCGGTCTGCTTTACTAGATCGGTCACCATCTCAGGAGCCATGAAAGCATGTATATTATCTAACCAATAGACGTGCCCTTCATGAACGCAAATCAATGAACCAGAGGTAGCATCTGGATCCTGCTTAAGCAGCTTTTTTTCACTCGCCGCTAAATCCCAAAACCTGGTGCCCTTATAAACATTGGTTAAGATTGGGAATGGATAAGGGTGTCGATCCGTCGCTTGCGGGAACATTATTTCAGCTACCTCGGCTGGTACTGAATCCACAATTTGAATGCGCCCGATCTTGAAATAATCACCCTCTGGCTTCGTGGGCATTTGCTGATATTCGGCAGACCAAACATAACTACCCAAATCCACTTCAAGTTCCTGAAGATATTTTTTTGAATACCGGCTAGGGGCTAACGCGTCTCCAATTTCTCTGCCCAATATGTCGTCTTCCAACGCCCTTGCTGCGTAAGAAATTACTTTCCATTTACCACCATCCTCTATTCGGCCCTCTTGTCTTAATATACGACCGGCTAAATCGTCTTCATGCCACCTGGTCATCATCAAAACAATTTTGCCATCCTCCCACATACGAGTCTTAAAAGTGCCGATCCACCATTGCCAAATCCGTTCCCTGAGCGCATCGGATTGCGCAGCGGCCCAATTCTCTACTGGGTCATCAATGATTCCTAGTCCGAAGCCATGACCAGTGATTGGACCGCCAACGCCAGCAGCCATGACATAGCCTTTTTGCTCACGTAAATGCCAATCGCTCATTCGCCAATTCATTGTGTCACGTTGGACGTTTTTGAATATATGCCAGTAAAATGGCGACTCGAAAACCGACCTGGCATTTCGGCTATTGCGAAAGGCGAGGCTTGCACCATAAGAGACTAGGGCTACAGGCATTTCGGGATGATGCGCCAACCAAAAAGGAGGCAACCTGGTAGAAACTAACTCGCTTTTGCCATGCTGCGGTGGGGCAAACAGCATTAAGTTTTTAACATCATCATCAAAAACGATCTCATTAAGTGCCTTGCAAACATGTTTGTGAAAGAGGTCGGCTTTATAAGTGGGGAATGTGTATTGAGTAAATTCTAGCAGGTCATTATGTGCTTTTGATCGAGCTAAATCTTCTTGGGTTTTAACCGGACGCGTATCACATTCTTCATAGACCGAATTTATAAATTCGTCTTGAACGTCATCCCTTATACCTAACCCCCACATGGTCGGTGTTTGTATCTTATCACTCATTTTTGGACCGCGGCCTCTGCCCTGGGCAGCATGGCTAATATCTCACGCGAATATGCTTTCCGATCCTCGTTTGCGCGTATGTACTTCACAGCAATTCGGTTGACCCAAACGATCACTTCCAGCACTTGTGTCTTAGGTATTAACTCTTCAGCATCCTTCATCAAGAGATTTTGTTTGATTGTCATCTCGCTAGAGAGCTTGAAATTCTCCCTTGCCTCCATCCAGATAATTCTCTCTCTATAAAGCGGGCTTAGTGCCTTTTCCATTTCTGTTATTGACTGATTTATTGAGCGTCGATTGTCCATGCTAACTGCTACGCGAAGATTTTGAAGCGCGGCAGAAATCTCATTCACCGCAGCGGGTATATCCATATCATCCAACATATCCATTAATACCTGCGTTCTACCAGAAAGCAAGGCCATTTCAGAGGCCACATTTAAGATGTCGGGGTCTTTTAACACACGGTTGTACTGTGCCAATATATTTGCCGGTGCCATATATCTGCCATGCTTTGGCACTCCACCTCCAGCGGCACCATGTACCCAACAAACACTCGAACCATGAACCCTTGCTTTTCGGCAACGGCGAGGCGCACCGCATTGGGGACATTCGGTTAAACGCTCTTCATCAAATTTGTAATAACAGTTGTAACACTTGGAATTTAGCGCCTTGCAGCGTAAGTTGTCTGGAGGGAGTTTTGCCATCCATAAGCCCCTATGCTTCCCCGCCTATACAGGTTGATTGACGGGCCAGGTCCTTTCAGGCGTAAGACCCTTGATAAAATACTTCCGCTCCTGAAGGTAGGGCAGAAGTGCCTCCGCATAGTGCCCGTAGATATTGAAGCGCGGCAGATACCGCCGTTTAGTAAATTTATATGTTTCCGGCTTCCCTAATTCCCAGTTAGAGTAGCTGGAATACAATCCTTGAACGTTGCGCTCAGTTTCACAACAAGCAGTGCGTAAAAATTTATCTAATTTGATGTGCTGGTAAATTTGCTTTCCATGCAAGTCGCGAGTAACGTCCACCAGCCAGACAAATTCTTTTTCAATCAAAAAGCCGATTAGCGCATAGCTCCCGCCTCCAGTGTATTGAGTACGTAATGGTCTAAAGCCATGCTCGGCATAGTCTAATTGCCAACCATCTTCGGTTAATATTGCTGTGCCAACAATGCGCCAACCCATATCTTCGCCGTAGTCGAAGGGACAAAACAGCCTATACGCTTTCAAGCTCCTCGACATTTTTATGCGCCTCTCTCATTGACATCGCCTGCTCAGCTTCTGTGGCTGCCCATAATTCAGTCGCATCAAAAAATCCTACCAAATCCTGAGAGATGTCTATAAGCGTGTCGCTCACTTGCTCCATTAATAAATTCCAAGCGCGAAGATTATCAAGCAAAGTTAATGCCTCGGCTTTTGTCTCGTGATTGCAGGCCAAAAAACCGAGCATCTTAAAGCTGCTGAGCATATTGTCTAAATGATCTTCATAAATTCTCTTTGCTAGCGACATGAAGCGATTGCTGTGAGTAGAGAGACCATCAACCATTTGCTCTATTTGCGCGAGCATTTTATTGATGTTCTCTTCGCGTAGATGGCAATGGTCGTTCATGTTACATATATTAGCAAAGGACATGCTTTGACGCAAGCACATCTGCGCGATTAAATAGGGTTTTTATCTTACGGGGGGGGGGTTAGAACATTCCCAATGTACCGAGTATTCTGGCCTCGGCCATCTCGTTGTAGCGTTTAGAAATTTCGATACCCACCACATGGCTCCATCCAGCTTGGTGCGCAGCTATTAGCTCCGATCCTGACCCACTGAAGGGCACAAGAAGCCTAGTCTTTACTATATCGGGCGGCTTGATGAGTGTTGCCAAATATCTTAATAATTCAAGTGGCTTGACTGTCGGGTGAATATTTCCTCGTGCTCTCTCTCTCCGCGGCAGGCACCGCCACTCATCTTCGGATATTCGCTCGAAGCCATCATTGGTCCTGTGCCAGAACCAGTTTTTCAATCCCTTGTCCTTCTCGGCTCGGCTGGCTTTGCCGCAATAAAAGAAACGGGAGGGGCCTCCGCTACCACCATACCATTGTTTTGATGTTCCTATTTCTGGACTTTCTTTATCGTAAATTCCTCCAAAAAAACCCTTCGATAACTCTTGTTTGGTAACAAATTCGCCCGTAGACGAGATACCCGCCTGATCGTCTAGCTGCCTGATCGGGCATTCGGGCACGCACGCCCAACGCTCGATTATTTCCATTTCTTTGTCTCGTCGTGCGCCTGGTTTCATGGCGAAATTAGTGGCACCTTCGTCTTCATAAGTACGTTCAGCCGATGCTTCGCCTTGCCTCGAGGGATGGACGGTTTCATACTCGCCACCTGCACCGCCACCAAAGGGCTTCATGCCGTCTTTCCACCGATTTATCACCCTGGCTGGTACCCTGGTACTACTAATTAGCTGGCAATCTTCATGGTGGGACATGACCAAGTTGGCGGGCCAGCGGCCTGGCTTAGTAACGGCGCGATCTGCCGTATCTTTTCCCGTATCTGTAAAACGCCACCCTTCGTGCGAATGCTTTTCGGGATCGAATCGTGTTGCCTCTGGTACACCTTCAATCCTCCCCCCATCGATATTCAATGCGCCGCTCCCGTGCTCCAGAGCGAGCGAGGCGAACGTAGCGCCCTGCCTTGGTGCTCGGCATAGCAGGATCGGCTCCCAATCAGGAGAATAATCCTCGCCTGCTACGTCCTGGGGTAAGATTAGCCCCTTCGATATAGCATTTTCGAGAGCAGAAAGCATGTGGATGTTGCTTATGCTGGCTACGGCGGCGTTTAAATATTTTGCCGCAGGTAAGACATCTAGTTTTGATCCAGGTTGATTTATCTCTGCCTGGATGATGGATTGAAGTGTGATAACCGACGTGCATAATCTCAAGGTTTTCAGGTCTATTATCTGATCTATTTCCATTTTTATGATGGACGTTTTCGTGGGTTTCAAGATTTCTAGCAAGCAATTGCCCCATGACATAACGATGTTCAAGCATGTACTGATTGCCAACTCTAACGATGACATATCCGTCACTTCGAGTAAATCTGCCAGTATATTGCTTCTCTCTCCTACATTCCATTGAGCAAAAGCGCACGCCTCTTTGTGCTCTACTTGGCTTAACCCGAAATTCTTTTTGGCAGTTTTCACAGGTAATAGTGACCATAATCTTGATTCTAATTTTAATAGGTTCTCAACAATTTTATTCTGTTCCCCTTCTCTGTCAAGTGGGGCTTTAGCCAAAATCAAGCATTCCCAGGCGGGCTTGAGGCCGGTGCCGTAGCCTTCCCACTGATCAGCCTCGGGTGTGGCTGGTTTTCTCTTCGCTCCAGGTTTGACCAGGCTTGGCCTATAACCCTGCTCAAATCTTGTCTTATTTATTCCGAAGGTGCCCTCATATTCCTCAATTATCTCGCCCTCTGCTCCAGCCGCTTTATCAATCGCCTTGCTTATTTTATGGTTCTTAGGAAGGCCAGAGCCATATAGCCAGAGCAGCGTATCGTAGACCTCGAAGCCTCCGGCCTCGAGGCCGAGCGCCAGGTGGTGCCAGGTGCGAGTACCACCAAAAAATAGACAGACCGCGCCAGGGTGCAGTATTTTATCAATCAGCAGCTTGGCCCATGTCTCCACCCAATCCCGATATTGGTCAAGGCTCTCGAACGAATCCCACTGCTGCCCCATGAAGCCCTTGGATAAGCGCGCAAAGCTCCCATCCGCGCCTTCATGGGCGGGAGCGGAGCCAGGTTTTCCAAATCGTTTTGCAATGCTAATCAGCGCGTAGGGAGGATCGCACAAGATGGCATGGAATTTTTCACCTGTGTAATCCTGTGCAAATTGGACGATGTCAGCCTCAACCAATAAGGGTAGGTCCATTGTCAGTTTTTAGTAGACAGGGTGGGCATGGCAGAAGTTACCTCTGACATTGTTAGAGTTTTTGATAACCATTCAACATGCTCGTATACTGGTAGAACCACAACATCATAGACAACGTTAGCCCCTGGTGGACTTGTGGAGCCTGGTTCACCAACATGCCATTCTTCTACTCGCACTGCTTGGAAGTGATAGAAGCCGGTCAGCCGGAAAACATTACCAATCCTATCTTTATAAAAATCGCCGACCATCTCGTTGAGCTTGTCGGCCACCTCAGCCATACTCTCTGCCGTGAAGTACAAGGCAGGCAACATCATTCTAGGTTCGTTTTCCATTTTGAATCACTCTCTTTCCATATAATATCTTGATTCGTCAAACTCAACAATCCTTCTCCCAATCCATTCAGCTACCTGCGGGACTACGGCGTTTCCAAGCATCTTGTATCTTTGAGTGTCAGAGTGACCTTCTGTCCATCCATCAGGAAACCCCTGCAATCTTTCACACTCTAGTGGTGTCAATCTGCGAACTCCTACGCCCTGATTTGCTTGTGGATTCAAGGCAT
>Ga0114919_10003149_pt1 | contig 13329 bp, 8 predicted proteins | sample BlataG_FD_88682 | JGI IMG/M metagenome (GOLD analysis project Ga0114919, IMG submission 88682) | Deep subsurface microbial communities from Black Sea to uncover new lineages of life (NeLLi) - Black_00105 metaG | ecosystem: Environmental > Aquatic > Marine > Oceanic > Sediment | place: Atlantic... | reverse complement strand
TATTGATGGAAAATCGAGAATATTTAAAGCAGAACAATCGTCTCCAGCACCTACTGGTGATGTAGATGTAACTGCTGCTCCAGAAATTCAACAACTTGGTGTAGATGGTCATTTGGATGCATTTGGTAATAAATGGGCAAACTTTGTAACTGCATCAAAGCTCTTGAGAAATAATGACGCACATCTCATAATCTTTGCTGGCTTGACCAAGGATGAAGCAATATTAACTGGTATCTTAGATGATACGGTTGGAGCTTCTGGAGAAAGCAGGGAAAGATTTTGTTTTGTTGGTAATGAGCTTGGACAATCCGTTGAAGATATAGTTACTGATGCAGACCAAGCAAGTGAACGTTTATGTCATGTTGCTGGTGATGTAGAAATTGCTGATCCAATAACGTTGAAACCAATTAGAGTAGGTGGTCATGTCGCATTAGCAAACTTAGTTGGATGGATTGCATCAAGACCTTCAAATTTGAATGCAATGAATAAACCACTATTAGGTATTGTTGATGTAAATACAAATGCTACAGTTGGAAAAGAATATACCAGAGGAGATAGAGAAAAACTACGTAAGGCAAACTTGTCGGTAATTATTAAGAAACCTTATGTAACATTTGAAGATGTTATTACTACATCTGCTGATCCATACTGGAGAGATGTGCAAGTAAGACGTGAAGTAGATTATATTAGATACCAAATTAGAAATGTTATGCAACCTTACATAGGTGAGAATAACAATGTTGGTAATAGAGATGCTATTCTCGCGTCTGGTGAGTCGGTCATGTCCGTTGCACAATCTGGAGGATGGATTCAAGCTGGATGGAGAGTAACTGTTACAGCAGATCTTACAGCAAGACAGCAAGGGAAAGTTTATGTAGATTTTGAATTTGAGCCTACAAGAGCTATCAAGAAGATAATGATACGCTTCTACTTGAGTTAGGATGTATGAAAAATGGTAAAAGTATATAAAGGGTATTCTGGACACATAGGTCTAAAATTGGGAGCAAAAATAAGACGAATTGCTCGATTAGATTCCATGAGAATGCGTTTAAATAACAACATCGAAGCATATTATGAAGTAGGGACGAGACATCCAGTAGAGCTAATGCCTGGGCGACTTGAAATTAATGGGTCGTTTACGGTTGCTGTATGGGATAAAAGAGTAGTCCAAGCAGTTGTTGGTCAATACGGTTCCGTATTTGATGCCGATGACATACTTACTTCTGGTGCGGGGGTTGGTTATGTAGATCCCGAAGCAGATTTTAACTTGAAAAATGATGAAATTGGTGGTGTAGGTGGAGCATATAGGGACGTTCCTTATCTTTATTTATACCCACGAATTGTTACTCCATTACAAGATGATCCGCAAGGGCAAACCATCATGGGAATTGAATTGATAATTAAACCAAATTCATGGGATTTTTTAATTAGGCAATCTGATTGGCTCCAGCAAACAGTTGATTTCATTGGGTTAAGAATAAGCAAAATAAATGGATTAGAAACCGAAGAATATTGGGATCAATCCCCAACATAGGTGGTATAAATGCAACAAGATAACATAGAAAAAACGTTACTTGATAAGGATTCAAAAAAGAAGCGAATGCTCATCAGAAAGTTTGAAGATTTATTTGCTGGCATGGAAAAAGCTTATTGGACTCCCATTGATAACGTCATGGAAAATGGCGAAGAAATGGAATTATGTGTCAAGATACGTAAAATGACCGTTGAAGAACGGAAAGAATTTGAATCAGATTATGGAAAAGCTGATAGAAGAACATATGCCGTTCAACTTATCATGAAATTCATGGTAGAGCCAGAACCTAAAAACGAAGAATTTGTTTGGAGATTAGGAGATGGTATGGTAAAAGCAATTGCTTTTCGCATACAAGAGCTTGCTTCAGCAGTTACCAGACCTAATGACAAACTTTTTTTCGATTAGCGGGGCTTGGAAAGGCTAAGATTTATCATCTCTTGATGAAAACTTACCATTTGAAGCCCCAAGATATTGTTAACATGCCGCAAGATCAATTAAACTTGCTTTCGGCAATGGTTTTGGTTCATGAAGGACACGTGAAGGTGTAGAAATGGCAGATGAAGAGCTATCAGTAAAGGTAACAGTAGATATCCAAGATCTGAAAGATGACTTAGCGGATGCTCTCAAAGACTTAGATTTTGAAGGTGCTGGTATTGATGACGACTTTAAAAATACTATTGAAACAGAATTTGAAACCATAAAGGCAATGCAGCTCCTCATAAGTGATCAATTAACAAGGGGATTATTTACTGTTAGAGGATTTGTAGTCGGTGGAAGAACCGTTGGAGACGTTCTTGCTGGTGTTCAGAAGCAATTAGAATCTGGTGTTGAGCAACCTTTTCAAGAATCTTTTGAAAAATTGGTTGCCATTCTTACACAAAAATATGAAGAAGCTGGATTAATGGGAACACCAATAAAGGAATTACAAGGAAAGAAAATGGGAGCATCTACTCTTTCTACATTTTTAAAATTCTTTGGTGGTGGAAAACCAATATCAAAATTACAAATGGTAGATGTGCTTAGTGGTGGATTATCAGAAGATGATTTTAGAGATGCATTTATTGATTCATTTAAGGACGTAATGTCAGAAAAAGGTTACACAAAATTATTTGAAGGACTTTCTGAAGATAAAGTAAAGGGTCTAAAAGAATTCATGAATAAGGCAGAAAAATGGGGCATGAAAACCGATTGGGTAATGATAAACAGGAAAACAAAACAGGTAGCAGTAGCAGAAGGTAAGGGAGTTGCAATTACTGATGTAATGATAGGTGAAGACCAAGATAGATTTGCAAGGTTTTTAGATGAAGGGAAAGAATTTTTTGAAGGATTTGATGCCCATTTCTTCTTATTTGGTCCAAGATTAAAGCAAGGTAGAGCAGGTGGAGATCCAGCTGATCCATTAAGTATTCAAGGTGGGTTGGCAGATTTAATGACACAAAGAGTCATACAACGTTCTACTGAAGAGATATTGGACAAATGGGGTGAAGTAAGAGTTACCCCAATGATAACAAATGCTATAGATATTATCGAAGCTAAATTTAAGCAATCTGGAATAGTAGATATTCAAGAATTTATATCATCTGCAATTAACAATGCAGTTAAGCAGAAATTTTCACAAGGAGTAGAAGAAGCAAAAAAGGTGCTTCATGAAACGAGGTAGATTAAAATGTCAGTAAGACCAACTATAGAATTATCAATATCATCAATTTATTTGGGGTTACCACCCATTTGGCTTCCATGTGATAGTGAAGATAAAATGGGAGCAATACGCGTGCAAGAATTTGCAGCCGCTGGTAGATATGGAGATATAACTAAACCAGTAGGTTCAGAAGCAAGAAAATTTAGAGTATCTGGAAAACTTAATGATGCTCTTGCTGCAAGGATACTTGCAAAGTTTCCATTAGGAATGATAAGTATAGTTCCAATGGGAAAATTTTTAAAGATTCGTTCATCATTAACAGTTTTACAACTTATTGAATTAATGTCGGTAAGTGGCTTTAGAATTCCACTCATACTGGAAGGCTTACCATATTACGTGCTCATAAAAAATTATAAATTCTCCAGAAAAGGTGGAGAAGGTGGAAAACGTTCATTTCAGTTTGACATGATTGAATCCTCGTCTGAAAAAACACAATCATTACGTGCTAAATTTTACAGTCAACGAGGAACGATTGTTAAACATATGGCTATGAATGTAGCATACATGTCTTATATAAATTCTCTATTCAAGAGGTAAATAATTTGGCGTTTGCTGTTAACAACTTAAACATTGATGAAGGACGGGTTAGAGTGGATTTCTTGATGAGAAATTCTAAGGACAATCCGTTTTTTGTAACCTATTATGGGAACATGAAACAAGATTTACCCATTCATGTAAAGTCTTGTAACGTGTTTACAGCAAAATGGCTTCAATCATCATTTGAAGCCACGCTTACAATTTATAAGAAGCCAGGAATTGCATATCGAACCATTTTCCCAGGGGATGGAATAGTAATTTCCATGGGTCATGGATACTTGAAAAGCGTGTTTGCTGGAAAAGTAGAAACAGTAGAAACTAACATAACTCCTACTGGATCAGAAGATGTTATTATCGCTAAATCACGTGGTCATTTTCTAACCAAGCAACTCATGACCATTTCAGCACCACGAGATACTCCATGGCAAGAAGTCTTAGATGAAGTGTTTGAATTTATATCAAGGATTAATCCACGTCTTGGAAAAAATCGAGGGGAAGAAACTATTGAGCAAGAATATTCACGAAATACAACCCTCATAACTTCTGATCTTCCACCAGAAATGATATCAGAAGCAGAATCATATTATGACCAAGAAGAGAATTTATTTGTTAGTCGTTCAGATACAATACCAATATATGAACGTGCTATAGCAACTGGGGAGGCTGCATTAAAAGTAATACGAGAAGAAGAGCAGAGACGAGAGATAAATGTTACGGCATCTGATTACTTTCGTGCTGAACAAAATGTAGAAGACCGTTCTGGCGTGGTTGTCTTTAGTGAAACCGTTCCCATAGAAACAAGATTAGTAAGAGATATTGTGGTTAGAGGGGAAATCCCATCTGATAAGGAAGTTGGTGCATATGGATTTTACATGAGTGATACCATAGCAAACATATTAGATGCCATAATGAATGAAATAAAAAAGCGGTATAGGATATTATATGAATGGTTTATTGACTTATCTGGAAGAATAGTTATTCAACAAAGAAAGATTGCACCAGAATTTGGTAGAAATGCTCGCATATTTTATTCATATGGGGAAGATTGTTTTGGAAAGTTACGCTCCAGTCTGGAAGGAGTTATAAACATGTTTGTTTGTAGAGGCACGTATGTAGGCACGTCTGATCCCATAGAACCAGAATGGGAAGCATATGCAGAAGGTAGGACATCTCCTAATTTTCAGAACCCAGCAGATATTTCTCTTGCTGATTATTCAAATCTCATACGAAGAACGACATTTGGGGACGTTATAGAAATGCATGTTACCAGACCAGAAACCCAACGAAGAGCGTTTCGTCCAACTGCGATTGCAATAAATAAAACATCTGCATTTGAAGGATTAAACCCAGTTGTATTAGATTTACCAGATGTAACTACAGAAAAAGAATTATTAGATAGAGCATTACAATTATTATTAATTTATTCACGTCCTAAACAACAAGGATATTTAATTGGTATTGGAAAACCAATATATGATATTTGGAATACCATATTAGTGCTTGGAGATGTTAGAAGAGAATCTCCTGTTACCCAATCTCGTCAAGCTTCTGGTCTTTTTTTACGAGTTAAAGAAAAATTTAAAACAATATTTCAGAGAGTAGTTGATAGCTCTGGCTTAGTTGAAAGTGGATTAGGAAGATTTTCAGCAGTTTGGGCGAAACGTTCTGTAATTGCTGAAGCAATAAAAGTAATAAGAGAAGGCACAACTGGAATAGAAGAAGGTGCGTCTGGATTATCCACCATGTTTAATATTGATCCAGAGCAAGGTCAAGTATTTTTTGAAAGATTATTATTACAACTTTCTGACACGTTAGATGAAGATGGACAAGCCTTATTAATTGGGTCTGAACATTATACTGAAGAAGGGCGTGCAATATGTTATCTTGGTGGAGCACGTCATACATTTGATAGTGGTGGATATGAAACGAAGCTTGTATTTTATAAAGCTCGGAGACCACGAAACTTTTCCTTAGAAAACTTTTTCATGGAAGAGCAAATTACCATAAATGAAGATTTACTTCGTGCATTTGGTGGTGATCCTAATGCGTTAGACCCCAGAACCAGAGGGGATATCGCACGTGCTGGTTACATGTTTCGATGGCAAGTTGCCCGTGTCGAAGGATTAGTTAAGAATCAAGGAGCCAACGAAGTAGAAGGTTTGGGTGCTGAATGGTATTATAAACTCTCTTTGGGAAGAGCAGCAACACAATTAATAGGATTACCGATGGTTCCACATGCAGGAAGATTTACTGGTCAATCAAGAGGAGAAGGAGTATTTGGTGGTCCAATAGGATATCATAAGGCTGGTGCAAGAGTATGGATTAATAGGCTTGGACAATATGCACTTGTTTGGGGCTCTGCAAAATTAGAGCGTGTTCCAGAAATATATTCAGATCCTCATAATGATCTTATTAATAATGATAATACACCAGCGGATGCTGAAATCTGGAATGTAAGTAATGAATCTGGGTTCCGATTTTTCATGAATAAGAAAAAGATTCGCGTGGAATCTGATAATTTTATTTCTTACATGGAATTAGAAAAAATTACCGATGGAGAGTATGAAGGAACCATTCAGATTTCTGATACAGTTAAGATCACATTAGATAAAGATGAAATAAACATAGAGGTTCCTAATGGTAAGTTTGTAAATATTGGTGGACCTGGAGCAGTAGAATTAGCACGAGGTGGTCATACTCATGAATTTGATCATACTCATGTATGTGCTGGTGCTGGGAATCCTTCCAGTAGTCCTACTCCTACTGATACAGATGAAACTGATGATACTGGGAAAACAGATAAATGTAGAGGTGAATGAAATGTCATTTTTTTATGGTTCAGATATAAAATTGGAAAACTTTAAACACGGGTTGAAGGATGTAGCAACAGATGTAAGTGGAGACCTTGCAGTTGTTGGTGTAACATATGAACGCTGGCGAGAAACAATTGAGAATGAAGAACATGAAGTTCTTGCTGGTGCAGTTTCAGTGGAAGTTGATAACAAGATAATTCTTCAAGTATTAGGTGCGTGGCAAGATGCTGATCATGTTGGGCAAAATTTATACATTGGAAACATTAACGAGATTGAACGTGTTAATGGTATCATCCAGCTTAGATCCGTGCCTACTGCTGGAACATTATATGTTTCTTACGTTACTGCTGGGAATAATAATACAGAAATGTTAGAGCAAATGATAGAAAGAATATCAAAAATAAGGGCAAGATATTATCCAATTCCAGGGCAGTTTAATCCGAATGACCCAAGTTTAAAAATAGATGCTGATAGAAATTCCCCAAATTATGGAGAAAGATATTATGAAGGTGATTTTGATCAATTTAATCATCCAGAAGTTGGTAGTATATTACACATACTATTCAATTTTGGAAATCAATCTTGGGTTCCCATATTCGTTAATTTATTTTCTAATGATATCATAAATCAAATACGAGGTCTTGAAGAATTGATTGGTGTTACGGTAAATTTTAATAGCACGACCTTAGATCTTATTTTTGAAGTGAAAGCATTAGGAATGCAAGACATAATTAGGAAAGGTGTAAATATTGGTAACGTTTAATATAGAAAATCAAAATGATATAACAGAGGATATGGTTAATGAAGTTTCTCTTGGTCAAATAGTTGTTAGAAGAGAAGGAATAACCAAAGTTGCTGGCACTGATAAATATTTATTATCAAATATAGCTGTTCTTTCAATTATTAATATTGTAGGAACATCTAATGATACTGGATTAGAATATACCTTCATTGAAAATACTGACTTTTCTCTCATAGATGATGATGGAGATGGAAAGTTAGATACAATAGATTGGAGTATTGGTGGAATTGCACCAGTTGATTCAACTGTTTTTTATGTTGATTATGTTTATCAAGGAGTGCCTTCACGCACCATTCGTGCAATACAACAAGGAACCACGTTGAGAGATTTTTATCAACCAGCCTCACGAAAAATGGAACAGTATTCACGTCAACAAGACGTTTATATAAAAGATGCATTTTTACCAGATGCTGGGGATGATGCTACTGACCAACACGCAAAGTTGGTTGGAACCCAAAGAATAGCTGCGGCAAAAGCAGTTGGTGCAATTATATGCACTAAAGATACAGCAGAAGATAATGATGTTCTTATTCCTATAGACAAGATAATTGGAACCACTCCTCGATTTGCTGGAGAAGAAGTTATTCAATTTAAAACCGTTCAAAATCCATATCAAGGAACGGGATATGCTGGGGTTGTTAAGGCTGGGCAATTAGAAGGTCATGCAACAATAGAAGCCTCTTCTGCTGGTGCGGATGGTCTTATTGGAACGTCATTACTTGATAACATGATTAGCTCCATTACTGATATTGATTCCATAAATAACCCCTTACAACAAGCGTATCTCAAGATGTGGAGACGGTATGATCAAAGCTTAGAAGATACTGAAGTAGAAGAGCAAGTTGAGAGTGGAGATGTAACTGTTATATTAGACCCAGGCACTTATACCATAAATGATGTCATAGCAGTATGGGTTTCAGATACTCCAGCAGCCCCTGGTGGAAATCCAGATTACACTTCTGGGAATTATTATGCTGGCACGTTTGATAGGACTACTGGAGTCATTAACATAAATATTGGTCTTTCTGCTACTAATTACGTGTTTGTTGCATTCATAGATGAGGATGAAGTCTTGCGGTTCAAGGCGATTGATTATGGCTATTCAGAAAATGATGTAGCCATTGTAACGACTGTTGGCACTTCTGCTGATAAAATAAACATATCAATAACTGATTCAAGCGGGAAAATCACGGAAACATTTACTAATATAGATAATGATGGGGCTTCTATTGCAACTGCAATAAATGGGGTATCAACCATGATAACTGTTACTACTACTCTCGTGAAGTCAATTTCATTTATTTCAGATTATTTACAATCTGGGTCTGGTCCGACATCTGGTGGAAGAGATTTAGAAAATACTGTAGATTTAAAAGATAGGATTCCAACTCAAATAGATAGGATTGAGAAGGCTACAGAACCAGCAATAATTGCTGAATTACGTGATTTAGAGCAAGTATCTAATGTCTCTGCGTTTGATGCTGGCGAATTATTTGGGTCTCAAGTATTACCAGATGGAACTGCTAAGGTATTGATTACACAAGTTGGTGGTGGATCTTTCTTATCATCAGTTATTTCATCAATTCAAGATATAGTTGAATCAACAAAAGCATTAGGAATTAATATAGAGGTAGTCGAACCAGATGCCATAACAATTTCCATGACCGTGCAAGTTACGTTTAAAGAAGGAGTAGGAAATCAAACATCTTATAGATCTCAAGTGCGAAATAGAATTGAAACATATTTACGAGGTCTTGCTATAGGAGAAGATGTAATACTTGCAAGAATAGCTGCTGTATTAGAAGAAGTTGATCCTACAGAATCTTTCATAGAAGATATAACAATAATTAGCATTCAAAAGAATTCCATAGATCAATTGCTTGTTAATGTAGTCATTCAACAATATGAGCAAGTATCATTAGGAACGGTGAGTGTAGTTTGAACCAGAAGACAAGTATTACAGATGAAATGATGGCTGGATTACCTCCAGAATTACATGATAAGGCAGAAACTGGTTCTAATACGTTTGCCCTAATGGATTCACTTGCAAGGGTGTTGTATCACGCATTCAAGGAATTATCCTTACAAGATCGCCAAAAAATGATTGATCACGCTTCTGGTGATGCATTATTAAAGTTAGGTGCAAGTAGAAATTTTCTTCCATTCCCAGATGAAACAGAAGATGAATTTAGATCACGTGTAATTGCTACTCTTGCAATAAATGGAAGAGTTACTAAGTCTGGTGTTGAAGCACTCATTGAAGCTTGGTTTGATTTAACTCATGAATTTAACATTCATGAGCCATATAAAGATGCCATATTATTTGGGGATGAACCATTTTTTGGCACGTTTCCATTCGGAGAAGCAAATGGATTATTAGAGTTAGTATTAAACATTAACGACTTCCCAGCAAATACACTTTCCGTGGATGAGGATTTTGAGGTTGGTGGTGAATTTGCTGGTGGCACTGATGTTACATATCAACAATTTGCATCTTCTGGAGAGTTTAGAGTTGTTGGAGATGGAACCCGAAAGTATGCTACGTATAATGGGACATTTCCATTAGCGGGCACTGATGCTTCTAACATGACACGGTTACATATCAAATTTCAAACGTCAGAAACAGATTTAGCGTTTGGTGTGGAAATTTATGGATATGTTTCTGGGGAATCTCCTACTACTGCGGAATGGATAGAGATAAAAGAATTCAATTTAACCCCACATGCTGGGCAAGGTAGTGGGGAATCTGAATGGAAAGAAGTAGATGTCTCCCTTTCTATATCTGATACACTTATCATTACTAATTTACGATTATTTTTTAATACAACAATTGGTTCCTTGCATTTTATAACGCTTGATTTCATGCAGATTGCCAGTAGAAGCACTAATATTGATAGACTTTACTATATGATGGAACGAAGAGGTAAAGCTCTTGGTGTTCGATTAATTACTGGATATTTCATGCCTCCTGGAGGAGATGAATGGACGAATGAATTTCTCCGTTATCAACGAATACTCACGCTTACTGAATCAAGTGGGATAGCACGTGATAATGAAGTAGTTACACTACCAGTTACTGGGCTTGCTTCTGGCAAGTGTTATCATGATTCCATTCGAGTCTATGATGACGATTATCAAGATGGCGGATCTCCCATAGTGTCTCAAACGTGGGACAAGGTTAATGATGCAGAGGATGGAGATTTTAATTTCACGAATGAAGCGGATTGGGCACAACCATCTGGTGTTAATTGGTCAGTTACTGAAGTTGGAACAGCACAAGAAGTAAGAATATTACCACGTTACATGGGGTTCTCTAAGGTATTAGAAGTAAAAGATGGAAATAGTGGTGGTGCACATTATAGTAGATACGATTATAACATGGCAGATCAACCTTATGGTGAAATTTCATTCATTTATAGATGTAATTCTGCATCTGCTTTAACACATAGATACATGTTATATGTATTAGATGGTGCTGCTGGTCCAGCGTTCATAGTTACTCTTAATTTTTCAACTAATAAATTTTCTTATTATGATGGTGTTGGATTTAATGATACAACAATTGATTTCGCAATTGACACGTGGTATTATATTAGAGTAGAATTTAGATGCACTGGAGCTGGTGCGTTTAGAGGTTTAACAGCAGATAAATGGAAATTACACGTAACTCCATTATCTACAGGAGTAGAAGAAAGCACTGGAGAATTGGGAATAAACGGTTCTAACGCTAATATAGGACAATTTAATTTCACGACTGATAATGATTTCATTGGTTCACATTACATTGCAGCAGTTGATTGTTCGTGGTTTGGAGGATGGTATCAAGATAGGATTTGTTATCTCATGGATTTTAAATTATCTTGGTTAGATTCCGTGGCGGCAAGTAGTTCGGTGGATAGATACATTTATTATGTTCCATCAAGTCAAGGAGATCCTGGCTATAGTGGATTATCTCGATCAACCAATCAAGTAACGTGTAGTGATGGCACGCAATATTCGTTTAATGCTTCTTCAGCCACATATTTCCAATCTGATTCCATTGATAAAAACGCCTTAAATTGGGATTTGAATAGCCCATACGTTCAAACACTTCCCGCTTTTTCATCAGCAGCCGATATACTTTGGTTAGAAGATAATGCGATATTTGTGGAATGTATTCATCGAACGGGTGCTAATGAATATATTATTAACACGATATATGATAATAACCTAATTAAAAAACGGATTAAAAATGCTCTCTTATATTATATTGCTTTCTTTCATTCAAATGCGGATGCTGGAAATTTTGCAGATTGGAGATACCATGTAGGAGGTGGCTGGGCAGAAAGATTATTGGGTAGTGGCACTAAAGATCAAACTCTTGATTTTGGTAAGTGTTTTTATGATGATACTACTAATTTAGAAATAATATATCCAGTGGTTTGGCTTGGCGATGCTAATAGTTTAAGATGTAGTAGTTACATGCCCGTAAATACAAATGTCATCTCTCCAGGCAATCAAGCAGCAACTGACTATTTACAAGCAAATACCGAATATACGTTTTGGACTGGTCTATTAGATGTTGGTTCAACGGTAACTGGTGATAAAGAAGATTATGTTGATGATCTTTATACTATATTAATTGATGCCCCCCTATCCCAATCATTAGGAGCCGAGTCTGAAACGTATGGATGGACGGTAGAAGGAACGTTATCAGAAGTTACCACGGGAGTTAACGTGGGCATTCATAGACTAAAAATGGTGCTTACTGGAGATGAAGCCAGGTTAGATTTTCCCACGTTTGATCCAACCGAAGAGTTGCATTCATTGATTTCTTTCTGGATTGAGACTAATGCTGTTAGTCAATATCTCGAGTCGGTAACGTTCATTGATGTTTCAGAAAATGAAGCAGTGGTGAACGTGAATAGAGAAATGCCCGTGGGTGATGCTGAGAGATGGACGGTTAACATATTCCAACCAGATACCGTTGATACTGGTTTTGATTGGACTCAGATATGGGCAATGAACTTTACATTTGATGATATAAATTATACCGTCTATGTAGACGGCTTACACTTTAGAAAATTGGAGAGTTAAACATAAATATGAAAAGAAAGGAATGATTATTCATGACATTAACAATAAACATAAAAAAAGTATTTGATGTCGAAACAACCGATAAATTAGATAAGGATGTTTGGAATGAAATAGTAGAACAATTTAAGGATTCTGTATTCGTGGAACGCACGTATTCTGGCTCACAACTTGATGCATTCGCCATCACCGACCAGAGTGGTGGGGCATTTGAAGATCCAGAATTTCAATGTTCCATCAACTTTGACGTGGAAGCCGCTGGTTCTATGTCCATTGCGTATGCTGGCGGATACAAGGTCGAAGAAGCAGACGTTCAAAATCTTGATTTAACCGCGTATCTTTCAACGGGTGTTAATTACAAGGTCTTGCTCATTGCGATACACGTGTCGGGAGCCCCCATTGCATCATACGTGATACGTGAGGGTGGAGAAGATACAACAGAAGCATTAGCGTGGGCGGCTAAACCATCAACCATTGCTGGAGATCTACCATTGTATTACTTGATGGTCGATAGCGTGGGGTTGCATGATTATGATGATAACCTATTTGTGAATGGTATTCGTGATGAACGTGTCTTGATGGGGGTTCTTACCAGTGAAATTACTAACAGAGAAACAAGAAAGGGAGGATTTGATAAAGTTGTGGTGGCTAATGGGGAAAAATATGGATATACTGATGTGGCAATTCAAGCAGCATTAGATGCTTTACCAGCAACTGGTGGAAAGGTTTACATACCAGCGGGAACTTGGGTTATTACAAACACATTAACAAGAGCAATAAATGATGTTACAATTGAAGGTGCTGGTTCAGAAACTATATTAGAAGATGATGGTACTGCAACTAGCTTAATAACTGTTGGCGGTCATAAATG
>Ga0114919_10003148_pt1 | contig 13334 bp, 23 predicted proteins | sample BlataG_FD_88682 | JGI IMG/M metagenome (GOLD analysis project Ga0114919, IMG submission 88682) | Deep subsurface microbial communities from Black Sea to uncover new lineages of life (NeLLi) - Black_00105 metaG | ecosystem: Environmental > Aquatic > Marine > Oceanic > Sediment | place: Atlantic... | reverse complement strand
TACGCTACGACACTAATAGGGAATCCAAGCACAGTAGCAAACGCCCTTTCGGTAGACGGGCAAACGGGTGATGTGTTCATGTTGGCAGATAATAACTACTTCTATCAAGGTGAGGGGAGTGATTGGAGAACTTTTGTAGATACAAGTAATAATTATAACATAGACCAAGTTACAAGCGGAACTTCAACTATAATTTCTGGTGATACTTTCCCCGTCGTTAAAGTGCAAAGAGATACAACGGGAACTTCGGGGTATGCTTCGGGAATGACTTTATTAACTGACACTTCCAATTCTGCGAATCCAGGATTTGGCGGGGCTTTTTACTTTGCTTTGGAAGATAATTCAGGGGCAACAGAACACCTATTAGCAGGTATAGGGGGATTAAGGGGAACTGCGGATAACGAGGGGCAGTTTCACATTAGAACTTTAAGCGGTGGCACTTTAACTGACGCCATGTATATAGATGAAAACCAGGACTCTATGTTTTACGGCAATATTAACGCTACGGGAAATATAAACATAACTGGATGTATAGAATATAACAATGCGGGGGCGAGAGCATTGTTAGGGACTTGTGTATAATGAAACACAAATTTGTATTTATCGTTGGATTGGTTTTGATTTTAATAGTCGGAGTTACAGCGGCGACACTTGGTTCACAAGACGTTACAACAAACCTAACTCCCGCAGAGAAAGCCGCCCTTGAATCTGTTGGGATAACCGACCCAGATATTTCGGCTTTGGAATGTGAAGGAGAGAGATGTTTCTTTACTCTTACACAAACCCAGATAGTTAATGTTCCAGAAGATTTAGAGTTGGGAGACCCCGCCGAGAAAAGAGAAGTTTTGGTATGGAGAAGGAAAATAATAATACCCAATACACAAGGAGAGTTGTTAGATTTGAGAGATGATGCGATAGAAATTGCTTTAAAGAATTATGCAAATGCAACTATGACAAGAGATTTAGAAAGTAAAACAAAGGAACTTGAAGGAGGCAAGGTTACTATAAACAAATTATCACCATGAAACCAGTAATACTAATCTTCGTGATTGTCTTGATAGCTTTACCCTTGGTAACTGCTGCTGATTCTTTCATAGTTCCACAAAGTTCAATCTATGATTTGAAGGTGAGTTGTGCTAAAGATGGAGGTCTTTGTTCAGCAACTGCCTTATGTAATATTACTGTGAACTATCCTAACTCTTCAATTCTTGTGGACAATCAAATCATGACGAATCTTGATAATGGGTACTTCAACTATACCTTAAACGACAACCAAACTTCGGTGAAGGGAGAATACAATGGAAGGGCTTGGTGTGTGGATACTGGAGTGAATGATACTCAAACTTTTACTTACTCTGTCAATCCAACCGGTATCAGACCCACAGAAAGTAGAACTGAAAGTGTTACGAGGTCTGTTTACTTCATTTTTGGAATAGGAATTCTATTATTCGTGGCCTTTCTCTTCACTAAAAAACCTCCAATAAAATGGACTTACTTTATATTTGCGATAATCTTCTTCCTAATTGCCCTTAATACTTTGTTTATTTCTATGCAGGATGAGGTAATTAATCCAAAATTAGAGACCTTTTTCAGTAGTTTTACGGTAATTTCCTTCTACTTTTATTGGTTTGCTGCCGGATTATTGATATTGATGTGGGTATTTACCTTCCTCAATACTATGCTTCTAAAGAAAAACTTAGATAATGTTAGGAGGTTTGGAGGAAGCTGATGGCAGAGAAAAAAAGGGGAACTATTAAAAGAGTTGATGTGGAATTGGGAGATTTGATTAAAGACTTGAGTAAACAACAGGAGATAAGTGAGAGATTGGCAAGTCGTCAGATTGCAAGAAGTTTCAAAAAGAGGAGGGTTAAAGATGAAGAAATTACTTTCTAACCGGAGGGGGCAGTTTGTTAGCATCCTATTAATGATAATAACTGTTTTCATAATAGGGCTTCTCTTTTTCTTCGCTAATCACGTAAACAAGAAACTTTATGATTCTTTTGATGAATATTTTGAAGGATCTGACGAAAATAATACCGAAGCCCATCAAGCAGTACAAGATTTCCAAGATATTGAAGGCTCCCAGATATGGGACTTTGCTTTCTTAGCAATATTTATGGGCTTTATTCTTCAAATGGTAATATTTAGCTTTGCAACTAGGATAAGTATAGTGTTCTATTGGATTTTTGCGATTATAGGGATAATTGGATTAGTTTTAGCCACAATAGTTGCAAATATGTGGCAAGAAGTAGCTGCAAATCCGGAGTTTGCAACGACAATAACGAGATTCCCAATCACTAACGCACTTCTAGGAACCTACTTCCCAATAGTAATTACAGGGGTTCTTCTTATCGTAATTATTGTTATCTTCGGAAAGCCCGCAGGTCAAACTCCGTTAGGAGGTAATCAATGAAAAGACTAATGTTATTCGGTGTAGCGATTATCTTTCTTATCGTAGTAGTTGGTGCTGTAGACTTTGACAACAAGGCTTATTTCGAATTTGAAGAAGGTTCTGGAACTTCTGTAGAAGATGTTTCTACAAACTCCTTTAATTTAGAATTAGTTAACTCTCCAACTTGGAAAGCAGACGAAGGAAAGATTCGGAACGGAGTTCAATTTGATGGAGTAAATGATTATGCTATTAACGAAAGTGCTGATCTTAACCTTCTTGATGCCGGTTTCTCTGTCCAAGTGTGGGTGAATGCTACAGATTTCACTAATAACCTTGCTGCTATAATTCATTATATCAATCAAACCAGCAATGTTGGATTCAGTATGACTAAAAACTCTGGAGTTAATACGGTTAACTTCGCAGTTGCAACTCCAGATGGATCTGCTACAACTAATACAGGAAATTTGGTTGCGTTGACAAATTGGTATCATATAGTTGGAGTTTATAATGAAAGTGATGTTCTTCTTTATCTTAATGGAACCTTTGTTACAAAATCTGCTTTAACCACAGCTTTTGCAGATCCAGTAGAGGGAAATCTTACAGTAGGAAGACACGGTTATCTTTCTGATTCTTCTAGAAGTTGGAAAGGAATCATCGACGAAGTTGGAATTTGGAATAGGGCTTTAACACAGCAGGATATTACAGAGTTATATAACGATAAAGCTGGATTAAGGTTTCCTTCTACCCTCGAAGTTACATTAAACTCTCCAACAAATACTTCTCAAATTACAACATTAGACTTCAATTATACTCTAGATCCAGGAAGAGATGTTAATTTAACTAATGCTACTCTTTTCATATATAATTCGACGGGAGATTTAGTTAATGACACCTTTTTTGAAACTATAACAGGTAATACCACAAATACCTCGGTCCTTACAATGTCATCACTACAAATCGGTGATTATAGCTGGAATTTATTTGGGTGTGGAATCAATGGATCTTCAGATTCAATTTGTGAATTTTCAGAGAACAATAATTCCTTTACCTATGGATTTAAAGAAAATGCAGTAACCTTTACTACTCCAGTAGGAGATCTTACTCCCACGACGATAATCTTGAATATCACCGCCGCTTCTAGTGTGATTAGTAGTTTTGCAAATTTAGACTATAATGGAACACTTAAGTCTTCTACTAAGTCAACAGTAGGGCCAGATACAATCTTTACTACATCCTTCGATACTCCTGCAGTTAATGCCCAAGACATAAAGAATTTCCATTGGGCTTTATCTTTGACAGATTCCTTTGGAACAACCGCTTTCAACACTACAAAACAACAACAGACAGTTACTCCTTCTAATTTCACAGCTTGTAGTGTAACCCTTCCAACTCTTGCAGTAAACTATACTATTTTTGATGAAGCAGATGGAACCACTCCTCTTTCTGCTACCTTCGACGGAACATTCAACTGGAACTTTGGAACTGCTACAAGTTCTAAGAATGTTTCTGTGAGTTTAACCTCAGAACCAAGCCACTCTTTCTGTGTTGATCCTAACCAAACTTATATCACAGATGCTACAATTCTTCTTGAGAGAGAAGGGTATTCCGATAGATTAATTAACCTTGATAATCAAAACTACTCCAATAATTCAATTACTCATGCATTGTATATGGTTGCAAACGCAACAGATGTTATTATAGAAGTTAAAAACCCCGGACTTCAACCTTTAGTTAACTATCTTGTAGAAATTGAAAGGTTTTATCCTTCGACAGGTAACTACTTGTTAGTTGAAAGTCAAAAGACAGATGATTTTGGACAATTCGTAGCTAGATTGGTGGAAAACGATGTTAGATATAGGTTTACTTTCTATAATACTGATAATGTTGTAGTGAAGACTACCCAAGATATTAGTATCGCTTGTCGTTCCACAATCTGTCTCCTTCAATTCGTTGTAGAAGATTCTACAAACGATTTTGAGAGATTTGATGATATTACTGATTATGACGGAGAGTTAACTTACGATGAAGGAACAGAAACTTTCACTTTTTCTTGGACTGATACTACAGGAGACAGCCCAACCCATCGGCTATTAGTTGAGAGGTTTACATTCAACAATACGGCGGTAGTTTGTAATGTAACTTCTACTTCCTTAGCAAGTAGCTTACCTTGTGATATTTCATCGTATAGCACAGGCTCCTTTACTGCCCAAGCATTCAGAACAACTGGAGGTGATGAAAGAAGAGTTGCGAGATTAACTACAAAGCTAGGCGATATTTCAGGAACCTTTGGTTTAGAAGGCTTATTTTGGTCATTTATTTTACTACTAACTCTTATAGCTGTTGGTGCTTTCTCTCCAGTAATTGGAGTAGGATTGTTCTTAATAGGATTTATAGCTTTGGGTGTAATGGGGGTTCTATCCTTCAACATTCCAGTATTTATAGCAATGTTAGTTATAGGAATTGTCTTTATATGGGCATTTAGAACATGACAGAAACAAAAAATATATTAGGAATGAATAAAAGAGGAATTGAATTCAAGAGTGCTTTCTTCGCAATCATAGCAATTAGCATGGTAGTTGTAGCTGTGGGAGTTATCGTTGAACAATGGGATACTGCTTACAGCTCAGGTTTATCGTCGGATTTAGGAGATTTTAATAAACTAGATGATGTTTCAGTAACAGCTAGAAGTCAACAGGAAGGAGTAATATCTCAAACTGCAGATCCCGGTGCCGATTTTGAAGCAACAACCTTCAGAGGAGTATTCGGTATCATTAATAATATCTTTGATCCATTTAGAATAGTTTTCGGAGATAATGGAATGTTGGATTCAGTAACAGAGAGATTTGGAATGCCTGATTATGTAAGACAGGGAATCGTAACTATGATGATAATTGCTATCACCTTCACGTTGGTAGCTATTATATTTAGACTTCCGAGGAGTAGTGCATAATGGCAATAGGAAATCACACCCTACCTACAGAACTACTAAGAACTTGTGACGAAGGAATCTTTTATTGTATCAGCGATTGGGCTTACAATATAACTGGAGGGTTTTGGTGGACTGCCTTGCTCCTTGGATTTTGTTTTGCTCTCTTCATGGCTACAATTAGATTAGGAACAACCAGAGCATTTGGTTTTGCCTCTGTCGTCGGTATCTTTGGAAGTTTATTCCTAGCCACAATGAAGTTAATGCCTTGGTGGATAGCAACTGTCTTTATTTTAACTGGGAGTGTAGCACTTGCAGCTATGATTATGAGTAAGAAGTAAGTAACACTTTGTTAACTTAAGTATATAAAGGATAGTCACTACCGCTTTTTAATGAATGTTTCCAAAGAGTTGAAAGGAGGTTTGAAAAATATGCGAAAACTAATTAACAAGAGAGGACAAGTTCAATCCCTTGCTCCTGCTATTCTAGGTCTTGTATTCGCGGCTGTTGTTCTGACATTCGGTCTTGTTATCTCACAGTCATTGAGAGATACTCAGACAGCTGGAACTGAAGCATACGAGGCAGCAAACTTGACTGTTGTAGGTCTTGGAACATTTGCTGACTTCTGGGAGATCATAGTATTGGCTATTGTTATCACAGTTGTTATCGGATTGCTACTAGTTGTCTTCGGAGAAAGAGGCGGAAGAGGCAGATAGTTTTTCATTTCTGAAAGATGGAGCTATCTCCTCTTAAATCCAGACGGGGGCAGGCGATGGGAGCTACCATCGTAGCTCTAACGATTGCAGGCGTATTCTTAATCTTAGGATTAGTTATGCTTCAAGCATTTAGGGATACTAGTGCAGTTGATAGTTCGGTCTCAGGTAGCATAGTTAATGAAACTCTGACGACAGTTGACGAGCTAGGAGAATTGGTTGTTGAAAGAAACACTCCCGGATTTAATTCCTTTGCTGTAACCATAGCAATAAATGCTTCAACGGGGAATGTAATTCCAACAACGAATTACACAACCCAAGCAGATGGAAGGATAAACTTTACGGGTGAGGGAGATTCAGAGGCATTCAATAATACCGATTGGAATGTTTCCTACACATATCTACACGGTGGGAATGTGTATAGAGGATCGAACTTGACTGTTACCGGGTTAGCAAGTATGTCTGATTTCTGGGAAATTATAGTATTAGCTGTGGTTATCTCAATAATCATCGGACTATTGTTACTCACGTTTGGAGGAACTCAAAGAAGATAAATTTTATTTATTTCATTCCCTTTAATTTTTCAGGGAATTCATATTCATGGGAAGAAGAAAGAAGAACGAGATTGTGGAAGGATTAGTACCACCTCTAACTTTGGGAGTAGGAGGTGTTGGGGCTTCGATACTTGGCGGTTCTGTTGCATCCAAGTTACCCGCCGGAACTACAAATCCTCTAACTACTACAGGTTCGACTCTCGGTAGGTTTGTAGGCCCAGTAGCCACAATTTCCGTATTGGGAGTTACAACGAAGCAATTAAAGAAGGTGAAGGTAAAGAAATGACAGAAACAATGATGTTACTTAGGAAAGAAACTGAAGCAGAAAGAAGACATATAAATATGGTAATGGAAAGAGCGAGAAGGAAACAGAACAAAGCGATCAAATCAGCAAAAGGAGGAAAGAAATAATGCCAAAGCAACATAGAGTAAAAGGTTTTCTTAGAAAAGTTCCTGGAAAAAGAAAGAAAACTTTAATTAAACCACAGTTGAGGAAGAATCCTTGTAAATAATGAGAAATAGACGAGGTCAAGCCAATGGGATGGCGTTTGCCATACTTTCCCTAGTTATAGCTGCTTTTTTCTTGGTGATGGGTGTTATTGTTATCCAATCTATGGATGATACTGTTGCTTTTGATTCTACTTCTACAAGTGAAACAATTTTAACTGCTAATGGAACTACTTCTACATTAAGTCAAACACCTTCTACAACTCCTACTGTTACTTCTTTGAATAGAACTTATGTAACTTTTAATGGTAGGCCTTCTGATGGTATCTATGTAAATGATACATTTACACACGGAGCGACAGGCAATTTTACTATGATAATGTGGGTAAATGCAGAGATAGGAAAATCTCAACAAACTGTGTTTGACACCTATCCTTTTGTGGCCGCAATAGGAGTAGGGTTGGAACTAAACGAAACTGCTAATAACATAAAAATATTACAAGGGTCTGGTGGAGAGAATCCACAATGTAATCAGCTAAACTTCACTTATGATTTTAAAAATAAATGGTCCATGGTGAGTCTTGTTTCCAATGATACTTGGATGAGGCTTTATGTTAATGATACTCTAGTCATAGACAACTCAACCTATGGGGAAAGTTGCGGAATAGGATTTTCAGGTAGTAGTTCATTATGTTTGGGAGCCAATGGTGGAAGTGCTGGATGTTCTGGTGCCACTCTAAATGGATCGGTCGACGAATTTAGAGCATATTACAGAAATCTGTCACAAGCGGAAATAACAAGCATATATAGTAGCGGGAGACAAGCAAATACAAGTTTAACAACACAGGATATTGCAATTTGGATTCCTCTAAATGAGAACACTGGAACACCTAACGTATTCTTCAATACCTCCAGCATCGTAAACTTTACAGAAGGGAAGGATGGAAACTGGACAAACGATGGTGTGAATAATACTCTAACACTAAACTTGGATTATAACCATACTGAAAGAAATGTAGCTGTCCTCAATGACAATCTGGCTTGGAGTCAACTCACTGCCACCTACGATTACAACACTCTCGGAGAAGCAAAACAAGATATAAACGCCACAGTAGTTGGGCTCTCATCGTTCGCGGACTTCTGGGAAATTATAGTATTAGCTGTTGTAGTTTCCATCCTAATTGGATTGATACTGGTGATGTTTGGGAATCGGAGAGAGGTGAGATAGAATGACTCTTACCGAGAGGCAGAAGATAAGTTTCTATAAAAACAGAAAGAAGGTTGGGGAAGTAATCCTCCGAACTGCGAAGAAAAGAAAACATATTGTTTTTGGTTCACGAAGTTTAAACAGGCAATTCCCTAAGTTTCTTGACAAACAAACATCAGATTACGATTTGTTGACAGAAAAACCAGCCAAAGGTGCAGCAAGTAGGATAGAAAAGAACTTGGATAAGAAGTTTGGAGGGAATTTCTTTGAAGTTAAAGAGGCTGCACATCCAGGAACTTTTAAAGTAGTCAGTAGGGTAACGAAGGATGGAGTTGCCGATGTTACCCAGAGGAAAGAGAGGGTAAGAACAAAAAAGATAAAAGGAATAAAATATTCTGCCTTGGAACACGAAGAAGGAAATGTTAAGAAGTCTCTGGCCGATAAAGAGTCTGCCTTCCGACATGATAAAGATAGAGAGAGGTTACAAAGGATTAAAATATTCAGAGGACTGAAGGGTAAAAGAAAAACTGTTAAAAGGAGGAAGCCAAAGAATCTTGGGACAAGAGCTCGAAGGTTTAAACCCTTTACACCCAACTTTAATATGCCCAAGATAAGGCCACTTAAACTTTAAAATGCCAATAAAAAAAACTCTCAGAAAGAGATTCAAGAAAGTGAAGAAGGTATTGAGAAAAGGTGAGCTGTTAAGTTAAAGGTGCTTATTGGATAGATTTTTATAAGACTTTTTCTTAGATTCCTTATGGGAAAGGAATGGATTTTAAATAGTGCTAATATGAGGTGGGGGTTAAACAGGAAAAAGCAAGTTGGAGCTGTTGCAGAAGAAATTAGAAAGTGTTCTCCAAATAATAAAGGAGATTGGGAAAAGTATTACTACAAAAATGTTTATCCTAAATCTCATTTAATTGAATTAGGTAAGAAATTATATGTTAAAATTACAGAAGTTGTAAGGGCAGAAATTGATGACATAACAGAAGAAGATTGTATTGATTTTGTGATAAATTTAATAATTAATAGGACTTATGATGGATATGTTTCTGAAAAAGATACAATCTACGGGCAGTTACAAGATATTTTAGGAATAAAAATAGAACCTGCTCCTGATGATTGGGATAGGGGTTATAATGTAGATTTCTTTATTAAAATTAAAGATAAATACATAGGATTACAAATTAAGCCAGTAGGATTTGAATATATGACTCAGATAATAAACGAGAGAACACAACAAAAATCAACACATATTAAATTTACAAAAAAGTATGGTGGAAAAGTTTTTTATATATTCTCCATAAAGGATGAAAAAACTAAGAATAAAATTATAGCCAATAAAGATGTAATTGATGAGATAAAACAAGAGATTAAGAGATTATCTTAATTATATTCTACTTCAAAAATATATTCTTCTATCTTATTAATTGATTTTAACTTTAATAATTGGAGATTTAATTCTTGCCTTGTCATAATTGGAAAATTCATAAATTTATTTTTATAACCTAATTCTCCTTTTTCTTTTGTCCTCTTTTCTACAAATTCTAAATGTTTTTTTATTCTTTTATCAATGTAATCATTAGCAAAAGAGATTATATCCCTTGTTTTTTCTTCTATAGTATTATTAAAATTCTTATCTATCTCTATGCCTATGCTATTTCTTGTAGAAGCCATAGCTCCAATTGTAGTTGTTCCTGTTCCTAGAAAAGGGTCTAGTATGGTGTCTCCTTGAACTGAAAACATATTAATTAATCTATAAGCTAATTCAAAGGGATAAGAAGCACTTCTATCTCTTATTTTTTCATCGGTTAGTTTTTGTTTATCTCCCTTTAAATCTGTCCAAATATCAGAAAACCAGTTATTTCTTTCTTCCCAAAAATAAGCACTCTCTTGTCTTTTTAGTTTATCCTCATCTGTTTTGAATTCTCTCTTATGTCCCTTTCTTAATATCAAAATATATTCATGCTCTAAACTAACATAAGCTCCAGCAGGTAACATCCCAGAACCCATAAATTTATTTGGTTTATTAGATTGCTTTCTCCATAATATTTCAGGTAATATATCAAAACCTAATTCTCTACAATAAGATAAAATTCTACTATGATTTGGATATATCTTAAAAGAACTATTTACTTTTCGTGTAGCATCTCCAATATTTATACAAGCAAACCCCCCAACTTTCAAAACTCTATAAACTTCTTTCCAAACCTTATCTAATTCTTTGTGCATTAAATCAAAAGCTAAATCCCCATTTTCATTTTTTAATGCTTCTCCTATCTCTTTATTTTGTTCTGAAAACATCTCATCCCACATAGCTATCATAGGATAAGGTGGAGAAGTTATCATTAAGTTTATACTCTCATTATCTAACTTGTTCATATTTCTTGCATCTGAAAATAATATTTTGTGTGTTGTTCTCATTTTACTGTTAAAGTTAATCTCCTTTTAATTGTTTTGTGTTGCTAATTTAATTAACCCAAGCCATCTATTTTCAGTTCCTAAATCAACATTTACACCAGCCCTCTCAAAAGGTATTTCACTTGTTCCGCTATGTATCTCGATAAAGTTATGTTGGATAACTAAAGATGTCATCAAGATTGGAGCAGACCATAACGCCTTAAATCCACGAAAATCATAAACTCTATCTTTGATTTTCATAAAGACTGTTTCTATTTTATAGTTGCTATTCCTGACTTTTTTTATTCGTCAGACTTAATGGGGCTTCTCGAGTTTCGCCCGTTCTGTCGTCATCCGACCTCGTAATATGATTTGTTGATAAATTTCTAATTGCCATTATCTCTTCATTCATTAATTTTAAATTCTCATTAGATTTGACTCTAATTTCAATATGACCATTAGCTTTGACTAAAATTCTATCACCCTCTTTTATTCCATGCTCTTCTGTCCATTCCTTTGGTAATGTTATAATAAAAGATGAGCCTGATTTAGTGATTCTTCTTTCTTCAATAACTGGCATTTTCACCAATTCTTTTAATTTTTCCATGCCCATTTAGATTTTTGAAGTTTTTAAATATATCGTTAGTTATATGTAATCATACTTTTATCATATCAAAACCGAATATCTAAAAAATTACTACAAAATTTTGCCATAATTAAGCACCTTTAACTTAACAGCTCAAAAAAAAGTATTGAGAAAAGGAAACACACTTGGAAGGAGAATTAATAATAATTTAAGAGATTATACTCGCCTCCAAGTGAAACAATCTAAGGAATTTGGGAAGTTTGTAACTACTTAGAATCCGGACCCAACTGCTTTCTTTAGCCTCTTGTTGTATTCATCAGCATCAGGGAGTCCGAAATCTATATCTAACATACTTGTTTCTGCCTTTTCGGGTTCTTCTTGACTCTCTTCTTTCGATTCTTCCTTAGTTTCTTCGTCTTCAGCCATTTTCTTCTTTTTAGACCTCCTTTCAGTGGGTTTTTCTTCTTCGGGAACATTAAACTTCCTATCTAGAGCGAAAAAGATACCCAAACCTATCACACATACGATTAGAATACCCCCTGCAAGCGTTTTTAAGCCTGCCCACCACCATAAACCCACTAGATCTAGTACAATTACCCCAAATAGGAAAAACTGCCATGCCTGGAGGGTGTAATGGTCCATTTCCTTGAAGGTTTTAATAGTTCGTTTTAATCTTTCTATCATTTCTTGCCTCCTTTAAAACTTTCTTTTCGTTATACCGAATAACTACATAAAGAGAGATGAAAAAGACGATTATGCTTCCAAAAATCTGTATTTCCAGCAGCTTCCCAACGAAAAGGTAGAAATAGATGTGTAAAACTGCAATAATGGAAATGGTGAGAGCCGCACCCCAGAGAACTCCATAGAAATACAGCTTTTTATTTTTTTCTTTCATTCTCCCTTCTCCCATCTACAAGCAGAGTAGATAACCGATACAAAAAACATCAAAAACAACAATAAAAAGGTTACCATTAGGATGATTACAAAGATTTCTTCAAAGAAGACTATTAAAAACGCCGCTATGGCTATCAAAGCAGTAGCGAAGACTGCTAAGTAGGTTCCAAGGTGACGTGGTTTCTTCTTAGCTATTTCGGGGGCACTCATCTTGACAACTCCTCTCTAATCATCTGAACGACGCCGGTAACAGCTGCTAAAACTATAAGAAAGCCTATGATTGTGCCTGTCACTACCAGGGCCGTCGACACAGAGTCAGAGTAATGACTCAAGGCCCCGATGAGAGCGAGACACATTAGAATTAAGAAAGCAATCCACAAACTAACCCACACACTAGGCTCTTTCTTCTTCCACGTCGCTTTTTGTAGGTTATCGGTCACCATTGCCACCTCCTAGTCGGAGATCGCCTAGGTTTTTTGTCGGGATTCCTAGCGAATTGCATTTTTAAATCATGAAGGATAGTAAAAACAGGTTCTACTATCCATAAAAGAATTATTGCTCCGACGACACTAAGCACTGCTTCTTTCCCAATAACTCCTGCAAGTCCAACGAGTGTCCAGATTCCCACGAATGACCTCGCCAAAACTTCTATTCCCGATATTGCGAAATAAACTTGTCTTTCCATCTTACTTCTTAACTTCCTCCTTCCTCGACTTCTTATAGGGAAACCCTCGATTTCTTTTTCCCTTTTCTTTTTTTGTGTTTCGTTTCATTGAATCTCTTCGAGGTTTAGTTTGGCCAAAGTTAAAGAAATAGTTTTCTTACAATGAGGACATCCTATATTCAAGGTAAAAACTTCTTCTGCCATTTCGTTATAACTTACCTTTCCTTCATCTACTTTTCTTTTCGAATTATCTATTACCATTTAAAATAACTCCTCATACGATTTTAAAGCATCCTGGGGCCTGGCTTTCAAGTAAATTCCCGTCGTGGAAACATCTGTATGCCCCATGAGAGCTTGAACGTGATTTATTGGAACCCCAGATTCAATTAGTCGTGTTGCGAAGCCATGCCGAAGTGAATGGAAGGTATAGAAGTCAGGAAGCTTGGCTTTATCTCGATACTTGTTGAATCTTCTTCCAAGTGATCTAGCCGACTTATCGATTGGAAGTATATTGAACATCCAATTCTTCCATCCTTTAGGAATCACAACAG
>Ga0114919_10003147_pt1 | contig 13335 bp, 5 predicted proteins | sample BlataG_FD_88682 | JGI IMG/M metagenome (GOLD analysis project Ga0114919, IMG submission 88682) | Deep subsurface microbial communities from Black Sea to uncover new lineages of life (NeLLi) - Black_00105 metaG | ecosystem: Environmental > Aquatic > Marine > Oceanic > Sediment | place: Atlantic... | reverse complement strand
TTGGAAAGTGTGTTTGTGATTCTTAGTGCCTTTGAGACTTAGTGGCTAAAATTTTTATTACAACAAAGGCATAAAATTATATAGAAAACATCAAGTTTTACACGCCAAATTAAACTAAAGCCTATATAATCTATAACTGCTTAACTTTGAACATTAAACATGGAACTCGAAACTCCTGCATGAACTGGGTGAAACGAGCTTACGTAAGTAATAATGCAGAATAAATAGAGTTTATCTATAAATTCCAAATATCAATTTCAAAATTCAAAACTATTTATTTGGAATTTAGCTATTTTTCTCAAGGAATGCCTTTGGCAGGTGCTTTATTTCAAAAAATGCTGACTTTATTTACAGATGCTAAAAATACATTTATTGGAGCGATTTGTATACTATTATGGCTGCCTTTGATGATGCCCTACGGCACAGCTAAATGCTCTGCCAACACGAATTTTGCTGTTCCCCAGGATATTCCCCAGCCTGATTCAACAAGCAGCGACAGCACCATCGATCTTCGATATCCTTTTAATGATTACAATGGAAATCCATTTGTTTCTGAATTCAAATCCGGATTGTATTTAGGTCTGCCATCGAATATTAATTCTTCCATTGTTTATGATCCCGATAATAATAAATTTGTTATTTCTGATAAAATTGGAAATTTCAATTACCGGCTCCCCTCCGTATTGACTATTGAAGAGTACAAAGACTGGCAATTTGAGCAATCATTACGAAGGTACTGGCGTGAAAAAGCCAGCGGTGGTGGTCTTGATTACAGATCTTCATTAATACCACGGCTACAACTTGGTGTTGAGGCATTAGATAAAGTTTTCGGTAGTGATGTAATTAATATTATCCCACAAGGATCAGCTGAATTGATATTTGGAGTTAACATTTCAAAAATCGACAATCCGGCTTTATCTGAAAAATTAAGGAAGGTTGCTACGTTTGACTTCCAGGAAAAGATACAAATGAATGTATCCGGAGCAATAGGTGATAAAATGAAATTGGGTGTAAACTATAATACGGAAGCAACATTTGATTTTGAAAACAAAACCAAGCTTGAATATTCGGGAAAGGAAGATGAAATTATTAAGAAGATTGAAGCAGGAAATGTCACACTTCCCCTTCCGGGATCTCTTATAACCGGAAGTCAGAGTTTATTTGGACTGAAGACCGAGTTGCAATTTGGGAAATTAACCGTCACCAATGTTTTTTCCCAGCAAAAGGGTGAAACATCGGTTATCGATATTAAAGGGGGTGCACAATTAAGTGAATTTGAAGTTAAGGTGGATGATTACGATGCAAATAAACATTTTTTCATAGCACAATATTTCAGGGATAATTATGATAATGCCATGCGTAACCTTCCGGTTATCACTTCCGGAATAAATATCGAAAGGATAGAAGTTTGGGTTACGAACAAGACCAGCAATTTTGAGAATGCCAGAAATATAATTGCCTTTTTGGATTTGGCTGAAGGAGCAGAAAATATCTATAACAACATACCGGCATTTGGTCAGACCGGTTCAGAGGATTATCCATATAATGACCTTAATGGTTTGTATCTGCAGATGCTTACAAATTATTCGGACATCCGTGATATTAATAAAGTAACCCAGACACTCGAACCACTGACGCCTGGTTTCATCATTGGTCAGGACTATGAAAAAATTGAGAATGCACGAAAGTTAAGTGATCGTGAGTATTCACTTAACAGAAAGCTGGGATACATTTCGCTTAATTCTGCATTGAATGCAGATGAAGTTTTGGCTATTGCTTATGAATTTACTGTTGGGGGTAAGGTATATAAAGTAGGAGAATTTTCAACTGATGGCATTAGCGCACCCAATACCTTGATCGTTAAACTGTTGAAAGGCACAAATCTTTCGCCCAAATTGCCCGCTTGGGACCTTATGATGAAAAACGTATATTCATTGGGAGCGTATCAGGTTAAAAGCAGGGATTTCGAATTACAGGTTCTTTACCAAAATGATGAAACAGGGAATGCTATTAATTATATTCCTGAAGGGAAAATTAATGACCAAATACTTCTTCAGGTACTTCATTTGGATAATCTTGATGCTCTGCTTGAGCCAAATCCGGATGGAAAATTTGATTTCATCGAGGGAATTACCATAACTCCGTCAAATGGCCGGATATTTTTCCCTGTGCTGGAGCCGTTCGGCAGCCATTTGAGAAAAAAAATCGGTGATGATGCTATCGCTGACAAGTATGTTTTTCAAGAGCTATATGATTCCACTAAGGTTAAAGCCCGGCAGATTGCCGAAAAGAATAAGTTTTTAATTAGTGGAACCTATTCCTCTTCTTCCAGCTCTGAAATTATGTTAAATGCGCTGAATATTCCAAAAGGCTCGGTTAAGGTAACAGCCGGAGGAATTCTGCTGACAGAGAACATTGATTATACCGTCGATTATAATTCGGGAAGAGTGAAAATTATTAATCAGGGATTGCTCGAATCACAAACCCCCATAAAGGTATCGCTTGAAAGCAACCAGTTATTTGCTATCCAGACAAAAACACTTATCGGCACTCATCTCGATTATAAAATTTCCGATGATTTTAATCTTGGTGCAACTTTTCTGAATTTAACAGAAAGACCCTTAACCCAAAAAGTGAATATAGGGGATGAACCCATTTCCAATACAATACTTGGATTGAATACTTCATACCATACCCGGTCGCAACTGCTGACCAATATTATTGATAAGATACCTTTTCTTGATACGAAAGAACCTTCAAGCATAACCTTTACCGGTGAATTTGCTCATCTGATTCCCGGGCATTCCAGGGCCATTCAAAAATCAGGTATTTCCTATATTGATGATTTTGAGGGAAGTGAAACTCCCATAGATCTCAGGTCACTCGGTGCATGGGTTTTATCAAGCACTCCCCAGGGGCAGGATGTTATTTTCCCGGAGGCAAAACTCAACAATAACCTTGCATACGGGTATAACAGGGCAAAACTTGCGTGGTATGTAATTGATCCCCTGTTTCTGCGAAATAACGCCACTACACCTGATCATATTAAAAGTAATCCCGATCTGCAATCCAGCCACTTTGTCAGGGAAATCTTTGAGAAGGAGATTTTTCCAAACAAAGAAAGCCCCAGCGGTATCCCGACAAATATCGCGGTATTAAACCTCGCTTTTTATCCCAGGGAAAAAGGACCATATAATTATGATCTGGCTCCTTCATCCTATTCATCAGGAATTAGCACGGATGGAAAGTTGCATAATCCGGGTTCACGATGGGGTGGAATAATGAGGGAGGTACAAACCAACGATTTTGAGGCAGCGAACATACAATTTATTGAATTTTGGTTGATGGACCCCTTTGTTGAAAATCCAAATCATATTGGTGGTGATTTATTTTTTAATCTCGGGAATATTTCGGAGGACATATTAAAAGATTCCAGAAAAAGTTTCGAAAACGGATTGCCAACGTCTCCGTTGGCTACACTGGTTGATACTACTGTTTGGGGAAGAGTGCCCCTTGTTCAATCACTGGTTAATGCATTTGATAATGACCTTAATGCCCGGAGATACCAGGATGTAGGTCTGGATGGGTTAAGGAATGAGGATGAAATTATTTTTTTTAGCGGATACCTTGATTCGCTTCAAAAAATTATCGATCCACAAACGTTCGATGAATTGATCACCGATCCGTCGAATGACAATTACCATTATTTCAGAGGAAGTGATTTTGATGCTCAGGGTTTAGGTATCCTTGACCGGTATAAAAAATATAATGGTCTGGAAGGCAATTCGCCAACCTCGGAACAATCTCCCGAGCCATATCCAACTTCCGGATCAACTCTCCCGAATGTTGAAGACATTAACAGGGATAATACCCTTAGCGAAACGGAGAGCTATTATCAGTATAGAGTTAGCATGAGACCCGGCGACCTGAAAGTGGGTAAGAACTTTATTACCGACATGGTTACATCAACCATAAAATTTGCCAATGGTGAACAATCCTCTGTGAATTGGTATCAGTTCAGGGTTCCTCTTACCGATTATCAGAACATTATCGGGTCGATACAGGATTTTAAATCTATTCGATTCCTGAGGATGTTCCTAAGGGGTTTTGAAGAAATGGTGATTTTGCGATTTGCAAGATTAGACCTGGTAAGAGGGGAATGGAGAAAATACAACCTTTCGTTTCTGGAAGGGGGTGAGAGAATTACGGTTCCCGAACCATCGGATGCCGGTTTTGAGATATCATCGGTAAACATTGAAGAAAATGCAAGCAAAAAACCGGTAAATTACGTTCTTCCACCCGGTTTTACACGTGAAATCGATCCCACGAATCCTCAATTACAACAATTGAATGAACAGGCTATTGTCCTTAAGGTTAGAGATCTTGAAGACGGAGATGCCAGGGCAGCTTTTAAGAATGTAAATCTTGATGTTCGTCAGTACAGGAAAATCGAGATGGAAGTCCATGGGGAAGCTTTACCGGGTGTTCCCTTATATGACGATGAACTTACTGTCTTTCTAAGGTTAGGGTCCGATTATAAGAATAATTTTTACGAATATGAAATTCCTTTGAAACTTACCGATCATGATACTTACAATAAGGATTCTGATGAAGACCGCAGGCTGGTTTGGCCGGAAGAAAACAGCTTCAGGATTGATCTGGAAGTTTTCCAGGCGGCTAAACAAGCGAGAAATACTGAGATGAGAAAATACGGCTCGACTTTGAAGATCAATGATGTTTATACATATTTTGATGGAAGTAACAAGGTAAAGGTCTCCGGAAATCCCAACTTAAGTAACATTCGGACCATCATGATAGGGATAAGAAATCCCAGGAGTCAGCAGGGTTTTCAGGGTGATGACGGACAGCAAAAATCAGGAGAAGTTTGGTTTAACGAGCTTCGCTTAACTCATTTCAACGAAAAAGGAGGATGGGCGGCCAATGCAAGATTGCAAGCCAGACTGGCAGACTTTGGAACAATTGATATTGCCGGCACTACAAGCAAGCCGGGGTGGGGAAGTATCGAGAAAAAAGTAAATGACCGCAGTAAGGAAGAAATAATCCAATATGATATTTCTTCCAATATGGAATTGGGAAAATTTTTCCCTGAAAAGGCAAAAATCAGGCTCCCAGTTTATGTTGGTTATTCTGAGAGTATCGTCAATCCGGAATATAATCCTCTTGATCCTGATATACCTTTGAAAGCTGCACTTGTTCATGCTGAAACCAGGGAAGAAAGAGATTCCATCAAAAAAATATCGCAAGATTATACCCGAAGGAAAAGCATAAATTTTACCAATGTATCGGTAGGAAAAACCTCCGGTAAATCGCACATGTGGGATATCTCAAACTGGTCATTGAATTACTCGTTCAATGAATATTATGCGAGGAACATCAATACTGAATTAAATACAACCAGGAACTACCGTGGCGGATTAAACTATATGTATAACACCCGTCCTAAAAACATTGCACCGTTTAAAAAAGCCAATATTTTCAGGAAGCCTTTCTTTCGTCTGATAAAGGATTTCAACTTCTACTTGTTACCTAGTCACCTGTCCTTCCGAACCGATATTTACCGCCATTATAATGAGGTGAAAACCAGAAACATAAACAACCCATTCCTGAAAATAAAACCCACCTTCAGAAAAGATTTTGAATGGAACCGGTTTTATGATTTTAAATATGATATCACCAAATCGCTAAAATTTGATTTTTCAGCTACGAATGCCGCGCGGATTGACGAGCCAATCGGCGGTGTCGATAAGTACCGGTATAAGGATACTTATGAATCATGGAAAGATTCGGTTCTGTTAAACCTTAGAAATTTTGGCCGAACTACCCAATACCACCATGTAATTAACGCAACATATACGATACCGATTAATAAAATACCATTATTTAACTGGATATCAGCAACCGCCAGGTATAATGCTGTTTATGACTGGGATGTTGGTCCTGTTTTTCATGATACCATGGAAATAGACCTTGGGAATACCATCAGGAATTCTAATACTGCACAAGTATCAGGCCAGCTTAACCTTCTGAACTTTTACAATAAAGTTGGCTTCCTGAAAAAGATTAACCAGAAATACAGGACCAAAGGAAGAGAGCAGCAGGCTAAAAAGCGGTTTAAAACGGTAAGGTTTTCAAGAGATAATGTCAGGCTCAGGGCAGATCAGCCCAAATCCATAATCCATAAGCTGTATTCCGAGGATGTTGTAGTTAAGGCTTTTGATTCCGGCGGAAAGGAGATAACGGGGAAAGTTGAAATTGTAAACGACCGCAAGATTATATTTACAACTAATGAGGACTTTAACAATGTCAGGTTTGAGATTGAGGGGAAAGTTGAAAAAAAAGAAAATCCTTTTTTTTTCGTTGCTGAAAATACGGCACGTATACTGATGGCAGTGAAGAATATTTCGATAAACTATTCTCAGAATGACGGGACAATTTTACCGGGTTATATGCCTGGAAGCAAATATCTGGGTATGGGGAAATACAACAATGTACTTGCTCCCGGATGGCCCTTTGTTGTAGGATACCAGGACGATAACTTCGCCAGGGAGGCAGCCCGAAATGGTTGGTTAACAACGGATTCCCTGCTTACTGCACCTTATGAGATGATCCACAATCAAAATTTCTCGATGAGAAGTACAGTCGAGCCCTTTACCGGATTAAGAATTGACCTTACTGCCAATAGGAGGTTTTCAAGTAATTTAAGCGAATATTTCCGGTACATTGATTCCGATTCCTTTACCGGATACCTGTTCGAAAATAAGATCAATACAGGAAATTTCAGCATGACTTATTTTACATGGAGAACGGCATTTGAAAAGGTTTCAAGTGCTGATGATTATTTTTCTGAAAATTTCGAACGATTCAGAGACTATACCATGGTGATCTCCCGCCGTTTGGCAAACCGGCGGGGAAGATCAGATCCTGCTTATAATCCTGATACAGACCCTGAAACCGGCATGCCAGGAGAGGGTGAGTATAAAAATGGCTATGGTTTGACTTCTCAGGAAGTTTTAATACCGGCTTTTCTTGCTGCATATGCCAAACGAGATCCGGAAAACATTTCCCTCAGAATATTTCCATCCATCCTGAGCATCATGCCAAACTGGAAAGTTACATTCGATGGCCTGTCAAAAATAGGATTTATTAAAAAATACCTTAGGGCAATTAATATAAATCATGCCTACAGGTCTACTTTTGATATTGGGTCGTATACTACCAACCTGTACTATTCGGAAGATGATGATGGTCTGAGCCGTATTCGTGATATACAATATAATTATATTCCTGAACATGAAATCAATGTTATTTCGATTAATGAACAGTTTAATCCCTTAATTAACTTTGATATGACCTGGAAAAACAGCCTTACCTCGAAGGTTGAATTAAAAAGGGCAAGAACCCTTTCTTTAAGTCTGACCAATAACCAGGTAACGGAACTCTTAAGTAATGAAATCGTTTTTGGTGCGGGATATCGATTTAATGAGGTTCAAATTATCATCAGGACCGGTGGGCGTCAGCAGGAATTTAAAAGTGATCTCAATGTCCGGGCGGATCTTTCAATTCGTGATAATAAGACCATCATGCGCCGGCTGGTTGAAAATATCCCTGAACCAACAGCGGGTCAAAGAATAATATCGGTGAAGCTATCAGCAGATTATGTCCTGAGCGACCGGTTTAATCTGAGATTATTTTACGATCGCGTTGTAAATAAACCTTTTGTGGCGCTAACCTTCCCAACAGCTAATACAAATTTTGGATTTAGTATTCGATTTACGTTGACGCAATGATTTTAATACAGGCTTGCTTTTTCATTCAGCAAAAAATGGTTATTTTTGAAAAGTTTACGGATCAATAAAAACAAATAATCATGAATGTTCCTGAAAATTTAAAGTACACCAAAGACCATGAATGGCTTCGAATTGAAAACAATGAAGCTATAGTAGGTATTACGGATTTTGCACAGGCGGAACTGGGCGATATTGTATTTGTGGAAATTGAAACCGAAGGGGAAAAACTTGAAAGAGAAGAGGTGTTTGGAACCATTGAGGCAGTAAAAACCGTTTCCGATATGTTTATGCCGGTATCAGGTGAGGTATTGGAAGTTAATCCCAAATTGGAAGATAACCCTGATGTTATTAACAAAGATCCTTACGGAGATGGCTGGATGATAAAAATTTTAATGGATAAACCGGAGGAACTGAATAATTTGCTTACGGCTGATCAATATAAAGAACTTATTAATGCTTAAGCCGGATTATAATGTTTTTTTCACCTCGATTTCCAGGTAAGCCTCTATTGTGTCACCAACTTTAACATCGTTAAAGTTTTCAATATTCAAACCGCATTCCAGGCCGCTATGAACTTCCTTAACATCTTCTTTAAATCTCTTGAGTGATCCCAACTTACCGGTATATACCACTATCCCTTCCCGGATGACATGGACTTTAGAATCCCTGGATATTTTTCCTTCTTTCACGATACATCCGGCAATAGTACCGGTTTTTAAAATTTTAAAAATTTCCTGGATTTCAAGCGTGGCGGTTATTTCTTCTTTTATTTCCGGCGAAAGCATGCCTTCCATAGCTAATTTTATTTCCTCGATTGCATCATATATGATCGAGTATAGACGGATATCGATTTCTTCTTTTTCAGCTAATTTTTTTGCAATCAAAGAAGGACGAACCTGAAACCCAATAACAATAGCATTTGATGCAGCAGCAAGCAGGATATCAGATTCGGAAATCTGGCCAACCGCTTTATGGATAATATTTAACTGTATTTCTTCGGTTGAAAGTTTAATTAATGAATCGGTAAGCGCTTCGACCGAACCATCAACATCTCCTTTAATAATAACATTCAATTCCTGGAAGTTTCCAATAGCTATCCTCCGCCCAATTTCATCAAGGGTTATGTGTTTGTGGGTTCTCAATCCCTGTTCCCTCTGGAGTTGTTCCCGTTTAGTTGCAATTTCTTTGGCTTCCTTATCGCTGCCCATAACATTAAATTTATCTCCTGCCTGTGGAGCGCCATTCAATCCCAGGAGCAAGACCGGAGTCGAGGGTCCCGCCATTTTTATCTTTTTCCCCCGCTCATTATGCATTGCCTTCACACGCCCGAAGTGACTGCCTGCCAGTACTATATCTCCAATTTTTAAAGTGCCTGCCTTAACCAATGTAGTTGTCACATAACCTTTTCCCTTATCGAGTGATGCTTCAATGACGGTACCAGAGGCTTTCTTTTTGGGATTGGCTTTAAGTTCCAGCATTTCAGCCTCAAGCAGGACTTTTTCCAATAATTCATCAATATTGATTCCGTTTTTGGCTGAGATTTCCTGAGATTGATATTTCCCTCCCCAGTCTTCAACCATAAAATTCATTTTGGCAAGTTCTTCCTTTATTTTTTCAGGATTGGCAGTTGGCTTGTCAATTTTGTTAATTGCAAACACCATGGGAACACCTGCGGCGTGTGCGTGGTTTATAGCTTCGATGGTTTGTGGCATTACACCATCATCTGCAGCGATAACAATAATTACCACATCCGTAATTTGTGCACCCCTGGCACGCATGGCAGTAAAGGCTTCATGACCGGGTGTATCTAAAAAAGTAATTTGCCTGCCACCATCAAGATCAACGGCGTAGGCACCAACATGCTGAGTGATTCCTCCGGCTTCACCAGCGATTACGTTGGTATTACGAATATGATCGAGTAGCTTGGTCTTGCCATGGTCAACATGCCCCATTACCGTTACAATTGGTGGCCTTGGTTTAAGATCTTCCTTGCGGTCTTCTTCCTCTTTGATCGCTTCCTGGAATTCAATACTGACAAATTCAACATTAAAGCCAAATTCCTCGGCTACCAGCGCCATGGTTTCGGCATCCAGTCTCTGGTTAATGGAAACTAATAAACCAAGAGTCATACAGGTTGAGATGACATCAATTACCGGCACATCCATCATTGATGCCAGTTCGTTAACTGAAACAAATTCGGCAACTTTAAGTATGCTTTTCCTCTTATCTCTCTTTTCATCCTCTTCTTTTTGCCGCTGGACAGTTGCTTCTTTTTTTCCCCTGCGGTATTTTACTCCTTTTGATTTGCCTTTGGTGGTTAACCGTGCCAGTGTCTCCTTAATTTGTTTTTGAATTTCTTCCTCATTTATTTCCGGACTTACGACTTTCCTCTTTATTTTCAGAGACTTCTGGTATTCAATACCTGCTTTCTGATCCGATTTCTTTGCTGATTCCCCTTTCAGGGAGACTTTTTCTTTCCTGATTCTTTTTCTTTTCTTCTTTGCGGCTTCCACGTCGTTTGATGAGGCAACCGGTTTCTTCTTTTTTTCCTTTTTTGGTAAATCGATTTTACCTATCACGGTGGGCCCTGAAAGTTTTGCAACTTTTGAACGGTAGATTTCCTCTGGTTTTTCTAATTCTGTTTCCGGTTCAGCATGTTCTGTTAAAGTTTCTTCAACGGATTCTTCCTTTTCTTCAGGGGCTTTTTCTCTCTCAGCTTTTTTCTTTGTTACTGGTTTTTGTAAGGTATCGAGATCGATTTTTCTAACAACCTTTATGCCAGATTCTTTTTCTGCAATTTTTTCCCCGGTTTTGTCAGGCACGATTTTTCCCGTATCCTCTTTTCCTGCTACCTTAACTCCGGTTTTTCCCCTGGCTTCGGATTCAACTTCATCTGGTATTTCATCCATTGTTTCCGGTGATCCGGTTATATCTTTAATAAAGACTTCTTCTTCAGGTTCAGATACTTCCTGGGATTTATGTTCTTCAATATCAGTAATAGAAATGGTCTCCTTAACCTCTCTCAGATTTCTAAGACTAAGCTTTTCCGATTCCTTTTTTAATGAAATATCAGAACTGAATTCTCCCTCAAGAAGCGAATAAACATCCGGAGGCACCTTGGTATTTGGGCTTGGATCAACATCAACACCCTTCTTATGTAAGAATTCCACAATAGTGGAGATTCCTACATTAAACTCCCTCGCTGCTTTACTCAGTCTTGTTGCCTTTATCACTTGTGTCATTTTTATCCTCTCAGAATATTGTATTTGTAGTCACACATCGCCTGATAGAAGAAAAACACGAAGATATAACTAATACTTAGAACTATTCAAATTCTGCGTTTAAAATTTTAATGAGGTCTTTAATGGTCTCCTCTTCAAGATCAGTACGTTTAACCAGGTCTTCAATTGATAACTCTAATACGCTTTTTGCTGTATCGCATCCGATAGCTTTTAATTCGTCCAGTATCCAGTTTTCGATTTCATCAGCAAATTCTTCCAGATTAACATCTTCTTCATCTTCTGTATCGGATTCCCGGTATACATCGATTTCGTAACCGGTTAGCTGACCAGCTAATTTAATATTCAATCCACCTTTACCAATAGCCAAAGACACCTCATTGGGTTTCAGATAAACTTCAGCACGGCGCTCTTCTTCATCCAATTTAATTGAAATTATTTTTGCCGGACTAAGAGCTCTTGTAATGTATAATTGGGTATTGGAAGTGAAGTTTATTACATCGATATTTTCGTTTTTTAATTCACGCACAATACCATGAATCCGCGATCCTTTCATACCCACGCACGCTCCAACAGGGTCGATCCGTTCATCATACGACTCAACAGCTATTTTTGCCCTTTCACCCGGAACCCTGACAATCTTCTTTATTGTAATCAGTCCATCGAAAATCTCCGGTACTTCTAACTCGAATAAGCGCTCGAGAAAAACAGATGAAGTACGGGAAAGAAGAATTAACGGATTGTTATTTCTCATTTCAACCTTAATCACAACGGCACGGATAGTATCTCCCTTTCTGAAATAATCCGAAGGTATTTGCTCGGTTTTAGACAGAATTAATTCATTCCCTTCATCATCAAGGACTAAAATCTCCCGTTTCCAAACCTGGTAAACCTCACCGGTGACGACTTCTCCAATACGGTCTTTGTATTTGTTAAAGACATTATTTTTCTCCAGATCCAGAATCCGGGAGGTGAGATTCTGACGAAGCGATAAAATAGTCCTTCTGCCAAAATCGACAAGTTTAACTTCATCTGTTACTTCTTCACCTACCTCGTAATCATCGTCTATTTTTTTTGCCTCGGATAATGCAATCTGCAGGTTTTCGTCAATAACATCCTTGTCTTTAACGACTTCGCGATTTCTCCAGATTTCAAAGTCACCTTTATCAATATTGATAATGACATCAAAATTCTCATCTGAACCATAATTCTTTAACAGGAGACCCCGGAATACATCCTCCAGAACGCTCATCATCGTTGCTCTGTCAATGTTTTTTAATTCTTTGAATTCCAAGAATGTGTCGATTAAATTTAAATTTTCCATTTTTCAATTCACCCGTTTTTATTTAAAAAGTCACAATAACTTTTGCTGATTTTATTTGGTTAAAACCTAATGATAATTCAGTAGCTTGATCTTCTTTTTTTACTTTGCCCTTTTTATTTTTTATAATTTCCAGTTTTATCCCATCTTCAGTAACTTGCAAAAGTTCCCCTTTATGTATTTTGTTGTCTTCAGTTACGATCTCGATCTCACGGCCAATGTTTTTATCATATTGTTGCCTCACCCTAAACGAAGTATCCAGCCCCGGAGAAGACACTTCCAGTTCAAAATCTTCGATACTCCGGTCGAGATGGTTCTCCAGCTCCTTACTAATTTCAGCACATTCATCGATGGTTATTCCATCCTTCCTGTCAATCCATACCAAAATTTTGTTTTTGGCTGTGACCGTAATACCCACAAGAAAAATCTCAGTTTCCCGAATAATTTTTTCAACCAATTCTATTATCCTATCTCTTTCAATCATTTTACCGGCTATAAAAATAGGGGACTATTGTCCCCCATTATATACTTCCCCACGTTCAAGGTGCAAAGATAGGGAATATTATCGAATTTTCAAAATTTACAAATATTGGTCATAATAAGTACCGGGATATTCTGCATGGAAATTTTGTATTCAGGTATAATAATCGTACTTTCAGGGGCTTAAATTCCGTAATGTGAGTAGTCAGTATAAGCAAAAGATCATTAATGATCCGGTTTATGGTTTCATTAATATTCCTTATGGCATAATCTTTGATTTAATCGAGCATCCCTGTTTTCAGAGACTAAGGAGGATCAAGCAGTTGGGTTTAACCAATTTTGTATATCCCGGGGCCACTCATACCCGTTTTCAACATGCAATTGGGGCTTATTATTTGATGAATTCGGCGATCAATATTATCAAATTGAAAGGTCATAACGTTTCGGATGAGGAGGCTGAAGCTGTATCTGCAGCTATTTTGCTGCA
>Ga0114919_10003146_pt1 | contig 13335 bp, 11 predicted proteins | sample BlataG_FD_88682 | JGI IMG/M metagenome (GOLD analysis project Ga0114919, IMG submission 88682) | Deep subsurface microbial communities from Black Sea to uncover new lineages of life (NeLLi) - Black_00105 metaG | ecosystem: Environmental > Aquatic > Marine > Oceanic > Sediment | place: Atlantic... | reverse complement strand
TAAGCTGTCATCGCTTTGAACAGGGAGTCATTCTTCATGTCGAAAGCATCCAGGAGCGCACCCATCACACACTGGCCACAGCCCCTGTAGGCCTTCTCGTACTCGTAGCCCAGGTCGGATGCCTTCTGAGTCACCTTCTCTGTTCCCTTTGTCTGTGCCATTCTCGTTTGTCCTCCTTTTCTGTGTTACTTCCTCTGTTGTGTGTTACTTTGCCTGTCGGGCTACAGGATGGGACCGGTGGTGTACATGTCCAGGACCTCCCGGTAACGGGGCATCATCTCCAGCTTGGTGGGCTTGCCCGAAGCCACAGCTATAATCTCCTGGAGCAGTCGCCCGCCGGCCTCAGCGACAGACTCGCGGCCCTCGATGATGGCGCCGGCATAGAAGTCGAAGTACTCCTTCTGCTCGACTTCCTTGGGATGGCCGAGGATCTTCACTACCGGCAGCGTGGGTAGGGGGCCGCAACCGGCGGAGGGGAGACCGTGGAAGCGGGCGGGCAGACCACCGCCGAAGCCGAAGGTCAGTATCTGGGCTCCGGCCGCTGCTACCCCCAGCATCACCTCCGGTGAGTTGGCCGAGCCGTCCATGAAAAAGAGTCCTTTGCCCGGGACCCGCTCACCCCATTCCAGGACGCCGCGCAGCGGGGTGGTCCCGCCCTTGGCGATGGCGCCCAGGGACTTCTCCTCCAGGGTAGTCAGGCCGCCGCGGATGTTTCCCGGCGTGGGCTCGGAGCCCCTGATGTCCACTCCGGAGTCTTCTATTCTCTTCTCCACCCTGCCTACTACCTCAAGGATGCGCTGGGCTATGCTCTCATCGGCGGCTCTCCTGGCCACGATGTGCTCGGCCCCGATGAGCTCCGGCGTCTCAGAGAAGACAGCGCTGCCTCCCTGAGCTATGACGGAATCTGCTGCCCAGCCGGCGACAGGGTTGCATGCCAGAGCCGAGGTGGCGTCGGAGCCGCCACACTTCATAGCCAGAGTCAGGTGGCTGAGGTCGAAGGGCTGCCTTTTCATCAGAGAAGCGTCCGCCAGCATCTGTTTGGCAAAGCTCACCCCCTTGTCCAGGACCGCCTGGTGGCTGCCCTCCCTCTCTATGGTGAGCAGTTCTGTTGGTTTGCCGGACCTGGCAATGCCGTCGGCGATCTCCTGAGGGGGAAGGCCTTCGCACCCAATGCCCAGCACGATGGCAGCGGCCACGTTGGGATTCTTACCCAGCCCTATGAGGACGCGCATCGCCATGTCGTTGTCAGGCTTGATGTGGATGCAGGGCTGGTTGTGGAGCACGGCTACCACGTTGCCGCCAGCTTCATCTGAAATCCTGGAGGCCAGCTCGTTGGCGCATCTCCCGGCGGGAATCAGCGCCACGTAGTTGCGCACACCTACCGAGCCACCGGGCCTTTCATACCCTGAGAATTCCATGGCCTGAACCTCCTTTCCGGTAGTCACGAGCTATTCGTGTCCCCATCGCGGCGGCGAAAGCTACTGTGCCAAGCCGTGGTGTGGCTGCTCCTGGCTTCGTGTAGCGAGCCTTCTCTTTCCAGTGGCTTAGCTTAGCACACCGCCCCGTGATTTTGAACCCCGCCGGCTCACACTATGGCACACCCGGGATTCAATATGTTGTTGGGATCGAATAGCTTCTTGATGCCCTTCATCAGCTCCTTTGACTTGTCATCCAGCATCATATCGAGCTGGGGCAGCCTGGTCTTCCCTATGCCATGCTCGGCTGTTATGACCCCGCCAAACTTGGCCCCCTCCCTGAATATCTCCTCCTTCACCTGTTCAAGGATTCCTCTCTGCTGCAAGTCCACCATCAGATGAGGATGCAAGTTTCCGTCTCCGGCATGACCGTAGGTGACGATGCTGGTGTCATATCTCTCTGCCACCCGGTCAATGGCGTCCATGAAGTTGGCCACCTCGGCCGGCGGGACGGCTATGTCCAGGGCGTCCGCGATCCTGGACTTCAGGGCGGAAAACATCTCGCTCCTTATCTTGAGGATCTCAGCCTGCTCTTCTTTTCTCTCGGCGATGAGGGTATCGACTGCCCCATGTTCTTGGCAGACGTTGGATATCTGCTGGCACTGGGAATAGACGTCATCTTCGCTGGAACCGGTCACTATGATTATCAAGTGAGCCGTGCCCCTGGCAGGCGGCCACTTCAGACCCAGGTATTCGGCGGATACCTCAATCGCGTCTCGTTCGACATACTCCAACGCCAGAGGGATTACGCCGCTCTGCAGTATCTTGGGGACCGTGCCTATCGCGGCGTGGCGGTCGTCCCAGGATATGACCAGGGTTGCGGTGCTGGCGAACCTGGGGTACAGGCGGAAGATCACCTTGGTTATTATGCCCAGGATGCCTTCGCTGTCTATCAGCAGGTGCATCAGATCCAGCCCGGTGTTGTTCTTGAGCAGCTTCCCTCCCATATTGACTATCTCACCTGTGGGAAGCACCACCTCGAGACCCTTGACGTAGTTCCTGACGACCCCGTACTTGAGCGCCCTGGTGCCCCCCGCGTTGCAGGCAACCATGCCACCGACCTGTGCGCCTTCGTCTCCAGGGTGTGGAGGGAAGAGGAGGTCTTCGGCCTCCACCGCCTTCAGCAGGTCGGCGAGGGTAACCCCTGCCTGGACAACCACCATCAGATTCTCCTTGTCCACCTCTTCCACCCTGTCCAGTCTCTCCAGAGAGAGCACGATGCCATCCTGGGTAGGAACGGCACCCGCTACCAGGCCTGTTCCTCCACCCCTAGGATAGACGCGAGTTCTTTTCCTGTTGGCAAGCTTGAGTATGCTGGATATCTCCTCGGTGCTGGCTGGCTTTACCACAACGACATTGTCTGCCGCTGCGGGCCTCTCAGCCAAGACCGTCTCATCTCTCAGGTAGCTCTCCATCTGCTCCCTTTGAGTGATGATCCAGTCCTGGCCCACGATGCGCTGCAGTTCTGCGATGTCTACCATTCGGGTAGTCCCCCTTGTTTTGGATTGCCTCTTGTGACGCTATCGAATGCAGAAGGCTGCCGCCGTGCCCGTGCCAGCGTATGTTGCGGCATGCGGCGGTACATACTCGTAGCCTGCCTAGGCCTTCAATGCATCGGGGAAATACTGTATTGTGGCGTCGGGTATCACCGCTACCTTTGCTCTGGCTCCGTAGGTCTTCTTGAGCTCCTGGAGTACCTCGGGCCAGCTTCTGGCCCAGCTGATCATGTCATAGGGCGCCACCCAGTCAGCGCCTACCCTGTCCGAGTATGGAGCCATTACGGTCAACCGCCTGGTATTGGGGGGCAGGCTCGTTCTGCGCGTCCACCCCCTGCCGGCGAAGTTCCTGCCGAAGCTCCGAGCCCAGTAGTGGTTGATCTGTCCTTCGGGAGTCACAACCAGAAGCACCATGTCGCCGCCCTTGTCGGACAACAGGGGGGCGGATACTGCCGGGGCCAGAGCCATCTCGTTCGCCTTGGAGTAGCAGTTGGCCACCACGATATCGCAGCCGGTGACCATATCCGTGGCGTAGTGCTCTCTGGCCAGCTTCACTCCCTCCAGGTGTTCCTGCACGAAATCGCCCACGAAGAGAGCCGTAACCTCTCTTTTCAAGCTCAAGATGGCATCCACCTTGATGTCCAGCCCGGCCATCCTGGCGGCTTCGTCCATATCCTGCTTCAGTATGTTGCCGCCGTGCTTGCCTATTCCTGTAGTAGGCGAAAGGATGAGCCTGGTGTGATTGAGGTCGATGGTCTCGATGGAGGCCACGCCGGGGAGGATTATCTTGCTGCCGCCGCCGTAACCACTGAAAGGATGAGGTACGATGGAGCCGACGCCGATCTTCAGGTCGCAGGACATGAACTCGCTGTTGATGGACACCGGAATTCCCCGGCTGCTCGGTCCCAGCGGAGTGCAGTTCTCGTAGGGATTGTGGTTGTACACCAGGAAGCGGCCCATGACGTCATCGCCCAGCTTCTTTCTGAAGTCTATTCCGTTCATGGAGCCGTGGGCTCCGATGGCGGCGATGAAGCGTATGCTGTCGTCGGGGATGCCGGCGGCGGCAAGCTCCTCCAGTACGTAGGGTATCATCACCGCGGTAGGTGTTGACCTGGACAGGTCGTCGAAGAGTATGGCTACCTCCTTCTTTCCTCGGGCCATCTCCTGTATCGTCTTGGTGCCGATGGGGTTGGCGAAAGCCTTTCTGAAACCGGCATCATCGAGGGGAGGGGCATCATGGCCATGCATGCGGCACACGTTGACATCCCAGGAGTCGGGGAAGTCTATGTCCAGCTCCGTGTCCCCGTACCATTCCATCTGTGACAGTCGGACCACGTTGGGCTTATCCATGCTAAATGCCTCCTTGTCTCACCGGACTACTCAGTTCAAACAACAGTGGTTGAATGAATGTCGAACTCGCGATGTCCCAGGACTTCCGCCCTGACTTGCTTGCCCGAGGCCGCTGCAAGTATCTCGTCGAAGATCTGCTGGCCGACGCTCTGGAGAGTGCCCTCGCCGTCCACTATGACACCCGCATTCACATCGATGTTTTCTTTGATCTTGTTATAGGTGACGCTGTTGGTGGATACTTTCATGACAGGGGCGATGGGAGAGCCGACGGGAGTCCCTCTGCCGGTGGTGAAGACGATGAGGTGTGCCCCCGAAGCCAGAAGGCCGGTGTTGTTCATCACATCAAGGGCGGTGCCATCCATGATTATCAAGCCCTTCTTGGTTGGCTTCTCGGCGTAGTCCACCACCTGCATGATGGTGGTGCTGCCACCCTTACGGATGCAGCCCAGCGACTTCTCCTCGATGCTGCTGAGGCCGCCGGCTATGTTTCCCGGCGAGGGCTGTGTGCCCCGAATGTCGGCGCCCATCGTCTTGGCCTTGGTCTCAGCGGCGTTGATTATCTCGTAGATGCGCTTCTTAACCTGGGGGTCGGCTGCCCTGCTGCCCAGGACCTGCTCGGTCCCGAGCATCTCCGTGGTCTCCGAGAATATAGCGGTCCCGCCATCGGCAACCAGCATATCGCTGGCAATGCCCAGCGCCGGGTTGGCGGTGAGTCCGGAAAAGGCGTCGGAGCCTCCGCACTCAAGCCCCACGATTAGCTCTGAGGCCTCCACCGGCTCACGCGTGGCGGTCGAAGCCTCGGCCAGGAGCTTGTGGGCCAGCGCCTTGCCATCCTCGACGCATCTGGTGGTGCCTCCGTTTCCCTGTACGCTGACGATCTCCATACGCTGACCGATCGGGGCCAGCTCTTCGGCAATCACCTCGGGCGTGATGAGCTCGCACCCGTTTCCGACAAGCAGGACACCGGCGACGTTGGGATGGCCGGTGATGCCGACCATAGTGCGGATCACCTGTTCTTTGTCTGCGCCGACGTGGCCACATCCGCAGCCGTGGATAGCGTAGACGGTGCCGGGCACAGCCTCAGATATCATCCGGGCCACCTCGGAGGCGCATACTATGGTGGGGAAGATCAGCACATGGTTTCGTATGCCGACCTTGCCATTGCTTCTGCGGTATCCCATGAATTTCATTTCTTGTCCCCCCTGCCTTTCTGGCTCTCGATATTGTGCACGTGAACGTGTTGTCCCTGCTGGATGTCCTCCGTGGCGAGGCCAATTGTTTCCCCATATTTTATTACACCCTCCCCCTTGCGTATATCCTTAAGGGCGTACTTATGCCCGAAGGGGATATCCTGTAGCAGTGGAGTGGTGACGGAGTAGTCTTCGATGCCAACCTGGACGGAATCGCCCTGCTGAAGCTGGCGTAGCGCGGTGGCTACATTGTCTTTCCTGTCTATGAGGATTGCGCTTGGCTGCATACCGAAACCTCCCTTATATTCTACTGTAGACCAACTCTCGACCGAACCTGGCGCGATGCTGGTGTCGTTGCTGGAATCTGTCGCCGAGTTCGCGGCGAAGCCCTGATTCGCCTATTCTCTTGCATTTGAAGGCCTATGGGCCAGTAACACAAATGCCGTTGTAGGTCGATTCGCCCAACATCCTTACCGGTGTGCGCCAGGACCCCGCTTCGCCGAGAGGCGGGACCACGTGCGCTGGCATGCACGATGATAGCACAGCAGCCCGAATGTTTCTACGGTCTCTGTGCTGGCGCGTTGTCTGGTGTGCTGGGGACTGGCCAGTGGGCGACGAGGGGAACGCAGGGCAGGGGGAGGAACGGCGCTTTGTCGTTGACACTGGCGCGGCCTGAGTCTAAGATTTGACGCGAGCAATAGAAAGGAGGTGGCTGGATGCCAGAAGGTAAATACCTGGGGGCGTTGAAGGAAGCCATCGTGAACCTGGATTTTGGCGCTATCGTGGAGGCGGCCAGGGGGGCGATGGAAGCAGGCGTGGACCCGCGCGTGGCCATTACGGAGGGCATGGTGCCGGGGATGGCGGTGGTGGGGGAGAAGTTCGAGAGCGGGGAGTATTTCCTGTCGGAGTTGGTGGTGGCGGGCGAGGTGATGAAGGATGGGATGAAGATTATCGATCCCTACATAAAGGGAGACATCTCTACGGCGGTGGAGAGGGCGGTGATATGCACCGTTGAAGGGGACTACCATGACATTGGCAAGAACATAGTGATAACTCTGCTGGGGGTGCAGGGATTCAAGGTGTTTGACCTGGGGATGGATGTAGCTGCGGAGAGGGTCGTTGGCGCCGTGAAGGAGCACAAACCGGCCATAGTGGGCCTGTCGGCGTTGCTGACGACGACCATGCTGAGAATGGGAGAGGTGGTTGAGGCGTTGAAGGCTGCGGGGCTGAGAGACAAGGTCAGGGTGATCGTGGGGGGCACGCCGGTAACGCCCGATTTCGCCGACAGCATCGGCGCTGACCATTGCGCGGTGAATGCGATGGAAGGGGTGCACAAATGTGTTGAGTGGGTGGTGGGAAAGGAGAGGAGGTGAACAAATGGCCGAGATGACGCGAAGAGAGAGGATACTGGCGGCAAGCGGAAAGAGGCGGGCGGACAAGCTTCCCTTCTTTCACAACTGGAGGCACTGTCAGACGGGCTGGGCAGAGCGGGAGTGCCGCAACCGGGGTATGGGGGTGAGTTGGGCCAGGCCGAGCTACGTCGCGGAGATGCACGGTGTGGAGATGACCGAGACACAGGCGGTGAGCTCGGGGGAGCAGGTTATACGGAGGACATATTCCACGCCGCTGGGAAGCGTCACCCTGGAAGAGAAGAGAGAGACCGGAGTGGAGCAATGGCACGGGTTGAGAAGCTGGCAGGACGTGACGCCATGGCAGACCGAGCGGGCAATCAAGGGACCGGACGACTACAAGGTGCTGAAATACATGTATGAGAACCTGGAGTTCACCGCGGACTACTTTCCCCTGGAGCAGGCGAAGGAATGGTTGGGGGAGGACGGTATAGTCATGGACTGGGTGCTTCACTCGCCGATGCAGTTGTTGATGATTGACTGGGTAGGGAGCGAGGGAGGCCGGTTCTTCATTCATCATGCCAGATATCCTGATCTGGTTGAAGAGGCCTACAGGACTATTTCCAAGAGCTATGAACCTTTGTGGGAGATTGCGGCGAGGTCTCCGGCGGACGTCTTTCTGCTGGCGGACAACATTGACGCGGTGCTGGTCAACCCGAGGCTTTTCCAGAAGTACTTCATACCGGAATGGAACAGATGCGCTGAGGTGATGCACAAGCACGGGAAGCTGGTGGCAGCGCACTGCGACGGCAGGATGGCGGCCATCAAAGACCTGATACCGCAGACCTCGGTGGACATCATCGAGGCTCTGCATTCGCCTCCAATGGGTGACCTGCCGATAGGTGAGGCCCTGTCCCTGTGGAAAGACAAGGTCATCTGGACTGGCTTTCCGGCATCGGTGTACACCATGGGTGCCGGGGCGACGAAGAAGCATGCGCTGAAGCTTCTGAGAGAAGCCGGCTCAGGCGAGAGGCTGGCCGTAGAGATGTCCACGGAGAACCTGGTGTCCGACGAGAACCTGCTGGTGCTGACCTCGGTGCTGGAGAAGGCGGAGCTCCCCCTGACAGCGGAAAAGGTCGATGAGATAGAGAGGTTGCTGGCCTGAAGCCAAGAGTGAGAGGGGCGAGGGGGTGAGGGTGGGCTGGAATCTCGAGGCTGGCCTGTGGCGGGTGCTGGCCCTGGATGCTGTGCTATAGGGTGATGCAAGTACCGGCGTTGTTGAAGAGGAATCTGTCCCCGAACTCGCGGGCCAGGGCGCAGGCCGCTGGCAGGCCGGTGCAGTGAGAGGCTGCCACCCTCTGGACGCCGAGGCGCTTCAGTTCCGCGATGGTGAGCTTAAGGCGTTCGGGTGAGGCAGGCGCGAGGTGAGTGCCGCCAATGACAGCGTAGACGGACTCCACTCCTGTGAGCTGGCGGGCATGGTTCAAGACGTTGACGATGCCTCGATGGGCGCAACCGGCAACGACCACCAGCCCCTTGTCAGACTTGATGAAGAGCGATTGGTCATCGGATAGCGGGTCGGGCTTGAACTCACCGTCTTCCCTGACGTAGAGGTCGGGGTCAATAGTCTCATATTCAGTCAACATGGGTATCTCTCCACTGGTCACGATGTTGTCGGTTATCCATACCGGCTCTCTGGTCAGGTTGAAACAGGCTCCGAACTTCTCAGCTTCTTCTCTGGAGAAAGGCACGCCGATGTACTCGTACTTGTCAGCAGGGTTGTAGAAGCAGGCTTTCCTCTCTGGGTTAAAGTAGTATTTCTCCGCCCATATGTCGGGATGGGCAATCACCTCCACCTGTTTCTTCATCAACCTGAGTACGTGCAGGAGGCCGCCTGTGTGGTCGAAGTGGCCGTGGCTGAAGAAGACTCTGTCGACCTGCGTGAGGTCCACTCCCATGGTGTTGGCATTGTAGGCAGTGACGAAGCTCGTCCCTGTGTCCGATAGTATCCTGCAGTCCTCTGTTTCCACCAGCATACTCAGGCCCCACTCGGCCAGAAGATGGACCCAGCTAGCAGTGTTCTCGGTCAGCGTGGTAATGCGGATTGACATCAATCACCCCCTTGGTTCGCGCTCAGGGCCGGCAGGCATCGAGCTGGCGCGGAGCCTCCGCTAGATTTGAATCATGACCCCGGCGATCCAGAAGAGCACGGTGAGAAGCAGCGCCCCTATGAGCGCGGGCCTGGGTCTGGCGTTGGAGAAAGCGGTGATGGACTGGCCCACGCGATAGCCCAGGGGAACGAGGAACAAGGCTCCCAGGGCAACGAGGCTGCCGTTCACCCCGATGTAGTCCAGTACCTTGGGCAATCCTCCTATGACCCACCAGTGAGCGCAGTCTTCCATGGATGGCACGTAAGGCATAACGTAGGTCATGGTGAGTGAGAACACGATACTGGAAGCGTAGGCTGTGCCAATCCCAGCCAGACTCTGCCATTTCGCTTTCTCCCATCTACTGCCGAGTATAGCGAGTGTGACATCGAAGCATACGCCAATCAGGACGATGGCCCAGAGGTGGCAGTAATAGTGACCGGCATTTATCAGCCTGAAGAGGCAGGCGATTGCTGCGATGGCAGTTGACGAACCTGGTGTCCTGACTAGGTAGCGGGCCGAGGCAAGCAGGCCGATACCCAGGATGGTGGGTACTACTGAGCTGCGGGGGATAAGGTCGTGCAAAGCTCCACCCACGAAGACCTCGATACATCCCCACAGAGAACCGAAAATCAAGATTGTCAGCAAGACCTTCTTTTTCATCTCCAAATCACTCCCTGTCCTGTATTGTATTAGGCTGGACCAGGTTATTCGTCGTGTCCAGTGAAGCTGCGCCTGTGATCTAGAACGTGCTGCCGGTAATCCAGATATCAGGGAAGCCACCATACCCCAGGGCTTCGGCCTTGGTCTTCTTTCCTGAAGCCACTGCCAGTGTCTCATCAAGTATGGCCTGCCCTGGCTCCTCCTGGCTGTCCTTCCTGACAATATCAACATAAAGGTCAATATGTTCCGAGAGCCGCTGATAGGTGTTGGGGTTTGCCGTCACCTTTATTACGGGGACGAAGGGGAAGCCCTGGGGCGCGCCAATTCCGGTGGAAAAGAGAATAACCTGAGCCCCGGCGGCGGCCAGAGCCGTCACCGCCTTAGGCTCCTGTCCTGGCCCGTCCAGAATAAACAGGCCGCTTCCCTTCGGTCTTTCTCCGTGCTCGCACACTCCCATGATGGTGGTGCTGCCGCCTTTGACTATGGCTCCCAGTGACTTCTCCTCGATACTGGTCAACCCTGCGGCGATATTGCCCCTTGAGGGATTGGCACCCCTCATATCCACACCCATGGCCAGTGCACGCTTCTCCATGCGGTCCACTATCTCCAGTATCTTGCGTCCTATCTCGGGCGATGCTGCTCTCCTGGCCAGGATATGCTCCGCTCCCATCATCTCGGGCGTTTCTCCGAAGATACAACTGCCGCCTCTTTGGATGAGGATGTCACAGGCTGCCCCGATGCCAGGGTTAGAAGCCAGACCCGAGGTGGTGTCGGATGCCCCGCACTTGACGCCGACCAGCAACTTAGAATCGTCGGCCTCCTGGCGGCGCACGCGAGAGGCATCGATAAGCATCTGACGAGCCAGTCGGGAGCCCTCAGACAGAGCAGCGCTGGCCCCTCCCAGTTGATGGATGACAACCTTGTCGACGCGCTTTCCTGTGGCGGCGATGCCCTGTACTATGTCATCGACGGGTCCTTCGCAGCCAAGGCTTACCAGCAGCACACTGGCCAGATTGGGATTGCAGCCAAGGGAAATCAGGGTGCGGTGGACCATCTCCATGTCGGGTTGACTCTGGCCACAGCCCTGCTGGTGTACGAAGAGGGCGCATTCGGGAAGGTCCCGGGCAATCCACTGGGCCACGTCGTTGGCGCAGGCCACTGTAGAGATAACTCCGACGTAGTTTCTGGCGCCGATGAAACCATCCGGGCGGGAATAACCCCAAAAGCTCATTTCTCTACCTCCGTAGCTATATCACTGCGACTTTCCTGTCTGATCGGGTCTTGCCGCAAATGCCTGCATCGAAGAAGGACCTGCGAACATATCTTACTACAGAACAGGCTCCGTGGTGTACATGTCAAGGGGCTCCCGGTAACCCGAGTGCATTTCCTGTCTGCATGGCTTGCCCGAGGCCACGGCTACCAGCTCGTCAAGCAGGCGCTTCCCTACCTCAGGGACGGATTCCCGTCCCTCGATAATGGTGCCTGCATAGACGTCGAAGTAGTCCATCTCCTCGAAGTCCTTGGGGCTGCTCAGGATCTTTAATACCGGGACTATGGGCATACCGCCGACTGCCACGGTGAAATTGCGGAAGCGAGCGGGCAGGCCACCACCGTAGTTGAGACTCATTATCTGGGCGCCGGCGGCGGCCAGTCCCATGAATACCTGCGGGGTGTTGGCGGAACTGTCCATGAAGAAGAGCCCTTTGCCTGCGGGCCTGTCGGCCCATTCGAGCACATCCTGGATGGGGCTGGAGCCGCTCTTGGCGATGGCGCCCAGGGACTTCTCCTCCAGGGTGGTCATACCTCCCTTGATGTTGCCAGGCACCGGTTGCGAACCACGAATGTCCACCCCTGAATCCTTCATCCTCTTCTCCATCCGATCTGCTACTTCGCGGATGCGGTTGGCTGTCCTCTGGGTAGCGGCGCGTCTCGCCAGGATATGTTCGGCGCCGATGATCTCGGCCGTCTCTGAGAAGATGAAGCGACCACCCTGGGCCACGATTGCATCCGCTGCCCAGCCAACGGTTGGATTGCATGCCATGATCGACGCCGGGGTTGAGCCGGTGCACTTTGAGCCGAAGGTTAGGTAGCTGAGGTCGAAGGGCTGCCTGCGCAGGCGAGAGGCATCTGCCAGCATCTCCCTGGCCATCTTGATGCCCCTGTCGAGGGTTGCTTGATAGCTGCCCTCTTTCTCTATGGTGATTAACTCCACTGGTTTCCCGGACTTGGCGATGCCTTCAGCGATGTCTGGAGCAGGCAGCCCGTCGCAGCCGATGCCCACCACTACCGCGGCAGCCACGTTGGCGTTAGTCCCCAGACCTATCAGCGCTCGTAACGCCTTCTCATTGTCGGGCTTGAGATTGACGCAGGTGTGGTTATGCAGCAGAGCTACCACATCTCCGCCGACTTCCCTTGCAATTCTGTCTGCCAGTTCATTGGCACATCTCACGGCAGGGATAACCGCCACATGGTTGCGCGCACCCGCAGACCCGTCAGGCCTCTCAAAACCCAGGAATTCCATGAATCACACCCCCTTGCTGCCAGACTTCACGCCCAGGGCGATTTTCTGGAACTCGTCCTCACTCAGCAGCCGTTTGACCTCGAACGCCTTTGCCTTGACCTGACGCAGAACTTCGCCGATTTCATCTGGGGTAAGGGCAATGCCCAGCTTGTCTGCCCACAGGGCCACGGAGTCCACTCCGCTCTTCTTCCCCATCACCACCCGGGCTGGTCTCTGGCCGACGACCCTGGGGAGGATGGGAGAGATGTCTGTGGGGTATTTGTCGTAGCTATTCTTGTACCAGCTGGCCACGATTCCAGATTCTATGTCATAGATCCCGTCTGCTACAAAGGGCCGGTTGGCCGGCATGCCGGCGAGTTCCACTACCAGTTTGGAAAGCTCGGTGAGATGGTCATACTTGATGCCTACGTCTATCCCGTAGAGAATCAGAAGCGCCATGGCTGTCTCTTCCAGAGGACAGTTGCCTGGCCCTTCACCTATCCCGGCAACGGTGGAGTGGATGACTTCGCCGCCAGCCAGCACCGACATTATAGTGTTGGCGGTGGCCATGCCGAATGTGTTGTGGAAATGTATTTCCAGGGGCTTCTTTATCCTTTCCCTGACGGTCTTCGTGTAGTAGTAGGCGCCGTGCGGCGAGAGTACGCCGAAGGTGTCCACCAGGGCCAGCGCGTCCATGTGACCCTCGTTGGCGACCCTCTCTATGAGGTTCAGATACCAATCCATGTCTGATCTGGTGGCGTCGATGGTGAAGAAGACAGTATGTAGTCCGTGCTCTTGGGCAAAGCGAGTAGCCTTGATGGGGAGGTCGATCGCCTTCTCCAGCGGCCATTGGTATGAATGCTCGATGAGGTGTTGAGAGCAGGGGATCTCGATGACAATGCCGTCTGCGCCACAATCCAGCGCCCTCTTCACGTCGTCCACCACGCAGCGGCAGAAGCAGAATATCTCGGGACCCAGCTTGCGCTTCACTATTTCCTTTATGGCCGCCTCATCCTGCGGCGACACTGCTGGCATACCGGCTTCAATGCGTTGAACTCCGGCCTCGGCGAGCTTCTCGGCGATGCGCACTTTGTCGTCCTTGGTGAATACGATGCCAGACTGCTGTTCGCCGTCACGCAGGGTGATATCATGGATTTTCACCTGC
>Ga0114919_10003144_pt1 | contig 13335 bp, 7 predicted proteins | sample BlataG_FD_88682 | JGI IMG/M metagenome (GOLD analysis project Ga0114919, IMG submission 88682) | Deep subsurface microbial communities from Black Sea to uncover new lineages of life (NeLLi) - Black_00105 metaG | ecosystem: Environmental > Aquatic > Marine > Oceanic > Sediment | place: Atlantic... | reverse complement strand
GTTTCCCTGTGTACGCTTCATCTAATGGTTACCCATTTTGATGCAACACTCGGTATGGGTGGTTGGCTAGACCTTACCCAACAGGGACTTTCACCCTGCAAGAAATATAGAGCTTCTTGGCGCTCTTCCGCTAAAAGTTACTGAATAAATTAAGTTGATGTTCTTGTTTATTAATAAATCTTGGAATCCAATCCTCATCTCTTGCATGATATATAAAGCGGGTAGCATTTGTTGCCGTCCTACGGTTTATTTCTTTAATCGCTTGATTTTTTATTGGTAAATATCCTTCATGTATATCACTCCTCCAGGTTGCCCATAAAACAATATTACTTGAAATGGGAAATGTTATTTCTGATTCTGGTTTACCTATCCCAATACTTTGAAAATAAAAAACTGGATTATCGCATGTTAGGAAGGCTGAAAATTTTTCACATGTGAGAAATAGCCATGTCATTTGAGGTATAACTTTTACAATATTTGGTGTTTTTTCTGGAGTAATGAGTTCCAACCAAAGATCCTTAGGAATATTTTTTAAATATTTTTCAAGATAAGCTTTAATGTCCGCTCTGCCTTTTTCAAATAAATCTGTTTGTGATGGATTTTCTAAGATCGATTTTGATATCTTTTTATCCCACTTCTGCTGGAGTGATTGAGCAACAGCTGGTGCCATCTTTTTCATACGAATTTTACTTTGAGGCACTCTTTTGAGCATAACCACCATGTAGATAGCCAATTTTACCTTTTCAGATTGGGTTAATTGCTTGCGGTCTCTTATCTTCTTTATAACAGAATTTGCTGGGTTTTCAATTTCTTTTGTTAAATATCTCTCTACTTCTGTGGAATAATAGTTAGTTTTTTGTGCAATTTTTTTTATATTTGCTGGAAATTTTAATGAACCACCCTTTTCATAAACCCAAATCATGTCATCGCTTGGAGAGGCAAAACCTTTTAGATAATATTGTGGAATGTAATGATGTCCCATAATATCTTAGATTTCTCCTTTTTATTTTTCTGCTAATGTTTGTTTAGCCGGCAGAAATATTAAATCATAAAAAACATTTTAAAGTTACCGAATTATTGACTTGGCACACCTTCTCTATTTATCTAAAATAAAAGTAAAATATTAATTATCTAAGAAAATGGGATGTGTTCCTATTTATTCACTAAAAGCATCAAAGAACTGTCTTTCGTTCTTTATCTTTTATCTGAACCTTTAAAAAATTTAAAATCCTTTCTACTCGATTATTTAATAAATCATTTTTGGGTAAAATATTTTTTATATATTTCAACATATTAAGTAGTTCTTTATTTATACTTATATCATCAACGTATTTTATTACTTCTAGTTTATATAAATTATTTCTAATTTTATATTCGGAAGGCTCCCTAAAACAGAAGTCTATATTTCTTCTAATATATTCTTTTTCTTTAGAATTCCTTAAAGCAAATAACATATTACCAATTCTTGAAAGTTTATAATCTGGATTTGTAATTAAATCCATTATAAATTGATCTTGTCCCTTCTCTCCCAATTGACAAATGCCAGGAATAAGTGCTTTTTTTACTTCTGTATTTGATTCATTATTAAAAATATTTAATAAAGAGTTTATGCTTTTTTGAATTAATAATTGATCATTAATCAATAAGGCAGCTTGAACTTTTATATACCAGAAAACATCTTTCTTCTTTAATAGTTTTTTTGCATATCTAATAATTTCTGGTTTAACTTTTTTAGCTGATCTTAATAATTTTATTAAATTAGCTTCTTGGTAAGGAAATAAAACTTCTTTTGATAATATTAAATCTTGGACCTTTTCGAATGAATTAACTTTTCTTGGAAATTGTGATAAGTATTTAATAGAATTTGATAACAACTTTCCATCTGGATTTAAGGTTATAGTTTTTACACATTTATCACACATATATCCATCATTTATCATTCTAAAAGCAGTAAGTAATCGCATAAATACCCTAAGATCTTTTTTCAGAATAGGTTTTTTAGTAATCTTAACTCTTTTTTTACAAATTTCTTTTAGCTTAATAAAATACTCTTGTTTTTCTTCCTTACTAATTGATTTTCCTTGTATTTTATCTATAATTACATTTATATCATTCATTTCAGGATCAACTAAATCCATTAATACTTTTTCACGTTCTATAATAGCAGTCTTTTGCCCTTGTATATTAAGATTCAAACGCCTAAGTACATCATTCATTAGAAATAAAGCTTCCCTTGCATCAGACTTATTTTTAGTAAAAATTCTAACATCATCCATATATCTTAAAGGTACAATATCTCTATTTTTCTTCCTTTTTTCAAATTCTTTATCTAATGGAATTAAATAAATATTTCCTAAAAAACTTGAGGCATCATTTCCCTGGGGAATTCCTCCTTTTATACATCTTCCATGCTCGGTTCTCCACGACCAAGTTTCAAGTAGATGAATTAATAAATTAATAATTTTCTCAGATTTCGGAGCGTACCTTAACAGAATATCTCGTAAAACCATATGATCAATATTTTCAAAGTACGCTGCAATATCAGTTACTGTCATATATTCGTATCCTTCTTCTTGAAAAGCATATATAGTCTTTTCTTCAAATATTGGCCATTGAATATACCATTCATCAAAACTAACTACTCTCCTTCTTATGGTTTTGCTCTTTAAAAAAGGAAATTTAATGATATCAATATCTCTAAATATATAATTCTTTTTAGGATGTTTTCTTAAACGAAAAGAATACACAAAATCTGGAATCTTTGGATCAATTTCCTTTGATAATAAATAAACAATAGCATACATTAAAATCCAATCTTCAATTTGCAATCTTGAACCAGGTCTCACTGCTAAAGATGATTTAGGAATATCAGCTCTTAATAAAGGTTCAGGATTATATACTCCATTCTCTAATTTTCTAGATAATAATGTAAGATTTTTTTCTAATTTGTATGCATAATCCTCAAATAATAAAGAATCATCAAGGAAAGATCGCCGTGAATTACATATGGCCAAATGCCACGCCTTTGTCAAAATTCCTATGTTACATAGTTTTTTATAAAACAATGTCTATCTCCGTAAATGATAAATATTTTAATTTAAATAGTGACACACCTATTTTTTCTATAGTTTAATTTTCCCTTTTACAAGGTCTTCCTTTAGGACGTCTATCTATAATAATATCTAAAGCCTCAACCATCTAGTTAAGAAACTCCTCAGATCCCATAGGTTTTCAGCTAAAAGTTACCGAATTATTGAGCTGGTACTTTTAACACAGTATCTATTTATTTAATTCTCTTTGTTTAGTTCCATATAACAATTCATATCGGTTTAATGCATAATTATCAGTCATACCTGAAACATAATCACATATTGTTCTCAGTAAAGCACATCTATATCTATTATCATTACAATTTTTAAAATTATCCCTTTTTAATTTTACTCTTAAATCACCAACCAGAGCAGGTGAAAAATACAAATCCATTTTTTTGTCTTTGTTAATAGCCCTGTTAAGATAATTTTCATTATAATTTCTATAAAAACTTTTAATTGTTTTATCGGGTAGTTGCTGAGGATTAGACAAATAAGCTTTAAACAATCTTTTAATAATATAATTTGCTTTCCCATCCATGCTCTGAGCCTTAAAAGAATTTAATATTCTATTTTTTAAATATTCTTTAAATTTTTTTTCCTGTTTACCAAAATTTTCATTGTAATCAACTGTCCTAAAGATATCTTTCTCTTTATTGTATATTTCTAATTTGTTTTCGTAAAAATCTTTATTACTTTTAATATTATATTCATCCATAAGCATCTCAAAATTTTCTTTTGTATTATTAATCAGATTCATTGCTAAAAAATCCACTATTAATCTTGATAAAATAGGAAGATAATATTCTGTTTTTATGTTCTCATTTAATTTTCCTACCATATCTTTATATTCTTTTCCTTCTTTATATAACTTTATCTCGCTAAAATATTCTTCAAATTTTTCAATTAATTCTTCTTTATCGATTAAATTAGCAATAATACCATCCTCAATATCATGATGCCTTTGAGCTATTTCATCAGCCTGTCTAACTATTAACCCTTCGAATGTCCAACTCTCGTTATTTTCATTATTGATAATCTTTTTTAAAAAATCATTATGATTTTTTTTATAGAAATCAATTTTCAAATTATTTTTGCATTTATCTATTGGGTTATTATTTAAGCTACATATTTTTTTCTTATTCTTATCAATATAAAATCTTCCACACTCTTCCCATTCTAATTTGCTATGGTTTACAATTCCCCATAGAGTATAATTGGTTAAATTTAAACCATCATAATCTTCATTCTTTTTTTCCAATTGAGTTAGAACCCTTAAACTTTGCCAATTATGTCTAAATCCTTTTTCATTATCTAAAATATCATTATTAATCCTTTTTATTTCTTCGCAACCATTCATAATAAAATTTAAAATACGTTCCCCTTCGTGACCAAAGGGAGTATGTCCTATATCGTGACCTAAAGCTATAGCTTCGGTCAAAGCAATATCTAATCCAAAATATGAAGCTATAGTAATAGCAATTTGAGAAACCTCTAAAGTATGAGTTAATCTGGTTCTTATATGATCTTCCTGGCCTGTAACAAATACTTGAGTTTTTCTACTTAATCGTCTAAAGGCCTTTGAATATAATATCCTATCTCTATCCCTTTCAAATTTACTTCTAAATTTATGTTCTGGCTCTTTTTCATCATTTCTTTTTGCTTTCCCATCAATTGCTCTAAGTATTTCAAATTTATCCTTACTTCCCATATTTTTATCCTTTAAAAATATTTCATTTATGTAAAGTTAATGGCAGTAACTCAAGAAATAAAATCCAAACAAATTAATTTCAATTTATTGATATCAAAAGGTTCTAGCGCACCCTCATCATCCTCAAAATAAGAACGCTCCTTAATATAATCATGCAAATCTATAACCATTTTCTTCCAATTTTTATGTTGCCCGTAATTTCTCCAAATCCTTCTTATTTTTTTCAATCTTTGGGGAGTCTGGTGAAATTCTCTTAATTTTTCTAAAGTACCCTCCCATAGTTTTTGAACTTCTTTATCTTCTGGAAATTCCATTAAATAATTATCTAATTCAAATTCTACATCATGGATTAAGGAATTAATAAATCTACTGCGCCTGTCTCTGGCGAAAATCTTGGTAGGGGCATCTTGCTCTTTCTGTTCTAATTGCTTATATGAATCTGCTAAATCTTCCACTACTAATTTATTTATTCCATAAACTTTCTGAAAAAAGTCCGGGATTACTCTCCCTTCAGTTTCTTCGCAAATTATAAAATCTAATATTTGTGTTTTATTTTTTATTATTCGGCCTTCATTCAAATCATACAAATACCAAAAATGGAAATCTTCACTATATTTATAGTAATAAAATATGCCCCTTATTTTGTGTGTTTCTAAACCACTATGCACTCCATCGGGTATTTTGCTTATCTCCTCTATTCCTTTTTTCTTTAAAAAATCTCTTAAGGGTTGGTAAAATTTTTCACCGCCGCCAAATACCTCTCTTTCTAGTTCCTCAAATAAACTACGGTCTTTTTCTTTTATCCTTCTTATGGTCCCAAAAACTTTCGGATGAATAGTCTCACCTAAAATAGTTTGGTCCAAACCAATCGATGAATCTATATTTCTTATTTTCCCCTGTAAAATACTTACTAATCTCAATAAATCTTCCAGCTCTTTTTCGGGGAAAAAATTATATACATAAATTTTCTTAAAGGGTGAACCAATCCTATCAATTCTTCCAGCCCTCTGAATCATCCGGGTAGGATTCCAATGTAAATCATAATTAATTACAAATTGCGCGGTCTGTAAATTCATACCCTCGGATAGTACATCAGTACTCAATAAAATATCGATCTTTTTATTAAAAAATTCATCTATAATTTCTCCCCTTTTCGTTGAGGGGACTTTTCCCGAAATACTTTCTATGTTAACCTTTTTAAATTTTAAATCTTCTTTTAAATCCTGACTTATATATTCGAGAGTGTCTGCATAATAAGTAAAGACCACAATTTGACCTTTCTTTGCCAGTCCATATAACATATCCTTAAACTTTATTAATTTCGCATCTTTCTCAGGAGTAATTGGAGCTACTTTCTTATAAATTTTCTTCAGTAATTGTTCATCTTTTTTAATATCATCAAATAACCCCTCTTTGTCATAATCGTCTAAATTAATATCTTCTAATTTTATCTTTATCTCTTCTAAACTTTCTTCATCCAATCCTACGACATATTTATTAAATAATTCTTTTCGCAGTAATTTCCCTTTTTCTAAATATCTTCCCAATTTTTCCAAAAATTTTATCTGGTTATCTACTGACTTTCTAAATGCCTCTACACTGCTTTCTAATCTCTTTAGAAGAATCGTTTTAAATATCCCTTCTAAGGCAATCATCCTACCTTTAAGCATTTCTTCTTCTGTGGACAATTTCTCCACTTTTTTATATTCTAAAATCCTATAATAAGCCATAGTCAATTCCTCAGAAATAATATGAGAAATATCTTTATACATTCCCTGGTAAGTCTTCTCTAATTCATAATCTACATTCTCCAAAACCCTTCCGGGAAAGTTTATAAGGCTTCCATTAATCTCCGCATCAGGATAATTATCTTTGATAAAATTCCTAGTACGTCTAATTGATATTTCATTTAAAAGATCATTTAATAAAGCTGGGTCTTGCCTTTTTTCTACATTTTTAAAATACTCAAAAACTCCGGCTATTCCCTGTTTTAAAAAAGCTTTTTGGTTTGAATATAGCATTAACATTATCTGCCAGTACAAATCCCATAGAGTATTACTGATAGGGGTGGCAGTTAAAAATAAAACATAGGGCTTCTTCTGATTCTCTTTTCTGATCTCCTCTAACAAATTAAATAGATTTTCCCATCTATTAGATAAAGGATTTCTGAAATTATGACTTTCATCTACCACTACCAGTGAAACTTCTTTCAAACTTCCCCCGCAAACTTTGGTTGCTTTTTTCTTAAAATCATCCAAAGCCAAAGCCTCTTGCGATAAAATATTTTCAGATAATCTTAAGTCTTTTATCTCTTTGGTCCACATTCCTCTGATTTGGGCAGGACATACAATTAAGAAATTTCTCCTTTTATAAAATCCAAATTCTTCTATAACTTTTTTGGCAATCCAGGTTTTCCCCAAACCTACCGAATCGGCTACTAAGACTGCGCTGTATTTTTTCAATCTTGAAAAAACTCTTCTTACTGCATCTTCCTGAAACTCTGCTAAATTCACTCTGGTTTTTATATACCCTTCTTTTAGTTTTTCTTCATCTTCATCAAATTTTAAATCTTCTTTTTGTAATTCATACAAAGTTTTAATAAAAATTTCATAGGGTGAATATTCTTTACTGCCAAAGCGTGAGTCTTCTAATATCTTGATGAGTTCTTCTTTAAAATCAGAAGCCTGGTCCCAAAACTTATCAAACCATCTTTTTCTTATGTATTCAGCTTCCGCCTCTAATGACACTATATTCAATTCGGTATTAGAAGTTAAACCGGCTCGGGTAAAATTTGAAGAACCTACTACCACCAAATTATCGAAGATATAAGCTTTGCCGTGTAAAAAATCTTTTGTATAAATACGAATCTCTACATTCTTTTTCTTTAAAAAGTTTATTAAATCTCTTACTAATTCATTCTGGCTTTTTTCTAAATCAAAACCCTCTACCTCTTCTTTAATTTTATTTAAAAGTATTTCTCCTAAAGTAACCTCTTCTTTTAAATCGATGCTTTTTCCCAAAAGGAGCCTAAAGTGCTTTAATCCATTTATCTCTTCTTTTATCAGTTCATAAGCCTTGATGTTAAAAAAGGCGGTGGCAATATCTAAATTCGTATCTTTAGAAGATTTTAAAACTTCTGACAAAAAACTCGCTAAAGTCATTTTAGAATTATCGATAACTTTTTGAGGAATATACATTGAAGACATTATTTCTTTTTCACACTCCTTGCTTTATCTAATCTATTTTTAACCAACTCAGCAGTAGCCCAATACACCTCTTTCCTTTCTTCTTCGGTTAATCCTAAGGCATCAAATACGATATCATCGAGGGCTTTACGGTCAGGAAGGGGGTTAGGTTGTTGTTCTCTGAGGGGTTTTGTAGAATCAAAACCAAATTCTTGAAAAACTGAATAAATTTTTCTATTCAACAAATATTGATACTTACTTATTTCTAAATTATTGATTTTATCTATATTTAAACAAGGCATCTTTAATAAATCTTCTTTTACTAATCTTATTGCGCCTCCTCCCAATCCTTTTCTTCCCAATACTTCTACCAATAAATAAGTTAAAGTAGAATTTAATAACAAACACAATTTCAAATTATTCCCATTTTTTTCTTCAATCCCATAAAAATTATGTTCAAAGGGAAGCCCATCTTTATTAAAATGACAAATATGTTTATCCCCTCTTAAGTCTACCCACAATAAAGAAGCTTTTCTTATATTAAAGGGTACATTTTTTCTCTTAATAATAGAAACAGCATCACTTTCTGTGATTAAGATTTTATTTATTTCACGAGGACTTTTAAAAACTAATGAATATTTGTTATTATCGAAATTATTTTCTTTAGATTTATAATATAATTCATTTTTACCCGTAAGTATCCCTGCTTTCACATGAGCGACATCTTTTAACTCTAATAGTAAATTGTTTTTCTTTTTATCTATAATAGTAAAAAATATTTCTGGAGCTCTTAAGTATTTTCCGCCCCATTTTGAGCCAACATATTTACCAAACAATTTATTATCAAATATCTCATTTTTACTTTGCTTAATCTCTATTCCTTCTTCTAATAAATTTCTTTGTTTTATAGCGTATACCCTAAATTGGTCTGTTTTTAAAGTATTTCCAAATAAGCTTTGAGTATCAGGAATAAAATTATCAATTGCTATTAAATTCTGGGTAGAAATAACTTCTTCACACGGCTTCTTAAGCATAATAAATTTAGCAACATTATCTAAACAGGTAGGGTTAGGATTTTTGTTGTTTTTAATTAATGGAGCACCAAAAAATACTATTACTGTATTTATTGAAGCGTGAGCAAAGCTTCTTTTTACTTGATTATCATATATGGCTTTGATAGGTACATATTTAACTAAAAATTCTTGTAAAATCCTTCCATAACCTACATCAAGCCAGGAATTAGAAGTGATAAAACAAAAAGTCCCTCTTGGGTTTAAAAGGCTTAAGCCGTAAAGATAAAAGTAAATATAATAATCGCAATTTCCACTAACTTTTTTAATAAAAGGATATTTTATTTCTATATTTTCATTAAGTTCTTTTTTATATTTTTGTATTTCGTTTTTACTTGTTTCATTTTTGGGTTTAAACGGAGGAGATATTCCTCCGGTTCTTATATAAGGTGGATTCCCAATAACCACATCAAATCCACCTTTTTCTTCAAATACATCTGCAAAATCAATTTCCCAAATGACGAACTGTTTCCCTTTTAGTTTTAATTCTTCATAAGCCCTTTCGAGTAATTCATTTTTTTCCTCTAAAAATATTATCTCGTTTCTAATATTTTCTTTTTTTATTTTATCTTTAGAGGTTTCTCCAAAAATATTTAATTGACTTATCTTATATAATTGATTATTTAATACTTGAATTTCTTTACTTTTATTTATTGTCTCTTCTCTTAAAATTTCTTGAAAAATTCTTATTTCTTCTCTTTTTACTGCTTCACAATCTTTAAATTTTCTTGAAGGGTCATTGTTATAAAATCTTCGTTCTTCTTCTATTAGATATTTAAGTTTCCTTTTTATCTTTTCTGAAATGGTTAAATCTCTTAAATCTAAACTTATTCCCCCTATCTTTTGAACTAAGCTATCGCCCACCCGCAATCTTAAATTAAAATTAGGCAAAAGAGCTTCTTTCCTTCTTTCCTCCGGTAAGTCCGCTTCCACAATCATAGAAAGCCATAGTCTTAATTCGGCACAATGCAAGGCCCACTTCATTACATCTACCCCAAAAAGGTTATTTCCAATAATATCTTTTTTAATATCAAAATCTTTTCTTTCTCTACCTAAATACTTATCTGTTATTTGAGTTAATTCTACTAATACTTTTAAACAACCCAATAAAAAGGCACCACTACCACAAGCTGGGTCAACTATTTTAACGTCCTCTGTAAGAAATTCCAGGTCTTCCCATAAGTTGTGTTTATCAATATATCCTATGGCTTCTTTTTTATCTTCATCAAAAATAAACTTGTAAATAATGTCTTTAGGTATTTTTTGCAAATAGTTGGCAAAATATTCTACTAGAGATCTTCGAACCATAAAGTCGACTTCACTAACTGGGGTATAAAAAACTCCTAAATCATTTCTTTCGTAAATTTCCTCAGCAATATTTGCAAAAGATTCATACAAATAACCCAGCATTTGGGGGTCAACTGCTACTTCTATATCTAAAGGTAAATCTTCTTTTATAGTAAAATTATATTTATCTAAAAAAATAAAAATTTTATTAAAGGTAGAATCAGGAATATTTACACCGACTTTATCAAAATCTTCTTCATTAAATAGGCCGCCATTGAGATAAGGAAACATTATTAAATTATTTTTTAAGTCAGTAGGAATATATCGGGCAAAGCCTAAGCTAGGAAAAGATTTATTAAAAACTTCAAAGAATAATATCTTTAACCAATTCTCATAAAAAGAATCTTTGGGAACAGTGCCTTTATTTCTTTCTATCTTATATTCTGTATAAAAATTACTTATGAATTTCTTATCGGAAACTAACCATTCCTTTTTTGCAATGAAGTAGAGAAAAATAAGCCGGTTTAAAGTCTGCTGGGCAAATTCGTGAGCTAATTTTACATCTTTTATCTGATTAAAAACCAAAGTTCTTAACTCAAAAAATACTTTTTCAAAATCTTTAAAAAACTCATCATTCACTCTTTCTTTGTTAAAGGCCTGTTGCCAGCAATTTCTCCAGATATCCCGGTAAGTTTCTTCTTTGGTAATATTTAAGGTCGAAATAACTTCTAAATCAGTACGATAAATTTGTTTGGTGTCCACAATTAAAGTGGATAGTTTTAATTTTCTTTTTCCTTCATGTTTTTCATATTGAGGTAAAGTAAAGTAATAAGTTTGCCAATCATTCGTAAAAATAAGAAGCGCCCTAATATAATTATCTAAAAGAGATTTGGAGACAGCTTTTAAGAAAGGTCGAGAAATATTTTTAGTTTCAATAGCAAAACAGAATAAATGTTTTTCGATATTGAATACAGAATACACATTCTCTATATTAGGGAGAATATCTTTTGGAAGGTTAAAATCAGTTTTATTTCTTTTGTAGGATTTGTCAAAAAGATGTTCTTTGTACCCTAAAAACTCAAAAAGCTCAAAAATAGAGTCAATGTCTTTTAGATTTTTTACTTTTTCTTCAATGGTAGTCAGAATCATTGTTTATGCTCCTTGATAAAAACAATAACACTATATTTTTAAAATATTGATAAAGCTACGATGTTCTTTTTTTACTTAAAAACACTTATTAATCCTTGGATGAATGATAAAACCCTGGAAAAATAACCAAATTTTTCTAAAATATTAATAAGTGGTTCTATAATAAGAATTGAATAAAAAACAAAATAAAGGATATACTTAATAATTTTGCCAACGGTTGAAAGTTCTATATTTTTCTGACTGAAACCAACTTTCCCAAAAAGTTTAAATGGTAAACTTACAAAATAATCTATTACTAATGCTATCCAAAAAAAGGGATTTATTGTTCTTAGAATTGCATTGTTTCTATCATTTTCGTATATCCCTATTGCCCTTTCTATATGATCCAACAGTTCTTCATGTGGAATTTGAAATCGATGTAAATTAAAAATATTATGAAGTATATCAATATCGCATGCAATCCCACCTATTGCTGGAGGCGGTGCTTGAAAAACTGTTAAACTAACTCCTGCAAGAATTATTATAGAGTATGTTTTATCTAATATTTTATTTATTTTACTTCTTGCTTCTTTTGCTTCCTCTTTTTCGGTAAATTCAAAACCTCCACCATAACTTGGATATTCTAAATTGTTAAAATAAGTAACAACCAGAACTTTAAAATCCTGCAAAAGTTTAGATCTATTATTGTTTTCCCAAATTGTTATTTTCTTATAATTATTCAACCTTAAGTATCCCTTTTTTATTTTTAATTATTGTTTTAAAATAAATAAAAAATATGGTCACATTTTATTTTTCATTTTTAAAAAATATACATTATTTGTATTCGGTAAAAATTTTAAAAACCCTCTTTTTTAATTAAAAGAGTTTAGGTCACGAGTTGCGAGTTTCAAATAATAGATGGTTAATCGATAATAATTATTATCCCCTGCTCTTCACATTCCTTCCATTCGAGAGTGGTAAGCTCCGGTAGTTGGATAAGAGCTTGTGGTTCTTTGAATCCTCCGAGTTCTTCTCTTAAGGCAATTATTTTCCAGGCGAGAGGTTCGGTTATTTTTAATATTTTTATCAGTTCATCCTGGGGTGCGGAGTTGATATTTATTACTTTATCTTCTGTTTTTGCGGCAGTAGGAAAAGTGGGTAAGAAATCTACTTTGGCTATTTCATATAATTTCTGAGTTCTCTCTAAACTGTATTTATTGGTCCGAAAGTATACAAATTGATTCTGAAATATTTCAATTATTTCCGGGTCGTCTATGACCATTAGATTTTCGTCATTTCGGTTATTGGCAGAAAATGTCCAGTTATAAGAACCGGTAAGTAGTATGCGGTTATCGATAATGGCAAATTTGTGGTGCATAATATAATTGTTGGAACTGATTCTTGTTTTTATCCCCTTTTGCACCAGGAAACGGGATTGGCTGTATTGGTATTCAACCTGTTTTTTATCTAAGTACACTCTTACCTTTACACCTCGCTCTTGAGCTTTTACGAGAGGAAGGGCATTTTCTCTATCGGTAAAAATATACATGGCTATATTAATAAAGGATTCAGCCTGATTGATATTTTTAATAATTTCTTTTTGAGGATTGTCATATAAGGAGAAGTAGACTTCGGTTTTAGCAAGGGAAATAAGAAAAAATTGAGAGATAAGAATTGTGGTTAGTAAAAGAATGATAGTTAATTTGATTTGTCTTTTATTTTGTGGCATCATTAGATTTCTCTTTTTAATTATTTTTAATAGAGCATGCCGGTGAACATCTGTCCTACTGAAAAAAGAGCTTTTATAATTGTACCACGCAAGTTTAAATACATTATAGCAGAAATTTTAGTAAAAAAGAATGTTT
>Ga0114919_10003143_pt1 | contig 13337 bp, 13 predicted proteins | sample BlataG_FD_88682 | JGI IMG/M metagenome (GOLD analysis project Ga0114919, IMG submission 88682) | Deep subsurface microbial communities from Black Sea to uncover new lineages of life (NeLLi) - Black_00105 metaG | ecosystem: Environmental > Aquatic > Marine > Oceanic > Sediment | place: Atlantic... | reverse complement strand
GCTGGCAACACACGCGAACGGTGTACTGCTACCATGGTGGACCAGTTATTATCGAGGACCGTGCAGAGGGACCTCCTGGGCAACAGGCAGCCTTGGTATGGCAAACCTCAGGCGCTGAACAAGTGGGTCAGGAGCAGCGAATCCAGCTTCGCGGTGGTGAGGATCCTGCCGAAATGATCATACTCTCTCTTGGGCCTGGTGAGATAAATATAGAGAAAAATCCAGAACAACATAACGATCCTTTGATACCGGTGCTGTCCAAACCGCCAACGAAAGGCTATCTTGACGCGATTACAATATTCTTGATGGCTGATTGGGAAGGCGCAAAGGTTGATCTCAAAGAACAGGCCGATGCTTTTGTTCTTGAAATTACGCAAGATGAAAAGATTATCTCCCTTCTTTTACGGCGAGAATATTGAGCCATATAGCCTTACCGTGGGATTCCGAGATGATTGATGGTTCATCAGGCAATGGGCTACTATCGGGCTTAGAGGGACAACAAAGAAGCGATGCATGCCATAATCGAACCCACCTGATCTTTGATATCACTGACACTCTCCATAATTTCCAACAATGCCAAGTGATTGATCATCATGAGTTGATACCAACAAAATTGAGACGGAAATCAACTTCACCAATTTCTATCCAACACGGTAGCGAGCTGAGAAATCAACTATCAACAGCTTGGTATGGCAATGATTCCTTAATGATTGGGATTTCTACACTTTCACAAAAGATAAAATTGCCATGGTAGAGGAAGGACGAATAATTAAACTCGAAAACACCTTGGTTTCAAAACGCCAAATCAAATATTCTTCAATCATCAATCTATTGTTGCACTTAATATTTAAACACAAGTTCGCAAACAACATCTAGATAAATTGATATAGGCATCTTATGTTTCGAATGACATTATATATAGAGCATAATGCATCTCTCTTGTATCCGTCATATCTCTCTTTAAGATGATTTTGTTATGGACAAAGACAAAAAATTAGGAAAAACCACAAAGCGATCCATTCGCGTATGTTATTTTGGAACCTATCGCAGAAATTATTCACGCAATCAAATCATGATAGAAGGTCTACGACGGAATGGTGTAGAAGTAATCGAGTGTCACCAGCGTCTTTGGTACGGAATTGAAGATCGGGTTCGGGTCGCGGGTGGAGGATGGTTGAAACCAGCATTCTGGTTGAGAGTTCTACGTACGTATATACGATTAATTAGACAGCACAAAAAGTTGGGACGTTATGATGTAATGGTTGTTGGCTATCCTGGACAAATAGACATTTACCTCGCTCATTTCCTAAGCTGGAAGCGTCGTGTACCCGTGGTATGGGATATTTTTATGTCCATATACCTTATAGCTCAAGAACGCCATGTGGGGAAAGAGAGCTCCTTAAGCCTAAGGATGATTAACCACTTAGAACGCGGTGCATGCCACTTGGCTGATTTACTCATCCTGGACACCGAGGAATACGCATGTTGGTTCAAAGATCATCATGGCACCTCACTTGATCGTGTCCGATTAGTACCAACAGGAGCAGATGATCGCATATTTCAACCTTTACCCCACATTAGCTCCAATGATGAGCCCTTTATTGTCCTATATTACGGAACATTCATACCAAACCATGGTGTTGAATACATTATTGCTGCAGCAAGATTACTAGATAGAAGAAGTGTCCATTTTGAACTTATCGGGGATGGCCCATTGAAGGATGAAGCCATTAAAATCGCAAATCGATATCAATTATCTAATATGAACTTTATCCCCTGGTTAGAATCAAGTGAACTTGTTAACAGAGTGGCAAAGGCTGATATTTGCCTTGGCTCATTCGGAATAACACCCCAAGCCCTCATGACTGTACAGAATAAGATTTATGAGGCGCTAGCAATGGCAAAGCCCATCATCACAGGAGACTCGCCAGCTATTCGGAAATTTTTCCAACATGGCAAACACGTGTATCTTTGCGAACGTGCAAATCCTGAAGCATTAGCGACTTCCATCGATTATTTACACAAAGAAGAAGACTTGCGTAAAGTTCTTTCCAAGAATGGGAATATCTGCTTTCGAAATCATTATTCCACAGAACACATCGGTTCCCTATTCATGAAATATCTATTAGAGTCCATGAATAAAATATCGTTCGACAATTAACCATAATATTTACCCAAACAATCAAGCAAACGAAGAATTTAGATCAGCGATAATATGCTTAACTTATATCGAAACCACACACTCTCTCCATCACAGGCATTACAAATAAACAAATGGATTTCCCAGCGAGATTAAAAACACATAAATTGGTATAAGGACAATACATTATCGAAAATCTTATTGCACAGTGAAGTGATTAATGGTTGAAGATCGCATCATGTGAGGAGCACGGCTTGAACCTTTATTAGCCCTCACTCAAAAGCTGGCTGACGAAAGAGCTACCCAGATTACAAGATATCCAGATATGATAATTACCACACCCGGGGATAAGAGCTAGATTTACAGAATCCCGAGCAATTGGGATAGATTTTTCCATCGATTGGAGATGTCGCGTTGAAATACATATCCGTGGTTGTGCCAATCTTAAATTCACCTTCAATATCCAATCTTATAACCTCTTTAGAAAATCAAACTCTTGACCGAGATCAATACGAAGTCATTATTGTTGGAATGGATGCATATCAACGTGTGCACACAAGCGATCTTGTATTTTTTGATCGCTGTCAAAGACCATTATCCCCAGCCGAAGCTCGAAATCGTGGAGTAGCCCAGTCACGCGGTGAAATAATAGTTTTTACCGATGCTGATTGTGTTGCTGATACCGAATGGCTTAAAATTCTCGCGGAGCGATTCACAGACCCACATGTAACTGTAGTTGGAGGTGGAGTCAAGTTTCATACAAAAAATTATTGGACTTTAGCAGACAATTTAAGCATGTTTTATGAGTACCTAGCAATCCTACCTCCTGGCTATCGTCAACAGCTTCCAAGTTTAAATCTGGCTATCCGACATGATGTGTTTACTCAAATAGGTGGATTTGATGAACGTTATCCAATGCCGTCAGGTGAAGACGCCGATTTAACCATTCGCCTTAAGCGAAACGGTCACATATTGCACTTTGAACCTAAGGCGATTGTCAGTCATGAACCCACACGAAATCGCATAATCGATTTGGTTTGTCATGGATATTATCAGGGGAAATTTTCTACAAAGGTGGATCCTCGCTATGCGCAAGACGAAGGGCTTCCCCCGTTGATACGATCTCGTATTGGATTGCTATTATTTGCGCCGATTATCGCAGTCATGGGATCGTATCGCGTGGTTTCTTCAAATCGTTATATATTAAGATATTGGTATACTCTCCCTGCAATATATATGTCTAAATTATCGTGGTGCCTCGGTGCGGCGTTTCATCCATAAATGATTTATCATGACCCATTTTGATTGTAAGATCTCAATACTAATTCCATGTTACAACCAGGCCAATCTCATTGGACAAACTGTAGATACCATACTCAAACAAACCCGTCCGCCTGATGAAATCATTGTCGTAGATGATGCATCAACGGACAAGAGTGTGGAGGTGCTTAGCAAACTACCAATCCGGCTACTGCGTCATCAAACCAATCAAGGACCTGCAGTCGCACGAAATACAGCTTTGGGAGAAGCTCTTGGTGAAATTGTGATCTACATTGATGCTGATGCTATCGCCGATCATCATTTGATAGAATCTATATTAAAGGCGTACCAACAGCCAACAAGCTATCCTTTAGGGGGTATAGGAGGGAGAGGTATTGAAACCAACATTCGTTCAGTTCATGATCGCTGGCGCGCTTATCATGCTAAACAGGACTACGGACCTCGCATGCATCATAATGTCCCTTACCTTTATGGTTTGTGCGCTTCATACATTCGAAGCACTTTACTCGAAGTTGGGGGATTTGACCCCTTTTTCCCCACCAATGCGGGTGAAGACGCCGACCTTGGCTACCGACTTAGACGTACAGGATACAGATTACACTATACCCCTGACGCCATTGTTTACCATCAACATTCCGACACTGCCGAGACATTGAAACGAGTTCAATACAATTGGTTTTTCTGGTCTTACCTGGCAAAAAAGCGATCCAGACTCCATCCTTGGACGTTATTCATTGGTACAACACGCCGCCTCTTTACTGATACATTAGCCGATTTGGTGATAAGAAATGACCTAGATTTAGTTCGCCTTGATTTAGAGATTTTTACCGTAAAAATGAAAGCATTAATCGAGGCAGTCAAATTTGTAACTTAAATTAAACACGAACTCCTGGAGAAAATCCCTGTGAAAACTGCTTTTTCTACACAAGAAGTTGCATCCTCCGTAAAGGCATTACAGAATTCATATAACAAACTATATCAAGAATGGCTTGGTCAACATCGAAATATAGGACAAGCCAAGCATATGATTAGCTTACTCAACGTTCAATCAGGAACTTTTCTCGATGTAGCTTGCGGTCTTGGTTATGCTTTGGACATCGCAGAGGAATATGATGCAATGGCTTATGGGATTGACATTTCTAGAGAAGCTCTAAGGAAATCAAAATCTGAAAACCCAGCTCGAAATGTTATTGAAGGCAATGGCGAGAGATTGCCATGGCCTAGGGATTGCTTCGACTACATTATTTGCTTAGGAAGTTTAGAGCATTTCATTCACCCCGAAGAGGGTGTGCGTGAAATTCGCCGAGTTTTAAAGCCTACCGGGAAAGCTGCGATAATGCTTCCTAACTCTCATCATTTGATGGCTATCTACAATGTTTACAAAACCGGCGGGATTCTTCCAGAACTTCAAGATTATGAGCGATTTGCTACTCGCGCCGAATGGCAGGCATTTCTTGAAATAAACGGACTTAAAGTATTATCCGTCCATAAATATAATGTTGGCTTTGCACGAATCTTCAAGAAAGGTCGTGAAGGTTTTTGGTACTTGTATAATATCCTCTACCGTTTGTTTGGCGACTTCTGGATTCCCACCAATCTTAGTTTTTCCCTCACCTTTATCTGCACAAGGGCGGGGACTTATCCCTAACTGATGGAAACACAAGGATGTCTTTGACTTATTACCAATTCAAGCAAATTGGACGCGAACAGTGGTCATCCGAGCGTAATCATTTTAAGCGTATATTTGTCCGACTTTTTGGACCTTTAGGAATCCATGCACGTATTCGCAATGCGCGTGTCATAAATCTTGTACGTCGAATCCACCTACCCCAAAAAGCACGGATCCTTGATGCCGGCTGCGGCCACGCTTATGCTACTTTCTGGCTCGCTCGTCGCTATCCTGACTATTGCTTTACAGCACTCGAATCTAACCCTAAGCTAGTTACGGCCGGTAAGGAAATTGCCACCAAAATGAGTTTAAAAAATGTGGAATTTGTACAAGGCAGTGTGCTCGATTTGAACGAGGTAGGAACATATCATCTCATTTATTGCATCGACCTTCTAGAGCACATTGTAGACGATATTGGGGTTTTGCATCAATTCCACCAAGCTTTGCGTGCCGATGGTCAGTTTCTTCTGCATTTACCACGCCGACATCAAGACCATCGTCGTTTCTTCCCTGTCTTTAAAAAACACACTACACCTGATCACGTGCGTGATGAATACACCGCAGAAGAGATTCAAGCACTATTAAAGGAATCTCAATTCAAGATAGAGTACCTCCGTTATGGCTTTAGTATGCGGGGGGAATTGGCATTCGAGCTGAATTACCTATTCTGGAAGTGCGCCCCATTACGAGTGCTAACGGCACTCCTGACCCATCCTCTATGTGTATGGCTCGCATATATGGACATTCGAAGAGATTATGACGAAGGGAATTCCTTGATAATCCACGCAAAACCGATTGCAGGGGAGCGTTAGACATGTCCAGAGTTGGTGAAAAGTTAGCATGGACGCTGAATCAACTTTTTCCCCCCTTAGAGATGCACAAAGAGTTAAATAATGCCAAGAAGGACATAAGCGTAAACCAACGATGGGCTTATAAAGAGGCACAACGAGTCTGTACGGCCTTTCAGCCGTTTTGGAATCTTGAAGGAATGCATGTGCTTGATATTGGTTGCGGTTTAGGAGGCAAATTGCCTCTTTACATTAATGAGGGTAAGGCTGATGCCCTTACTGCCATTGATATCGACCTTATGAGCACGCAAATTACAAAGCAACACCTAGCTTCATTAGGAATGTTCAAGAGTGGAAATGGGATAGTAAGCCTTGCTTCAGCCGATGCAGCTGCACTTCCATTTGGTGAAAATTGCTTCGATGCGATTGTATCAATTAACGTATTTGAACACATCGTACAAATTGAATCCGCACTATTGGAGTGTTTTCGTGTATTAAAGCCAAATGGATTAGCATTAATTCATTTGCCTCCCTACTATAGCCCGTGGGGTCCACATTTAGAAAGTTGGATTCATTTTCCATGGCCCCATTTACTATTCTCTGAAAAGACATTAATGCGTGTTGCATCTCTAGAAGATGCTAAGCGGAATATAAATAAAAAATACTTGGAAGCCGCAAGGATTGACTGGTCGGCTAGTAACGATAAGATACCAAACCTTAATCGTGTTACATTGCAGCGCTTTCAGCGTCTATACCTAAGAGCTGGTTTTTCAATGATGCAAACTCGGTTGCTTCCCGTAGGTTATGAATACTTTAACAACGGTTCCCTCGCTAAGCAGATTCTTTACCGTTTGCTCCAAGTAGCAGCAAAAATACCTCTATTTCAAGAAGTCATTGTAACGAAAGCGGTGTATGTGTTACAGAAGCCAGCAGAATGATAATTGGGAGGTCTTGAATTAGAAATCACATACAAACTCCCGGTGACAAACAGCGCTCCTTCCTACGGGGGTTATGGACAGCGTTTATATCCATAGGTGTCTTCGCGTTTCTCGGCATTGCTGTTGCAAGAGAGTGGGATACCCTACTGTCTTTCCATTGGCAATTCAAATGGCTCGATCTTGTTAAACAGCCTTTAATGCATTCCCTAGCTTTGGGTACTCTATTTCTTGCTTGGCATAGGATGATTCGAAAGTTTACATCTATAAATAATTGGCGTTTAGATTTTAGGATTTACAGCCTTTCACTATTTGCCCGACGTATCCCTCTCCCAATCTGGTATGCTGGCAGTCGCCTTATTATGTACCGGGAACGTCACATTCCGATGACTATTGTACTGAGTGCAACAATCATTGAGGCTGCTCTTATTATGTTAAGTGGTTTCGTTTGTTATTTTTCAATTCTTCCTTGGTACACCTTCATACCACAATCTCCATATTGGTGGATTCTAGCCGCTAGTTTTGTGGTCTTTCTCATCACGATCTCAATTCGACCATCTATAATCCTTGATACCATCAACTGGACATTACGACTATTAAAGAAAAAGCCTATACAATCAACTATTACTCGCTCAGATTTGATGGTATATGGAATATTCTATCTAAGCACATGGTTCCTTGATGGCTTAGGACTATATTTTGTGGTCTCAGCCATCCTCCAGACACCTCCATCGATTCCCAATTTGCTTGGAGTCTCCACGATCTCAGCTATGATCGCCCTGCTGACTCTGATATTTCCAGGAGGGTTCGGCATAAAGGAAATAACAATGGGGGTTTTACTTAGTACTTGGATACCGCTATCGATTGGAATAGCAATCTCGTTACTTTACCGCCTGATGCAAACATTAGTCGAAATCTTCTGGGCACTCATCGGCCATTGGATCGGTCGCGAGAAGCTAGATGCAAGTCCACCAGCTAACTAGGAATTATCCAAAAGGATTATTGGTTCAACAAGAAACATAAGGTATAGTATAAATAACTTGAGTTTTATAACCTACTGACTCACCGACTATAAGGAGGGTCCGATGACGAAAATGAAGCTTATGAAGATCTTTGCTGTACTCTCTCTTATTGGGCTGCTAACGGCTTCCGTTGCTTACGCGGAATACACTGGTTATTCCTGGTACACAGCCTATCAGGTCGTTAACATGGGAACCGGGCCTACAGATATTATGATTAAGTATTTCGATCAGAATGGCGTTGAACAGACAGCTGCAGAACGTAATTACACAAATGTGGCTGCAGGTAGCTCGGTTTTGGTAGTTCAATATACTGATGACACAAATCTATCAAGCGGTCGATACTCAGCTGTGATCAGCGCGAGCGAACCAATTGCAGCTGTAGCCAACCAGCAGCTCGTGCCATCTGGCAGTCCCTCTTACAGTCCTGAACCTCCTTTCTCCACATACAGTGGGCAGGGTCAGGGTTCAACAAGCATAACTTTGCCCGCTGTGATGTACAACTGGTATGGGTACTTCACCGACGTTCACATTATGAACATCGGTTCGGCTGGTGCAAGTGACGTAGACTTATCCTATGTACCAGGCAGCATTGGTGGGAATGCCACTGGCGCCAGTGGCGTGACAGACTTAAACAATACTATCCCTCAATATGCGTCGCTACAGAAGAGTCAAGAAACTTTATCAAGTTTGGGTGCCCCAAGCGGTCCCTTCGCTGGCCGCTTCCTTGGCTCAGCCATTATCACGAGTGACCAGCCAATTATCGCAGTGGTTAATCAACATAATACCAATGACTATAAGTTAATGACATACAATGGCTTTACCGCTGGAGCAACAAGCATTGCTGCCCCCTCGATCATGCGCGGTTACTATGGTTATTACACCACTCTACTGATTGCAAATCCCAGCTCCACAGACCCTGCGAACATCACTATTACATACACCCCAAACACAACTGAGTATTACTATAACGACGTTGAGCCAGGCAGTACCATAGGTCCAGTTACTGTAAACTATGTAATTGATCCAGAAACCGCGCTCACCCGCTATGATGGACCTACGGCGACGGATGAGCAGAGTGACCTTAATGACTCTCCTCATGCATATATCAAATTCTTCGGCTCTGCTGTAATCACATCTGATATCCCTGTAATGGTTCAAGTAAACATTGAAGCAATTTCGAGTGGAGATGGTCAGGCGGGATCCTATAATGGCATACCCACCAGTGAAGCCACTCAGGATATCGTTGTCCCGGTGGTTTTGGCTGATTTCTATGGTTACTACACAGCACTGATCGTTCAGAACGCAACGAGCACAAATGGCTCTTGCGACATTACCTACACCTCGGATGGAACATATAGTGCAGTTACTAATCACAGCGCTATTTATAATCACAACTTGCTAGCCGATGGCAGCTTTACAGTCTACGAGGGTCGAAAAGGAGGTCTCGAAATCGGAGACATTAATAGCGATACACAATGGCGATCCGGAGGCAATAAGCAATTCATTGGTGCGGCAAGCATACACTGCACAGTTAACGCTGTTGCATTTGTTAACGAGGAATCCGACATCTCACAACGTGACTCAATGTACACTTTCAATACTTTCAACAAGTAGAACTTAGGTAAGGAATTCCCAATAAACCTTTATTTGCAAATAGGCCGCTGTGTTGCAAGAACATAGCGGCCTATTTCTCAGAATCTTTGAGATACATCCACGACATCAAAAGCGGATTGAGATTAGGCGAAATAATGGTCAATCGTAATTTTATGATATTCTTAGCACTACTATCCTTTCTCGTTTCAGCCTGCAGCTCAAATAGAGTTTTCCCATCCAATGGAAAACTGCTTTATAACGAAGCGATTATATTCTTTTCTAATAGAGGGGGGAGCGATCACCTTTATATTATGAATCCTGATGGATCAAACCCATCAGAGATACATCCGATAGGACTCGATGAAAACGCTTTAGTCAGCAAGCCTATTTGGTCATCAGTGATAAATAAAATCATTTTTAGTGCGACGGTAGGTCATAACTCGGATCTATATTCTATGGATATAAATGGAAGCAATTTAACAAATATTACAAATACCCCTTTACAGACTGAGGCTCACCCTGTTTCCTCCCCAAATGGGCAATTAGTTGCTTATGTAGGGATAGAATTGGATCTAGATATTTTTGTGATGCGTTTAGATGGCACCGGACGAACAAATCTTTCTGAACATCCTGCCAGGGATGCATCACCGATTTGGTCACCTGACGGAAGAAGGATCCTCTTCAACTCAAACAGAGAAGGTACACCTAATGTGTATGTTGTAAACCCGGATGGGACTGATCTAACCAACATTAGTCGAGGGCGGGGGCAAGATTCAGGTGCTTCTTGGTCCCCTAACGGTCAGTGGATCGCGTTCGAGAGCGATCGTGATGGAAGCATGGACATTTTTATTATTGATGCAGATGGTGAGAATATTGGGAATTTAACTAACCATCCAGCCCGTGACACTGAACCCCTCTGGTCTCCCGATGGTCGGATGATCGCTTTTAGATCAGACCGTGCAGAGGGGTCTGACATCTTTATTATCCGAAAAGACGGAACTTCCTTATTCAACCTCACAAACTCACCTAATGAGCGAGAGTTTGCTATTTCGTGGGCACCAGATAGCCAGCACATATTGTATGCAGCAGAGATAAATGACCAATTCGACATATTTCTTGTAGACCTTGATGGATCTAATGTAATGAATCTCACCAATCATCCTGCAGATGACTTCGCGCCAGAATGGATAAAATTAGAATAATATGAATTATCGTACGACAGGCAAACTGATAGAATAAATAGCCTGATAGGACATATGTTTGCTAGTGGGGGTATCCTCGAGTTGCCCACCTAATCCATATAGGTAGGGTCCAATCACGGCTGTTCCAAGATGGGACCAGACCTTTGGAAAAGGCTCTTCAAAAGGTAGCCATTCACCTCGTTGTGGATAATACTTAAGTGACTGAGAGTGCTTCCCTTCTCCACCTATCACATGTACGATGTCGGCGATATTGGCCACTCCCATCGCATATCTTCCTTCGAGTAGAGAGGTTGCATTCAGCCAAGGCACATCCTGGGTATTATCCCGCTCAGGGAAATAAATCTCATTAGTACTTAGCGCCTCTTCTCCGTTAAAACCCCCAAAAATATGAATTGCACCCCCGATAACCGTTGCACCTGCGTAACCCCGTGGTGTTGGCATCGGAGTGCATTCTTGCCAACGATTTGAGTCCGGATCATATTCAAACACGTAAGCCAAATATTGTTCACCATCCCACCCCCCAAAGGTATATAACCTCCCCTCAAAAGATACTAACGCGTAGGCGCTTATTGCAACTGGGAGATCGGCACCCCTATACCAATGATCTGTTCGTGGATCATAAATCTCCAAGATATCCGTCACATCTCCCATGGATAATCGGCCACCTGGAATATAGATCCTGCCACCAACTATTGCTGCACTAACATCAGCTGCTGCCGTTGGCTTATCATGCAAGACAATCCATGTATCTCCTTCCGGATCGTAACGTTCAACAATGCCTGTAACACCAGATTCGGTCTCACCTGCGATGGCATAAATCAGATTCTCATAAGTCGCCACCCCCAGACCGCTCCGAGCTGTGGGCAAGTCAGCCAACTGCTTCCAACGATCGGGGGGGGCTACCTCCGGAGCAGATGGATTCAATGGTGTGGTATTCACCGATTGAAGAATCCCTTGTACCACTATAACTCCGACTACAAAAGACAACGTCCCCATAACAGCCAGGAGCCACGGCCGCCGCAAGATTGTCTGCCAGGTGTCAGATGTATGGGATCGTGTAACATCAGCGATTGAAGAAGCACCTTCCTCTTGATCGCTCTCCATGGATACCAATCCCTCACGGATGGCATACACCGTGGCTTCCGTGCGGGATGCTACATCGATCTTTTCGAAGATGTTACGCAAATGGACCTTGACCGTGTTCGCGCTGATGTACAACTCACGGGCGACCTGCTTGTTGCTCGCCCCGGTCGCAACTAATCGCAGAATCTCAATCTCACGCTCGCTTAGAGATTCATGGTCAACCATCAATCGTTTGCCCCATCATCTTTAACAAAGGAACCCCCTCAATCTCTGCCGGGCTCATGCCAATCAAAAAGCCATAATGGATGTTTCAACCGGCAACAGCTATTCTATCATCCCTCGTCAACGTAGCCATATAGCTTTTATTTCTTATATCCACGCAACCATAACTGACGAGACGAACTTGATCCGTGACTTAGTCTTCATTGAAACCCATCCCGCACAGGTCCTACCCCTCGGAAGTTACACCGTGCAGGTTAGATTGGACCTGGAGTGTTTGCTACTGACACTCAGCATTAAGCCGCAAGAGGTGGTCGCGGATCCTGGTGATGAGGATCATGTTACCTGGAGATCTATTCGTTGAATGATCCTAGCATTGAGTTTCATTAAATTCTAAAGGAATTCGAAGAGAACACATCCCTGGTGTGGTTTTAGACTGAGTCCCACACCGTTTCGTTTAGCGAAGAGGGATTATCAAGGAATTCAGCATATCGTGAAATGCATGTGGCATTAGCCTCATTAAATGATAGTTCAGGTTGGCTTACACTGAGCCACAAACTTTTCCAAGAGCACGGGGCTGGATATGATATGCCCAGCCCCATGCCTCCACTTGCGAGGCTCGTGGTTCGTATCAATTGGCACATATCGAAGGGTAAACTGTTTTCACTGACAGTTCGCGCCCATGGTGATTAGCTGTAGCAATTCGAGATCATTCTCGTTTAATAACGATCCATTATTATGAGTCAAATTTCTCGCATAAGCTAATAAATACAAACAATGCGAACATACCATCTAATATTCGAATGTAAGCTGCCCCCTAGTGCTGTCTATTAAAATCGTTTATGTTCTCAGCGCTGCATAGTCACCGCCTTATGGAATTCAACGATTTGTCCATCACTTGAGTCGACTTTGGTGCCTCCTCCAGAGGGGCAGGATGCGGTAGTGCATTTGCGTAGGAGGATGTCATCTACATAGGCGCCTTCAGCGTAGGTGATCGAGCTGTCACTTATAAAATCTAATAACACCCAAACATTCGGCTCGCCCCTCAGGTCTCCCAGGGTGTAAACGTTCGTCAGATCCAGAACCCGGTCACTCCAACCTGAGGAATTACCAGTCATGCAATTCCCGTAAAAATTATTTCCATTTATCGATGCCATCCAGCAGAGTCCGTCATAGTTTATCTCGCTGTTCAACCAGAATTTGAAGCTAAGATCAGCGGCCGTGGCGTCGACCAGGCTGCATGGACCATAGACCATCCAGGAATCAGCCCTGTTGGGGTAGTTGCTACCACAACTAAGGGAGCCACCGTTTGCTCCGCCCCCAACAGCCCACCCGCTGTAGCTGCCCGAATAGGGTTTGCAGTCCCGCTTAGCCCAATAGTACTCGCCATACCCAGAGTAATTAT